>ENA-UPWU01001301-UPWU01001301.1-human-gut-metagenome-genome-assembly--contig:-NODE-1301-length-10355-cov-5.781670_pt1 | contig 10355 bp, 5 predicted proteins | sample MGYA00250058_ERZ773392 | MGnify/ENA primary metagenome ERZ773392 (study PRJEB29103, sample SAMN06112084) | human gut metagenome | biome: human gut; feature: ankylosing spondylitis patient; material... | reverse complement strand
CAGATTCGTAGCTACGTCTTCGACGACCGCCGCGTGAAGGACCACCGTACCAACTTCCAGACCAGTGATGTGAATGGTGTGATGGATGGAAAGATAGACTTGCTATTAAAAGTTGCAATTTTCCTCTATTTTCCCTTGACAAAGCACAATGTATGGTTATATAATCTAAGTGCTGATTTTTCTTGATCAACGATGACAGGGCATTTCAGAATATCAGCCGATCTGCACATTCACCTTTGCAGAATATAACACAGGCTGAGCATAGCGGTTTTACCGCTGAGAAGAGATTGGGCATTTTACAATTACATATATATGATTGATTATTAACCGGCAGAACATTAATTGCCACTTTGAACCGATAAGTTTACGAAAGCAAACTTCCTTTTACATATATATGTATATAAAAAGTCCGCTGAATAATTTTTGTGATTAACAGGAAAGGGTGATCATTAATGGAACAGACAGTCAGAGAGAACAACAAGACTCTGTATTCTCCGAAGTTTGAACATGATAACTGCGGTATCGGAGCTGTTGTTAATATTAAGGGTATCAAGTCACACGACACCGTGGCAAACGCTCTGACAATTGTTGAAACTCTCGAACACAGAGCAGGTAAGGATGCCGAAGGCAAAACAGGTGACGGCGTAGGTATTCTTCTCCAGATTTCACACAAATTTTTTAAGAAGGCAGCTGCTGAAATCGGCATTAAGCTCGGTTCCGAAAGAGATTACGCTGTAGGTATGTTCTTCTTCCCTCAGAATGAGCTTGCAAGAAATCAGGCAAAGAAGATGTTTGAAATCATTGCAGAAAAAGAAGGTCTTACAGTTCTCGGTTGGAGAAATGTTCCGTCAAAGCCCGAGGTACTCGGTCACAGAGCGGTTGAATGTATGCCTGCAATTATGCAGTGCTTTATCAAAAGACCTCACGGTGTAAAAAGAGGTCTTCCGTTCGACAGAAAGCTCTATGTTGCAAGAAGAGTTTTTGAACAGAGTAATGAAGACACATATGTAGTTTCGCTTTCAAGCAGAACTATTGTATATAAAGGTATGTTCCTTGTCGGCGATCTCCGTAACTTCTTCCTTGATCTTCAGGACGAGGATTACGAGTCTGCAATCGCTATGGTTCACTCCCGTTTTTCAACCAACACAAATCCAAGCTGGCAGAGAGCTCATCCTAACAGAATGATTGTTCACAACGGTGAAATCAACACAATCAGAGGCAACGCTGACAAGATGCTTGCCCGTGAGGAAACAATGCGTTCGGAGCATCTCAAGGGCGACCTTGACAAGGTTATTCCTGTTGTAAACACAGAGGGTTCAGACTCTGCAATGCTTGATAACACACTTGAATTTCTCGTAATGAGCGGTATGGAGCTTCCTCTTGCCGTTATGATTACAATTCCGGAGCCGTGGGATAATAACGGCACAATGAGCCAGAAGAAAAAGGACTTCTATCAGTATTATGCAACAATGATGGAGCCGTGGGACGGTCCTGCGTCAATCCTTTTCTCGGACGGTGACATTATGGGTGCGGTTCTTGACCGTAACGGTCTGCGTCCGTCAAGATATTACATCACAGATGACGGCAACCTCGTTCTTTCATCGGAAGTCGGCGCACTTCCTATTGATCCCGCAAAGATTGTTACAAAGGAAAGACTTCGCCCGGGCAAAATGCTCCTTGTCGATACGGTTCAGGGCAGACTCATTGATGACGATGAACTCAAAGAGTATTATGCGTCAAAACAGCCTTACGGTGAATGGCTCGACAGTAATCTTGTTTGTCTTAAAGACCTCAAAATTCCTAATATGAAGGTTGAGGAGCATTCATATAAAGAAAGACAAAAACTCCAGAAGGCTTTCGGATATACCTACGAAGATGTTATGACATCAATCCTTCCTATGGCAAAGAACGGCACAGAGTCAATTGCCGCAATGGGTACAGACAGTCCGCTTGCAGTTCTTTCAAAAGAACCGCAGCCGCTTTTCAACTACTTCAAACAGCTCTTTGCACAGGTTACAAACCCGCCGATTGACGCAATCCGTGAGGAAGTTGTAACATCAACAACAATTTATATCGGTGAGGACGGCAACATCCTTGAGGAGCGTCCCGAAAACTGCAAGGTTATGAAGATTCACAACCCGATTCTTACATCAACCGATATTCTCAAAATCAAGAATATGCACATTCCGGGCTTTAAGGTTGCGGTTATCCCGATTCTCTACTACAAGAACACAAGACTTTCAAAGGCTGTTAAGCGACTTTTCATTGAAGCTGACAAGGCTTACAATGACGGTGCAAATATTCTTATCCTCTCCGACAGAGGAGTTGACGAAAACCATCTTGCAATTCCGTCACTTCTTGCAGTATCCGCTCTTCATCAGCACCTTGTTGCAACAAAGAAGAGAACCTCACTTGCAATGATACTTGAAAGCGGTGAGCCGAGAGAAGTTCATCATTTTGCAACACTTCTCGGCTACGGTGCAAGTGCAATCAACCCGTATCTTGCTCAGGAAACAATTCACGAGCTTATCGGCGACGACCTTCTTGACAAGGACTACTACGCAGCAGTTGACGATTACAACAGCGCAGTTCTCCACGGCATCGTAAAGATTGCGTCAAAAATGGGTATCTCAACAATCCAGTCCTATCAGGGCTCACAGATTTTTGAGGCTATCGGTATCGGCAAGGATGTTATTGACGAATACTTCACAGGCACAGTCAGCAGAATCGGCGGTATCACAATCAAGGATATCGAAAAGAATGTTGACAAACTTCACACAGCGGCATTTGATCCGCTTGACCTCGGTGTAAGCGATGAGCTTGAATCCCGTGGTTCACACAAGTTCAGAAGCGGCAAAGAGGAACACCTCTACAATCCGCAGACTATATATATGCTCCAGCAGGCAACAAGGACAGGCGATTATGAGCTTTACAAAAAGTATTCTCATATGATTTCCGAAGAAATGGATCCTGTAAACATCAGAGGTCTTTTCGACTTCAACTTTGCAGAAACTCCTGTTCCGCTTGATGAGGTTGAAAGCGTTGATTCAATCGTAAAGCGTTTCAAGACAGGCGCTATGTCCTACGGTTCAATCTCACAGGAGGCTCACGAAACACTTGCGATTGCAATGAATCAGCTTCACGGCAAGTCAAACTCCGGTGAGGGCGGTGAAAGCCTTGAAAGACTTCTCACAAAAGGACAGAAGGTTGACAGATGTTCTGCAATCAAGCAGGTTGCGTCAGGTCGTTTCGGTGTTACATCAAGATACCTTACATCTGCAAATGAAATCCAAATCAAAATGGCTCAGGGTGCAAAGCCCGGCGAAGGCGGACATCTTCCGGGCAAAAAGGTTTATCCCTGGATTGCAAAAACCCGTCATTCAACACCGGGTGTATCGCTCATCTCTCCCCCACCGCACCACGACATTTACTCAATTGAGGACCTTGCACAGCTTATCTACGACCTCAAAAATTCTAACAAAGACGCAAGAATCTCTGTTAAGCTCGTTTCGGAATGCGGTGTAGGTACGGTTGCCGCAGGCGTTGCAAAAGCAGGTGCAGGCGTAATCCTTATTTCAGGTTATGACGGCGGTACAGGCGCTGCTCCGAGAAACTCAATCTACAACGCAGGTCTGCCGTGGGAACTCGGTCTTGCCGAGGCTCATCAGACGCTCATTATGAACGACCTTCGTAACAAGGTTGTTATTGAAACCGACGGTAAGCTTATGAACGGCCGTGATGTTGCAATTGCAGCAATGCTCGGTGCAGAGGAATTCGGTTTTGCAACTGCTCCGCTTGTAACTCTCGGTTGTGCCATGATGAGAGTATGTAACCTTGATACCTGCCCGTTCGGTGTTGCCACACAGAACCCCGAGCTCAGAAAAAGATTCTGCGGCAAGCCCGAATATGTAATAAACTTTATGAAGTTTGTAGCAAGCGAGCTTCGTGAATATATGTCAAAGCTCGGTGTAAAAACCGTTGATGAGCTTGTCGGAAGAATTGACCTCATCAAGAGAAAAGAAGGCATCACAGGACAGGCTGCCGAGGTTGACCTTTCTAACATTCTTGACACAAACTTTGTTTCGGAAAAGGTTGAATACAACAAAAAGAGCCTTTACGATTTCAAGCTTGAATCAACACTTGACGAGAGAATCCTCTGCAAAGAATTTGCAAAGGTTCTTGCAAAAGGCACAAAGAAAAAGGTTGAAGTCAATGTTAAGAACACAGACCGTTCATTCGGTACAATCTTCGGTTCCGAGGTTACAAGAAAGCATTACAACAACCTTGATGACGATACATTTACAGTAGTCTGCAACGGTTCGGGCGGTCAGAGCTTTGGCGCATTCATTCCAAAGGGACTCACACTTGAACTTGTGGGCGACTCAAACGACTACTTCGGCAAGGGACTTTCAGGCGGTAAGCTGGTAGTTTATCCTCCGAAGAACTCAACATTTGACGCAGGTAACAACATCATCATCGGTAATGTTGCACTTTACGGCGCAACAAGCGGCAAGGCATTCATCAACGGTGTTGCAGGCGAGCGTTTCTGCGTAAGAAACTCAGGCGCAACGGCAGTTGTTGAGGGTGTCGGCGACCACGGTTGTGAATATATGACAGGCGGTCGGGTTGTTGTTATCGGCAAAACAGGCAAAAACTTTGCCGCAGGTATGTCCGGCGGTGTTGCCTATGTTCTTGATGAAGAAAGAGATCTTTACACAAAGCTTAACAAGGAAATGGTTCACTTCTCGGAAGTATCCGAAAAGTACGATATAATCGAACTCAAGACGCTTATTGAAGAACATGTTGCTGCAACAGGTTCACAGAGAGGCAAGAAAATCCTTGATAACTTTGACGAGTATCTTCCGAAATTCAAGAAGATTATTCCGCACGACTACAAGAGAATGATGGCTGCAATTGCCGCTTATGAAGAAAAAGGTCTTACAAACGAGCAGGCACAGATTGAAGCTTTCTACGAAATTGTGAATAATAAATAAGGAGGGGATATTTATGGGAAAGCCAACAGGATTTATGGAATATAAGCGTGAGGATGCCCCGGCATACTCCGTAAAAGAAAGAATCAAAAATTTTGACGAATTTCACGATCCCCTCAGCAAAGAGGATCAGCAAAAACAGGGTGCAAGATGCATGGACTGCGGCGTGCCTTTCTGTCAGGCAGGAATGCAGATTGGTTCTGCATTCTCAGGCTGTCCGCTTAACAACCTCATTCCCGAATGGAATGACCTCATCTACAAAGGCAACTGGGAACAGGCTTACAACCGTCTTAAAGTTACAAACAACTTCCCCGAATTCACATCCCGTGTATGTCCTGCTCTCTGTGAAAAGGCATGCACCTGCGGTGCAAACGGTGACGCTGTCAGCGTAAGAGCCAACGAATACGGAATCATTGAAAATGCCTATGAAGAAGGTCTTGCAGACGCAAGAATTCCAAAGGTAAGAACAGGCAAGAAAATTGCAATCATCGGTTCGGGTCCATCGGGACTTGCCGCTGCCGACCAGCTCAATCAGCGCGGGCACTCTGTAACGGTATTTGAACGCAATGACAGAGTAGGCGGTCTGCTTATGTACGGCATTCCGAATATGAAGCTTGAAAAAGATGTTATCGAACGCAAGATTAACATTATGGAAGAAGAAGGCGTAACCTTTGAAACCTGCTCAAATGTCGGCAAAGACATCAAGGCAAGCGAAATTCTCAAGGACTTTGACCGTGTAATCCTTGCTTGCGGTGCATCAAATCCGAGAGATATCAAAGTTCCGGGCAGAGAGGCTAACGGCATTCACTTTGCCGTTGACTTCCTCAAATCAACAACAAAGTCACTTCTCGACTGCAACCTCAGAGAGGGTACATTCATCAGCGCAAAGGGCAAGAATGTAATGGTAATCGGCGGCGGCGACACAGGTAACGACTGTGTAGGCACAAGCATCAGACACGGGGCAAAATCCGTTCTTCAGCTTGAAATGATGCCCAAGCTTCCCGACACAAGAAGTGCCGATAACCCCTGGCCGCAATGGCCGAGAGTCTGCAAAACAGACTACGGTCAGGAAGAGGCTATTGAAGTTTACGGTCACGATCCACGAGTTTATCAGACAACCGTTAAGCAGTTCATTGCTGACAAGAACGGTAATCTTGTAGGTGCGGAGCTTGTTAAGCTCAAGCCCGAAAAGGATGCTAAAACAGGCAGACTTATGATGAAAGAGGTTGAAGGCTCAGAATACAAGGTTGATGTTGAACTCGTACTCATTGCGGCAGGATTCCTCGGCAGTGAAAACTATGTAACCAAGGCATTCGGTGTTGAAACAAACGCAAGAACCAATGTTGCAACGGCAGAAGGCTCACACAAGACAAATGTTGAAAATGTATTTGTTACAGGCGATATGCACAGAGGACAGTCACTTGTTGTCTGGGCGATTCGTGAGGGCAGAGATGTTGCCAAAGAGGTTGACGAAAGCCTTATGGGATACACAAATCTTTAATTGATTACAATAACCTGATAATCCTCAATTTTTCGATATACCGGTTAATAATCAGAAAGCGCAGGAGCGGATTTCCCTCCTGCGTTTTTCTTTGTCATTTAGGGTTTGTTTCTGTTGCATATCAATATGATTGATGATAAAATAAAGGATATATACAATGCAATAAAATGTGAGGAAATATTATGAGTAACAGACCTGAAACCAATAAACAAAGCTGTCCCGTTTACAAAAAATGCGGCGGTTGTCAACTGCAAAATCTGTCATATCCCGAACAGCTTGAATTCAAGCAGAGGAAAGTCGAAAAACTTCTCAAACGCTTTTGTACCGTTGAAAAAATTATCGGAATGAAAACTCCCTACCACTACCGCAACAAGGTTCAGGCGGCTTTTTATACGGACAAAAAGGGCAAAATCATTTCGGGTGTGTATCAGTCGGGCAGTCATCATGTTGTCGGAATTGACAGCTGTCAGACAGAGGATGTTATTGCCGACAAAATCATAGTTGCAGTACGCAAGCTCCTCCCCTCTTTCAGAATGACAACCTATAACGAGGACACAGGCAAAGGTTTTCTCCGTCACATTCTTGTGAAAAGAGGCTTTGCTACAAATCAGATTATGCTTGTACTTGTGACAGGTACACCTGTTTTTCCGTCAAAAAACAATTTTGTAAAAGCGATTCTGAAACAGTTTCCCGAAATCACAACCATTGTGCAAAATATAAACCCCTACCGCACCAACCTTGTACTCGGTGACAATCAGAAAGTGCTGTACGGCAAGGGTTATATTGAGGATATTCTCTGCGGTTGCAGGTTCAGAATTTCGCCGAAAAGCTTTTACCAAATTAACCCCGTTCAAACCGAAGTTTTGTACGGCAAAGCAATTGAATTTGCAAATCTCAAAGGCAACGAAACCGTGCTTGACACCTACTGCGGAATCGGCACAATCGGCATAATTGCCGCCAAAAACGGTGCCGGCAATGTTATCGGTGCAGAACTTAACGGCGATGCCGTGAGGGATGCAATCGTAAACGCAAGAGCAAATAATCTGAAAAATATCCGTTTCTACAAAGCCGATGCGGGCGAGTTTATGAGAGAAGCTGCAGACGAGGACGAAAAGCCCGATGTTGTGTTCATGGATCCGCCAAGAGCCGGAAGTGACCGAAAATTTCTCGACTCACTAATCAAAATGTCTCCGAAAAAAGTTGTCTATGTTTCCTGCAACCCCGAAACATTGGCAAGAGATTTAGCCTACCTAACCCAAAACAGCCCCTACAAAGCCCAAAAAATCCAACCCGTAGATATGTTCCCCCACACAGCACATATAGAATGTGTCTGCGAAATTTTTAAATAAAGGGATTGATAAATCATATGAAAGCTGTATGTGAATATAACAACAACTCAATTGAAATAATAAACTTCACTCACTATGTAGAGGATGATATTGACGGAAATCCGTACAATTGTACATTTACTGTAAAAGTTGTTTCAAACGGATTTCAGGGTATTGCCGAGTGTGAATGTGATTACAATGAATGGCTGAAGTTTGTTGACAATCTTGACAAGCTGTACAATTTTAAAATCAATGTAGTTACGCTTAATGACATCAGCTACGGAAGCAAGGTTACTTTTAATCTTGATAATAACGGTCATATTGATATTTCGGGAGTTCTTTACGGAGAACACGCTGAACAATCCCTACACTTTTCATTCGCAGCCAACCAAACTTGCCTTGTGAATTTTATTGATGAATTAAAAATATATTAACGATATTATACATATTATACATAAAAAAGAGGGAAATATAATGGGACGTTTATCTACTGCAGAAAACAAAGGACCTTACCAGCTGCGAAGAGAGGAACTCGGTCTGTCACGAGAACAAGCAAGTGAACTTGCAAATGGTGTAACTGTTGATAGAATTGTTAAAATTGAGCAAGGCAAATCATTACCTCATCCAGAGGAAATTTATGAACTTTCTAAGGCTTATAAAAAACCTGACTTATGTAATTACTACTGTTCAAAAGAATGCCGAATAGGTAAAGAATATGTTCCCGAAATAAAAATTAAGGACTTATCACAAATCGTTCTTGAAATGTTAGCTTCTTTAAACTCAATAAGTAAAAAGCAAGAAAGGCTAATTGAAATAACTGCGGACGGTATAATAGATAAAGAAGAAATAAAAGACCTGAAGCCGGATATTGAGGCGGCCACCACAGACCAGATGATGACGCTGGTAAAGAGTGAGCTTGGCCTTGCCTTTGTGCCGGAGCCGATGGCCCGCAGCAGCCTGCAGCGCCGCAGCATTGTGCAGCTGACCCTGCGGGAGGCGATTCCGCAGCGCTCAGTAAGTCTGGTTTATGACCGGCACCGTCCGCTGAATACGGCGGCCCGGGAATTTCAAAAGCAGCTGCTAAATGCGGCCAGACAGGAAAAAGCAGAATAACGCAAAATGTGCCCGCGCAAGCAGGCACATTTTGCGTTATGGGATGCAGAAAGCGGCAGTGTTTATGTCCAATCAGTGCATAAAGTGCTCCGGATCGGAACGCCGCCAAAATGCTGTTGCAAAAGGCGGGGAAAATGTCTATACTTGTACTATACAAACCAGCAGACGCGGTATAATACCCCGCTGCGGACACTTTGCAGAGCAACCAAAGGAGTCACTTGTATGGATAAGCAGAGCAGGACCTATCAGGCGTATGTGCAGATCCTGAAAGAGGAGCTGATCCCTGCCATGGGTTGCACCGAACCGATTGCCATCGCCTACGCCGCCGCCAAGGCGCGGGATGTGCTTGGCGGCATGCCGGACAAAGTCGAGATCGGCGTGAGCAGCAACATTATCAAGAATGTCAAGAGCGTCATTGTGCCCAACACCGATGGCATGAAGGGCATTGAGGCCGCCGCAGCGGCAGGCATTGTCGGCGGGCAGGCGGACAAGGCACTGGAGGTCATCTCAGCTGTAACAGCGGACCAGAAGGCAGCGATGCGCACCTTCCTGACGCAGGCGCCGGTCACGGTGAAGGCAATCGACAACGGCTTTATCTTCGACATTATTGTGACGCTGCAGCAGGGGAGCGATTCCGCCGTGGTGCGCATCTGCCAGTACCACACGAATATTGTCCTGATCCAAAGAAACAGCGAAGTGCTGCTGGATCATACCGCGCAGGAGACAAAGCAGCTCTGCGGTGACGCCGCCCCTGCCGAGAGCGGTCTGACAGACCGGGCACTGCTGAACATTGCGGATATCTTTGCATTTGCCGATACCTGCGAGGTTAACGACATCCGACCTTTGCTGGAAACCCAGATCCGGTACAACACCCGCATCTCGGAGGAGGGACTGCGAGGAGATTACGGTGCGAACATCGGCTCTACAATGCTGAAATTTTACGGCGAGGATGTGCGCAACCGTGCTATTGCCAAGGCAGCAGCAGGCTCTGATGCCCGTATGAGCGGCTGTGAGCTGCCAGTTGTCATCAACTCGGGCAGCGGCAATCAGGGCATCACGGTCTCGGTGCCGGTTATCGAGTATGCCAGAGAGCTGGGGGCATCCGATGAGACTCTCTGCCGCGCACTGGCCCTCTCCAACCTGATTGCGATCCACGAGAAGGCCGGTATAGGGCGGCTGTCCGCCTACTGCGGGGCCGTCAGCGCGGGCTGTGCTGCGGGCTGCGGCATTGCCTATCTGCAGGGCGCAGACCTGAAAGCGGTCTCCCACACCCTTGTCAATGCACTGGCCATCGTTTCGGGTATTATCTGCGATGGTGCCAAGGCCAGCTGTGCGGCGAAGATCGCCGATGTGCGGGCATGGCGCCTGCAACCCAAAGAAACCGCTCAAAACGCCGGGATCCCGCCGATGCCCGACGCGGCC
>ENA-UPWU01001300-UPWU01001300.1-human-gut-metagenome-genome-assembly--contig:-NODE-1300-length-10361-cov-4.528005_pt1 | contig 10361 bp, 7 predicted proteins | sample MGYA00250058_ERZ773392 | MGnify/ENA primary metagenome ERZ773392 (study PRJEB29103, sample SAMN06112084) | human gut metagenome | biome: human gut; feature: ankylosing spondylitis patient; material... | reverse complement strand
TGAACCTGATGGGCCGGACGGTGATTGCCGAGGATATCGATGCGGCCATTGTTATGGCGCGGCAGTTCAAAAACCGGTTCCGTATTGTGACCCTGGATGGCCAGGTCATGAATGCCGGCGGCTCTATGACCGGCGGCTCTGTGAATAAAGATGCAGGCATTCTGTCCCGGGCCAATGAGCTGGAACGGCTGACGGCCCAGGAAAATCAGCTCCTTTCCAAGCGGGAGGCGGAGCAGGCAAGACTGCAGGAGTGCCAGCGGCTGTTTGACCAGGTGGAGTTCCAGCTGGGTACCGCCCGGGACCAGCTCCGGGAGGCGGAGGACCAGGTCCTTCGTCTGTTCCGATGGTCTGTCCCCAGATTGTGCCATCATAAGTCACTTCACCGATTGTGCAGCCCTGTGACAGGAGATAAGCAATTTCACCGCTTGCGAATTGTGCGGTGGTTTTGCCTTCGACTTTTTCGGTTGTTCCACCATCATATCCTATCGCTGTTCCTGTATAAATGGTACTATCATAATAACAGTTTTTGATGGTTGCATTGGATTCATTACGTCCGATCACGCCTCCTACATTAACCCCTGTACCACTGACACTACCGGTATTATAACAGTTTGTGATAATTCCTTTATTCCATCCGTTCACGCCTCCTACATATCCACTACCACCAACACTACCGACATTATAGCAGTTTGTGATGGTTCCTCCGTCATTATATCCGCTCACGCCTCCTACATAACGTTCTGTACCACTGACGCTACCGGCATTATAACTATTTGTGATGGTTCCTCCGTCATTATATCCGTTCACACCTCCCACATTACCTTCGCTACCACTGACGCTACCGATATTATAGCAGTCTGTGATGCTTCCGGTATAATTAATTCTGCTCACGCCTCCTACATATTCTAAGCCACTGACGCTACCGGCATTATAACTGTTTATGATAGTTCCTTTACTATTATATCCGCTCACGCCTCCTACAAAACCGCTACTACCACTGACGTTTCCGGTATTATAACAGTTTGTGATGCTTCCGGTATAATTATATCCACTCACGCCTCCTAAAGTTCCTAAACCACTGACGCTGCCGGTATTATAACAGTTTGTGATAGTTCCGGTATAATTATTTCCACACACGCCTCCTACCTTGCTGGTACCATAGAAATAAGAATCCAAAATACCTGCATTGGCAATCTTACCATTGTTACGACTGAACAATCCTACATCATAACTATCCTCTTGATTGAAATACAATCCACTGATGGTGTGGTTTTGTCCGTCAAATATACCAGTGTATGGACTTGCGCTAGTGGCAATCGGTGTCCATTCCTTGAATGATCCCTCATTTACTGTTCCATCTGACTTCAGAACATTTTTATTCACAACAATATCTTTTGTCAGGACTGCATTTGCTGATGTATTCTGCGTCACGCCCGAAAGTGTACCATTTACAAGCCCGGCAAACCAGTAAAGCTGACCTGCATTACTGATCTCATAAACCGCATCCTTGCTACCGTCCCCATCCATATCATACTTGTCTGTGGTAAGCTCTGCCGGCTGATATACCTCATTACATGCACAGAAACCATTCTCGCCGATGCTGTGGGATTGTGTCTCTGTGGTCACATATCCGATCGGACAGTCCTTGCATGCCACGTTTTTTATATGTTCCTTGTCATCTTTACAAGTGTATGTAATATCACCGTCTTTGTTATGTGTATGCTCTTTTCCATTTACCAAAAGGCTCGCACCTTCTGCCAAAGTGAGTTTCTCCGGATTGGTTATGCTCGCACCACTCTCAAATTCAATGCTTTCCCCACTTGCAATCGTTAAATCTTCTTTTAAAGTGGCTTTACCATATACATATGTTTTCGTTACATTAACTTCCTTCTCATAGTCTTTCCATTGCTTTGTGATGACAGAGTTGCTACTATCAACATTTTTTATTACAGAATCTTCTGGATATGCTTCATATGTTTTACCAATTTCCGCCAGAATCTGGCTGTCTGATATGGTAATTCCATTCTGTGATGAAATTGGATTCACTATATCCTCGGTACTCTTAGCTTTAACATAACTATCCGTTATACTTACTGTATTACCCGAAAGTGCTGATAGATTTCCATCAGGGCAGGCAACAATATGACTTTTCTCTATTGTCAAATCACCATTACATTCGATATCGACAGTTTCTGTTGTTGCTCCCGTGATTTTCAAATTGTTTGTCGAATCATCACCAGTTCCAACCGTAATCTCGCCTTTTCCGATCAGACTTCCATTATCATTGCCACCGTTTATTTCCAGTGTATTACTTCCACCATCTACATTAAACTGAATCTCTCCACTCAAGGTATTTTCCCCTGATAACAAAATAGAAAGATCTCCGCCTTTGCAAATAACATCCCTGATAGATGCACCATTCAATACAAGCTGATTCTTCGCACCGTCATAATACCAGTTTGTCCCCTGATATATCGTATCCTCATTATCAGGAACTCCATCAGCTTGAAGTACACCAGCTTTAATAATTGTTATGTCCCCTGTACCACTTTCGTCATCATATATTGCCAATGATACAGGCATATTCTTTGCTAATACTGTTCCCTCCGTCTCATCAGCATCTACAGTCAGCACCTCAAGCTCTGCACCTGCAATTCCATTGCCACTGACAGCTTCCGTCACTTCTGCCGCATAAGCCATATTCCCTGTTCCTACTGATGGAACCATTGTCACGGCCATAGCTGCTGACAGCAAGACTGCCATGCTTTTCTGCATACAGACTCTCTTACCTGCTCTTTTTATACATTTCCTTTTCCTCATCCGGTTCTCCTTCTCACATAATTCCTGTTTCTATATTCTTTCCCTTCTTCACGATACTTTACGTATCAAATTCAGCATAACAAAATGCTGCTATCTTGTCAATTTACGCCAGAAAATCCACAGCACCTTTCTTTTCACAGACGCTGTGGATCTCCTTTTTCTATGCATTGACTTTCACATAATTCAGAATCATTTCCTTGACGCGCAGAAGCTCCGGCGTATAATCCTTGTTATTTTTCGCCCCCCAGATAAAGCCTCCCGCGTAATAAGCACACGCGGTCATCATTTGTACCTGACGCCTATACAATCGCTGCTTCCAGATCTTCCTCATAGGCTGCCTCATCATATTCTGACGCATTCTGTGCAATCTTCGGTGTGTCCATCGGATTGATAAATAATAGATCAGAAAACGCAGCGGGCATTTTAAACATCCAATGCAGGAAATGACATTGGATATTATTTCAAAAGCGCCCTCAGCCGTTCCACCTCTGCAGCAAGGGCATCTGCTCTTTGGCTCTCCTTCTCTGCTCTTTGGCTTTCTTTCTCTGCTCTTTGGCTTTCTTTCTCTGCTCTTTGACGCTCTTTCTCTGTATTACGACGCTCAGACGCTATTCCTTCACTCTTTCCGGCGTTGTATTCGGTTAGCAGGCTTCTTTCGTAATCTTCTCTTGCCTCACATTGCATACGGATCTTTTCATCTTCGCTTAATTTTTTCATTGTTACAACCATGTTTTCGAATACCTCCTCTCCGCTTGCCAGTTGCTCCAGTTCTTCCAAAGTTTCTGCTTTGAATATACTTGCCCATTTCAGGAGCTTTTTATTGGTTTCAGGTTTCTGCTTCGCTTTCTCAAGCTGCGTCAGGTCAAGAACCTTGATACAAAGCTTGTCAGAATATAAATATCCATCTTCCACATCCAGGATCTGATACTGCGCCATAAACTTTGGATGATTTTCAAATAAAGTAAAATCTAAAATGCCAATATGATACATCGGAAGCAGCTTACTATAATCTTCTCCGCTTTTCAAACTGTCAAATGCTCTTGCCCAGTATAAAAGCGACCGTTCCACCCAGTAGGTCTGCTTATACACCTGTAGTTCGATATTGATGATCTTTGCATTGTTCAATGTGAGCTTAACATCCAGAATGCACTCTTTGCCTTCAATCTCTTTGCCAAGCTCGATTGGATTTTCTAGGTGGCAATCTACAATATCCGCCTCATCCATTTCAAGCAGTGTTGCCAGAAGATTCCGTAACACCTCTTCATTCTTCTGAAGTACAGCATGAAACATATAGTCATTCTGCATCCCATAAAATTTTCTCTTTTCCGTCATCTATATGACCCTCCTTCGTTTACCGCAGGAGTGGTCAATACAACTATCCTATCTTCCGAAACCCCTGCTTTATAAATAATTTGTGTGAAATAAAGCATGAATTTCCTGAAATAAGATATGTTTCAGATATAGCGCGTCATCCAATGGAATCTGTAGTGAATTCAGATTTTCAGCGCCATAGACATGATAAAAGAAAATATGCTTTGCAATAACTATACCATTATTGTAAAGCATTGACAATTTATTTCTGATATCCTGCCCGAACACAGTCATCAGCCAGTCGCCGGAGCCGTAGCACAGACAGCCGAGCATTCCGAAGACGAATGAAATTATAAGAGCGCGTTTACCGTTTTCCTTGTTCATGAGTGAGTTCCTCCTGGTTAGCCTTTGCTAATATTATAGCGTGATAATGGCGTGCTGCAAATAGAGCCAGGTCAGCCGAGTGCGGTGTCGAGGCTCATCATGACGACAAACCCGGCGGCGAAGGCGATTGTGCCGACGTTGGAGTGCGGCTCGCCGGACATTTCTGGGATAAGCTCCTCAACGACGACGTAGACCATGGCGCCGGCGGCGAAGCTCAGCAGGTACGGCAGCACCGGGACTACCAGCCCGGAAAGCAGCACGGTCAGGACGGCGGCGAGGGGTTCCACGGCGCCGGAGAGGGTTCCCAGCAGGAACGCCCTGCCCTTCCCCATTCCGGAGGAGCGCAGCGGCAGGGAGATTATGGCGCCCTCTGGGAAGTTCTGGATAGCAATGCCGAGGGAGAGCGCCAGCGCGGAGGCGGCAATGCTGGCTCCGCCGCTGGCAAGCCCGGCGTAGACCACTCCGACCGCCATTCCCTCGGGGATATTGTGGAGGGTCACGGCGAGGAGGAGCATGGTGTTTTTGCTGAGGGAGCTGCGGCCGCCCTCCGGGGCGTCGGAGTTCATGTGCTGGTGCGGGATAACGCAGTCGAGGAACAGCAGGAACAGTATTCCGAGCAGGAATCCCGCCGCCGCTGGAACAAATCCGAGCCGCCCCAGCCCCTCGGACTGCTCCATCGCGGGAATGAGCAGGCTCCATACGGAGGCCGCCGTCATGACCCCCGCCGCGAATCCGGTGAGGCTCCGCTGAACCAGGAAGTGCGGCTGTCTGCGCAGGAAGAATACGCAGGCGGCTCCGGCTGTGGTTCCGATGAAGGGGATAAGTATGCCGTAGATTATCTGGGTCTGCATTCATGCCTTCTTTCTAATTAATTCGGAATTCAGAATTTCGGTGCCGCCTCCGGCGGCGGATTCAAATTACGGGCAGGCTCAGCGCCTGCATGTTTTCGCCGAGTGTAGTATATCTGTGAGGTAGCTATAACTAACCACCACACACAAACGTCGGTTAGTTATAACTACCTTAATATTGTACCACTAACTGCGGGATTTGTCAAGCGGTTTGTGATATCCGGGAAGAAATTGATAAATGACTGTGCAGTAAATTGCAGTCCGGGAGGCTCTACAATGGAGGTAAAACAAAGGAGGAAACGCCATGAAAACAGTATTTGAGCTTCTCAACCACGACAACACGATATCGGTGAACCGCCGGCTGGCGCATGCGCTGGGGCTGTCGGAGGCGGTGATATACGCGGCTCTGCTGGCGAAGCACGCCTGGTACGAACAGCACGGAAAGCTCTCCGACGGGTGGTTTTATTCCACGGTGGACGACATGGAGGAATCCACGTCGCTGACGAAGTGCCAGCAGTCACGGTGCGTGAAGAGGCTGGTCAGCGCGGGACTTATCCGGTGCGCGGCGAAGGGTCTCCCGGCGCGGCGGTTCTTTTACATCGTGGACGACCCCCAGCTCCTGGAGGGAATAATCGGCGTCTGCGAGCCGTCTCCGGAAGAAAACGCTCCGGCAGTGCGCAGTGAAACCTCCCCGCAGGAAGTAAGGAAATCCGACGGCTGGCAGGCGGGAATCACGGCGGCAGGCAGTGCGGAATCCTCACAGAAAACCAAAGACAATAAAACAAAAGAAAATAATCCTGAGAACATCAAACCCGACAGCGCGCAGCTGGAAGCGGCACGCTCCAGGATAAACCACGCGGGGCTTTCCAGGAAGTACGGAAGCGGATTCGCCGACCTTGCCGCAGAGGTCACGGCGGAGGGAACGGCGGGAGCCTTCACGCTTACGACTGACGGACGGACTTTATCAGCAGAGGAAATTTCTTCTGTTTTTTCCAGGATAGATTACAGCGCGGTGAGCCACGTTGCGGACTACATATCCGGCAAGAGCGATATACGGAACCTGAAAGCGTACCTGCGCTCGGCGCTGTACAGGGCGGTCGGGGAGATTTCCCAGAAACCCGCCACGCCAAAGCGCGACTACAACGCGCCGCTGTGGGACGACGACAGGAGCGCGGCTCTGAATGAGGATATCCTCGGGGAACTGCGCGAGATGTACGGAGCGCCGAAAAGCTCCGAGAAGGACTACTACGCGCCGCTCTGGTAGTTCGCGGAGCTTCTCAGGCGGGGAACTTCACCGCCCCGGCGGTATTTCCCTTTGCGGGAGCTTCGTGGGCGGAGCGGTACAATCAGGAAGTTTTTTGCAACAATCAGGAAGATTTACTTGACGGCAAAATGTAATTGTTGTATAATTGATATAAATATAGTAGCGGGCGCGGCGTAGGCCAAAAAGCCCGGCTCACACAAGGAGGAAACAATGAAGCATAAATTATTCAAATGCGGCAGGCTGAGCGGAATGCTCCTGGGAGCCGCGGCGCTTCTGGCGATGGTAACGCTGATGTCGGTTCCGGCTCTGGCGGAGGAGCCAGGTGCCGCTTACGCAGCGGCCTCAGCGCCGGCGGAATCAAACTCAGACGGCATGAATTTCACCTCTACGGCGAAATACTGGAATTATTACAATGAGAAAGGCGAAAGAAAACAGTTTAGTCCTAACGATGTCGGCTGTAATATTACCGCCAGGGACTGGAAGTGGTACGGACAGGGCGAGGGCGATATCCAGCCTAATACCCTTGAGATACTGAAAGATTTCGACCTCTATACCACCGATGAGTGCGCGATAAAGCTCCCGGCGGGCAGCACCGTGATTTTCCATGCCGACGTCCAGCTTGAATCCAAGGTCAACTGCATATACTCCGAAGGATCAATCACCTTTAAGGGCGTGAGCGAAAACAATGACAGGCACACGCTGACATTCGGCAGTGCGGGAATATCCTCCGGATTAGACGTTACAGTCGAGAACCTCAACCTCAAAACCGACCCGGAATCCGTTGAAAGCTACGAATACGCCATTGAAACGAATAACAACCTCAGGCTTCAGGAATGCTATTTCTACGCCGGCGATGAATGGAAGGGAAAGAACGTAGTAATGTGCAGTACCTACAATATAAGCAGGGGCGTTAGCATTGATATCCCCGGCTCGTATTTCGCTTCCATCTCCGGATATGGAAACTATATTGCGAATATCGCTGATGTCAGCAACGTTACATACGGCGGCGGCAACAGCGAAATCAAAATTGGCGAAAGCTACGAAAATAAAACCAGCTACCTGAGACCCGCGGACGACTCCGCGCGCATGGAACTCATCACAAATACCTTCTGGACGGCGGACTACGGCAAGTATATTTACGAGGAAGCGATATCCGACACCGACAGAGGCATTTACAGTACCCTCGGCGGCAAGACCTATTCGATAGAGCTTTCAGACCTGATGAGCACAGACTTCTTCGAATATGAATGCGCCATCGTTGACGCCGATTCGCTGAACTCAAAAGGTTACACATTCAGTTTAAATAACGGGCCTGACAATCTCTGGTACCTTAACGTCACCGTACCGAACAAGGAACTGTTATCGAATACAAACGTTTACATTGACTTCTCTGACACAGAGTACGCATTCGGCACCGGGGAGACAAAGAGGCTTCACTTAATTATCGGCGAATCGTTAAAGACCAACAAGCTCGAAATAGTCAACCCGAGCAAAAATGACGCGGACGACCTGCTGAAACACGTTGATATATCCCTTAAAGTAAACAACGAAGAGATCCCGTATATTAAGGATTCCAAGTTATACTACCTGATCCCGGAGTATAATGAGTTCAAGCTGTCCCTCCTGCCGAAAAACTGCGAGCTGACAAGCGTATTCTACGGGGATTCAGATACGGACTGCGAACCGATAGGCCCCTCTATTGACGCGCTCTATACTAACTTTCTGGAAAGCGACAAGGGCGTGTATATCTGGTATTCCGAGTCAGACGAGAAGCAGTACAGCACTCTGAGTATCTCGGACGAGCTTATCAGCGCAGTGAAGGCGGGAAAGATCAACAGCGTTATCGCCTATGAAGACGTGAGCGACAAGGCATGGAGCCTTGACAGCGCAATAAATGAATTCCCGACCATCTTCCTGAACGGCAGATCAATAGAAATAACGATCTCCGCCGAGGATTACGGCGTAAGCGACATCTGCGGAAAAGAGCCGCGCTACATCTCAAAACAAGGGATCAATCTCTATAAGCTGGACTACCTCTTTGTTGAGGGAGACACTGTGATAACCGCTCCGGTGCGCGAGCTGTGCAAGTTCAACGCATTTTCGATCAACGGTCCTCAGCCCATAATAAAGGGCGACAGAGACCCATCCGGTATGGGCTATCTCGGCGTGGAGTACACGATAACCGTTCCGTACTCCGAAGGGAAGCTCCTTGTCGGCGCTGACTTCAACGGCACGCCTATAGAGCCGTACACGGCGGACGATAATGGCTGGAACTACAAGATTACCACGATCAGCGGAGCAGAAAACAAGTTCGTGTTCACATACACCGACGTTGCAGTCCTCAGGATCCCCAAGCCGGAGAACGGCAAGGTGGAGTTCACCGGAACTTTGGACGGCGACAGGGGCGTTAACACCCTGGCAGACGGCACCAGCGTCTACACACTGGCGACAAACGACAAAGTGACGCTCAAGTTTGTTCCGGACGACGGATACAAGTTCGTATCTGCGGCGCAGGACGGCTCTGAGCTGAAGGTCGGTTCTGACGGCACCTGTGTTATAACAATGGAGCAGCTCGCTGACTGGACCATCACGGCGAAGTTCGAGAAGAAGTCCGGAGGTTCAACAGGCGGTTCCACCGGAGGTTCTACGGGCGGTTCTACTGGAGGTTCTACGGGCGGAAGCCACAGACCTTCCACTAACTCTGACAAGACGGTGGAGAGCACTCCGACAATGGACGGCAAGTCGATGAGCTGGAACGACATCGGTAATCATCTGAGCAAGCTTCCGGAAAACAGCTCCGCGAAGATCTCGCTGAACGGCAAGACCACCCTGCCCGAAGCGGTTATCAGCGCGATAAAGGACAGAAAGCTCACTGTTGAGTTCGTATACGACAGCGTTAAGAGCTGGGTAGTACGCGGCGACAAGATCGGCACAGTTTCTGCGGCTGAGCTTGCGTCTTTCCCGGGCAACGCTGACTCCAGCGCTCTTCGCGGCGTGTTCGGAGTTGACCTCAAGGTCGGCGGCACAAAGGTTCCGGCAGAGCTGAAGCTCGCGTTCCGCAAGGGATTCGCGGGTCAGTTCGCGAACGTATACAAGCTGAACGGCGGCGTTCTGGAATTCCAGCGCTGCGTAAAGGTAGGCGCGGACGCCACTGCGGTGATTCCCGGCGCTGACGCGGCTGGCGAGTACGTTGTTATGGTTTGCGAATTCAGCGACGTTCCCGGCGACGCCGATAACGACGGCGTACTCAGCGCCCTCGACGCCTCCGCAGTACTCAAGGAGGCAGTAGGCATGGCGAAGTCCGCGAACGCGGCTGTGTGCGACTTTAACGGCGACGGAGAAGTCAACGCGCTGGACGCGGCGGCAGTGCTGAAGGCGGTCGTAGGAGTAAGGTAATTCGTATCGCAAGATAAATTACGGGCAGGCTTAGCGCCTGCCCGTTTTTTGTTAAACTATAATTTAGCGGCGTAGTGTACTTCCGAAACAGTCCACCGGACTGTTTCGGAGGAAAGGCTCAATAAAGACAATGTGTTGCTTGTGGGGGAAAACTCTTGTTTTCCCCCACACCCCTTTAGCGCTTTTGAACGTTTTGACTGCGCGCCGGCGCGCAGAGTAGCCGCACTCCGTGCGGAGTATTCGCGCTGGCGCGCGAAGTGTGAGGGCTTTGCCCTCACGCTCCCACTTCCTTTTGTAAGCAAAAGGAAGCGAAAACCAATTGCTGACGCAGTAGTTTC
>ENA-UPWU01001294-UPWU01001294.1-human-gut-metagenome-genome-assembly--contig:-NODE-1294-length-10392-cov-23.444789_pt1 | contig 10392 bp, 8 predicted proteins | sample MGYA00250058_ERZ773392 | MGnify/ENA primary metagenome ERZ773392 (study PRJEB29103, sample SAMN06112084) | human gut metagenome | biome: human gut; feature: ankylosing spondylitis patient; material... | reverse complement strand
AAAGGAATTATTCCAGTAGAACAGCTGGGGAACTTGCGCAAAGACAGCATGCGCAGTATTCATATCATCAATAAAAATACTTCTATCCTACAAAGTGTAAGCGAACTGTATACCACTAAGAGGGCCTACGAGGAACTGATTTATTCTGATACATTACATTACAACAAGACGCTATTGCAGCGCTGTAACCTGAATAATTACCTAACTCCTAATCTCATGTATGATTCGGAAAAATCGGAAGCTGCAAAAAAAGATATCCTCTCCGGAGTATCTTGGGCCAAAGGGTTTGTAATGAACGGACAGAAAATAATCGACCGCGGCGAGATCATCGACCAGCGTACATTCGATATCTTGAGATCACTCCAAAAAGAATGGGACAAACGAGGCGAAACTATTACAGAAAAACGTCTGACTTTATTCGGACAGATTCTGTTTGTATCTATTCTTATAGGATGCTTCATGACCTATCTGGCACTGTTCCGCCGAGATTATTATCAAAAGAAAGGTAGTCTGGGGTTATTGTTCTTTCTTATTATATTCTTCCCCGTCATATCAGCTATCATGGTAGCTCATGCTTTCATGAGTGTATATATAGTGCCATTCACCATGCTTCCCATGATCATACGGATCTTCCTTGATTCACGTACGGCTTTCATGGCACATATTGTATCAATCCTGCTTTGCTCCATCTGCCTGCGAACCCCACATGAGTTTATCTTATTGCAGACAATAACCGGTATGGCCAGCATCTACAGCCTTCGCGAACTGTCTCAACGCTCACAATTGTTACGCAGCGCCCTGATTGTCGTAATAACATATACCATACTCTATTTTGCACTCGACCTGATACACGTGAACGATATTGCGCAGCTTAACACATATATGTATGTCAACTTTATCATAAACGGTATTTTGCTGCTATTTACTTATCCGTTATTGTTTATTTTGGAAAAGACTTTCGGATTTACTTCGAATGTAACCCTGGTGGAACTTTCCAACATCAACAACAAGCTGATGCGTGAGATGTCGGAAGTTGCTCCCGGAACATTCCAGCATTCTCTGCAACTTGCCAACCTGACTGCCGCCGCAGCCAACCGCATTGGCGCCAACAGCCAGCTGGTGCGTACCGGTGCCATGTATCATGACATCGGAAAGATGCTGAACCCCGCTTTCTTTACCGAGAACCAGACTGGAGTAAATCCACATGACCAGTTAAACTATAAACAAAGCGCACAAATCGTCATAAACCATGTAACAGACGGTATGAAGCTGGCTGAAAAAAATGACCTGCCTCAAGTAATCAAAGACTTTATCCGCACCCATCATGGTCAAGGACTTACAAAGTATTTCTATATATCCTATCAGAATGAGCATCCCGATGAAGAAGTGGATAAAGAAGCATTCAGATATCCGGGGCCCAATCCGTTTACCAAAGAACAGGCTATCCTGATGATGGCCGACTCGGTAGAAGCAGCTTCAAGAAGCTTGAAGGAATATACTGAAGAAAGTATTTCCGGACTTGTCGACAAGATCATAGACAGCCAGGTACAGGAAGGATACTTCAAGGAATGTCCGATAACATTTAAAGATATTGCTACAGTAAAAAGTGTCTTTAAAGAAAAGCTGAAAACCATGTACCATACCCGTATCAGCTATCCGGAACTGAAGAAATAAAAGGCATTGCACAAAAAAGACCAAGGAAAGAACAATTTTTATTATCTGTATAGGAACTTCTTTGATAATTTTGAGATGTAAAACCTAAACACATACAGATATGAAAAATACTTTCTTCAAAGCAAGCGGCAGAAATCTTCTGACGTGTGCTATTTGTGCACTAATGGCAATGCCGGCATCTTCCCAACAAGCACTTTCCCTCAAGGATTATGAATATACAACCAGAGAATGGAAACGAATTGTAAGAAACAGTCCGGACAGTTTTTTCACAACCGATGAAGCAAAGCGGATTGCCGATAATGTGCTAGCTTTTCAACGTACAACAGGAGGATGGCCTAAGAACATTCCAATTCACCGCCCGCTGGGTGGAGAACTTCCTATCGTATTAGGAGATAAAGACAGGCGCAATGACTCCACAACCGACAATGACGCTACCATTCTGGAATTGACTTATCTGGCAAGACTTTATCAACAATCTCCCGAAGAACATTATAAAGAAGCCTTTCTTAAAGGAGTGGAGTTTATCTTAAGCGGGCAGTATGACAACGGAGGATGGCCACAGTTCTGGCCTGAACATAGGGGATATCAAGTATATATTACATACAACGATGATGCCATGGTACAAACAATGGAAATCATCCGAAACCTTCGTGACGGAAAAGCTCCCTTCGATATACTGGTAAACGATGAAATGAAAGCACGTCTGTCCGCCGCTTTCGATAAAGGGATAGAATGTATTCTGAATACTCAAATCAGAGTAAATGGTAAACCGACCATATGGTGTCAGCAACACGACAACATAACCTTAAAACCAGCTCCGGCCCGAACATTCGAATTGCCTTCCTTCTGCACGGCAGAAAGCTGCTCACTGGTTCACCTGCTAATGGAACTCCCCGATCCGGACGAACGGGTAAAGGCAGCAGTCAATGGCGCAATGGAGTGGCTTGATTTACATAAATTATATGGCATACGTGTTGAGCGGTTCATGACTCCTGAAGGCAAGCGTGACACACACGTAGTGAAAGACGAAAAGGCCGGACCTGTATGGGCACGTTTTTACGACCTGGAAAACGAAGAACCGCTATTCTGCGACCGTGATGGAGTTCCCCGTAAATCATTTTCTGAACTTGGATATGAGCGTCGAAATGGTTACAGCTGGTACAATCAGGCTCCCGAATCACTCAATGAAGAATATCAGCACTGGAAAGAAAAATATATGTGATTTACACATACAACCAGTTCTTTAAGTGCAGGTAAAAAGCAGGTCTAATCAGCTCCTCTTCTAACTCTATTATTTTTTGTACAAATTTTCAAAAAACATCGAGAAAAGTTTAGGAAAATATGCTGATATTTCCGACAAAATATGCTGATGTTTTTCTTATACGCCGATATACATTGGTTATCAATTATTTACAAGAAGCAGTATATCGGCGTAAAGAAAAATATAAACTGGAGATCTTACAATCATCAATCAGAGTTTTTGAGTCAAGCTATCGAGCAAACCTCCGCAAGCATCTTCCAGTATGTCAAGTACATTTTCAAATCCTTGAGCCCCGCCATAATAAGGATCAGGAACGTAGTCGACTACCTTCACCCGACAATAGTCGGTCATCCGGCCTATTTTCCGTTCCGTTTCCACATCAGGAGCTTTTTCCTTCAAGGCATCAATATTGCGGTCATCCATACCCAAAATCAAATCGAACTCATAAAAATCATCAGTACGGACAGGACGTGAACGGTGAGTAATGTTATACCCCCGGCGAATAGCATGTGCACGCATCCGGTCGTCGGCAAGTTCTCCTTGATGATAACTGCTGATTCCCGCTGAATCTACTTCTATCTCCTTTTCCAGTCCTGCACGCTTGATATACGTACGCATAATTTCTTCTGCCGACGATGAACGGCATATATTCCCAAGACAAACAAACAAGATTCTTTTCATACTCCGATACCTAAATATTTTTTAAACTTGCTTACGCTAGTATTCATAATCAACGCTTCCGGGAACTCAGTTTCATTTACCAGCTCCAATGCATAATCGTAGGTGGCAATATCAAACGAGATATGTGCATCACTACCCAAAATCACCGGAACATCATAGCGACGGCATAACTTCAGTATTTCCAGATTATTGCTCCGGGCGTCAACTTTGCCCCGACAGGGTTTCAGTGATGAATTATTTATCTCAAGCAACGTATGATGCTCCTTTGCCGCAAGTACAATAGGCTCGAAGTTCAACTTTGCAGTCCCGTCACCCGGATGACTAATGATATGAATATATGGATTAGACACAACCTGAACCATACCATGTGTATTCTCTTCGGGTGTCCCCCACTTATAACAAAGTGAATGAATACCGGCAATACGCAAGTCAAGAATCTTCAAATAAAACTCATCCAGATCGAGATTGCCTTCGCTGTCGAGAATATTAATTTCTGCTCCCAACAAAAGTTCTATTCCATACATCTGGCGCGGAACCACATGCAGGTTACGGAAATAAATCGGATCGCATGTACCCGGTATACCCGGTGAATGTTCTGTAATCCCTAATAATTTCAATCCCTTACCAGCAGCAGCCTGTGCCATTTCCTGCAAGGAACTAAAAGCATGACCGCTTGCTACGGTATGCGTATGTACATCCAGTTCTATTTTCATACGAATATTTTTTACATCGGATCGACATCGTAATAAACCAACAGCGAACGGAAACGTTCATCCTCAACAATGGCACGTTGCACTTGCTGAAGATATTCACGCACTTTCGACATCGAAGCCTGTTGTTCAATTTTCACTACAATCTTTTTAATAAATAAAGTCTGTATACGAGACACTGGAGGACGGTCGGGTCCCAGCACACGACTACCAAGTCCGTTTCTTAAGTACCCGGCCATCAAGTCGGCAGCCTGATCGAGTACTTCCTCTTTACGATGTTTCAAATACACATAAATCAACCGGTAAAAAGGCGGATACTTAAACAAATTACGTTCTTCAATTTGTGATTGGAACAATCCTCCATAGTCATTGCTTACTACCTGAGCGATCAAAGGAAGATCGGGAGATTTGGTTTGTAGCACTACCAGCCCCTGTTTGTTCTTTCTTCCAGCACGCCCGGCAACCTGCGCCATCAACTGAAAAGCCCGTTCATACGAACGGAAATCCGGATAGTTCATCATCGAATCCGCATTCAAAATACCAACAACACTCACACGGTCGAAGTCAAGTCCTTTTGAAACCATCTGTGTACCAATCAGAATATCCGTCTTGCCATCCTCAAAATCGGCAATGATCCTTTCATATGCAGTACGGGTACGCGTGGTATCCAAGTCCATACGAGCCACACGGGCATCCGGAAATATCAGTTTAATATCATCTTCTATCTTCTCGGTTCCAAATCCTCGGTTTATCAGTTCTACCCCTCCACATGCCGGACAAGACTTTGGAACTTCATAAGTATAACCACAGTAATGACAGGTCAGCTGATTCAATCCTTTATGATACGTCAGACTGACATCACAATTCTTACACTTCGGTATCCATCCACACGTACGGCATTCTATCATCGGAGCAAATCCTCTGCGGTTCTGGAAAAGTATAACCTGCTCCTTCTGTTCAAGTGCCTCACGGATTTTCTGAAGCAAGAGTGGAGAAAACTGAGCCGTCATCCGCTTCTTTCGGGCAAGTTCCTTGATATCTACCACCTCAATATGAGGAAGCAAAACATTCTGATGTCGTTCGGTAAGCTGTACCCAGCCATATTTTCCATGAACAGCATTATAATAGGTTTCGATACAAGGTGTAGCCGTACCCAACAGTGTCTTTGCTCCGAACATCGATGCCAGTACGATAGCTGCATTGCGCGCATGATAACGTGGAGCCGGATCCTGCTGTTTATAGGTATTTTCATGTTCTTCATCCACGATGACCAGTCCCAAACGCCGGAAAGGCAGAAAAACCGAAGAACGTACTCCAAGTATTACATCATAATCGTCATCGGTAAGTTGTTTACGCCATATCTCTACACGTTCAGCATCCGGAAACTTGGAGTGATAAATTCCCAGCCGATTACCAAATACCCTTTTCAAACGTTCGGTGATTTGTGTAGTCAGTGCTATCTCCGGCAACAAATACAACACCTGCTTTCCTGCCTGAATTGCCTGCTGAATAAGATGAATATAGATTTCAGTCTTTCCGCTTGCAGTAACACCATGAAGCAAGCAGACATTTTTCTGATGAAAGTGCGTCAGGATCTCGTTATACGCCTGCTGCTGGGCACTGCTTAAAGGGTTCAAAGGTGATACACTTACTTGCTCGGCAGACAAACGTCCGATTTCGAACGAGTAAATTTCGAAAACTCCTTTTCCAATTAATCCATTAAGCACTGCACTAGTAGCACCAGCCGAATCTAACAAAGCCTTACGGGAAACTTCCTTAAGTTCTTTCTTTTCTCCAGTCCAGCCGGACAGCTCTATGTATTTCATGAGTAGAGCCAGTTGTTTGGGAGCACGTGCCAATGCATCAAACTGACGATGGACGGCCTCTTCTGTCTGCATAGCAGCAGACAATCGCACCCTACTCTCTACACGCGGTTTATAGCTGCGTTTCAGCTCTTCTTTTACCAGAATCGCCTCTTTTTCCAATAAAGCTTTGATTACCGGCAACAAATTCTTTATTCCACTGGACTTTTCCAGTTGTGTAATACATTGCTCCGAATCGTTACCCAACAGATCAAGAATACGCTGTTCCTTCTCGGAAAGAGGTTGCAGTGCCTCAAACTCCGGATTTAAGACAACTAATGTTTCGCTTTCCAGCTTCATTCCAGAAGGTAAGGCAGCCTTGTATACATCTCCCAACGTACAGAGATAATAATCTGCCAGCCATTGCCAGAAATCATACTGACGTCTCAACAAAACAGGAAATTCATCGAGTACCTCCATAATGTCTTTTGTTTCATAGGCCTCAGGCGCCGTTTGGTGTACTTTGGTTACAATAGCCGTATAATACTTCTTGCTCCCGAACGGAACGACGATCCGACAGCCTGCCTTTATCTTATCCGCCAACTCATCGGGAACGGAATAAGTATATTGTCCGGCTATGGGCAAAGGCACTATGACATCCACGTACTTCTTCATGGCTGCAAAGTTACAAAAAACAGTTCTATCCCATTTGGTACGTCAGGCAAACTTTTATAGCTTTGTAAAGAAACTCTTAAATCAACCAAAATGAAGATATATAAGATAGGTATTATAGGCTGTGGAGGTATCGCCCAAAAGATGGCGGCCACACTGGAAAAGATGAAAGGAGTAGAACGATATGCCGTAGCATCGCGCAATCAGAAAAAGGCAGAAGCATTTGCGAATAAATGGGGATTCACTAAAGCATATGGTTCTTACGAAGAACTGGCAAGCGATCCTGAAGTCGACTTAATCTATATCGCAACTCCACATGCCATGCACTACGACAATGCACATATGTGTATTGAGAAAGGTAAACCCGTATTATGCGAAAAAGCTTTTACCGCCAACGCCCGTCAGGCTGAAGATCTCCTTGCTTTCGCCAAAGAAAAAGGAGTATTCATTACCGAAGCTATATGGACCCGGTATATGCCCCTTTCACTTAAAATACAAGAACTGCTGAAAGAAGGAGTAATCGGAACACCGTATACCTTGTCGGCTAACCTCAGCTATCCGATAAGCAACAAAGAAAGAATTATCCGTCCGGAACTTGCAGGAGGAGCTCTGCTCGATATTGGAGTCTATACACTAAACTTTGCTGCAATGGCTTTCGGAAGTGATATTGCTGAAACTCATTCTGTCTGCCAAAAGACACAAACGGGAGTCGACGCGCAAGAAAGTATAACACTCTTTTATAAAGATGGCAGAATGGCAACCCTGCAATCGAGTATCTATGCAAAAAGTGACAGAATGGGAGTCATTTCGGGCGACAAAGGGCATCTGATTGTAGAAAATATCAACTGCCCTGAATCGGTACGGGTTGTCGATGAAAACTATAAAACCATAGCGGTATATCATGCACCGGAACAGATCAGCGGCTACGAGTATCAGGTATATGCCTCCATCGAAGCTATTGAAAAGGGATGGCTGGAATCGCCGTACATGCCTCATGCCGAAACATTACGCATCATGAAACAAATGGACAACCTCAGAAAAGAATGGGGAGTAATATATCCATGCGACTGACAAGCAGTAGTTTATAAACACATAAATAAAGGTGGAGAAATTCTGTTCATACAGAAACTTTCTCCACCTTTATTTATACAGATCCTGGTATATCAAAACATGTAAGCCAATGATATCTGCCAAGTATTTCGTTTCATCTCAATAGTCATCTGATCATCTACCGATCTAGCCATTTTGCTCAGTCCAAAGTTATAATTAACTCCAGCTTGCAAATGACCGAGTAATTTTACACCAGCTCCAACATTGAATGAAGTATTGCACGACTTCATGTCGAAACTTTCAGTAAAATGTCCGCTTCCTACATTAAATCCGAACTGAGGTCCTGCAGCAATATAAGCACCCAGTCTACTTCCTAATCCTAACGTCCACTTCAGGTTAACAGGAACCTCAATGCTTTTAAAAGTCTGGCTGACTTCCTCATTGCCACTTTGAGCCTTTGCACCCGACTGATTATACAAGGCAGCGACATCAACTCCCAGACCTACAATAGGAATTGTAAACTCAGCCATCGGACCAATAAAGAATCCGGTACGATTATCTCCTTTTACAATGTCTTCCGAAAAAGTCAATTTCGAAATGTTCAGTCCCCCTTTTAGACCAAACTGAAACTGAGCCTGTGCCGGCATTGCCATAAACAAGCAAGCTACAATCATTAAGGCCGATAAAATCTTCTTCATAAATATAAAATATTAAATGTTACAAGCGCAAAAATAAGGAATAAATGATAAGAATACAAATCAGGCACCAAATATAGAATGACATCCTGTCCACTTTTATGACCGATTGACACTATGCTATGTTTATCAAAGTTTAATTCAACTGGCTTTCTTTCAACGAAGGTTAAAATATTCTATCATAATGTCAGGCATACCAGACGGGCATACAGTTTGCACAATATCGGGTGAATCGCGAAAGCGAAAGGAGGAGCGATTCTAAGAAACAAGATTAATAAAAGAACTTAAATAATAGGAGATTACAATTATGATGCCGATTAGAAGAAATTACAATCAGAACTGGTTACCAAGTATTTTCAATGATTTCTTTGATAACGATTGGATGGAAAAAGCCAATGCAACGGCTCCAGCTATTAACGTAGTTGAAAACGACAACAGCTATAAAATAGAAGTTGCAGCTCCGGGTATGACAAAAGATGACTTCAACATTCATCTTACCGAAGATAATCAGTTGGTAATATCAATGGAGAAAAAGAACGAAACAAAAGACGAAAAAAAGAAATATTTACGCCGCGAGTTTTCTTATTCTAAATTCGAACAGTGCATGATCCTGCCTGAAGATGTTGAAAAAGAAAAAATCAGCGCCTCTGTCGATAACGGTGTTCTTAACATTGAATTGCCAAAGATGACACAGGAAGAAAAGAAAGAAGCCAATAGAGTGATTGAAATTAAATAAACGATTCTAACCACCAAATCCCTGTTCCAGAGAAATCCGGGACAGGGATTTTTTTTATTTCTACTATGAACAAGCCAGTTGTTATTATGAACTTTACGGGAGTATATGATTACGAACCCTTCTCCCACAATAAAAAATTTACATGGCTAAACTGTACACACTTGCAAGGTGTAGAATGCTACTGTGACAAAGAGAGTGCACATGCACTGAAAAGAGTTATAGCAAACTATCCAGCAGATGGGATTCATTTCATCGACTCTGGCAACTATCATTATCTGACTAAGTTTTGGACAGATAAAATACAGCAACCTTTTTCGTTAATAGTATTCGATCACCATCCAGACATGCAGCCCCCTCTTTTCGAAGAAATGATTTCGTGCGGAAGCTGGGTAGAAGATACTATAGAATCGAACCCTTATTTACGCAAAGTAATTATCATAGGAGCATCCGAAAACCTAATCAAGCATGTTTCTCCTAAATACCGGCAAACAGTGGAATTTTATAGCGAACAAAGTCTGCAACACGAAGCTTCGTGGAAACAGTTTTCTAACGAAACAATCGATACTCCGGTATATATTTCTGTAGATAAGGATGTACTTAACCCACAGTCTGCCGTTACCAATTGGGATCAAGGCTCCCTTACATTAAATGAACTGGAGCATTTGTTATCTATTATCCTGAAACATGAAAAAATAATAGGCATAGACATTTGTGGAGAATGTTCATCTACACTCAATATATTCGAAGCAGAAAAAGGAACGCAGTTAGATAATACCGCCAATCAGGAATTACTGAACCTCTTCCTCAATTGCCAGACAAGCAATCTGTGAGATACTATCAGAAGGATTATTCAAACGATCACTTTATAAAGTGACAACCATTATCAGGTCTTGCAACAACATAAACATAAATGCTTCAAAAAACATTTGCACATACCACCAACTATAACCAACCAATATGTTCAACTAATAAAAGAAAATATTAAATTTGCATATTTATAGCACAAAAATAGACAGTTCTTAACCTTATATAATATATACGTGAGTTCGGGATAAGATATAGCTTATAAAAGTTGGTAATCTCGCAAATATTTTGTAACTTTATAGCTGTA
>ENA-UPWU01001290-UPWU01001290.1-human-gut-metagenome-genome-assembly--contig:-NODE-1290-length-10414-cov-4.015478_pt1 | contig 10414 bp, 8 predicted proteins | sample MGYA00250058_ERZ773392 | MGnify/ENA primary metagenome ERZ773392 (study PRJEB29103, sample SAMN06112084) | human gut metagenome | biome: human gut; feature: ankylosing spondylitis patient; material... | reverse complement strand
TTCATCCTGTAGAACTTTCCCTTTTGTATCTCCTCACGGTAGACCTCCATATCCTCAGGGCTACAGAACATCTTGAACCCTATGGTATCCGTGAAATCCGTGATATATCCCGTAAGAATGATCTTGCCATTTCGAAGTTCCCTTTCCTCCGTGTTCATGATCTGTCCGTGAATGACTACCTCACCGATACCGTCATTGATACTGGATATCTCAAGGAGCTGTCCTTCCACATCCCTTCCGATGAACACATCGGGATCATCTGAATATCTCTTTCTCCTGCCAAACGCCTCCTTGCCCGCAGGCTTCTGAGCATTGTCCCCAGCCGTTGCCAGGGCAGCCTTTGTCTCTGTCTTTTTCTCACCAGCAGCCTTCTCCGAACTCTTGCTGACAGCAAGCTGCTCCTTTCCAACCGCCTGACCGTCAACGATTATATCGCCATGATCTCTGAGGTTACTAAGTATCGCATCTATCTTCTGCTGCTCCACAAGTGCGCTCGCCCGGCGCAGCTTTTCCTTGTCAGCCTCATTAAACTCAAATGCAACATTTACATTCATGTCAAATCTGTCCTGGAACATCTCTTCCATATACTGCTTTATCTTATCTGCGTGTATACGGGCTATCTTACTATCCTCTATCGCTATAGTTATAACATCCGCATCACAATACCAGTCGCCAACAGATCTCGATATCAGCCTGTATCCAACATTACTGAATGACTTGATATCGTAGAGAATGCTCTTCTCATACGCCCTGACTATAGCCTCAAGATTATACTGTGTAGACAGATCATAGTGTTCCCTGATCTGAACCGTGTACCGCCGCTTTCCAAATATATGCTTTCTGAGTGCCTCCTCAGCCTTCTCAATATTAGGGCGGCTTATTATATGTCTTGAACTTATATCTACTCGCAGAATCTCCCTGTTCTCTATGATAACTACCCTTGTTACATATACCTCTTCCCGGAACAGTCCATCCAGTTCCTTAGGCATCTCAAGTCCGCCAAACACATCAAAAAACAGCTGCCTCTCCGGATTTTCTTTTTCGTCCGACTCTGTCACAGCATGCTTTCCTTCAGTTTTCTCTGGCTCATCTTGCACTGATGCCTGGACTTTATCCGGAACATTCTGCACAGGAGCTTCGTTTACCGGCTGCGGCTCCATCTGCATGTCCTCATACATAAGCGACTGCATCTGTTCTTCATACATCTGCTGTTCGTACGCCATGGCATCCTGCATCTCACACGCATATATATCATCTATATTTTGTTGCCCTGTCCCCTGATATTCGTTACTATTCAATCTGATCACTCCAATTATCCAGTTCATGCTTAAGAACTGGTATAAACTCCTCTTCACTTAGTTTTCCTACAATCTGACCGCGCTTTATGAGAAGGCCGCAGCCTTTTCCTCCGGCTATTCCAAGATCAGCCTCCTTAGCCTCACCGGGACCCTTTACAATGCATCCCATGACCGAAACCTTGATATTTAAATTGTCGTAGACGGATACACGTTTTTCAACCTTATTTGCAAGTCCTATGAGATCTATCTCAGTCCTGCCACATGTGGGACATGACACAAGTTCAACGCCGCCCTTTCTGAGACCGAGCGCCTTGAGTATGAGCTTTGCAGACAATATCTCATCCACCGGATCACCTGTCAATGATACACGGATAGTATCGCCTATTCCCTCATGCAATATGATTCCAAGGCCAACTGATGACTTTATGTTTCCTCTAGTCACGGTTCCCGACTCAGTGATTCCAACATGGAGCGGATAGTCTGTCTTGTCCGCTATAAGCTCGTGAGCCTTCACACACATCATGACATCTGAGGACTTTATACTAATAACTATATTGTGATAATCGAGATCTTCTATCATCCTCACCTTGTCAAGAGCACTCTCAACTATGCCCTCAGCTGTGACTCCGCCGTACTTCTCCACCAGGTCTTTTTCGAGGGAACCGCTGTTTACTCCTACCCTTATCGGTATATTTCTCCTTTTCGCAGCCTCCACCACTTTGGCAAGTTTCTGCTGTCCGCCAATATTTCCTGGATTTATCCTTATCTTGTCAACGCCGTTCTCAATGGCCTTAATCGCGAGTCTGTAGTCAAAATGTATGTCCCCAACTAGAGGTATATGAATCCTCTTTTTTATCTCTGGAACAGCATCAGCCGCAGCCTCGTCATTTATGGTGCATCTTATTATATCACAGCCCGCTTTTTCAAGCCGTAGAATCTGTGCAACTGTAGCTTCAACATCACTTGTCTTTGTATTTGTCATGGACTGGATGAGGATCGGATTTCCCCCTCCTATAACTCTGTCACCTATGTGAATCTCTCTTGTCTTCATATATCCATAAACGCCAGTGCCGAAACGGCACCGGCGTCTTCCTCCTATAAAAATATTTATAACTTTACCTGCAATATTCTTTATTCATTAACAGACTGATATGTCAGCTGAAGAATACATTCTTTATATCATTGAACAGTATAACTACCATCAATATCATTACCAGTACGAAGCCTATCACCGTAACTATGTTCTCCTTCTCTTTAGGAACTTTCCTCCTGGTTATGAGCTCTATGAGCAGGAACAGGAAACGTCCGCCGTCAAGTCCAGGTATCGGCAGCATATTCATGATTCCAAGGTTCGCTGAGAGCAGTACTATATAGTTCATCCAGTTGAGAAGCACTGTTAAAAGATCAACCTTTGCCGCCTCCTTGAATGTGTCGTTCATGCTCTTTGCGACTCCCACAGGACCAGACACTTCGTCTGAGCTTACCTGTCTGGTAACTATGAGCTTGAGACTGAGGAATGTCGCCTTCACCCAGTATCTGACCTCATAGGCAGAATACTTCATCAACTCTCCAAAATTCTCCGGCAGCACATAGCCGCAACTCATTATTCCCACTTTATATCCGGAACTCGTTTTGACCGGATACACCGTCGTATCATATACAGTGCCGTCTTTTCTCTGAAGTTCCAGGTCTATCGGTGATCCGTCTCCGTATATCTCAAGATATATCTGAAGTTCCCTGAAATTCTTTATACTGCTTCCGCCTATCTTAAGTACTGTATCTCCGTCCTCTATGCCGGCTTCCTGCGCTGGATAAACTCCGCCAAAGTCCTTAACAACATCCGCGTACTCACTGTCCTGCGCCATCTCCTGATCGTACACCTGACCGATTGTCGCCGGATCCGTTCCACAAAAATGTATGAGTATCACTGAGAATATAAATGCGATGACTATATTCATAAACGGACCAGCCAGCACAACAGCCATTCTTGCCCATATTGATTTCTTGTCAAATGAGTTCTCATCGTTCTCATTCTCCTCCTCATCCTCGCTGAGCATCATGCAATATCCGCCGAGAGGTATGAGTCTCAGTGAGTATTGTGTCTCTTTCTTTTTGAATGAGAAGAGCTTGGGACCAAGACCCATTGAAAACTCTTTTACGGTTATATGATTCATCTTGGCTACTATAAAATGTCCAAGTTCATGGAAAAATATTATCACGCCAAACACAAGTATTATAAGTATAATGTTCAATCTACCACCTGCTTTCTACCAATTCATATACCCATTTTTCCGTATCCAGTATCTGGGATACATCAGGATCCTCTATGATCTTATGCTCCGACATACACTCCTCTATTATCCTGTATATGTCAAGGAACTTTATCCTTCTGTCTAAAAACTTTGCTACTGCACATTCATTTGCCGCATTGAACACAGTAGGCATTGAGCCGCCCTTCCCTATAGCATCGTACGCATATTTAAGTCCCTTAAATGTATCCATATCCGGTTTCTCCACGAGGATTGAATTCATCTTCCAGAAATCCAGCCTGTCTCCCGCAAGATATCTCCTCTCAGGATAAAACAGTGCATACTGTATCGGAAGTTTCATATCCGGTGTGCCAAGCTGCGCCATAACCGCGCCGTCCCGGTATTCTACCATAGAGTGTATGATACTCTGAGGCTGCACAACCACCTGTATGTTGCACGGATCGACATCAAAAAGCCATTTTGCCTCTATAACCTCAAGGCCCTTATTTACCATCGTAGCTGAGTCTATGGTTATTTTTCTTCCCATGCTCCAATTTGGATGCTTGAGTGCATCCTCCACCTGCACATGTGACAGGAATTCTGTATCCTTACCTCTGAAAGGTCCTCCTGATGCAGTAAGAAGTATCTTAGCCACATCGCCGTGTACATTTCCCTGAAGGGACTGGAATATCGCTGAATGCTCACTGTCAACAGGGAGTATTGACACGCCTTTTTCTTTTGCAAGAGGCATGATGATGTGTCCCGCTGTAACCAGAGTCTCCTTGTTTGCAAGAGCTATATCCTTGCCTGCATTTATCGCCGCAATGGTTGGTCTTATTCCTATCATACCAACTATTCCCGTAACCAGGATATCCGATGACTGAAGCTCTGCTATCTCTATAAGTCCATCCATACCAGACACTACCTTTATATCTGTGTCGCAAAGATTCTGCTTAAGGACTGCTGCATCTTCCTCGCTCCATATACCGATGATCTCCGGTCTGAACTCCCTAGCCTGTTTCTCCAGAAGCTTTATATTCTTTCCCGCTGCAAGTGCCACAATATTTAAATCATCATTTGCTCTGGCTATCTCCAGAGTCTGGGTTCCGATGGAACCAGTGGATCCGATTATCGCTGTGTTCTTCATATTTCCTCCTGTACACCCCTGATACGATCAGGACATAAATAGGCAGCATCCAGTGAACTCACTGGGCACTGCCCATTATTTACAAACATTTATCCATTACTGCAATACGATGATATATTACAGCAGATACATCAATAAATAATAGATTATAGGTGCTGTAAATATTATACTGTCAAATCTGTCTAATATTCCACCATGACCCGGGATAAGCTTTCCGTAATCCTTGATGTCATTGTTTCTCTTTATTGCCGATGCTGCCAGATCACCTATGACTGCAGGAAGTGCTCCGACAGCTCCAATCACTGCAAAAAGCAACGGTGCATAGTTCATTTGTTCTACATATGAGTTGAACAGTATACCAAATACCGCTCCAAATATACCGGCTCCCATTATTCCGCCGATCAGTCCCTCTATGCTCTTCTTCGGGCTGAGTACAGGCGCCATCTTGTGTTTGCCGAGTGCTCTGCCGACAAAATACGCACATGTGTCATTTATCCATGAACTGACAAATATGAGGAGCACCAGAACAAGTCCATGCTTCATATCTCTTATCAGATACACAAATGACAACATGACACTCACATAGAAGAAATCCATAAACGATGCCATGATCTGTTTGTCAGAATATGTTGGGAATGTGAGTACATACACAGCAAGCATAACCAAAAGATATATCACCATCATAGGGATTATTATATCCATACGCTGAAGATATATTGCCACATAATAGAAAATCGTTGCTAGATAACATACAATCCCCGGCAGCTTTCTGTTGACTCCATATACCCTAAGCAGTTCCATATTACCTATAAGTGACACAAGCCCCATGAATGCACATGTGACTGCACCGCCAAAATACAATGTGACAGCAAGTATCACCACCAGCACCGCTCCACTTATAACTCTCTGTTTCATTATATAATATCCTCCGGATCACTGATATCTATTTTGCATCTCCGAATCTTCTCTCTCTCTTGTTGTAATATCTGACCGCCTCAACGAGAGAATCCATATCAAAATCCGGCCACAATGTGTCTGTGAAATAAAACTCCGAATATGCAAGCTGCCATGGCAGGAAATTTGAAGTCCTCTCCTCACCGCTGGTTCTTATAAGCAGGTCCGGATCAGGAACTCCCTTAGTGTCAAGATAATCTGCAAACAACTTCTCATCGATATCACCGGCCTTAACCTTTCCGTCAGCCGCATCATTCAATATCTTCTTCACCGCTCTGACTATCTCATCTCTTCCGCCATAATTTATTGCAATGTGGAACTGAAGTCCGGTATTATTTGCTGTCGCTCTCTCAAGATCATTCATCTTCTGGACGATATCCTCTGGAAGTCCCTCTCTCTTGCCTATGAGATTGACTTTCATATTCGCATTGTTTGACCTCTCTATACTGTCAACCAGATATTTTCTGAAAAGGTTCATTATACCTGTGACTTCCTCAACTGACCTTTTCCAATTCTCAGTAGAAAATGCATCTACCGTAAGGTGCTTTATACCCAGCTTGTCACAGTTCTCACATATCGCCTCAAGAGCTTTAGCGCCCTCAGCATGTCCGTAATTTCTTGGAAGAAATCTCTTTTTTGCCCATCTGCCATTTCCATCCATTATAACCGCAACATGTTCTGGCACATTGAGCAATTCTCCGTTAATTTCTCTCTTCATATTTTCTCCGATATCCCTATACAGTCATTATTTCCTTAGACTTTACTTCAACAGCCTTGTCTATCTGTCCAACATACTTGTCTGTGAGCTTCTGTATCTTATCTTCGTTGTCTGCAAGCTCATCCTCGCTGATGTCTCCACTCTTCTCCATCTTCTTGATGGCATCATTTGCATCTCTTCTGATGTTTCTTATTGCAACCTTTGCAGCCTCCCCCTTCTTCTTGATATCCTTTACGAGTTCTTTTCTTCTATCCTCTGTAAGCTCAGGGAAGTTGAGGATGATATTTCTTCCGTCGTTGTTCGGTGTGATTCCTATGTCTGAATTCATGATAGCCTTCTCTATCTCCTTAACAAGTGATGGCTCCCATGGTGCGATCATAAGTGTTCTTGCCTCTGGAACTGTTATGTTGGCAAGCTGCTGCATAGGTGTTGGAACGCCATAATACTCAACCCTTAACTTGTTGAGTATATTAGGGTTCGCTCTTCCCGCTCTGATTGTTGCATACTCTGCTTCAAGGTTGTCAAGTGACTTCTGCATCTTCTCTTCGTACTGTGATAACATTACTCTCATTCCTCCTGAAATATATATTGATCTCTTAATTTATTTTATTGAAACTATTCTGCTCTGACGTATGTTCCTGTAAAACCCCCTGTAACAGCCTTCACTATACTGTTCTCATCGCCAAGTCCAAAAAGCATCATAGGCATCTTGTTCTCCATTGCAAGAACCGCTGACGCAAGATCTATAACGCCAAGCTTGTTGTCCACGATATCGCTCATCTTCATCGAATCATACTTCTTTGCATTTGGGTTGGTCTTCGGATCGCTATCGTAAACTCCGTCGATAGCCTTACCGGACAGGATAACATCTGCGCCTACCTCAATCGCCATGAGTACTGTAGCCATATCTGTTGAGAAATATGGATGACCTATTCCGCCGGCAAAGAAAACCACATCTCCTTGCTCCATATAATCTATTGCCTTATCCTTATCAAAAAGCTCTGTCATGTTTCCACAGATAAATGGTGTCATGATATGAGTCTTTATACCGCAGCTTCTGAAACTATCCGCTGTGTAAATACAGTTCATGACTGTGGCAAGCATTCCTATAGAATCTGCCTTTACTCTATCCATATTATCAGATGTTCTTCCTCTCCAGAAGTTACCTCCTCCGATAACTACGCACACCTGTATGCCCTTGTCAACGATCTGCTTTACCTGATTTGATACATCCTTTACTGTTGTCTCATCAAATCCATGCTTCTTGTCACCGGCAAGTGCCTCACCGCTCATCTTGAGAAGTATTCTGTCCATCTTGATATTATTAGCGTTCTCCATAATGCATATCCATCCTTTGCAATATTATAAATGTTATATTTCATCTCTCTGCACATTCTTAGATAGTATATCACATACAGAGCATAATTCAAACAAAAAAACCAGCTATATGACCTACTAAAAAAACTAATTATATTACACCTATAAATCCACTGCCATGAAAGTCCATATACGACAAATGTCCCGTCCGAGTCATCTGCATGACTGCGGGCAGGACATCTGATATTTTACTATTATTTATATCAATAATCATCTGACTCTGTATTCACGATCGAATCCACATCATCCTCAACTGTGAACGTATCCAGATCCAACTGATTGCCATATCCTGAATCATTAACGATATTGTCGCTGATATTCTGGACTGTTGCTGAAGGTGTGTAATTACTGTCGTTGAACAGGAATCTGTGAAGTGCTGTGGCATTTGTTGCAAGATCACACGCAACCACATAGCTCACATCATTCATAGTCGGGCTTGCGATGGTAAATGGGAAACCGGTAGTAGTCGAGAGCTTGTAATTGAAGCATGACTTAGCCATGTCCATTATCTCACTCTCTGTAAGGCTCGATGCAACATCGTCAACTACAACGTTGATACAGTCGAGTAATCTTGAAAGACCTGCGCTCTTTGCTGCCTCGATCATCTTTGATATGACCGTTCGCTGTCTCCATGTTCTCGTTATATCACCCTCATCGGTGCTTCGTATTCTTGAATAAGCTGTCGCCTGCACACCGTTCAAATGTACGACTCCTGTATCATACACATAGTCAGAATAAATTCCATTTACACCCATCTGCTCATCGATACACTGGTTAAGCTTATAAAGTTCTTCCTCCTTGAGCTCGACATCGATACCGCCGAGCGCATCTATCGCCTCTGTCAGCGCAGTGAAATTGACAGCAACATAGTCTGTTATGTTGAGATCCAGGTTCTTGTTGAGCATGTTTACAGCTCCCTGTGCTCCGCCGTATGCATATGCATGGGCAGCCTTCTCATATGACTGGCTGTCATTGCAAAGCTCCAGGTAGGTGTCTCTGTATACTGAGAGAAGCTTGACCTCCTGAGTATCATTGTTGATACTGCAGATTATTATACTGTCTGATCTTACGCCGTCATCGACCATTCCTGAATCCCTTGTATCTATACCGAACAGGGCTATATTTGTGTATCCCGTCATCTTCTTGACCGATTCTTCATTAAGATCCTCGTTGATGTGAGTGTTCTTAAGCTCGTTATACTGCATCTTGTTGTATGTGTTGTTGATATATGACTTCACAAACAGAACGCCTATAACTATCGCTGTCACTATCTCTAGAGCTAGTATGATGCCCCATACTCTGTTTTTCTTTTTTCTTTTACTATCTTTCATATCCTGCCAGTCTTCTGTATCATCATATTCTTCGTCATAATATCCATCTTCATCAGACGTATCATCATCCGCAGCCGCCACATCATCATGCCATGCGTCATCATCCGTATCATAGTTATCTGCATCAGGACCAAATGCGCTGTCACTGTATTCGTCATTGTGAGCCTTCATATCGTCAACGACATCATAATCAGCGTCATCATCATAGTCTTCTTCGTCGTCAAACAACATCTCATCTGCGTAATCCGGCTCTCTGTATTGATCACGGTTCGATTTTCTGTTGTCCCGACCGCCATTGCTGTTCCTCATAGTTTTCTCCTAAATATCAATATATTATTCCTACAACCATACACGTAGCAGGGATTTTTGTTATCAGCTGTCTTTTATGTCTTAATTGTTCATACAGGATTGCATTTTACTACAAAAAAAACTCAAATTCAACGCAATACTGATATTTCACATATATTAAATATTTTCTACTCCGAGAATAAACTTGTCCACCACTGGAACCAGACCGTCCTCATCATTGGAAAGTGTTATATAATCGGCATGTTCCTTCACTATATCCTGTGCATTTGCCATGGCAACACCAACACCTGCATATTCTATCATAGTAAGGTCGTTATAACCGTCACCACATGCGATAAGATCCCTGACATCCATATTTAGAACACCCAGTAGTAAGAGCTTTAATATATTGCTGTCGCTGTTTACGATTCCCTGCGGCTGCAGCGACGCCAGAATACTGTCATCGACATCCGCTCCCGCCTTATAGTCAACTATAGGATTATCAATATTGTAATACATTGCCGCAGCCGGAATATTGTCCTCCATAAGGCTGTTAAGGTACACCATGAGCTGTAAGGACAGACCATCATATATTTTACCAAGGTCAAGGGTTCTCTTTCCTGACTTGTAGTCTATTATCTTGACATAGCTCGTGTTCTCATCCCTGGCGATGTCTATTCGGTCAATCTTACCTGCTATCTTCATGCCGTTCTGTTCAAACACGAAGCTCTTCTCGAACCTATCCGGCACAAAGCTTCCCGCCTTTGTCTGCTTTCCAAGCGCCCACGCCGTGCGCTCTAACATGGAATATATCTTTTCCTTCATGTATTCATTTCTCTTGCTGTCATAGAATATCGAATTGTTGTAATCTGTCATCGCATACTCGACAGCCTCACGGATGTACTGCCCTGCCTTGTCCCCTACGCTCGCAAAATCAAGTCTTTCCTTGGCAAGCCTCATGGAATATAGCTTGAGAGCTTCATGAAAAAGAGTTCCTAGGTCCGCAGCTCCTATCTCATACAGCTTTCTCTCCTCAAGCTGCAGCCCATACT
>ENA-UPWU01001283-UPWU01001283.1-human-gut-metagenome-genome-assembly--contig:-NODE-1283-length-10454-cov-7.912981_pt1 | contig 10454 bp, 6 predicted proteins | sample MGYA00250058_ERZ773392 | MGnify/ENA primary metagenome ERZ773392 (study PRJEB29103, sample SAMN06112084) | human gut metagenome | biome: human gut; feature: ankylosing spondylitis patient; material... | reverse complement strand
GCAGCTGGGTGTCCTCCTCGAAATAATTCATCAGGCGGCGCAGCTTGTGGTCCCAGCTCTCCTTGGGGCGCAGGGTCAAAATAAAAATGTAGACATTTTTAGTGAAAATATTGGCATTTTTTGAGTTGTTTGTGAAAGCTGTTATAGCTGTAAAAGTGCAGTTTTACAGGCATATCCGCTCTTTTACATAGAAAATCTTTTAAAATACTCTTAAAATGTCTACATTTTATTTTGACATATTCTGATATTGTATTTTTACAGAAAATATTTACAACTGTCTTGTCACATGTAAAGTTATGTAGTATACTTTGTAAAATTTGTAAATGAAATTTCAAATCTTAAATGTGTTGTTAATTGAGGCATACATCATGAACATTAAAAAAAGCACTTTGATAAACAACAGGAATTTATCGAAAAAGGAGATACATATGTCTATAGTAAGTGATATCGAAAAGTTACACATTGTATTTAATATTTCTTGAAACCCAGGTGTAGATGGCGCGTGCCAGTTGGTCGTCTGTGCTGAGATGCTGTTTCAAGTAAGCTACAAGAGAAGAAACGCTCCTTCCGGCAGCTTCGGGTGCTGCAAGTGCCACGGAATCGGTGCACTTGGCAAACAACCGGAATATTCACCCGCAGAAGGCACGGCGCGGGTCGAGACGGTCGGCATCCGCGGCAGCCGCACGGGTGCGGTTCTTGGTACGGCGCAATCTCCCAATCCGCGTCACCGCACGCCGTAACGCCGACGAGCCGCAATCGCCCGTTCGCATCCTCCGGCAAACCGCCGACGTACAGCGCCACACACGCGCGGCGCTGCCACTCCCGCCCGCTGGCGAGGATTCGCGGCAATAAAACGCCCTTCTGCGTCGGCGGACAAGACGGGCAAGGTGGTCTGGACGGACAAGGCGCTTGCGGCGGCATGGGACGGCAGCAATTCGGACGCTGATTCATGGCGATTCCTCCCATCGTGTGAGCTGTTCACTCCCAACATATGCGCGGCGGGAAAATCGGGCACAAAAAAACCCGGCACGAAGCCGGGAATTTTGCGATTAGTTCAGGGATTCGGTCTCGTTCTCGATGGTCACATCTTCCACCGAGCGAATCGCCCAGCGCGCAACAACCATCGTCTGGTCGCCCTTGCCGACGCTCAGGGTGATGGTGTCGTCCCTGATGCTCTCGATGGTGGCGTAGATGCCGCCGATGGTGCACACGCGATCGCCCTTCTTCAGGGACGCGAGCATGTCCTGCTCCTTCTTGCGGCGCTTCTTCTCCGGGCGAATCATCATGAAGTACATCAGGACGAAAACCAGCAGCAGCGGCAGAAGGCTGAAGAGGATACCGACAATGCCGCCAGCGGCAGAATCCGTGGTGACGGCGGCAGGGTCGGCCGCACCGGTGGTGGTGGTGGTTTCCGCAACGGCGGTGGCGATGCCCAAAAGCTTGGTCAGAAATTCCATGCGAATTAGCTCCTTTCAGTAATCCGGAATACTCTATCTATTGTAGCATATTTTTTCGCGCTTCACAAGAGGGGAAAACGGCCTTTTGCGCCATTCACAGAAATTTTGCATGACGGCATCAAGCATTTTTCCGCGAAGCTGCGCTTTCAGACGCAAATTTGCATCTTTCAGGCACGGAATTGTAAAACTTGCGCATATTCGCTTGCAACAGGTGTTTTTTTTGATATAATGGTAATGGAATGCTGAAAAGCGCACAAACGAATGTCAAGGAGGCTGACGAATGAAGAAGCTGCTTGCGATTCTGCTGACGCTGGCGCTGATGCTGCCGCTGTGTGGTTTTGCGGAGGAAAGTGCGCCCGGCGCGACAAGGACAGTCATTTTCCTGAAAGACTTCAATGCGAAGGTGCTGGGGGCGGACATCGACGAAGCGGAGGAGAAAGCCGTCAATGACTTTCTGGATGCCCTGCGGGTGATAGTCTATCAGCAGGGGACAACGTCAGCCGCCTATGAGGTGACGCTGAACGACCAGCCTATTGTCGATTATGCCGTGCAGTTCAGCGGCGCGGATGTCTATGTCAGCAGTGACCTGCTGGGCGAGACGCTGTATCTGAACCTCGACGAGGACATGCAGCATTTCGGGGAGCTGGTGTACCGCCAGCAGCTCAGCCAGCGCGGTCTTACGGCGGAAGTCATCAACGAGACGGTATCCTCTGGGTACTACGCGGAGCAGATTGCGCAGGTGGGACAGATGGGCGCAATGACGGCGAAGGTACTCAAAAATCCCCTCTTCACGGAAAACGTGCAGGCGGAAGAAGTGCTGAATAGCCTTGCGGCGATTGACTTTACGGAGATGCAGCGCCGCTTGGCGGAATATCAGCCGTCCATGACGATTGACCCTGTGACGGAGCAGCTCGAAGGCTGTGACCCGGCGATACAGGTGTGTACGTTCACGCTGACGAACGAACAGCTGGTCAATCGGCTGGCGATTCTGCTGGAAACGGCGATGCAAGTGCCTGTCGTCCAGAACTTCGCGGATTTGGCGGCGGATTATGACAATCTGATGCAGTTCATGTCGCAGACGACGACGGAAGAGTATGTGCCGCAGGAAATCGACTGGGCGGCGCAGGTACGTCAGCAGACGATGCTGTACAGCGACGCGCAGGTGACGATGTACACGGATGCGCAGGGGCAGCTTGTCAAGCTGATTGTGAACTATTCCGCGCTCCCGGACTGGGCGGAAAGAATGTCCGAGGTGGAGCCGACTGAGGGAATCCTGAAGCCCGTCACGTTCACGCTGAACCGGAACACGCTGGCGGACGGCTTGCAGTACGACTGGACGCTGGAAAAGGAAGAGAACAGCACGACGGGACGCTTCACCATCGGTGAAAAGAATGCCGAACTGGTGCTTATGCCGGATGACCAGACGCAGACGACGATTTCGCTGACGGTTGAGCCGAACCGCAGGGGCGGGAGGGTCGATGTAGAAGTGCGCACGACCTCCGAAGCGAACGGGACGGACAGCGGCATACAATTCGGCGTGTTTACGTCTGGTTCGAGCAGCAGTGTACATCGGGAGTCGAGAATTCGGCTCTTGTCTGGCGGTGAAGTCGGCTTGACCATCTACACGACGACCTTTTCGTGCAAACCGCGCCCCCTGCTGTCCGACGGCGACGTGCTGGATTTGGGCGAAATCAGCAGCGCGCGCTTCAACGCCTACATGCTGACCTTGGCGACGAGCATTTCGAAGATTCTGCCGCGCATCCTGATGAATCTGCCGAACAGCGTGCGGCAGCTCATGGACGGTACGACGACGCTGCCGAGCAGCACCATCATTTTGGATAACGCCGACTAACATCAACCGAAAGCATCACTGCCCCGCAGTGTTCGCTATAAAGAAAAAGGGAAACCAAATAACAAGGAGGAAAACCCCATGAAGAAATTGCTTGCGGTACTGCTCAGCATCATGATGCTGGCGATGCCCCTGACCTCGATGGCGGAAAACAGCGTGTGGGACAATGCCGCGCGTCAGGAAACCACCATCACCATCCACGACCTGAACGCTGACCTCGTGGCGGCGCTGGGCGGGGATGACACCGCGATGGCAGCCATCAACGACCTGCTGGCGTCGCTGTCCCTGACCGGCTATCAGCAGGGCGACGAAGCTGGCTTTGACCTGAACCTGAGCGGCAAGAGCGTGCTGGGTATGGCATCGCTGACGACTGCTGCGGAAGAAAACCAGCTGATGTATGTGTCCAGCGCGCTGCTGGGCGGCGTGATTGCTGTGAACAGCAAGGACGTGGAAGCCATCAGGGAAAAAGCCCTCCGCGCGACGATGAAGATGTCCGGTCAGAGCGACGAGGAGATCGACAAGGCGATTGAAGAATCGAAGGAACAGCTGAGCGGCAATGCGGAATACACTGCCCTGATGGAAGCAGCGGCGAACCTGAGCAGCATGACGGAAGAGCAGCTCATGGAAGAACTGACGCAGGCGGACACCACGGCGTTCATGACCATGATGAACGAAATACTGTCCGGTGAAGAAATGGCAGAAGTGACCGAGCAGCCCGGCGACTGCGACGCGGCGAAGAGCTACGTCAAAGTCACCGTTCCGCCGGAAAAGATCGTCGAGATGACGAAAGCCCTGCTGGAAATGATCCACAGCGTTCCGAGCGTCGGTGCTTACATGGATGCGCTTTTTTCCGCTGCTGACACGAGCTGGGACGACCTGCTGAAAGAACTTGATGAAGCAGATCTCTACGCGGATGACATCGTTTATGAATACTGGATGACTGAAGCAGGCGAGCTGGTTCGCATGACGGCTTCGGTGAAGATCAACAACGGCGGCGAAGAACCCTTGCCGATCTCCTTCACGATGACCCGCAACACGGCGGACGGCGTGGCGACGTGGCTTGTGACCATCAAGAGCGCGGAAGATACCGCGGCGACGCTGACCTTCGCAGGCGACTTGGAGAACTTCACGGCGAACCTGACCGCCTATGATGGCGAAGACCCCGTTGAAATCAACGTCAGCGGCAAGGGCGTCGGCACGGACAGCAGCGTTGTTGATGTGGAAATCAAGGAAACGGTGGATGGTGTCGAGCAGGGCTTCGGCGTTGTGGTGACGACCGCTACGACGATGGACGGCGAACAGGGCGTCCGCAAGGTGGATGTGCTGGTGCGCTTCATGGGTCTGGACGTTGTGACCATCACGGCGGAAACCCGCACCTGCGACGCGAAGGACGCGCTGGACGTAAGCAAGGCGCAGGATTTGGGCGCGATGACGGACAGTGAGTTCCAGACGTGGTTCGTCAAGGTGATGAACAACCTGCAGAACCTGCCCATGACCCTGCTGATGAGTCTGCCGGAGAGCATGCTGACCCTGCTGATGGGCGGCAGCAACTGATACGATTTCCTGCATTCGCCTGTGCCATCTGCTTGCGCCTTTCCCATACTGGCGTTTGCGTTAGCCAGAACGAATCATTTGCGGTGCATCTCGGTGTATTCTCATTTGGAAATAGTATCCGCATGGGAGGCTGGCTGAAAAAGTCAGCCTTCTTTTCTATTGCCGGAACATGCTGATTTTCGACCAGAAAAGCAATCAAATTGTAAAAATATGCGCGGAATGGTTGACAAGTCGGGCGGATTGCTTTACCATAGTACATGGATTATTCTGTGACTTTACCCCGCACGGCTTGCGGATGATTCAGATGGAGGAACAGGCAAGATGAGGATGCTTGGCAAGCGATTTCTGTCACTCCTGCTCACGCTGGGAATGCTGCTGATGCTGCTTCCCACGGCTGCGGCATCGGAGCTGACGATGCTGCAAGTGGATTTTCTGGGCATGTATGCCACAAGCGCGGGAACGTATGAATCCCGGAAATTCACGGGCGATTTTACCGTCATGCAGAACGGGGAGGCGGTCGGCACGATTCGCCTGACCGACTTCGGCAGCGACCCGATTTCCGTCCCCGGAACGGGCAATGTGCAGCTTGTCCCGGTGGCGGAAACGATGCCGGAGGACGCCATTATGGCGGCGAGCTACACCGTGTCGATTGTCGGCGGACGGCTGAACAAAGCGGTCATTGCTGTGCTGACGGACACGGGTCTGTTCACCGTGCACACGGAGAGCAGCTCCTCTTTTGACCTGATTAACGAGCGCGGCGAGACGATTCTCTCCTTCGACACCGACAGCCGGGGCGACTATGCCCTGCCGGCGGCGATTCACACGGGGCTGTACACCCTGCGCATGACGAAGGCTTCGCTGGCCATTGAAAGCTGGCGCGACAAGATTATCAACATTGAGCGCTACACGGGTCCGGATTCCGTGACGAAGGTGAACGCTTCCTATTACTATGTGCCGCCGACGATGGCGCCGACCGCCACGCCTGAACCTACGCCTACGCCGACGCCCACCCCGACACCTACCCCGACCCCGACACCGACGGCAACGCCTACGCCGACGGCGACCCCGACATTAGCGCCGACGGAAGCGCCGACCGAGAATCCGACGGAAGAACCGACGGAGGAACCCACGGAAGCGCCGACGCCAACCCCGACGGCGACCCCGACGCCCACGCCGAGCCCGACGCCTACGCCTACGCCGACCCCCACCCCTGAACCCGTGGACGGCACGCTGACGATGCTCATGCGCGGCGTGAACGCGGCAGTGGCGTACCAGATTGTCAGCGAGGACGGCAAAACGACCCGCACGGGCTACCTGACTGATGGCGAGACGGTGAAGGAAGCCGACCTCTTCCACGGGACGTACTCCGTCACGGTGACGCTGCCGGAAGGCACGCTGCTGACGGGCGTGAACGACTGGCCGAACCTGCAAAAGGGTCAGGCACAGTGGCTGGTGAACATTCAGGCGATGCAGACCAGCCGCTATGAACTGGATCTGACGCTCAGCGGCGGCATGACCGGCAGCATCGACGATCTGTCTGCCCCGGCGGAAGTGACGATTTCCGGTCAACGGATGAGCGAACAGATGACGGTCAGCGGCGCGTTTGCGCTGAACGACCTGTATCCTGATACCTACCAGATTACGGCAACCCTGCCGCGCGGCTTGTATGACACCGAGGGCTGGACGCTCAGCACGACCGATACGGGCGTGACGGCGAGCATTCTGGTGGAAATCGGCGCGGGCGAAACCGTTGTGCTGCCGGCGCTGGCGAACCATGCCACCGGCGACGCTTCCGGCGTGGTGCTGGGGCTGGACGGTCAGCCGATGAGCGGCGTGCAGGTGCAGCTGGTCAATCAGGCGGGCGAAGTCGCGGCGGAAGCGGTGACGGATGAAAACGGCGCTTGGCAGGCGGAGTTCCTCGAATACGGGACGTACGTTGTCCGCTATGACGCGGGCGTGACCCTTGCCAACGGTGCGCTCGTCATCAGCGACGAACCCGCGACTGTGACCGCGAAGGCGGCGAATCCGGCGGCGCTGACCATCCACGCCTTCCGCGACAACGATAACAACGGTTCACGCGGGAAATACGAGGAAGGCGTGTCCGGCGCGACGATGAGCCTCATCACCGAAGTCAACGGCGTGGAGGTTGTTGTGGCATCCGGCGAAACGGACAAGAACGGTGAAGTGTCGCTGGCTGTCCCGGCGGGGACGTACGTCCTGCGCAGCGAGCTGCCCGCGGGCTTCGGCCATGGCGCGCACGGCAAAAATGTCAGCGCGAACATGTCCATCATGGATGAAACGACCGAACGAGTGCAAAACAGCGTGCCGCTGACCCTCGAAGCCGGTTCTGTGACCGACGTGGGCGTCGGCGTGATGACGATGGCGGCGCTGCAGGGTCTTGTGTGGCTGGATGAAAACGACGACGGCGTGTATCAGGACGGTGAACCCGGTCAAGCGGGCATCAAAATCCGCGCCGTCGGCGTGAAAAACGGCTTGGTGTACGAAACCGAGAGCGGCGAGGACGGCAAATTCTACATCGGTCAAATGCGCTACGGCACATACAATGTCGAATACAGCCTGCCGGACGGCTTGGTGTTTGCGCGCTACAGCCAGACGGGCGGTAATCGCCGCTCCATCATCACCAGCGAATTCAAGCGCTCCGAAACGGATCAGGTGATTCTTGAACGCGGTGACTTGGAGGAAGTCCTCCTTGGCGTGATGAAGGGCTCTGACATCAACGGCATCTGCTTCCTGGATGAAAATAACAACGGCGTGTACGACGAGGGCGAAAAGACGCTGGAAGGCGTGAAGGTCGTCCTGTACCGTCAGGCCATCGGCAAGGAGCTGCTGAACACCGTCTCCGACGAGAACGGGCGCTTCACCTTCGCCAACATCCGCGGCAGCACGTTCCGCGTCAAAGCGACGATTCCGCAGGGCTATGTGTACACCATCGCGGGCGAGGGCGAGTACGGCAACATGTTCGCTCCCGGCACTGACCGCCGCGAGCACACGATTTCCAACGTGGTGCTGGAGAACGACAGCGAGATGACGATGGCCATCGGCGCGATTACTTACGGCAGCATCTCCGGCACGGTGTATCTGGATGACGACTTCTCCGGCAGCCGGATGGACGCGGAAAAGATGGTCAACAACTTCACCGTCACCCTGACGGATGAAAACGGCAATACCCGCACGGCGAAAACGAACCGCAGTGGCGTGTATACCTTCGATGACCTTGCGCCGGGGCAGTACACCGTGAGCGCGACCGCGAACCGCGGCTTGGCGTTCACGCGCACGGGCGACGGCAATATCCTCCGCAACCTCTCCGGCGGCGCGGGCGAAAGCGAACCGGTGGCGCTGACAATGGGCGCGGATTTGACGGGCCTTGATATCGGCATGATTACCCCCGGACATGTGTCCGGCGTGGTGTTTGCTGACAAGAACGACAATGGTCTGCGCGACGCGGATGAAGGCGGCTTGCTCGGCGCGGTGGTTCACCTGATGGACGAAACCGGCGACGTGGCAACCCGTACCATCGGCGCGGATGGCAGTTTCCTGTTTGACGCGGTGCTGCCCGGAACGTACCGCCTGCGCTACGAGCTGCCGGGCGACGGCGTGTTTGCTCCCCTGGCGGACGGCGGCAACACCATCGCGCCGGATTCCGACGGCACGACGGATTCCTTTACCATCGGCGTGGGCGAAGAAGTCACCGCGCCCCTGTGCGGCGCACTGGCTTTGGGCGACATTGAAGGCGTGGTGTTTGCCGATCACAACGGCAGCGGCGCACAGGATGCAAACGAAGCGGCGCTTGCCGGCGTGACGCTGATTCTGACTCCCTCCCGCGAGGATTTGACGGAGCAGACCGTCCTCACCGATGCGACGGGCGCGTACAGCTTCACCGGGCTGCGGCCGGACGCCTACACGCTGACCCTGCGCTTCCCGGAGGGCATGGTGCTCTCCAAGCTGGACGGCAATGTGACCCTGCCGCTGACGCACGGGCTGAACGAGCAGCAGGTGAACATCGAAATCGGGCTGGGCGAGGAATGGCTGAATCAGGCGCTTGGCGGCGTGATTCCGTCGAAGATGTCCGGTCAGGTTTGGGTGGATGAGAATGACAACGGCCGCATGGACGCGGGCGAAATCACCCCGGAAAACGAGACGCTGACCCTGCTGGATGAAACCGGCGCGGTGTTTGCGCAGGTGCAGACCGATGCGGATGGGCGGTTCGCCATCGACGGCATTGCTCCCGGCGTGTACAGCCTTGTCTACGACCTCAAGGAAGGTACGCAGGCGGCGCGTCTGGGCGACAGCACCTTCACCACCGAGGGCAGTCAGCTCGTCATGACCGAAATTGAAATTAGCGAAAACAACAACTATACTGCTCCGATGCTGGGCTTGAAGATTGACACAAGCATCGGCGGCATGGTCTGGTGCGACAACGCGGGCGAGATTGCGCCCCTGTCCGGCGCGGAGGTTATCTTGCTGGACGAAAAGGGCAGCGAACTGCAAAACGCGACGACGGGCGAGGACGGCATCTACCGCTTTGACGGCTTGATGCCGGGCAACTACCGTCTGCGTGTGACGCTCCCGAACGGCTACGTCGTCGTAGAAAAGGACGACACGCGCCTCAAGGACGGGCAGAACATCAGCGTGATGACGACCTACACCGCCCGCGAGGGAGAGAGCGACCTGATTGCCCTGCGCATGAGCCAACATCAGCTGGAACAGAATATCGGCGCGGTGCAGCCGGGCACGCTGGGCGACTTCTGCTGGCTTGACCTGAACGGCAACGGCCTGCAGGACGCGGGCGAACTCGGTCTGGGCGACATGCGCATCGAGCTGTGGCGCAATGACCAGCTCGTCGCGGAAACGACAACCGACGCGTACGGTTACTACACTTTCGAGAACCTGTATCCCGGCGTGTACACGCTCAAGCCCATTTTCATCTTAATACAATGTTTTGGACAGGCATTGATGCAGGCAGTACAGCCCACACACTTTTCATGACGTATCTCATTAATATTTCTACATTTCATATACTAATTTCATACTCCTAGCTATAGTTTTCTTTTGGGTAAATATACCACAATTCTACAATATCAAATTGTGGTACATCTTTCTGTCCTCCAATCATAAGACTACTAAAATTATGAATCAATTTCATTTTCCTTTAAATACACTTTTTATTATCTTTGAAAACAACCACATGTAATTCTTTTATGCCGAATTCACTAAGTCATTAACCACCAGTTCAACTGGTGGTTTGATATTAGCCCTCCAAAGGGCTATGTTACTGCTCGCCCCAAAGGGCGGTATCGCAAGCACTATTACTTCTTCTTGCTCTTTTATATCTTTTTGCACTGCTTCATCAGTGATATTACCAATTGTCTCTACATAATATCCTCGCGCCCAAAATGCCTTATCCCATTTACTTTGTAATTCTGGATGCTTGTCATAAATCATCAATGTACTTTTTCCTTTTAGGTATCCCATGAAATTTGAAATACTCAACTTCGGTGGTATTGCCACACTAAGATGTACATGATCAATACAAACTGCACCTGCTATAATCTCCACATTTTCATATTACACTA
>ENA-UPWU01001281-UPWU01001281.1-human-gut-metagenome-genome-assembly--contig:-NODE-1281-length-10462-cov-6.510929_pt1 | contig 10462 bp, 10 predicted proteins | sample MGYA00250058_ERZ773392 | MGnify/ENA primary metagenome ERZ773392 (study PRJEB29103, sample SAMN06112084) | human gut metagenome | biome: human gut; feature: ankylosing spondylitis patient; material... | reverse complement strand
ACCCTTTCCTGCTGATATAACTGCAAGCACTATAAGTATAAGTTCAAGCAGAATCTCTGCCATACCCGATATCGTATGATACTTATGATAGAACTTAAATCTGAGCAGATCTTTCTCTGTAACCTTACTGTCAAACTCGATAACACTATCCATTACCATTATTCCGCCTTTCTGTTTTTCCTAATCTTAGTGCATGAACTTCTCTAAGCCTCTTAAGTTAAGCCCCTGTGGCTTTTTCTTTTTTTTGTTTTGATTTCTGTCCTGTCTGTTGTTATCTTTTGTATGCTGCTTATTGCCGCCTTTGTTATTACTTTCTTCCTGGCTGTTTCTTCTTCCTCTGTTAGCTGCTGCCTTTTCGTCAAGAATCATTGATAGTGATATTCTTCCCTTGTTAACATCAACATCTATAACCCTTACATCCACAATATCACCAACACTGACAATATCAAGAGGATGCTCAACTCTTCTTTCTGCACTCATCTGTGATATATGCACAAGTCCATCCTGATGCACCCCTATATCTACAAATGCGCCAAAATCTATGACATTTCTTACTGTACCTTTAAGTATCATACCTGGAGCAAGATCCTTCATATCAAGTACATCTTTTCTTAATATCGGCTTAGGCATCTCATCTCTTGGATCTCTGCCTGGCTTTTCAAGTTCTTTTACTATATCTTCAAGTGTTATTGTACCTATACCAAGCTCATCAGCAAGTCTGCCCATATCTTCTATCTTAGACTTTAGTCCTATAAGCTCACCGAACACGTTCAGGTCTTTTCGAGAAAACTCGAAGTCCTGACTTCGGAACTTTTCTCCAATCAAGCCGATCATGAAGTCCCACACAATGCGATTGTAGCGCATCATGGCATAGAGGTTGATCTGCTTTGCAATCTCAGTAGGAGCCGATGATAATTCCTGCCGGAGTTGTTCATCGTCTAATGCATCCAGCCGCTTATAGCAGCTTCGCACCATGCGGGCAACAAGCCGCTCGGTCGGGTATTGAAACAGATTGTTCTTTTTGATTTTCTCGATTGCGTCCTCCACGGATGTTCCGCTGAGGTAATATTTCGATGCAATGCGGATTTCGTAAAAGAGGAACTGTTCCGCCGTAATCGTGCCGTTATAAATCAGAGATCGTTCCATTCGCTTCTCCATCCAAGCCGTTTTCCCAAGCTCATTGTTATCCTACCATATTGGCGGTCACATAAAGTGGACTCTTACTCTTGCTTTCGTCTACAAACTCCACGATGTCACCGATATTGCAGTCGAGGCAAATGCAGTTTTTTCTCAACGCTTCCATGAACACATCTTCGCCTTTTCGGAGTTTCGTCATGGTGCTGGAAGATAGCCCCGACGCCTTGTGAAGATCTCCTTTGCTCATATCCTTATCCACAAGCAGTTTCCACAATTTTTTGTAGCTTGCTTTCATAGTTTTCACCTCAGCACAGAATGTACAGCATAACCATTTCGATTATACCACCGCCGAATCGGATGTTCAATAGGATTTCGTAAACTTTGAGTGAATACGACCGATTTGCACGAATGTTTCGCCTCATGAGGTGATGCAGAAAATACATAGTTGGTTTTATAAACCGGCTAAGATATTTTCGTATCGTAGACAGAAGTGATCAAATGTAAAAGCCTCTCAACAGTGCAGAAAATTATCAGCCTCAAACGATTTTTCCTCTTTTCCTGCCAGTGACTGCTTTCCCAGTTTTGCGCTCATCGGTTGTAGTCCACTCCACAGGGATAACAATTTCTCCCACATCAATAGCGTTGTCAATCCAGGCACTCTATAATTTACAACTCCTCCGTCTTAACCCCCACATACCCCTCGTAATAGTAGCTACAATCAATCCCTTTCATATAAACCTCTCGGCTGTTGATGTCGTCAGTCAGCGCCGCTTTCAGCAGCACCTTAATCTCTACATCCTTTATGGGGCTGCGTTCCATCGCAAGAAGATAATCCTCCTTATCCACCTTGCCAATTTCAGTTTTCAGGATGTGGTCAAGCCAAATGCAGGTGCTACGGCCGTTACCTTCTCGAAAGGAATGGGCAATGTTCATTTTCATATATTTTTCGATAATTTCATCAAACGTAGACTGCGGCATTTTATCAATGTTGACCATCCCTGTCGTGATGCCCTACATCACCAGCCAGTTCATGCCGCGCAAGCTGAAAGACCGCCCGGAGGTCATTACCGCTGGCAATAAGAACCTTGCCTTCATCGGTCAGTTCGTGGAGTTGGAGGGCGACGTGGTGTTCACGGTTGAAACTTCTGTCCGCACCGCCATGATTGCGGTCTACCGCCTGCTGCATCTGGATCTCCCCATCACGCCGCTGTTCCAAGGGCAGTACGACATCCGCATGGTCAATGCGAGCATGAAGATGATGCTGGGCAAGGACAAAATTGAGGTCAGCGACTTTCTGCGGTTTCAGGGCTGTCACAATATGCGGGATCTGGACGGATGAAAGACGGCTTTTTGCGTTTCGCGATAGGATTGGGCGCAAAAGGCATACTGCAATTAAAGCGGATGTATTTGGAACAGATTATACTATTTCCGGATTAAACTGCACCATCTGTTCGCACCTTTTCTCCTCTGCCTTCCGCTCATTGCACTTGAAAAAAGGAGCGGAGTATCCCCCATAACGCGGGCAGTAGAAAAAAGTAGCAAGTAAAAAACTCAAAAAACCACTTGACAGAATGCACAAAGTACTATATAATGAAAATGAACCATCTGGAATGGTATAGTGAGTCAAAACCAAGGATTCCGAGGTTCGCCGAGGATTTCCCCACTCCCTAATCGATTGCGAGCTTTTAGAGGCTCCGCCGCGAAAGCGGCTTTTTTCATAAGTGCGCATATCGTGTGGGAACACTTCAAGCGTTTGCAAAAGCGATTCATAGAGCGACAAAGCAAAGGAAAGAGGCGCACCATCATGAAAGAAGTCTACAATATCGGGCTGGATATTGGCACAAGTTCTGTTGGCTACGCAATGACGGACGAAAAAGGACGGTTGCTGCGCTTCCACAAGCGGCCGACATACGGTTCGGTTCTGTTTGAGGAAGCGCAGACGGCGAAAGAACGTCGCCAGAAGCGTTCAGCGCGGCGTCGGCTGGCACGTCGGCGCAAGCGTATCAAATTGCTGCAAGCACTGGTTGCGCCGGATGTGTGTGCGGCAGACCCAGCGTTTTTTCTTCGGATGAATGAATCGTTCTTATGGGCAGAGGACAGCAAGTATGAGAAGTTTTATGCGAAGCTGCCCAAAGCACTGTTTGTGGATGGAACAGTATCCGTTGAGACGCTGCCGACGATTTATCATATTCGCAATGAGCTGGTGAAAAGCACAAAGCAGGCGGACATCCGCTATGTCTATCTGGCGATGCACCACATCATCAAATATCGCGGGCATTTCCTGATGGAAGGGCAAACGCTGTCTGACATCGGTGCGGAAGCACCGCAAAAGATGCAGGAGCTGCTGGAATTGCTGACAGACCCCGAAAGTTTTGTCTGCGGGCTTGCGCCGGCAGAAAATGCGGCAAAGGAAATCTGTCACACGATGGAAAATCACTCGCTCCGTGGTATGGCGCGCAAGGAGCAGATTCAGAAGCTGCTGTACGCAGGCAAGAAAAAAGAAAGCAAAGAGGCTGCACAAGCACTTGCGTCGCTTCTTTTGGGCTACAAAGGTTCTTTAAAAGCGCTGATTGGCTATGAAAGTCAGACGGATGCACCAGAAAAAACCTCCTTAGGCGCCATTGAAGGCGAAACGGAAGAAACGTATCTTGCTGGGATGACGGAAGCGCAGGCGGAAGTGTTTGCTCTGATGCTGGAATTGTATCGCTGGCAGCTGTTTGCGGAAATTCGTCAAAACGGGCAGACGATTTCCGACACGATGGTAGCGCGTTATGAGAAGCACGGGCGTGACTTGGAGAAACTGAAAGCATGGGTGAAAGCCTATCAGCCGGATAAGTTTTATGCACTGTTTCGTGATGATGAAAACGCAAAAGGCTATGCGGCATATACGGATCACCTGCGCAAACCGAAAAAATTCAAAAAAGAGAAGTTGCAACGCTGCACACAAGATGAGTTTTACAAGGTGCTCAAAGCTATGCTGACAGGCAATAAGGATGCCGAAGCAGCGGCAGCCGCACAGCCTATGCTGGAAGCGATAGATGAGCCGAACGGCTTTTTGCCGCTGCAGCGCATCAATCTGAACGGTCAAATCCCGAACCAGATTCAGGCGGAGGAACTTGTGAAAATTCTCGATGCGCAAGGAAAGTATTATCCGACACTGCGGGAAAATCGGGAGAAAATTCTCAGCATCTGCACGTTCCGTCTGCCGTATTATGTCGGTCCGCTGTATCAAGATAAAAACAGCCCGTTCCAGAAGTGGATTGTGCGTGACAAAACACAGCCTGCCTACCCGTGGAATTTCTTTGATGTGGTGAATCAGACGAAAACGGCGGAGGGGTTCATTGCGAACTTGACAAACAAGTGCACCTATCTGCCGATAGAGGACGTGCTGCCGCTGCATTCCCTGCTGTATGAAGAGTACCTTATGCTGAATGAGCTGAACCGCGTCCGCGTAAAGGGCAATCTGATTCGTGACGTTCAGCTGAAAAAGCGGATGATGGATGAACTTTTCGCTAAGAACAAGTCAGTTTCCTACAAAGTGTTTGCAAAGTGGCTTCGGCAGAATAGCCCATACACGGATGTTACGGAGAATGATATTTCCGGCACACAGGAACCGAATAAATTCACAGCGAGCCTGCGCACACGGTATGACTTGGAGAAGCACGGATTCACCGTGAACGACCAGACGACGGAGCAGCTGGAAACGCTGGTGCGCTGGAGTACCATCTTTGAGGATCGCAGCATCCTGAAGAAGCTGATTCAAGAAAAATATCCGGACGTAACGGATACGCAGCTGAGTTTTCTGGTGCAGCGGCGCTATACTGGCTGGGGACGACTGAGCGAAAAGCTGTTGACTGATGTGCTGGGTGAATATGAGAATCAGCCGGCAACAATCATGGAAGTTCTGCGCGCGACGAATGAAAACTTCATGCAGGTGCTGAACAATCCGCAATACCATTTTCAAGAGAAGATTGCAAAAGAGCGGCTGATGGAGCTGGGCGAACCGAAAGAGAAAATCGAATACGACGAGATTCGGAAATTGCAGGTTTCTCCGGCACTGAAACGCGGAATTTGGACGGCAGTGCGCATTGTGAAGGAACTGATTGAGCATCAGGGCTGCCATCCGCACGCCATTTATCTGGAAAACACGCGCGAAGAAACGCCGGATGAAAAGAAACAGCGCACGCAGTCACGTCTGAACCAAGTGGAGCAGATGTATAAAGAGTTGGCGGAAGATAAGACAGCGGAGAAAGTGCCGTCAGAGTGCTGGGAAGTACTGAAAAACTGCAAGGATAAAAAGAAACTGGATGACCAGCAGTACCTGTATCTGCTGCAGCTGGGGAAATCGCTTTACAGCGGCAAGCCGCTTGATTTTGACCAGCTTTCGGCAACGACGGAAATTGATCATATTCTGCCGCGATGCTATATCGTGGACAATTCGATTGAAAACCGCGCACTGGTGCTGAAAGGTGAAAATCAGCGCAAGGCAGACAACCTTCTGCTGGCGGATAGCATTCGGGATTCACAGCGCCCGTGGTGGAATTATCTGCGCCAGAAGGGATTCATGGGCGAAAAAAAGTTCAAGAATCTGACACGCAGTATGGTAAGCGCTGATGACAAGCAAAAGTTTGTCGCACGGCAGCTGGTGGAAACGGGACAGATGGTGCAGTGCGTGACGGAGCTGTTCAAGCGCTATTATCCGGATGTGCATGTGAGCGGCATCAAGGCAGGACTGTCCTCAGAACTGCGAGAGCAGTACGGACTTTACAAGATTCGTGAGCTGAACGACATGCACCATGCGTACGATGCCTTCCTTGCGGCGACAATGGGAAACTTCGTGGAGCGCTTTGTACCGTGGCTTGACAGCGAGTCGTCTGCGGCGATTCGCGTCAGAAAGGCGCAGAAAGCAAATAAAGGTGATGATAACAAGGTTGATTTAAGCTCGAAGCACGGCATGATACTGGCGAAATTCAGCCAGGATCAGGAGGATCCGGATACCGGGGAAATCATCCACAATGCACAGCAGGAAATTTGCTACTTGAAGGCGGTGTGGGGATACCATGATGGGCATGTGGTGTTCTTGAAACGGCAGAAGTCTGGTGCTATCTATGATGAATCACGATACCGTGCCGGGAGTGTAAAAGCTAAATTGTGTTTGAAGAAAGACTTGGATACCATGAAATATGGCGGATATAACAAGGAATATCCTGCATATATTGCGGCAATCAGCTATCAAAAGGGCAAAAAGCGCGTTGGTGAGCTGGTGAATGTGCCGATTTATCTGGCGGAAGCAATTGAGCAGAATCCGAAAGTGCTGGTGGACTATCTGGAGAAAGATTATCCGGGAGTTCAAATCATTCGCCCGACGATCTTGATGAATCAGCGTATTGAGTACGAGGGCAGCGAACTTCTTTTGCGAAGCTGCAGCGAGATGTACAATGCGCGTGAGTTGTTTATTCCGACATATCTGCATCACACGCTTTGGAAGCTGTATAAAGCGCCTAAGCAGTTGCAGCCAGATGACGAAGAGCATCTAAACACGCTGATTTCACTTCTGATAGAAAAGATGGAGAAACAATATCCAATTTTCAATGGCGTGGCAAAGCGCATGTCAGTAATTGATTTTGATACCCTGTGTTTCCAAGAAAAATGTATTTTCATTGTTGAAACGATGAAAGTAATGGCGGTCAACGGGCAATATGCCATGTATAAAACAGCACTGTCAAGAAAGGAATTGAGTGATAATCAAGGAAGAATTACAAACAAAGTATTGAATTTATCACATATTACCCTGATTGACCAGTCCATCACAGGACTGCGCGAGAAGAGGACGAAGCTATGGCCGGATTCCGAACCGTCGTGATTCAAAGCCCGTGCAAGCTGACGTATAAGGATGGTTTTCTCATCATTCGCGGCGATGAGGTGCGGACGGTTCACATTTCGGAACTGCACACGCTGATTCTGGACACGACGATGGTCACACTGACGGGGTATCTCATCTGCGAACTGATGCACGAAAAGGTGAACGTCATCTTCTGTGATGAAAAGCGGAATCCATGCGGCCAGGTACTCCCCTATGCCGGAAGCCATGATACAGCGGCAAGGATGATGGCGCAGGCAAACTGGAGTGATGCGCGGAAAGCGGCGCTGTGGCAGCAAATCATCCAGCAGAAGATTCTTAATCAGGCGGGCGTGATGCAGGAAGTTTCCGTGGAGGCTGCAAGACAAATTGCAGCCTTCGCGGAGAGCGTTACCCTCGGTGACGCGACGAATCGCGAGGGACACGCGGCAAAGGTCTACTTCAACCGCATTTTCGGCAAGGATTTTTCGCGCGATTTGAAAAGTGACCGTAATGCAGCATTGAACTACGGCTATTCGCTGCTGCTTTCCTGCTTCAACAAGGAAGTCGCTGCACGCGGCTACGCGACGCAGCTGGGGATTCACCATCGGAACGCCTACAACAGCTTCAACCTTTCCTGCGACCTGATGGAACCATTCCGCTTTCTGGTGGATGAGGTCGTGCTGCATCAGGGAGAGCGCACGTTTGACAAGGAATATAAGTACGAACTGCTGGACATCCTGAATACAGAAATTTGCTATCAGCAGCAAAAGATGTATGTCAGCACTGCCATCGCCCGCTTTGTGCGCAATACGACGGATTGCCTTGACGGTCAGACGGAATGGACAGAAGGAATGATGATGCACTATGAGGATGCGAGCCATGAGAGTCATCGTGATGTTTGATTTGCCGGTGACAACGTCGGAAGAGCGCGCCGCATACGGGCGATTCCGCAGAGACCTCATCAAGGACGGCTTTCTGATGATGCAGGAATCGGTATACTGCAAATTGGCGGTCAATGCGGTGTCGGCTGACCTGATTAAACAGCGCGTTAATCGCATCAAGCCAGTAAAAGGCGTAATCCAGCTGATGATCATCACGGAAAAGCAGTACAGCCAGATTGATTATCTGCTGGGCGGCCCGCAGGAAAAACAGCTGGATACGACAGAGAGGTTGTGGTTCTTTTGATACTGAGAAACATCAGCTTCGAGCATGATTTGCCAATCGTCGATGACCATGCGGCTTCGATGCAGATTGCCTCTCCGCACCTGTACGCGCGGGTTGTGCAGAGTTTCCTTGCGCTGGAAGCGGGCGAAGAATCCTTGGAGCCCTTCTTATTCTTGCAGGACGATGACCTTCTGGATGCAGCAAAGCTGCTGTACGTTGTTACCGACCCGTTCCACATTGATTTTGCGAACAAGAAAATCATGACGGCACTTTACGGGGAAATTAATCAGCTCATTCGCAAAAATCCGCTGCGACAGGTCCGCTGGGAAAAGCAGATGGTGGAGCTGTCAGATTTCATTCAGGACGTGACGCGCGAAATCCCGCTGGAAATCATCGCGCCGGACGAAATGACGGTACAGGATGTTTGCAAAGCGTTCGGTGTACAGCTTGATTGCCCGCTGAATACGTCGCCGCTGGTGCGAATCTGCAAACTGCTGGATATTCTGGCGGAATGGATGCCGAAAAAGCTGCTGATTCTCTGCAATCTTGACAACTACTTTTCGGACGCGGATTGGCAGGAAGTCATCAAGTATGCCGCCTACACGAAAGTAAAGACGCTGCTGATTTTTCAAAATCAGGCGATTCCGATGCATGAGCAGGAAATTCGTTGGCAAATTGATCAGAATTATGATGACAAAATCATCAAGCTGTGATATACTGAAAAAGAAAAGAACCATCCGGCGTGGCAGCGGCTCACGACCGAAAGGTCCCTACCTCATGGATTTGAGGTTTTGGAACTATGTCATTCCAGATGGTTCTACTACTTCGGATTTGGCGCACAACGGATTCATCGGGTTTTGGAACTATGTCATTCCAGATGGTTCTACTACATGCGCATTGCTGCGCCGTCTCCCAGATGGGTTTTGGAACTATGTCATTCCAGATGGTTCTACTACAATGTGTCCAGCTTGTGCGGCAGAGCAAACGTTTTGGAACTATGTCATTCCAGATGGTTCTACTACGCGGAACTGTATACAGCGTGTCGCCATCCTGTTTTGGAACTATGTCATTCCAGATGGTTCTACTACCCATTATGGGGATGTCCATATATCCCAGTGTTTTGGAACTATGTCATTCCAGATGGTTCTACTACAGCCGATTCTTTGGGCGAACAGCGCGATTGGTTTTGGAACTATGTCATTCCAGATGGTTCTACTACCCGTTGTGGGGGTGTCCGTATATCCCGGTGTTTTGGAACTATGTCATTCCAGATGGTTCTACTACCGAAAAAGGGCTTGTAATTGCGTGCAAGGTGTTTTGGAACTATGTCATTCCAGATGGTTCTACTACTCCTGCACAAGTAGTCTAACACAAGGGCGAGTTTTGGAACTATGTCATTCCAGATGGTTCTACTACAATGTTCTCGATGATTCCGGCGATGTACCAGTTTTGGAACTATGTCATTCCAGATGGTTCTACTACCAGACTTCTTCCGCGTATCCGTCTGGGATGTTTTGGAACTATGTCATTCCAGATGGTTCTACTACACGAGATTTGTCTGCGACCTGTGACAGGGAGTTTTGGAACTATGTCATTCCAGATGGTTCTACTACAGTATCCGCACGGGAAACATCCAAACAGCCGTTTTGGAACTATGTCATTCCAGATGGTTCTACTACGATACATCATCCTTCCATGCTGCATATAACGTTTTGGAACTATGTCATTCCAGATGGTTCTACTACAAGATATGTATGGCGCAGTTGCGCCGGAAGGTTTTGGAACTATGTCATTCCAGATGGTTCTACTACCGCCGCAATGCGGATTGTCTACGACGCCGTGTTTTGGAACTATGTCATTCCAGATGGTTCTACTACTAAGACACAAGCGGATAGAAATCAATATGTGTTTTGGAACTATGTCATTCCAGATGGTTCTACTACGGGAGAATACATTCAAGAGGAAACTGATGTGTTTTGGAACTATGTCATTCCAGATGGTTCTACTACCAGGAGAATCTCCATGTGCGCTTCCTGTTTGTTCTTCTATAAAGATCAGGTTTTCCTGGTGCGAGTCGGCTGCTGGTTTTACTGAAAACCGATCTTCTTCGTTCCGGTGCTTGGCTTATTAAGATCGATTCCTTTATCCGTGAGGTAGTCGTCCACATCTTCCACGATAATCACGTTGTCGCCATTCTCATCTTCCGTCCGAAGGTTTTGATTCATAATGACCTGATCCAGAACGTTCCGTACAGTCCTCGCATTTGCGAAGTTCGGCTTGTTGCGGAAGTACCCCATGATGTCCAGCAGTCGATTCAAA
>ENA-UPWU01001274-UPWU01001274.1-human-gut-metagenome-genome-assembly--contig:-NODE-1274-length-10479-cov-8.407902_pt1 | contig 10479 bp, 10 predicted proteins | sample MGYA00250058_ERZ773392 | MGnify/ENA primary metagenome ERZ773392 (study PRJEB29103, sample SAMN06112084) | human gut metagenome | biome: human gut; feature: ankylosing spondylitis patient; material... | reverse complement strand
TCCACAATACTCTCCATTGTTTCCAGCTTCTGCAATGCCTTCATATACGCCATCAGTCTTTTATACTGCTCATCACCTAGACTATGTATCTGTTTTAAAATTTTAATGTCTGACCTAGTAACTTCATAATCCATATCTGCATCTTTATATTCCGGGTCAATTCCCTTCCCCGTTAAAAGCTGCTCTGGTGTAATATCCAATGCGTCACATATAGATAACAGACAGTCTGCTTTGGGATTTGTCTTTTTCTTTTTCCAGTCACTGATGTTGCTAGTTGCAATCCCCGTTCTTCTCGACAGTTCCAACTGGCTCATGTTCTTCTGCTCCATTATGTAAAAAATTCTTTCACTGATAATCATGTGTGTTCCTCCATCAACATTTCGCATATATCCGTATTTATATATTTACGTATCCGTCATTACGGTTATAATATCATGCCGCAACTTTTCTTTCAATAGAGATTTTTGTATTTCTGAATTTTTCTATATTCTTCGATTTATAAAATTCGACATGCAACTGTTTTATTCTTTTCACGAGAAGATAACGATCCGGATCTTGCAAATTGTCCAAGTCCATTGCTTCCGCATACTTTGCTACCATTTCTCCAATAAAATTTGCTAAATCACTCCATGCATCTCTTTCTTTTAGAACCACTTTATTCTTAACCATAATTAAAATCCTTTCTGACATTATTCATACTAACTATCATGCCATTTCACAAATTGGCAAGCAGTGCCCCGGTATATACCAGGCGCATTTTTGCTTGTTGGGGAAGTCTTTGTTTTTTAGAAATCACTCTATCGGGGCAATTGATGACTTTTTAGAAATAGTTGTTCTCAGATTTTCTACAAAATCAGAAAAAGCCCAAACCACAAGGGTTTGAGCTCTATTTGTACATTCGTATTTTCTGCTTTTGAGTATAAAATCTCACCTGTTAAATACAGAATATTTGTTCGTTTTTGTCAAGTCTTACTTGCAATTTTTCTCTTTCTTCTTCAGCAATTCTTCCCACATGCTCTCAACCAATTCACACAGAAACTGCCGATTATCCACATCATCAACCAGAATCATTTTTTTCGCACCATCATACGGCGGTTCCATCTCAGCATCCGGCATCATTTTCACTGCCACCGGAACCGGCTTTACTAAAAATCTGTCAATGCGCACTAACACCTTGCTCCGCATTAACATTCTCAGACATTGTATCGATTTTATCTATTTAATCCAAACATACTTTCTACCAAAGCAAATGTCTCATCAATACTCCGGTTTTCGTCTCTTGTTATTACATTAAATCCAGATTTTTGAAACATCATATATCTTTCCTGTGAATTAACTCTTTTCAGACATTCTCTGAAATTTATCATAGCATCCTCTGGATTATCTTCTTTCAATAACAACTGATATAAAAACTGTTTTTCCTTATCTGGTCTTTCAAAAAATCTCTGAACAGAAATATTCGGATCTGCTAACATAATCAAAACATGATTCTCATCTGAAATCTTATGTAGAATTTCAACCGGAATATTGGTATCCACAAATATTCTTTTCTTTGTTCTTGAAACCAAGTTCTTTAAAATTTCAAGTTCTAAGACCGTACATTCTTTCGTAACACCATTTACCCATGCCTCATATTCATCTGGAGTTCTTTTTACAAATTCTCTCCAATCCTGTAAATCTCTTGTGTAAGTAAGATTAGGAAACTCCTTGGCATCCAAATTTTCTAAAAGCCTATCCTGATAATTTTCTTCGCATACAATTCCGTCATATTTTTCTGCCAGAAGTTTTACCATTGTGGATTTTCCAGCATATGCTGTTCCATTAATAAAGTATACATTTTCAAACTTCATAACAATCTTACTACTCCCGTTTATCTTATAGACTTAATTATCATATCAATAATTTCACCAACAGCCTTTTTTATATCATTGCCTTCCCATCCAAGTTTCCAATCATCCTCTAAATATACATCAGAAACAACATATATACCCGTTGCTACACATTTTCTATAATTAGCTATTGTAAACAAACCAACACCTTCCATTTCAACACAAAGTGCTCCTTTGTCCCGATAATCCATGACTTGTCCCCACGTTTCTCTATAACCTGCGTCCGTTGTCCAATGAAGTCCTCTCTTGTATAGAATTTCTGCACTTGTTATCATTTCTTCAATCTCGTTCGTCAAATCCTTCGATGAATGAATTATATCATAATCATATCCGTACAACCTTGCTACTGCAGTATCATTAAAAGCGCCGTCCGTAAGAATAATCTCTCCCGGAACTAATTCTGGTTGTAAGCCTCCGGCATATCCAACATGAATTAATTCTTTAACGCCTCCGGCAATTAATTCCTCCGCTTGTGTAGCTATCGCAGGCGAGCACATATGCCCTTTTATAAAACCAATGTTTTCATTTTTATTAAACACATACAGCTTCCCACCTAATGGATATCTATATTCTCCTACATTTCTTGACACCATTTCATCAAAAATGTCATCAGCAAGAAGATATACTCTATCCGGTATTTTGATTTTATTAATATCAAATCCAGCATTTTTTAATTCTACTCTGACAAGTTTCTTAGGATCTGTTAATGCATTATTTCTGTCCACTATTTTCTCCTTCAAATGTCATTCGGCATCACAATAGTATCTTTTGTAGCAAAATTTATGTGTATCTTTTGAATATCCAAATTGTGTTTGAAACTTCTTATTGCACTTGCATATTCGCCATTTGTTTCTTCACTTTCCGGCCAGGTTTTTAAGACAACATTATCCAGCGAATATTCTTTTCCGCCGACAATTGCCTGAATATTCTCAGGAAACTCCAGTTGTCTCATTTCTCCTATACTATGCTATATGTAAAGACTTAATCAAAAAATCTACGACACTCTTTTCATATTGATCTTTTATGATATTTTCTTTGCTTTCTTCAATACTTCCATCAACAAAATATTTGCCGTTTTCTTTATTGATTGATAATGAATCAAGAGGCCATCCTTCAAATCTTTTTGATGAAGCTTTATCAATCATATAGAATGATCCGTTTTTTTGAGCTGCCATATTGTCCATAAACGATGAAATTACTCCTTGATTATAAACTGCAATTCCATCTAGGTAATATGCTGTGACTTTACCTCCAAGCCCTGTAATAAGTTTTGAATAGTAATCAATCATCTCTTCATCTGACAGTCTATCCATATTCATAGGTGTTCTAATATTTAGTCCCGGCTGACGCCAATCCTCAAAATCCAGTTCTTCAAAATATAATCCAGAATCATTACAAATAACAACATCAAAGTATTGTCCATAAAACTCTGCCTTCATAATAGCATTTTCTTCTGGTGTATTCCCCATTTCCTCAGGTTCTTCTATAACTTCGATATCTCTTAAAGTAATAAATTCAATACCATACCCTTTTAACAAATCCGAAAATCTTTTTACCTTTGATGGATTTGTTGTTCCTAATAAAACCCTCATATCGTCATACTCCTAAACTAAATCATCTTAAAAACTCAACGCTTCTGCCTTAGCCTCTTCCTTCTCCTTCGGACACTTAGGCTGTCTTGCGTCATCTGACTTTGCTTTATTGTAATTCTCACGCTCTATAATTCCATACTTAGCCTTAACCTGTGCAATATACAGATTCGATACTTTCATCCCATCATTGTGCTCTGCCACGTATTTTTTAATCTTCTCGTATGTAGCCTGTCTACGCTCCGCTTCGGTCCGCGCTGTCAAATCCATCTCATCCATATCCAGTCTCACATTCACATGATGCTTTGCTTAATGAAGTCGGGACAAAAGGCACACCGTTTCCACATGCCCAGTATGACTAAACTGGTCAAACGCCTGCCACTTTATGAGCTCATACTTCTCCTCGCAAAGAATCTTCAAATCCCTTGCCAATGTTGCCGAATCACAGCTCACATATACAATCCTCTCCGGTGACATCGCAAGCATTGTGTCCAGACACTTCTCATCACAGCCCTTTCTGGGAGGGTCAACGACTATCACATCCGGGCGAAGCATATCTGTACGTCCGGTGGATGCTGTATCATCAGTGATTTTCTCAGTTTTCTTTGCATTCTCATAAAACTGTGGAAGCACCTCCTCAGCCTTTCCTACGAAAAACTGTGCATTTGTGATGCCATTGAGCTTCGCATTGTTTTTGGCATCCTCGATTGCCTGAGGCACTATTTCCACTCCGTACACCTGCTTTGCCTTCTGTGACAAAAAGAGCGATATGGTACCGATACCACAGTAGAGATCCCAGACATTTTCATTTCCTGTGAGCCCTGCAAATGCGAGTGCTGTGCTATAGAGCTTTTCTGTCTGCTTCGGGTTTACCTGATAGAACGACTGTGGCGAAATCTGATATGTGATGCCTGTCCCCTGTGGTGTGAAATCAGGGTAAGAAAGCAGATGGATGGTGTCTTCAATATATGGTCTTCCCCATATGCAGACTGTCTTTTTGCCGAGGATGACATTTGTGTTTTCCTTGTTGATATTGTAGGAAATCGAAGTCATTCCATCGATTTTTGAGAGTCTTTCGCACAGTATATCTGCTGCATTCCCGGCTCGGCGTTTTGCTTCCAGACTGTCCCCGTTTACCACAAGACACACCATAATCTGCTTTGATGCAAAACCATATCTGATAAGTACATGGCGCACCAGCCCTTTATGTGTGTTCTCGTCATACGGCGTGATGCCGCACTCATTCATCCATTGCTTTATGATATCCAGTATCTCTTTGTTTTGCGGCACCCCAAGCTTGCAGTCCCCAACCGGGATGATATTATGGCTGCGCGATGCATAAAAGCCTGTCACTATATTGCCATCCCTGTCATACCCCACTGGGAACTGTGCCTTGTTGCGGTAGCGGTACGGACTGTCTGCGCCAACAGGCGGCTGCATTTTACTGTCCAGCTCTGTCTCGGAAAATCCACCTATGCGCATGAGATTGTTGCGCACCTTATCATTTTTAAATTCAAGCTGTTTTTCATAGGAGAGCGCCTGTATCTGGCAGCCTCCGCACCTCTTGTGCAGCTCACATTCCGGCTCAACGCGAAAAGTGGAAGGGGTCTTAATCTCTTCCACTCTTGCGTAGCCATAGTTCTTCTTTAATTTTGTTGCGCGGGCAGTTATGACATCACCAATAAGTGCATCCTTTACGAAAAAGGTCATACCCTCGTAATGTCCTATGCCCTCGCCATCTGTTCCCATATCTGTTATTTCAAGTTCAAATATGTCATTTTTTTTCATGCTTTTCTCTTCTTTATTTTATATATATAATTACTCTTTATAATGTTTGTATCCGGTGCAAACTTTCACACCAAAATCACACCATAGCTATATTAATATCGTCCGCCTTTTACACACTTGTTCTGCGGAAATTTGTCTCCATAAATCTGTTGTAGCCCTGCCACTTTGTATCATTTTCAGGCACATTTACAAGCAGCTCCCTGAAAGTCTCCATCTTGGCATCTATATTGTCTGCAAAGCTGAGTGCAAGTGCCTCGACAAGTGCCGGTTTTTTAGGAGAGCCAAACTCAAGCTCGCCGTGGTGGGCAAGTATACAGTGCTTCAGCTCATTTGCGAGCACTACCGGGAAGCCGTCGATGCTCTTAATCGCATCGCCTACCCACTCTGCACCAATCATGATATGTCCGAGGAGCTGACCAGCGTCTGTATAGTCATTCTCCGGGAAAGTAGAAAGCTCCTTTAATTTTCCGATATCATGGAAAATGGCTGCTGTAAGAAGCAGGTCACGGTTTAAAACCGGATACATTTTTGCAAAATAATCACAGTTCTTCGTCACACCGAGTGTATGCTCCAAAAGTCCTCCTACAAAGCCGTGGTGCACGCTCTTTGCGGCTGAATGGAACTTGAAACGGCGCTCAAACTCCTTATTGTCAAAAAAGCTATGTAAAAGCTGTGACAGATACTGATTCTTTACAGAGCCGATAAAGCCCATTAGCTCCTTATACATGACCTCGACATCCTTATCGCTGACCGGCAGATAATCCGCAGGGTCATATTCTCCCTCGTTCACCTTTCTCGCACGCTTTATGGAACACTGCAAATTGCCCTGAAAGCTTGTGATATCACCGGTTATGGCTATGTAATCCATTGCATCAAATTCCTCAATGCCTACTGAGCCCACATCCCATATCTTGGCATCCAGCGTGCCTGTCTTATCCTGCAGGATGACATTGTCATAAGGCTTTCCGCTTTTGGTCATGGCTGTCTGCTTGCTCTTGCATAAAAAAATCTCATTGATTCTCTCTCCCTCGCGGAGAGTTGAAATATACTTCATATATCCTCCTAATTTCGGCTAATTCATCACTCCGATTTTCACCTGACAGGTAATCTCCGTGTAGCCGTTGCTTCCTTTTCTCTTTACTTTCAGATTGCAGGTATCCTCAGGCTTTTGCTGCATAAGCTGTGTGTTGTACGCAGACACATTCGATACATCCTTATCGCTTACCGCCACTATCACATCACCACTTTGAAGCCCTGCGACAAATGCCGGTGAATCCATGGTAACCTGCTTTATATAAACACCCTTTGGGATGTTATATCTGTTTGCTATTTTTTCTGTAACTGTAGTACAGGTGATGCCTATGTACGGCACATCTGCGCCGCTCTCGAGCTTTTCAATGACAGGTGACAGGTCGCTTATGCTGACAGCTGTGAGCGTATTGTTTTCCTCCGCCGGATTGAAATCCTGCAGCGAAAGCCCTATGACCTGACCATCCGTATTGATGAGTATACCGCTCTGTGACCTGTTGCTTGCGATATCTGTGGTGAGCACCGAGTAATTGTTGTCCTGCGCCGACAGCTCATTGGTTGTTGACGTTACAAGACCTGTGAGAATGGCATAGTTTGCCTCAAGTGCAATGACAGATGCTCCTCTTGAAACAATATTTGAATTACCAAGCTCCGCGACCGCTATAGCCGCTGTTGTGGCATCGTCCAGAAGTGACTTATCCACAGAAATAATCGCTATGCCTGTATTGCTGTCGTACTTGACCAGTGCAGCATCAGCCATCATGTCGTTTACAAAGGTCACACTAAGCTTATCCGCCTTATCCACTACATCTTTCTCTGTCAGAATGATTAGCTGCTTTCCATTGTCCTTCAGTATCACTCCCACACCCTGACCCTCGGTCTCATAGGAATTGTTGAAAATATCAGTGGCATCTGTCACCCCCGTGACTCCTACTACAAATTTCGTTGCCAAAGCTCCCACTCTGTATAGCTGGCTCTGCACTGCCTGATAATCTGCCAGTGTAGGCTGGTATGTCTGCGAAGACGGCTCCGAAGAAGTGCCGGACTCTGTGCTTTGTGTACCATTTTCACTATATGCATCACTGCTGTCATCTATGCCTGACTGCTGTGTGGCTGTCTGCACATAATTATTATTTTTTCCATCTGAAGCTTTTTTTGATTGTCTGTTGATAACCGGCAGAAATATAGCAAAAACAATGCTTGCAGCCACTGCAAATGCCACTCCGCAGAGTGCTGCCGTGCCTGCTTTTTTTGCAAGTCTTTTTTTATTCAGCGGTTTATCCTTTATCTTTTCTCTGATAAATTGCTCCATATTGTCACCCTGATTAGATGTCTTTAGTTACTATCTTACATTATATTCTGAATTATATTGCGTTGCAACCATATTTTTTGAGTACGCCCTTTGAGTACGGGCTTGCAGCAGTCCGGCGGGTACATGTCGCAAGCCCTTACTTTTTGGCTCATTTAACAAACTGGTTTGTTATGTATTAAACTTTATGTTATCATCTTGTAATTATCATTTAATACATATTTATTATGGTTTTTTTGAAGATTTTCAGCTATAATATGATAAGCTATACAGTAAATATGAATTTAATATTCAACTACCGAAATATAAGGATATAGAAATGAATAAAAAAGTTTACAAAACATTGGAATATAACAAAATCCTCACCATGTTAAGCAGCTACGCAGCATGTGATGAGACAAAGAAAAGGTGTCTTTCTCTTGAGCCGGTCACCGATTTATACGAAATCAGACATCTGCAGACCACAACTGCCGATGCACTAAGCCGCCTGTACAAGGACAGCGGAGTGTCCTTCGTGGGCATACACAATGTGCATGCTTCTCTAAAGAGGCTTGATATCGGTGGTGCGCTGAATACGACCGAGCTTCTTCGCATCTGCAGTCTGTTAGAGGTTGCAAAGCGTGTTAAGGCTTATGGCAGAAGCGGCATGGACAATGAGAAGCAGGATTCACTCTCCGGTCTGTTTGCAGGGATTGAACCGGTTTCTGCGCTCTGCGATGAGATTAAGAGGTGCATTTTATCTGAGGAAGAGATTGCCGATGATGCGAGTCCTGAGCTTTTTAAGATAAGAAAGAGCATACGCGGCATGAACGACAGAATCCATGCGCAGCTCACCAAGCTCATGAACAACAGCACAACGAGGACATATCTGCAGGATGCGGTTGTGACCATGCGCGACGGCAGATATTGTCTGCCTGTAAAGGCTGAGGCAAAGGGCAATGTACCCGGCATGATGCACGACCAGTCATCTACCGGCTCTACCCTTTTTATCGAGCCTATGGCTGTCGTCAATTTGAATAATGAGCTCAAGGAGCTTTTCATAAAGGAGCAGGAGGAGATTGAAAAAATCCTTGCAGCGCTCAGCGACAAGGTTGCCATGAATGCGGCTGCTTTGGAGCAGGACTATGAGATTCTTTCAGAGCTTGACTTCATTTTTGCAAAGGCAAACTTGGCTAAATCATATAACGGTGTGGCACCGGAGTTCAACACCGAGGGGCATATCAATATCAGAAAGGGCCGTCATCCGCTTTTGGATGCTAAAAAGGTGGTCCCTATAGATGTACGGCTCGGCGAGGAATATAAGCAGCTTATCATCACCGGACCAAATACCGGCGGTAAAACGGTTTCACTAAAGACTGTCGGACTTTTGACTCTCATGGGTCAGGCAGGTCTTCACATTCCTGCGGCTGACAGGTCAAAGCTCGCCATCTTTGAGGATGTCTTTGCGGATATAGGCGATGAGCAGAGTATTGAGCAAAGCCTCAGTACCTTTTCATCTCACATGACCAATATCGTAAAAATTCTTGAAAAAGCCGATGACAGAAGCCTTTGCCTGTTCGATGAGCTATGCTCGGGAACCGACCCGACAGAGGGTGCGGCGCTTGCCATCTCAATTTTAAACAGGCTGCACCAGTATGGTGCCATCACCATGGCCACCACGCATTACAGTGAGCTTAAGGTGTATGCGCTTTCCACAGATGGTGTGGAAAATGCCTGCTGTGAGTTCAACGTTGAGACCCTAAGCCCTACCTACCGCCTGTTAATCGGTATTCCGGGAAAGAGTAACGCTTTTGCAATCTCATCAAAGCTTGGTCTTGATGAAAGCATCATAGAGGATGCAAAAAGCAGAATTAATGATAACGACCTTGATTTTGAGGATCTGATTGCAAGCCTCGAGTCACAGCGACAGACTATCGAAAAGGAACAGCTTGAAATCAACAGCTACAAGGCTGAGATTGAAAAGCTCAAGAAACAGCTTGAGGAGAAAAACGAGCGCATAGATAAGAGCAAGGACAAGATTTTACGCGAAGCAAATGAGGAAGCCTACAAAATACTGCAGGATGCAAAGAAGCTCGCTGCAAACTGTGTCTGTAACACTTCCTCAATCTCCTCCGGTGACATCATCTTCGGAGCATACTCCTTGATCACATCCAGTCGAGCCTGATACTCTGCTTTCAGATCCTCACGGTCTGCCGGACAACTGTCCACCTGTTCCTGCGCTGTTTTTTCTTCTTTTATAATAGCGCGGTCTACCAATTCTTCCGGAATATCGTCTCTCTTTCCTTCATCAATAGCAAGTTTCTGTACTGCAGCAATCAAAGATGAAATCGTATCCTTTCGTGCTTTATCTCTTGCCTTCATTGCTGCTACCATATCGCTCTGTAATTTTTTGAACTCCATAATAATCCTCCATTTCTCTGACAATACCATATCGTCTGCCAGACATAACGTTTCAAGCTTTTGCTTTCATTCGCCTCAATACACCAATATAGCTATGCATATCCAGCGTAACTTCCTCTTCAAAGGATATTCCCTTTTTGGTTGGAAGTCAAGTCACCTTCCCATATTCCTTGGCAGCCTTCTCATATTCCTTTGAAGCTTTATGAACCATATTTCCTTAGCAGCTTTGTGAACCATATTCCTTGGCAGCCTCTGCCTATAATTATTTTGTTTATTCTATTGTTATTTATTTCAATTCATTGTATATTATTTATGGTGCCTTATTTTGTACAAGTTACAAATATCAAGACGTCTATAAGCCATAACCTGCTTATATTTACAATTATATTGTGTGTATATTTTAGACTGAACAATTTTCATTCTGATTTATACTTTTAAGTTATGTAAAGAGGTGAAGCAATGTATAATATTGTTA
>ENA-UPWU01001272-UPWU01001272.1-human-gut-metagenome-genome-assembly--contig:-NODE-1272-length-10489-cov-3.502401_pt1 | contig 10489 bp, 4 predicted proteins | sample MGYA00250058_ERZ773392 | MGnify/ENA primary metagenome ERZ773392 (study PRJEB29103, sample SAMN06112084) | human gut metagenome | biome: human gut; feature: ankylosing spondylitis patient; material... | reverse complement strand
GCTGATGATGATTTTCTTCAACTCCAGCCTGCGCACCCGCCTGTCGACGCAGAAGGCGGCGATGAACCTGGGGATGAACGTCATGGTGCTCGACGTGAATCAGGGCGCATGGAAACTCGAAACCGAGCGCGGCGTGGTGATGGACGGCGACAAGGCCGAACACCTGCTCGAAGCCATTCCGGTCATGGGATCGTACTGCGACGTGATCGGCGTAAGATCGTTCGCACGGTTTCAGGACAAAGCCGAGGATTACGAGGAACGCGTGCTGGAGCAGTTCATCCGCCACTCGGGCCGTCCGGTCTTCTCGATGGAGGCCGCGACGCGCCACCCGTTGCAGAGTTTCGCCGACCTGATCACCATCGAGGAGCACAAGGCCGTGGAGCGTCCGAAGGTCGTGATGACCTGGGCGCCGCACCCCAACGCCCTGCCGCAGGCCGTGCCCAACTCGTTCGCCGAGTGGATGAACGCCGCGGACTACGATTTCGTCATCACCCACCCCGAAGGGTACGAACTGGACCCGAAGTTCGTGGGCGCGGCGCGCGTCGAATACGACCAGCGCAAGGCCCTCGAAGGCGCCGACTTCGTCTACGCCAAGAACTGGGCCGCCTATACGGACCCCAATTACGGCAAGGTGCTGTCGCGCGACCGCGCATGGACGGTCGATGCGGAGAAGATGGCGCTCACGAACAACGCCCGCTTCATGCACTGCCTGCCCGTAAGGCGCAACATGATCGTCACGGACGAGGTGATCGAGTCGCCGCGCAGTCTGGTGATTCCCGAGGCGGCCAACCGCGAGATCTCGGCCCAGGTGGTGCTCAAACGATTGTTGGAGGGACTGGAATAGCTATGGAACGGATCACCGTAGTCAAGATCGGCGGCAACGTCATCGATTCGCCCGAGGCGACGGCGCGCTTCGTCGAGGCTTTCGCTGCGCTCGAAGGGCCGAAGATGCTCATCCACGGCGGCGGAAAGCTCGCCACGCGTCTGGCCGCGCAACTGGGTATCGAGAGCCGCATGGTCGACGGGCGGCGCATCACCGACCGCGAGACGCTCGACGTGGTGACGATGGTCTACGCCGGACTGATAAACAAGCGGCTCGTCGCGGCCTTGTCGGCCGCAGGCTGCCGCGCGATCGGGCTGTCGGGTGCCGACGGCGATGCCGTCACCTCGGTGCGGCGTGCGGCCGGAGCCGTCGACTACGGCTATGTGGGCGACATCGCCGAGGGGGGCGTGAACGTCGAATTGCTGCGCACGCTGCTCGATGCGGGGCTGACGCCCGTCTTCTCGGCCATCACGTGCGACGGGCGGGGAACGCTGCTCAATACGAACGCCGACAGCGTGGCGTCGGCCGTGGCGGTCGCCGCTTCGCGCATCGCGCCGACGCAGCTCGTCTTCTGTTTCGAGAAGGCGGGGGTGCTGCGCGACGTGGAGGACGAACGGAGCGTCATCGCCGAAATCACGCCCGACACCTACGCCGCGCTGCGTGCCGAAGGGGCGATCAGCGCGGGGATGCTGCCCAAGATCGACGGGGCGCTGCGCGCCGTCGCCAGCGGCGTGGAGAGCGTGGTCATCAAGCAGGCCGAGGCGCTGCTGCAAAGCGTCAACAACCTGATCGCCGTGGTCAAGGAGCCCGAGGTGCAGCAGGCACTGATCGAGGTGCAGGCCGGTTTGCAGCGGGTGCTGGACAAGTTCAACAGCACCGGTATGCGGGATATCGATTCCCTCATCGAGATCGTGTCCGAGCTGCGCGATATCACGGATAAGCTTTCCTCTGCTTTGCAGACCCTGCAGAACCGCATCAACACCGAGACCGGCACGCAGGGCGAGGGCGCAGCAGACCTTGCAGACGAGCTGCAGCTGCAGGACAGCCTGAACGTCATCTACAAGACGCTGGAGGACACCATCAAAGCCATGGACAATGTCCCCGGCCTGATGAACCAGTTCTCCGTCGCTCTGGGCAGCTATTCCAGCCAGCAGCTCAGTGCCTATATGCAGTTCACCGAGGCCCGGGAGAAGCTGAAGGACTACGAAAACCAGCTGGAAGATGCCAAGCAGCTCTACGAGGAGAGCAAGGAAAAGGCCCTTGCCAGCGCCGATGTGGCCAAGCAGCTGGACATCAAGACCCTCGCCCAGCTCATCTACGCCCAGAACTTCTCGATGCCTGCCGGCTATGTTGCCGATAAGAGCGGCGAGTCCTGGCTGCTGAAGGTCGGCGAAGAGTACGACAGCGTTTCGGACATCGAGGGCGCACTTCTGCTCCACGTCGATGGCTTCGGCGATGTCCGCCTCTCCGATGTGGCCGACGTGGCCGTCATCGACAACGCCGAGGCCAGCTACACCCGCCTGAACGGGGAGCGGGCCGTGGTGCTGAAAATTTTCCGCAACGCCAATTCCAGCGCCAGCAGCGTCTCGGACGGCTGCCTGAATGCCTTCAAGGAGCTGCAGGCCCAGTATTCTGACCTTCACGTCGTCGTCCTGTCCAACCAGGGCAACTACATCACCATCATCGTCAACAGCATCATCAGCAGTATGCTGGTGGGCGCTGCGCTGGCCATCATCGTGCTGGCCATCTTCCTGAAGGACATCAAGCCCACCCTCGTGGTCGGCGTCAGCATCCCGCTGTCCGTCCTGTTCGCCGTCGTTCTGATGTACTTCACCGGTCTCGACATGAACATCATGACGCTGGCAGGTCTGTCGCTGGGTGTCGGTATGCTGGTGGATAACTCGGTGGTCGTCATCGAGAACATCTACCGTCTGCGGGGCCGGGGCGTACCGGCGGCCCGCGCCGCCGTGCAGGGTGCCCGTCAGGTGAGTATGTCGGTGGTGGCCTCTACCCTTACTTCGGTCTGCGTCTTCCTGCCGGTGGTGTTCGCCTCCGGTACGGTGCGCATCCTGCTGCAGCCCATGTCCATGTGCATCGGCTACTGCCTGATGGCCTCTCTCATCGTAGCCATCACCGTCGTGCCTGCCGCTGCTTCCACTGTCCTGAAAAAGGCTGAGCCGAAGCGTCTGGTCTGGTTCGAAAAGATTCAGGATAAGTATGCCCACAGCCTCGAGTGGTGCCTAAAGCACCGCGCTCTGCCGCTGCTGGCCGCTGTCGTGCTGCTGGCCTTCTGCGGCTGGAAGGTCTTCTCCATGGGCGTCGTCCTTCTGCCCGAAATTTCCAGCAATGAGGCCACCATCGCCCTCTCCACCGACGACGGCCTGACCAAAGAGGAATCCTACAGTGTGGCCGGACAGGTCGTCGAGGCCGTCATGGCTGTGGACGGCGTGGAAGAGGTGGGCGTCACCACCGATACCACTGTGGCCGGCATCGACATCGGTCAGCTTGGCCTGCCCAGCGCCATCACCGACCTGCTGAGCGCCGCCAACAGCTACGGCAGCTACCGGTTCAACGTCATGCTGGACGAGTCCCTCTCCTCCACTAAGATCGCCGCTGTGGAGCAGGCCCTGAACGATGCGGTGGCCAGCGTCGAGAACTGCACTGGCACCGTCGAGATCAGCGGTATGCAGGACCTCACCAGCCAGCTGAGCAGCGGCCTCTCTGTCAAGATCTACGGCCCCGACGCCGATACTATTACCGCCCTGGGCGATAAGGTCGTCCAGATGGTCAACGACACCGAGGGCTTCGCCAATGCCGCCACCGGCCTCGGTCAGGGCGATGCGACCATCAATCTGGACATCGACCGCGACAAGGTCCGCGCCTACGGTCTGACCGTCGCGCAGGTCTACCAGCAGATCGCTGTAAAGCTCACTACCACCACCACAGCGGAGACCCCCGTCACCGTGGACGGCTCCACCATGAAAGTCCAAATCAGCGATAATCTTGACCCTGTGACCAAGGAAAACATGATGGACATGACCTTTACCACCAGCGTTATGGACGCCACCGGTGCCATTACCACCGGCACCTGCACGCTGGGTGACATCGCTACCTGGTCCACCGGCACCGCCCCCGACTCTATCACCAGCGAGAACCAGACCCGTTACATCACGGTGTCTGCCGACACGCTGGACGGCTACAACACCACGGTCCAGTCCCGTGTGCTCCAGAAGACGCTGGACGACTTCGCTCTCTCCGATGAGATGCCCGAGGGCTGCTCCTTCTCGCTGGACGGCGAGTCCTCCACCGTCAACCTGATGGTCGACGAGATGGTGCAGTGGATGGCTCTGGCCCTGCCCTTCGTCTATCTGGTCATGGTGGCTCAGTTCCAGAGTCTGCTGTCCCCCTTCATCGTCCTGTTTACCGTGCCGCTGGCCTTCACCGGCGGCCTGCTGGGTATGCTGGTCACCGGCCAGCAGCTGACCATGATCTCCCTGATGGGCTTCATCGTCCTGATGGGTACCGTCGTCAACAACGGTATCGTCTTCGTGGACTACGCCAATCAGCTGCGTCTGGGCGGTCTGGAGCGCCGTGCGGCCCTTGTCGCCACCGGCAAGACCCGTATGCGTCCTATCCTGATGACCACCCTGACCACCGTTCTGGCCATGCTGCAGATGGTGTTCAGCAACGATATGGCGAGCCAGCTCATGAGCGGCATGGCCATCGTCATCATCTGCGGCCTGAGCTACGCCACCCTGATGACCCTGTACATCGTCCCCATCCTCTACGACATCCTCTTCAAGAAGCCGCCGCTGGTGGTCGATGTAGGTGACGACGGAATGGACGACATCCCCGATGATGCCGCCGAGTATATCGCGCAGTCGAACGCCGCCGAGGCTCAGCCGGAAGCATAATTTTATACAGATTCAAAAGGGAGCTGTTGCATTTTGCAGCAGCTCCCTTTTCTGTTTCGCAATATATCCAAAAAATCTCTCGAAATTTTGGAAGATAAATCTAAAAGCATTCTCACACAAGTCTGGAAAATTGTGCTATAATCATAATTATGGACGAGGCCGGGGCTGCGCTGCCCTGACCGAAAATAATGAAGAAGGAGGCGAGCCTTATGGCACAGTTCCGCTCCAAGCCCTTTGGTGTGACCCAAAACGGCGATAAGGTGGATGAATACATCATCTCCAATCCCGGTGGACTTGAGATCAGCGTGCTGAACTACGGCTGTGTGATCAAAAATCTCTTCGTCCCTACAAAAACGGGTCCGGTGGATGTGGTCGTCGGACACGACACCCTCGCCGACTATGAGGCGGATTTCAACTCATCCGGCAGCACCTGCTGCGGTGCGTTCGTGGGCCGGTACGCCAACCGCATTGAAAATGCGGAATTTTCTCTCAGCGGCAAGACCTACAAGCTGGAAGCCAACAATGGCAAAAATCACCTGCACGGCACCTTCCCCCGCAAAATTTACGATGTGAAGATGTTCGGCGACACCCTTTTGATGGAGACCGAAAGCCCGGCGGGCGAAGACGGTTTCCCCGGAAATCTGAAGGTCAGTGTGCGGTATATCCTCACGCCGGACAACACCCTGCGGATGGACTACCGTGTGTCCACCGACGAGGATACCATCATCAACCTGACCAACCACACCTACTTCAACCTCGACGGCGGCGGCAATGTGCTGGGCCAGAAGCTCCGCATTTACGCTTCCAACTACCTCGAGGGCAACAACGAGACCTGCCCCACGGGTAAGATCCTGCCTGTGGACGGTACGCCGATGGACTTCCGCACCGGAAAGCCTCTGGGACGCGACCTCGACACCGGCTTCTACCAGACCACCATGGCGGGCGGCGGCTTCGACCACTGCTATGTCCTCGACCGGCCCCGGGGCGCCAGCCAGAGCCTCTGCGCCTGGGCGTCCAGCGACAAGACCGGCATCAGCATGAAGATGTACACCACCCAGCCGGGCATCCAGCTCTACACCGGCAACTTCCTGCAGGACTGCCCCTCCCCCGGCAAGGGCGGCGTCCCGCTGGAAAAGTACGGCGGCTTTGCCCTTGAGACCCAGCACTTCCCCTGCAGCCCCTCTCACCCGGAGTTCCCGACGACGGTGCTGCGGGCAGGCAAAGTCTTCCGAGCCAACACTACGCTCCGCTTCTTCACCGGCCGTCAGTGCGGCCGATTATAAAAGAAAATCCGTTTTCTAAGCAAATATCAGCCGCAGCAAAGGGCAGCTCTCTTGCGGGAGCTGTCCTTTGCTGTTTTTTGCGTGTCCTCTCCATGCCTTGCGGACTAAAAATCTTTGCAGTTCATCAGACCGGCTGAAAAGATGCAACAAAAATGCATTTTAATAAAAAAGCCGGTACTTGATTCTCTGTGCAAAAAGCGGTATCCTTTAGGCAGACAGAGCACAAGGGCTCTGTGCGAAGCAACATTTGGAACAAGAGAGGTACTGGACATGGCTATTTTGGTTTCCGGCGGCGCAGGCTACATCGGCAGCCACACCTGCATCGAGCTCCTGAATGCCGGCTACGACGTCGTCGTGGCAGACAATTACTATAATGCATCCCCTGTGGTCCTCGACCGCGTCAAGCAGATCACCGGCAAGGACTTCCGCTTCTATCAGGCCGATATGACCAAACACGAGGATGTGGAGAAGATCTTCGCCGAGTGTCCCGACATCACGGCGGTCATCCAGTTCGCAGCCTATAAGGCCGTTGGCGAGAGCGTGTCCAAGCCCATCGAATACTACTACAATAACCTCAACTGCACGCTGGTCATCCTGGATGTGATGCGCAAGCACAACTGCCACAACTTCGTGTTCAGCTCTTCCGCCACCGTCTACGGCGACCCCGCCAGTGTGCCGATCACCGAGGACTTCCCCGTGGGTGCCACCACCAACCCCTACGGCACCACCAAGGCCATGACCGAGCGCATCCTCACCGATGTCTGCAAGGCTGACCCCACCCTGAACGTGGCTCTGCTGCGCTACTTCAACCCCATCGGCGCCCACAAGTCCGGCCTCATCGGCGAGGACCCCAACGGCATCCCCAACAACCTCATGCCCTACATCGCCAAGGTGGCTGTGGGCAAGCTGGAAAAGGTCCATGTCTTCGGCAATGACTACCCCACTCCCGACGGCACCGGTGTCCGCGACTACATCCACGTTGTGGATCTGGCCCGGGGCCATGTGTGCGCCATCCGCAAGCTGGAGACCGGCTGCGGCCTCTTCATCTGCAATCTGGGCACCGGCAAGGGTTACAGCGTGCTGGATGTCATCCATGCCTTCTCCAAGGCCTGCGGCAAGGAGATCCCCTACGTCATCGACCCGCGCCGCCCCGGTGATATCGCGGAGTGCTACGCCGACCCCACCAAGGCCAAGAACGAGCTGGGCTGGGTGGCTGAGTACGGCATCGAGGAAATGTGCGCCGACAGCTGGAACTGGCAGAAGAAGAACCCTGACGGCTACCACACCGCGAACTGAATAAAAAACGATAAGAGCCTGTACGGCGGGTACTTCCCGGGTACAGGCTCTTATTTTTTGCACTTTTTCGGATATTCGAGGAAGGCGACATGATTTTTTTTCAGAGAGCAGTTCAGAACAGCCTCGTTGCTCTTGACAACGCCGGAAAGTTAGCCTATATTACTGTTGTTAACGCAAACTAACAAACGCGCTCGAGAGGAACATTCCATATGACGTTGAAAGATTTGAACATCGGCGAGACTGCCGTGGTCGGGACCGTGGGCGGCGAAGGCGCTCTGCGGCAGCATTTTCTGGATATGGGGCTGATCCCCGGTGAGGAGGTCACGCTGGTCAAATTTGCCCCGATGGGCGACCCGATGGAGCTGAGCATCCACGGCTACGAGCTGACCCTCCGGCTGGACGATGCCGCCCGCATCGGGGTCACTCTGGCCAAAGCCCCGGCGGCGAAAAAGGCAGCGGCAGAAAGTGAAAAGCCGGTGGAGCACCCGGGCCTCGGCGAAGGTGGACGCTACCACACCAAAAAGGGCGAGAACCCTCTGCCCGACGGCACGACCCTTACCTTTGCGCTGGCGGGCAACCAGAACTGCGGCAAGACGACCCTCTTCAACCAGCTCACCGGCTCCAACCAGCACGTCGGCAATTTCCCGGGTGTGACGGTGGACCGCAAGAGCGGTGCGATCCGGAATAACCCGAATACGGAGGTCACAGACCTGCCCGGCATCTACTCCATGTCGCCCTATACCAGCGAGGAGATTGTGACCCGGCAGTTCATCATCGGCGAGAAGCCCACGGGCATCATCAATATCGTGGACGCCACCAACATCGAGAGGAATCTGTACCTCACCATGCAGCTCATGGAGCTGGATACGCCGATGGTGCTGGCGCTGAACATGATGGACGAGATGCGCGGCAACGGCGGCACGGTGCGCATCAACAAGATGGAGGCGATGCTGGGCATCCCGGTCATCCCCATCTCCGCCGCCAAGAATGAGGGCGTGGATGAGCTGGTAGACCACGCCCTTCATGTGGCAAAGTATCAGGAGCGGCCCGGCCGCATGGATTTCTGCAGTGAGGACGACCACGGCGGTGCTGTACACCGCTGCATCCACGGCATCATCCACCTGATCGAGGACCACGCTAAGGCGGCGGGCATTCCGGTGCGGTTTGCCGCCACCAAGCTGGTGGAGGGCGACCACCGCATTGAGGAAGCCCTGAAGCTGGACCAGAACGAAAAAGAGATGATCGAGCACATCATCGTGCAGATGGAGCAGGAGCGCGGCCTGGACCGCGCTGCCGCCATTGCGGATATGCGCTTCTCCTTCATTCAGGAGCTGGTGGCCCAGACGGTGGTCAAGCCCCACGAGAGCAAGGAGCAGCTGCGCTCCAACCGCATCGACAAGTTCCTTACCGGCAAATACACCGCCATCCCGGCGTTTATCGCCATCATGGGTCTGGTGTTCTACCTCACCTTCAACGTCATCGGCCTGTTCTTCCAGAACCTGATGGAAGCCGGCATCGACGCCCTGACCGGTGCGGTGGACACCCTGCTGACCAACTGGAACATCAACGAAGCGATCCATTCCCTGATCATTGACGGTGTTTTTACCGGCGTGGGCAGCGTGCTGAGCTTTTTGCCCATCATCGTGGTGCTGTTCTTCTTCCTGTCCATGCTGGAGGACACCGGTTACATGGCCCGTGTGGCCTTTGTGATGGACAAACTGCTGCGCCGCATCGGCCTGTCCGGCCGCAGCATCGTGCCCATGCTCATCGGCTTTGGCTGCACGGTGCCCGGCGTCATGGCCAGCCGTACCCTGCCCTCGGAGCGGGACCGCAAGATGACCATCCTGCTCACCCCGTTCATGAGCTGCTCGGCAAAGCTGCCCATCTACAGCCTGTTTGCGGCAGCGTTCTTCCCGGATTATGCGGGCCTTGTCATGGTGCTGCTGTACTTTGGCGGCATCGTGGTGGGCGTGCTGGCGGCGCTGCTGCTCAAGAGCACCGTGTTCCAGGGCGAGGCGGTGCCCTTTGTGATGGAGCTGCCCAACTACCGCCTGCCCGGCCTGAAAAACGTGGCCCAGCTGCTGTGGGAAAAGGCCCGGGACTTTTTGCAGAAGGCCTTTACGGTCATCTTTGCGGCCACCATCGTCATCTGGTTCCTGCAGAACTTTGACCTGCAGCTCAGCCTGACGGCCTACCCGCAGGACAGCATCCTGGCCCGCATTGCAGGCGACATCGCCCCGCTGTTCGCCCCGCTGGGCTTTGCGGACTGGCGGGTGTCCACGGCCCTCATCACCGGCTTTATGGCCAAGGAGAGCGTGGTGTCCACCCTCATCATCCTGTTTGGTTCCACAGCGGCCCTGTCGGCGGCTTTGACCCCGGCACAGGCGGCTCCCCTGCTGGTGTTCTGCCTGCTGTACACCCCCTGCATCGCGGCGGTGGCCTCGGTCAAGCGGGAGCTTGGCGGCAAGTGGGCAACCATCATGGTGGTGAACCAGTGCGCCGTGGCATGGCTGTGTGCTTTGCTGGTGCGTCTGGCGGCTGTGGCGCTGTTCTGAGAAAAACGATTGGAATGCGCTCCGCGCTGCTCTGCGCATATTCAGCGGAAAATTATTTTTTATTGCAAATAAGCCAGCCCTGCGGAGCTGGCTTGTTTGCTTTTTCACGGGAGGGTTCGTGGATATAAACTGCATCTTCCGGTTCTGCCCCTTTTCCTGTGAAAAAAACAACCCCGGGGCGCTTGCGGTCACCCCGGGGTTGTTACAAGAATGATCTACTTTTTCAGGAGATCAGGCTCTTTTCCTTGGCCTTATCCCAGACAAGGCAGGTTTGGAGCTTGGTCACATAGCGATAGGGGCGGAACTCGTTTTCCTTCACATCGTCCATCAGACCCTGCTCTTCCATCCAGCTGGCAGCCTGCCGCAGATGAAGGTCGGTGTCATCGATGTCGCTGAAGCTCTTCACCGTCTGCGGTTCCGGGCAGCCGGCCTTTTCCCAGATCAGGGTCGCCAGACCGGCGCGGTTGGAGGGCATGGGGACGCCGGGCATATTCAGCACGCGATAGATGCCGGTTCCGGTTTCGTAAATGCTCCACACGGCTGCACAGATCGGAAGAGCACACGTCTGAACTCCAGTCACACTTGAATCTCGTATGCCGTCTTCTGCTTGAAAAAAAA
>ENA-UPWU01001269-UPWU01001269.1-human-gut-metagenome-genome-assembly--contig:-NODE-1269-length-10504-cov-4.809437_pt1 | contig 10504 bp, 6 predicted proteins | sample MGYA00250058_ERZ773392 | MGnify/ENA primary metagenome ERZ773392 (study PRJEB29103, sample SAMN06112084) | human gut metagenome | biome: human gut; feature: ankylosing spondylitis patient; material... | reverse complement strand
CAACCCCACAGGCTCCGTTTACACCAAGGCGCAGCTCAGGGAATGGGTGGACTACGCGCTCGCAAACAACGCAGTCATCATCTTCGACGCGGCTTACGAAGCGTTCATCACAGAAGCAGACCTTCCGAGAAGCATTTACCTCGTTGAGGGCGCTAAGAAGTGCGCAATCGAGATCTGCTCCCTCTCCAAGACCGCAGGCTTCACCGGAACACGCTGCGGCTACACCATCGTTCCCGACGAGCTTATCCAGAAGGACCGCAAGGGCAGCGACGTAAAGATCGCCGACCTGTGGAACAGACGTCAGGGAAGCAAGTTCAACGGCGTATCCTACCCTGTTCAGCGCGCGGCTGAGGCAGTGTTCACCCCCGAGGGTCAGAAGCAGACCAAGGCTACTATCGCGTACTACCAGGAGAACGCACGCATTATCGCAAAGACCTGCGACGAACTGGGAATCAAGTACACCGGCGGCATCAACTCCCCGTACATCTGGCTCAAGAGCCCGAACGGCATGGGAAGCTGGGAGTTCTTCGACTACCTGCTTAACGAGATCCAGGTCGTCGGCACCCCAGGCGCAGGCTTCGGCGCTAACGGCGACGGCTGGTTCAGACTGACCGCGTTCAGCACCCACGAACTCACCGCAGAAGCCATGGAGAGATTCAAGACCCTCTTCAAGAAGTAATTCTGATTTTCTTTCCGAAATAGCAAAAGGAGCTGTAATTTTACAGCTCCTTTTTTATTCTGCGATATGGCGCGGCATAGGTCACTTTATAGTCGGAATTTTTCCTATAAGACCGCGCCGGTTCTTTACCCCAAGCGCTGCGAAGGTGCGTTTCAGGCTGCTTTTCACAGCGTCTTCGGATACGCTGAACAGCCTGCAAATATCCTTGTTCTCCACTCCGGAAGCCGCCATCACCGCATATTTGAACGCCGTTGCCGACAGCCCCAGCTCCTGCCGCAGACCCTCCGCCGAATCAAGCAGGCTTTTCAGCGGTGCCAGATAGTGCTCCGCGAAGTTATCACGCTGAACGCTTGCGGCGTAGGTTATCTCGTAGGTGCGGACAGTCTCCACGCCTCGGCGGAACTCCGCTCCGAGCCGCTGCGCCTGATGGATTATAACGGAATACTTCTCCGGGAGCATCTGCTCTATCTGCCCGAATAGCTCCGGAAACGCCGCGCAGAACTCCCCAAGCGCTGACGGTATCCGGTTCTCCATTGCGATATCCAGTGCCCTCGTCAGCGCCATTGAAGCACGCTCGAAGCTTCCCAGCGAAAGCGAAGCCTGCGCCGTGCAAAGCCGCAGCGCAATGCTGACTGCCTCGTTTTCAGCGCTGTCGGCGGCGTTAAAGAACTGCTCGGTGTGTCCGGAAAGCAGGTCGTATTTTCCGCTTCGGAGAAAATACATTGCCTTTACCAGCGCAAAATACGGCGCGGTATACCGATTGCAGAGCATGTCGGTATCCTCGCTGCATATTGCGTACCACATGTCATCGAAACCGCCGCCGCGAAGCCCCCTGAGAAGCCCCAGGCACAGCTTGGCGCACTCGCCCTCCTCGGCGTTGGCGTGCGCGTGTTCCGTGTCGTGGATATCCGTGAGTATTTCGTAAAATTCCTCGTAATCCCCGAGATACAGGCAGCATTTCGCCGCAGAATAGAGCGCGGCAAGCCGTATTGCTCCCTGCTCCCTGACTGAGCAGAAAGTAGCCGCAGCGGAAAGCAGCTCAAGTCCGCCGGTAAGGTCGCCCTGGTAGTACTTCATCTCGCCGGTGAAGATCATCTGCGCATACTTGCCGTGGTTCAGCATTTCGGTGTACATGTGCTGATACCGTGTGAACTGCGCGTTTTCGGTCTGCATGGAATGCCCCCGCCGATGTATAAGGCAGAACACCGACGGCGCGTACATCGTCCACGGGAACTTCGGCGCTTCGTACTCCCGGCGGATCTTGAAAAGGTCGTAGGCGCGCTTGATGTTCGCGCCCATTTTATCAAGGGAATACAGGTCCTCGTTGGATTTCAGTGCGTACGCGTAGCTTATCAGGCGCCGCTTTTCCGCCGCGCTGTGGTCCTCCGAATCTTCTACCCAGCTTATTATTTCGTCGAATTTCCCGAGCAGCATGGGTCTCAGCGGAGAATGCATGAGCAGCGCGTTCATACGCAGTATCCTCGGAATAGCCGCCTTGCAGGATAGCGGACATTCCGTCACGAACCGCTGAAGCAGCGTTGAGGACCTCATCAGCATAAAATATGATACCCTGACCCGGGTGCGGACGTCTGCGGCAAGCTGATACTCCCCGGCAAGGAAGTACTCCAGGAATGACGAAAAGCTCTCTCCGATGCGGTTGAAATGCCGCGCAAAGCATACGCGAATGTCGTGCTGGACATTCTCCGGGAACTCGAAAAACACTCTGTATGCGGCGTGGATCATCGTCGGGTGGATCTTCACCGTGCTTGTGCGGCGGTCGATGTCTACAAGCGGGATCATCTGCCGAAGCCGCTCAAGCTCACGGATTATCCCCGCGCGGGTAAAAAGCTCCGCGCCGAAGAACTCGGTGACGGCGCTGAACGCCCGCAGGTCGCTCAGGAATTCTTCGGGAAGCTCCGGAAACGCCGCCGCTGCGGTCAGCGCACCGTGAAGGCTCACCGGCCCCGGCTGGAGCACCGCACGTATCAGCCGCCCCTCCGCAGTGAGGTTCTGGAAATTCTCGCCGCGCTGTGCCAGCATAAGGCAAAGCCGCGTCCCGAGGAAGGAGCCGCGGCAGGCGCTGTACGCCTCCCTTGCATTGAAGCTTATGCCGCAGCGCCCGGCGTACTCCATCACCTCGGATATGTTCATGCTAAGGCTGTCGCGCTCGATGAGCGTGAATCCCATTTCATGCGCAAGACCCCGGTAAGCGGGCTTCATCGCGCTGGAAACGAACACGAACCGCGCGCAGCGGCAGTCCCGGAGCAGCTTTGCCGTGCGGTAGTTTCCCAGCGCTGTGCGCGCCGCGCAGTCGCAGTCAACGATTATCAGAAGCGGTTTCTTCGGACGCGCCGCCGCGAACTCCTGCGAAACCGCCATGAACTCGCGCTCAGAAAGCGGTTCCGCGAACTCCTGCCCAGTGACTATGGCGCATATCTGCGCGAAGCACTCGCCGGTATTCCTTGCACCAGTGATAGTCCGCAGCGATATTCCAGCCGGGCGGGTGCGCGAGGTGAACTCCCGCACCAGGGTGGTTTTTCCGCAGCCATCAGGGGCGCTGACGACCGTCACACGGCTTGTATAGATCCCGCGGAGCATTCCGCTCACGCGTTTCGGAATGTATATTCTGCTGGTATCCGGCATGCTGCTCCCCCCTCTTAGTTTTAAAAAACAGAGCGGAATTGCTCCGCTCTGCTCTATTCTACGTTTAGTTTTCCTTAATGAAATGCGCTATATAGCTCTGGAAATCTCCCCACAGGGACGGAATGTCAAAGCCGCTGTTCATCAGGACTTCTGCGCTGTATACCTTTCCTGTCTCCTCGTGGCGGTAGTAGCAGCCCTTCTCCAGACCTGCCAGGCGCACTCTGTGAAGGAATACGCTCGGTTCCTTCAGGACCTGAACGTACTCTAGCAGAGCTTCGCTCTTGTCCTTTGCGACGAACTCCCACGCGTCGAAGCGGTCGTTGTCGAACGGATTGCCGATCCTGTAGTGATCGCCGGTGCGCACCAGCGGGTTGTACTTGTTGAACTCCTCGATCTGCTTGCGGATATTCCATTTGTCGTCGTCGGATATCTTGGTGATGTCAAGCTCGTAGCCGAAAGTTCCTACCATTGCAACTCTTCCGCGGGTCTCGAACGGAGTGATTCTTCCTACGCAGTGGTTCGGGCTGTCGGAAACGTGCGCGCCGAAGCAGGAGCAGGGATAGCACATCGAAGTACCGTACTGGATCTTGAGGCGCTCAATGGCGTCGGTATCGTCGGAGCACCAGATCTGCGGCGAATAATAGAGCATGCCCGCGTCGAATCTGGAGCCGCCGCCTGCGCAGTTCTCAAGCAGAAGGTCGGGGAAATCGGTGAGCAGGCGCTCCTGGATCTCGTAAACTCCGAGAACGTAGCGGTGCCAGATCTCGCGCTGTCTCTCGGGCGGGAGCACTTCGTTGCCGACCTCGCAGAGCTGACGGTTCATGTCCCACTTTACGTACTCGATATTCGCGGAGGAGAGTATCTTGTACATCTGGTCGTAGATGTAATCGCGGACATCCTTGCGGGAGAAGTCGATAACAAGCTGAGAACGGCAGGTGGTGCGGGGACGTCCCGGGATATGTATGCACCAGTCGGGATGCGCCTTGTACAGCTCGCTGTCCGGGCTGATCATCTCCGGCTCGAACCAGATACCGAACTTCAGACCGAGCTTGTTTACCTCGTCAACAAGGTGCTTCAGACCGCCCTTGATCTTGTCCTCGTTCACGAACCAGTCGCCGAGGGAGGACTTGTCGTCGTTCCTGTGTCCGAACCAGCCGTCGTCCATTACCAGCATTTCAATGCCTGCCTTCGCGGATTCACGCGCGATGTCGAGCAGCTTGTCGGTGTCAAAATTAAAGTAGGTCGCTTCCCAGTTGTTGATGAGTATGGGACGGCGGATATCCTTCCACTTGCCGCGGGTTAGGTTGTTTCTCATAACGTCGTGGAAAGTGCGGCTCATCGTGCCGATACCGCTCGCTGAGAATACCATGATGACCTCCGGAGCCTGGAACTCCTCGCCGAGGTCAAGGTGCCAGCTGAAGTCGTACGGGTTGATTCCGGAGAACACACGGGTCTTTTCGTACTGGTTGACCTCGCAGCCCGCAACGAAGCTTCCCGAGTAGCACAGCGCAAAGCCGTAGCAGTCGCCGTAGTCCTCGGTAGCCTTGTGGTCGACTATCGCAATGAAGTTGTTGTGAGCGTGGCTGGTGACTCCGCGGCAGCTATCTACGAGCTGCTTGCCGAAGTGCAGCGGATTGCGCTGTACGTGGCGCTCCCTCGCCCAGGTGCCGTAGAGGGTGATCATGTCGTAATCCTTGCTGTCAAGCTCAACGCAGGCAGAGAGCAGTCTGCGCAGCTCGATGGGGTCGGCGCCGCCGTTCTTCACCTTTACGGAGCGGGTGATAACGTCCAGCTTCTCGAACACGCTGTACTGGAGCGTGATCTCAAGCCCGTTGTGCGGATCCTTGCAGTATACCTCGAGGCTGGTAACTTCATCGTCGGTGTTGGCGTAGGTCGCGGGGAGACCCTCCAGCTTCTTCTTGCCCTTGTAGATAGCGTAGCTGTCGTAGTAGCACTCGCAGGCGCTCATGCCGTACTTGTCCATGAGCTGCATGCACGGCTCGCGGAAATCAGCGACGCCGCTTGTCGGGAACTCGATGGCAGCGCAGTCGAATGAGTGCGGTCCCATTCCGTCGTGTGTCGAGGGTACGAACGGCTCGTCGTTAGGGATACGCAGCATATGCGTGATGTCCGTCTCGGGAATGGAAGCGCCGTAGTAAAGGTGCAGCAGGTGGTTGGAATTCGTTACGTGAAAGGCATAGGTGGTATTCGGAGTGTCAAGTTTGAACACCCGCTTCTTTTCGTCGTAGATTATCGGCATTTCATTACCTCTCTGGTGTTGATTTTCCGGTTTCGGATAGCTATAGTATAGCATATCCCGTATTATTTTTCAAGCGGTTCAGCAAATATTTTAGTTAAAAAGTGCTCAATGTTAAGCGGATTTAACTTTGCAGGAAAGCAAGAAAAAAATTTCAAAAAGTCCTTGACAAGCCGGGAAATTTGTGGTATCATAATCACAACAAAAGAGCCTTCCGGCATCCAAACCGGTAAGGTCTTACAATTCAATACGCCCTTACAAACCAAAGACGTGGAGATAAAAATGCTTGTGCACTCCCAGAGAGCGGTCGCTGCTGAGAATACCGCAGAACGCAGAGCATATCAAATGGACCACAGAGGGCGCAGTCAAAGGCGGTGTCCAAAGCCTGCCGAGTATTCTGCGACGTGTTGCAAGCGTTAATTGCAGGGATATGTTAGTATCCGGCGAGTGTGCGGCTTCGAGGCCGCAAATTAAGGTGGTACCGCGGTGTAGTGTATACTCCGTCCTTAGAAGCAGAGGTTCTCTGCGTTTAAGGGCGGAGTTTTTGTTTTGCAGGAAAGGAACATTATCATGCTGAAACCTACTCTTGAAAAGGCAAAGGAACTCACCGGATACAGCGTTATCCCGGTCTGCCGCGAGATACTCTCCGACTTCACGACCCCGATCGAGGTACTGAAAAAGCTCCGCAGAGTCAGCCGCCATGTTTACATACTTGAAAGCGTCGAGAACCAGGAAAAATGGGGACGCTACACCTTCCTCGGCTACAACCCCAAGCTAGAGCTTACCTGCACCAACGGCGAACTCACAGTGAAGGACGTCGTTACCGGAAAGACCGAGACCTCTCACCAGGCACACCCGGCGGCGTACATCAAGGAACTCATGAAGAAGTACACCAGTCCGAAGCTGGAGGGCTTCCCGTCGTTCACCGGAGGTCTGGTGGGGTACTTCTCCTACGACTACATAAAGTACAGCGAACCCACCCTGAACCTCGACGCGAAGGACGAGGAGCGGTTCAAGGACGTTGACCTCATGCTATTCGACAAGGTAATCGCCTTCGACAACATACACCAGAAGATAGTCCTGATAACCAACATCTCAACAAGCAGCCTCGAAAACGAGTACGCAAAGGCAGAGGCAGACCTCGCCGAAATGGAACAGCTCATCAGGAACGGCAAGCCCGCCGATATCCCGCACGGAAAGCTCCGCTCGGAGTTCCGCAGGCTGTTCAGCGAGGAGCAGTACTGTGCAATGGTCGAGAAGGCGAAGCACTACATCTACGAGGGCGACATATTCCAGGTGGTGCTCTCAAACCGCCTTGACGCGGACTTCGATGGAAGCCTGCTGGACGCGTACCGCGTTCTGAGGGCTACCAACCCCTCCCCTTACATGTTCTTCTTCTCCAGCGACGATATGGAGATCGCCGGAGCCTCCCCCGAGACCCTCGTGAAGCTCGAAAACGGAACGCTCCACACCTTCCCCCTCGCCGGGACCCGCCCGAGGGGCGCTACGGACGAGGAGGACAAGCGCCTCGAGACCGAGCTGCTCCACGATGAAAAGGAGCTTTCCGAGCACAACATGCTCGTCGACCTCGGACGAAACGACATCGGAAAAGTCAGCAAGTTCGGCTCCGTGGAGGTCGAAAAGTACATGTGCATCGAGCGCTATTCTCATGTAATGCACATCGGCTCCACCGTGCGCGGCGAGATTCTCGACAGCAAATCCGCACTGGACGCCGTGGACGCGGTGCTCCCGGCGGGTACTCTCTCCGGCGCTCCGAAGCTCAGGGCGTGCGAAATAATCAATGAACTTGAGAACAACAAGCGCGGAGTTTACGGCGGCGCGGTCGGCTACATCGACTTCCGCGGAAACCTTGATACCTGCATTGCGATACGCCTCGCATTCAAGAAGAACGGCAGAGTGTTCGTCAGAAGCGGCGCGGGAATCGTAGCAGACAGCGTTCCGGTCAACGAATACAACGAGTGCATCAACAAGGCGAAGGCAGTCATGAACGCGCTCATCATCGCGCAGGAGGAGAACATATGATACTTCTGATAGATAACTACGACAGTTTTTCATACAACCTCTACCAGCTCATCGGCGGCATAAACCCCGACATCAGGGTCATTCGCAACGACGAAATGACCGCCGATGAGATAATGGCTCTGAAGCCCTCTCACATCATTGTAAGCCCCGGCCCCGGCAGACCCTGCGACGCAGGCGTGTGCGAAGAAGTAATAAAGACCGCCGCCGGAAAGATACCGATACTCGGCGTGTGCCTGGGTCATCAGGCGATTTGCGAGACCTTCGGCGCCGAGATAACCTACGCAAAGAAGCTCATGCACGGAAAGAAGTCGGTTACAACGCTGGATACGTCCAGCAGGCTGTTCCGCGGGCTTCCTGAAAAGTGCGAGGTAGCGCGCTACCACTCGCTGGCTGCTTCCGAGGAGGGCTTCCCGGAGTGCCTTAAAGTCACCGCCCGCACCGACGACGGCGAGATAATGGCGGTGGAGCACAGGGACTACCCGATTTTCGGAGTGCAGTTCCACCCGGAATCAATACTTACAAAAGACGGAAGAAAAATGGCTGAGAACTTTCTGGAGGTAACATTTTGATAAAGGAAATGATAAAGAAGGCTGCCGAGGGCATTGACCTTACCTACGACGAGGCTGCGGAAGTAACCCGCGAGATAATGACCGGAAGCACGACTCCGGCGCAGACCGCGGCGTATCTGACCGCGCTCCACATCAAGGGCGAGACCACCGACGAGATATCCGCTTCCGCATATGTAATGCGCGACTGCGCAGACCGTGTGAACTACCCCGGCGATGTGCTCGAAATTGTAGGCACCGGCGGCGACGGCTCCAACTCCATCAACGTTTCCACTATCTCCGCTCTGGTATGCGCAGCGGCTGGCGCTAAGGTCGCTAAGCACGGCAACCGCGCAGCCTCCAGCAAGTGCGGCACCGCCGACTGCCTCGAGGCCCTCGGGGTGAATATCTCCACCGACCCGGCTGGCAGCGTGAAGCTCCTCGACGAGGTGGGAATGTGCTTCCTGTTCGCGCAGAAGTACCACAGCGCAATGAAGTACGTAGGCCCCGTCCGCAAGGAAATAGGAATTCCGACCGCGTTCAATATCCTCGGGCCGCTCACAAACCCGGCTCACGCAAACGTGCAGCTCCTCGGAGTTTACAAGCCGGAGCTGCTCATGCCCATGGCAAAGGCGCTGACCAAGCTCGGCGTAAAGCGCGGTATGGCGGTCTACGGAACCGATAAGCTCGACGAGATATCCGTCAGCGCTCCCACTAAGGTGGTGGAGTTCTCGGACGGCAATTTCGAAGAGTATGAGATAACCCCCGAGCAGTTCGGCATGAAGCGGCACGACAAATCCGAGCTTGCAGGCGGCACCCCCGCTGAAAACGCCGAAGCAGCACGCTGCATTCTCTACGGCGAAAAGGGCGCCGGAAGGGACGCGGTTCTGCTGAACGCAGGCGCGGCGCTCCACATCTTAAAGGGGATCACCATTGAGGACGGGATACAGCTCGCCGCCGATACCATCGACAGCGGCGCGGCAATGAAAACTCTTGAAAAGTACATCAATGTTTCCAACGAGGTCAAGGCATGATATTAGAGGAAATTGCAGCACGCACAGTACAGCGGGTCGCGGAGGAGAAAGCGGCGGTCCCGCTCTCTGAAATGAAAAAACGCGCCGAAGCGTTGGACGCGAACACAGACTTTCCGTTCAGGAAAGCGCTCTCCGGCGATGAGATATCGTTCATCTGCGAAGTCAAGCGCGCTTCCCCGTCCAAGGGGCTGATAGCGCCGGATTTCCCTTACCTCGATATCGCGAGGGATTACGAAAGGGCGGGCGCTTCGGCGATTTCCTGCCTTACGGAGCCGTTCTGGTTCAAGGGCAGGGACGAGTACCTCGCTGAAATCTCAAACGCGGTGAAGATCCCGGTTCTCCGCAAGGATTTCACAGTTGACGAATACATGATCTACCAGGCAAAGACCCTCGGAGCTTCCGCGGTGCTGCTGATATGCTCTATCCTCTCGAAGGAGCAGCTTTCGGAGTACCTCGGCATCGCACATTCCCTCGGGCTTTCCGCTCTGGTGGAAGCCCACGATGAGGACGAGGTGCGCACCGCTCTTTCAGTCGGCGCGGGAATAATCGGCGTGAACAACCGCGACCTCCGCACCTTCACCGTGGACATCAACAACTCGGCGCGGCTAAGGAAGCTGGTTCCGCCGGAGGTGCTGTTCGTTTCGGAGAGCGGCATAAAGACCGCCGCGGACATCGAGGCGCTCCGCAGCAACGGAACTAACGCCGTTCTCATCGGCGAAACGCTCATGCGCAGCCCCGACAAGAAAGCTGCTCTGGACGAGCTGAGAGGTCACGCGATATGAAAATAAAGCTCTGCGGAATGTTCCGCGACTGCGATATCGACTACGCCAACGAAGCCAAGCCGGATTTCGTCGGGTTCATTCTCGGCTTCCCCAAGAGCCACCGGAACATCGACGCTGAAACGGCGCGGCGGCTGCGCTCCCGGCTCGACACGGGAATAAAAGCCGTAGGGGTTTTCGTGAATTCTCCGGAAACCACTTGCGCCGAGTACGCAAATTGTGGTATAATAGATGTGATTCAGCTCCATGGGGACGAGGACGCGGATTTTATCCGAAGACTGCGTGAACTCACCGGCGCTCCGATAATCAAGGCGGCGAAGATACGCACCCCGGAGGATGTCGGAAGGGTTCAGGCGCTCGGCGCGGATTACGTCCTGCTTGACAACGGCACGGGCACCGGCGAGATGTTCGATCATTCCCTGCTGGACGGCGCAGAGATACGCCAGCCGTTTTTCCTCGCCGGGGGACTTACCCCGGAGAACCTGCGGCAGGCGGCGGAAAGCGTACGTCCGTACTGCGTGGAT
>ENA-UPWU01001268-UPWU01001268.1-human-gut-metagenome-genome-assembly--contig:-NODE-1268-length-10513-cov-5.515140_pt1 | contig 10513 bp, 2 predicted proteins | sample MGYA00250058_ERZ773392 | MGnify/ENA primary metagenome ERZ773392 (study PRJEB29103, sample SAMN06112084) | human gut metagenome | biome: human gut; feature: ankylosing spondylitis patient; material... | reverse complement strand
CCGTTCATGATATCAGTGAGGAGCGAGCTTTGAAGTCTTCATTGAAGCATAGTAATGAAAAATTTCTTTGTTTTTTCTATGTGTCGGAGTTCGGCTGGGTCGCCAGCGCGATTTTTCTGCGGATTTTGCAGGTCACTCTGACTGATTCGGAGGAACGCAGCTTTTGCTGCCGAAAAGCGTGGCTCGCCCCCTTGGTCGGCGTGCCGCTGCTGGTGTTCTACTGCACCTATGGGGATATCCTATCCAACCTGATTTGGTGCGGCTTGATGATTTGGCTGTCCTTCTGCGCGGCACGGGGGCTTTTTTATGCGAATACCCGGACAGGCGAAGCGCGGAATAGGCGGTATTTCCACGTCGGCGTGCTCTGCTATGTCGGTTCGGAATATCTGCTCTGGACGGTGGGGTGTTTCTGGTCGGCTACCTCTCCCGCAAGCCCTGCCTTCTGGTGCGATCTGCTCCTGACTCTCGCCCTGTTGGGACTGCTGCCCGCGGTAAAAAAGGCGGTGGAAGTATGACCTACATTGAAAATATCTTCCTCTGTATGGTGTCCCCGCTGCTGGTGGCCGCCTTGTGCATGGGCAGGCGGCAGCTCCGCTTCTTCCTGTTCTGCATTGCCGGGATGGGGGTGTGTCTGCTCTCGGCCTATATCAACACCTTCCTCGCGGCGGTGTGTCAGGCGGATGCCCTTGCCGCCACGGCGGAGATCGCGCCGGTGGTGGAGGAAATGATGAAGCTGCTGCCGCTGGTGTTCTATCTTCTGGTATTCGAGCCGGAGGGCGATAAAATCAAGGCTGCCGCCATCACGGTTGCCCTGAGCTTCGCCACCTTTGAAAACGTCTGCTATCTCATTCAGAACGGCGCGGACCGCTTCTCCTTCATCTTCTTCCGGGGCTTCGGCACGGGAGCCATGCACGTCCTCTGCGGTCTGATCGTGGGCGGCGGGCTTGCATACACATGGCGGCGGACGTGGCTGAAGATCGCGGGCACCTGCGGGCTGCTGGGCGCGGCCATCACCCTCCACGCCATCTACAATCTGCTCATCGCCTACGGCGGCGCGGCGCAGTACATCGCCTACGCCCTGCCGGTGCTGCTGGTGGCGGCAGGAAGGCTATCCGTTTTCCGATTATCACGGAAGCAATAACCGAATATCCACTCCTTGAGAGCTGCTTTTTGGCGGCTCTCAATTTTTTTGAAAAATTTTGCGTTTTGGGTGAGAGTTTTTTCGATTTTTTGTACCTATATAAGTGAAGGGGTTTTTAAGCCGCATTTCAAAAAATCCAGAGAGGAGGTTCAAACGAAATGTACGATACCGCAAGACGGGTCGCACTCGTCAAGCAGCGGGTGCGGGAAAACACCCGCCGGAGGCAGCGGCGCGAGGCAATAAGCCTCTCCGCAGCGTGTATGCTGCTGTGCGCGGCGCTGATGCAGACAGCGGGCACGGTCGTCGCTCCGGGGCAGACCGCCGCATGGGGCAGCTTCGGCGCGATGCTGCTGCGGGAGGACGCAGGCGGCTATGTGCTGGTGGGCGTCGTCTCCTTTGCAGCGGCGGCAGCGATCACTGCGCTGTGCTTTCGGCTCAGAAACAGAGAAAACCGGAGAAAAGACGGGACAGGTAAGCCAGACCCGCAGAAACAGGAGGGAAAAACGATATGAAAAAACGAATACTCAGTATCTTGCTTATATGCAGCATGGTGCTGACCATGCTGCCGACAACGGCGTTTGCATCGGTGAGCAATTCGCTGGGCAACACACCTGAGGAAAAGCAGGCGATTTTGGAGCAGCTCTCCGCCCTGACTGGCGGCAGCAGCGACCAGGTGCTTTCCATGCTGAACGCTTTGGGGCTGCTGGATGAAGACGGCAATTTCAAGGTGGATCAAACCATCACGCTGGACGGCCAGGTGTTGACACTGGCGGCTGTCATGGAGCTGCTGGAAAATCCCGTCACGGATCTCACCCGTATAGCCGACGTGGATGGGACTCCGGTGGCGCTGGGCGATTTGAAGACCATGATCCAAATCGAACAGGAGCTGCAGCGGATCAAGGACACCTATTTCTCCGGCAGGGAGTTTACCGGGGAAGCACTGGAGAATCTCAATAGCCTGATGGAGCAGCTGGAGCTGCAGGGCATCAGTTTGCAGTATTCCGCCTCTGCCACAGCGCCTGTGGGCGTTGAGACGGTGGATATGAGCGGCATGATGAGCCAAACGCTGGAGAATCTCGCAAACAACACTTGGAGCTCCGGGACTTTTACTGTATACAGCGGAAAACCGGTCGGCTTTTCCTACCGCATTCAAAAAGGCCAGCTCAGCGAGTATATCACCGGTGTGGAGGTCTCGATAGGCGGGACGAGTGGGGTCGAGCAAAGCGACGGGTCCTACAAGCTGACCTATGCGTATGACGTCCCGAATCCCAGTTTAGGTGGTTGTAAAATCACTGTCAAGGTTACAACCAAAGGAGGGAACCCAGCCTGGCTCGAGAATTCTTATTCCTATGGCGACCTGCTGGGGATGATTGAATTTTACGATGCGGAAAATCTGGTGTTCTATGACGGCGCCGCTTATACCGACCACTGTCAGCTCAAGCTAATAAAGACGGTTGACGCCCCCGCAATAAAAACATCAATGACCGCGCCGGGCTATGTTGAAGAAGTCAAAAATACAGACGTATTATATGATGATTTGTTTATTCCTTTGCTGGCAGAAGGATACACTGGCGGCAGTGCCGACAATCCGGACTTCGTTGCGCTAAGCGATACCATCAGAATTCTGGATAGCGCTCGCAACTCGGTGCTTCCCGTCGGCTCCGACCCATTTTATCAGCCATACCAAATCGACGCCAGCATCGAGTTTGACTGGAGTACCGACGCAGCTGCCTATACTGGCCCTGCGCCGTATGGCAATTATAATTCTATAACCCCACAACCATATGCCCCGTTCTGTCTGACGGAGTACAAGTTCAATGGAACACCTCTGAAGATCAGCGGCGGCGGAAAGAAACCGGAGGAATGTACGATTAACAAGGGCAGTACGGTCAGCATCTCCCTGCAGTCTACCACGCAAAACAGAGGGGATCAGCAGTACTATCTGCCCTTCGAACTGTATCTGAAGAATGTAAATAGAGATACCCCAAATTCCACCACCACCGCCACGACCAGCAACGTCTCCGCCAAGCTGGTGGACACGGACAATCCCACCATTCAAAGCGTCACGGCCCCGGCGGGAATCTATGCCAGCGGACAACACGTGCCCATCACAGTTACCTTTAACGAGTTCGTGGATCTTAGAAACGCCACCGTGACCATCAATGGCAAAGTGTATAGCGCCGCTGAGCTTTCCATGAACAACTACGGTGTCACGGCAATGCTCTGGTACCCAGTGCAGGATACGGATGCCACCACGGTCACCGTCAATGGTATGACCGGCGTGAAGGATGTTTTCGATCATACGCTGGATACCACACACTATCTAAGCGAGCCGATTACCGGCGTTGCGCTGGAGAGCGTCTTGATGCGCAACGCCCCCACCGCACTGACCGCCGACTACGCCGACGGCAAGGCATCGTTCACGATGAACGCCAACATGGAGCAGGTCTACAAGACCGTATACAGCAATTATCACATCCCGGCAGGCACAGACCCGAAGGAAGCCCCGTTCCGCCTCGAGCTGAGGTACGACTCTGCGGTTGAACCAATCCATCTGCAGGTCTATCTGGACACAGAGAAGGAAGCCTTCACCATTAGCGACTATGCAATCGCACCCTCTGCTTCCGACCGCACCTACACGGTGACGCTGCAGGCCAACGAGGGCACGAAAGCCGATCCTGACTGGGTGAATGTTCTTCCCCTGACCCGGCAGTTCACGGTGGCAAAGAAAGTTTCCGCGCACACGGTGACCATCGTCCCGGAAGCGAATGCCGACGACTATACGATTTTCCTCGGCAAAACCACCCGCCCCACGCTTCAGGCCGAGGTTTTGGGGGAAAGCGGTGAGACGGCCAGCTACACCACCGGCAAATGGAGCAGCAGTGACTCGCTCATTGCCACAATCGACGAGGATACCGGCGTTGTTGCCACCACAGGAACCAAGGTGGGAGCCGTCACCTTTACCTTTACGGCGGACAACGGGACTGAGGACGCTGCCGATGATGTGAAGGGCGAGTCAAAGCCCTATACCGTGACGGCAGGCGATTCCCTGGCACTGGTGATTCCCGGCGGCGCGTCCATCGTGACGCGGGTAAATCAGCCCGCCACCGTGCTGTGGAGCTCCAACGCCACGCTGATGGCGCCGGACAAAGAGTTCAATTACAGGATTGACCTGTATGAGGGCAACTACGCGAATGAGGCGGCGCTGAGCGGGCTCAAGCCCGTTGCGACTTATACCGCCGGCAAGGATAAAAACAGCGTGCGGATCGAGGAGAATGTGCTCTCCAAGCTCTCCAACGGCAATACCCCTGCCTACACGGTATTGGTCTCCATGCCGCACCCCAACGCCGGCGGTGAGGACGTCCGCCTGTCGGCACTTGCCTGGATCATCGTGCAGGCACCACCTGCCACAGCCAAGCTGACACCGCCCCAGAGCATTTACCTCAAGGATACCGACGGCGCCGTCAATATCGACTGGTCGGTGGAAAATGCCACTACCGGCGCCTCTCAACAGCCCACGCTGACCATTACCCGGGTCACAGAGGACAACAACACCCATGAGGTGGCCAGTGAGCGCCTATCCGGTACCTCCGGAAGCTACTCCCTGCGATTACAGCGTGTGGAAGCCGGCAATCTGAAGGACACCTATCAAGTGGTTTTGAGCGTGGAGAATCCTGGTGAGGAATCTCCCAGCACCGACTCCTTCCCCCTGTATGTCTACGATGCCGACGCACTGAAGGTGCAGGATGACAAAGGAGACACGATTTCTAAGTTGACCATGGACAATACCTCCAAGGTCAGCGGTAGCCTGCCCACCGATACAGCTGAAATTTTGCAGCTGCGCCAGGAGTTGGGGCTGATCGAGTACATAGGCATCAACTATGACGAGTACGGATGGAACTCCTTTAAAGACGGCATCCGGTGGCTCTCCAGCAACAACAATGCCATTTCCGTCAACTACAAGCAGGGCGGACTGTATGAGGACATCAGAAACTTCTCCTTTGATTCCTACCTTCCCGAAACCAAAATGGCGCTGTCCGGCTTGGCCAACGGCACCGCAACCGTCACGGCTACCCATGCCGCCACGGGCATGAGCGCCGCCGTACAGGTGACAGCGAAAACGCTGCAAAATAAGTTCTATCTCTTCCAGCTGACGCCTGCAGCGGAAACTACGCTGCAATACACCGACGGCAAAGGTGTGCCCAAAACGGTCACGACCAACAGTGAAGGCGTGCTGGCGCTTTACGAACCCAACGGAATCGCCAGTGAGGTGTCTCTGCGGTCCGGCTCCGGCGCGGATATTTATCTGGGCACCATCTATAAAGAAAATCTGCGTTCCGGCGAGCGGGATGCCACAAAACTGCAGCTTTATCCCTTGAATACCTTCAGCCTTCGGCGAGTCGCCCGGGCATCTGTGACGCTCATCACACCGGACGGCGATCCTTTGGCGAACAAAACGTTAACCGTTCGCGGCGGCGTTTATAAAAACGGAGGCTACTGCGAAACAGCTCTGCTGGGCTCTGGGGTAGGAGCACTTGTCAGCGGCATCACCGGCGACACCTATACCACGGATGCGGCGGGAAATATAACCGTCTATCTGGATTCCACCCAGTTCTGGTCGGCCGAAAAGGGCGAGAGCAACACCACGGCGCTTTCCGCTCTGGATCAGCTGGAGTACATTCTGGAGATCAGCGCAATTGACGGCAACAAGTACTATCCGCTGCTGCTGACCGTCAACGGCAAGCTGGGCGTGGACGATGTAATGCGCACCGCAGAGGGCGTTGTCTCTCTGGAGCGCGTGCCGGCGGGGGAGGAAAACAAACCCTTCATTGTGGCGCAAAGCGTTGATTACGGTCTTGCCAACGGTCAGAAGGTGGATGTCCGCAGCTCGACTGGGAAGATTGGCCCTAACAGCAGCTTTAAAACAGCAAGCCTGCACACCACCATGTTCCTCTGGGGCGAGGATATTGCCAACGCGCGGAATTACAGTCTCAAGCTGGCGGACGAATACGGCGTTCTTCCTGCCGCCCAGAGCAGCAGTACCAAGCAGTATCCCTTCTCATCCATCCCCGTAGCGGAAAACGATCTGACCCTCACCGAGGCCACCATGACCACCTCTGGATGGATCGCCGACGGCAAGGATGTGGGTATGAAAACGCAGCTGAGCCTGAACGGCAGCCTGCTGCAAGAGAAAATAATGCCCTTCCGGGTCGTTGATCTGACCCGAGTGCCCAAGGTGACAGAGGATGACCGCGTCACCGGTATTCTGGCGACGATGGGATCCTCCAGTGGAGTGAATCAAGTCGACTTTGGCGGAGTGGGCGATAGTAACATTCTCAAGGTGCTGACCGGACGGCTGGATGATCTGAGCGGTCCGGTGGACACTTCCGTGTTCAAAATGATCATCACCCCCAGCGAAGATCCCTCCGTGTTCCGTGCCATGATTTGGGCCGGGTACAATACGCTGGAGATGGAGGACATGGACTATTCCGAGGACGGCGTGGCCTTGGGTGCGAATGTGCTGACGCAGAACCTGGAAGTGGGCGTGCCCGGGACCGGGGATCTGAGCCAGATGGCCAAGGGTACCTATGATCCCAAGGGGGAGTACAACGCCAACTCCATGGCCGACAAGGTCACCAACACGGATCTCAACTTGCAGTTGGAGGGCTTTTACGAAGCGGAAATCCGCTATAACGCCGAAAAAAAGGAGTGGGAGGTTTTCACCGTAGGCGGCGGCTTTACCTCCGGCGTTGGCGTGGGCTTCTCCTTCAGCGTGAACGCCATGGCTGGCCCCGTGCCGTTGACAGCAACCTTTGAGCTGGGCGGTGCCATTCAGCTGGATTTCCGTACCGCAGTGCGCTACGGCCAGCAGGGACAGGGCACAGAGCTTGCCTGGAGCGATCCCACGGCCACGGCAGTGAATGACTTTTTGACCACGCTGCGTATCAACGCCTATGTCCACGCGTTTGGCGGCATTGGCTTTGACTATTCGGTCGTGGCGCTGAAGATCGGCCTATTCGGCAATTTGGATGTGGACAGTCAGAATAAGTTCCTTTCCCGCACCTATCTTGCCGACGAGACAAAGCGCCAGATCAACGGTCAGGCCCTGGGGATCCAAAGCGAAGTGGGAATCAAATTTGTGGCCAGCTTCCTGTTTATCTCCTACGAGGCGGTGATCGCCTCCGGAACCCTTGGAGCCACCAGGACTTTTAATGACTGGAAAACAATCGACGACTACTGGAATAGCGCCACCAGTGGGCTGAGCCTTGCCTCGCTGCGGATGGCGGCGGCCCAGAGCGGAATGCAGGTGGCTTCTGGCAGCGCAACGCTCCAAAGCCGGGACTATCTGGAGCAATATGCCCGTACTTGGGGCCAGCCCCAGCAGCGGATGATGCTGTTCTCTCTGAACTCCACCAGTGGGCTGAAAAACATCCAGACCAATGCCAACCCCACATCCTATCCACAGCTCAGCGATGACGGGAAGGTATTGGCCTACATCAACGACGGCAACAGCAGCAGTATTTACGACAGCCGGGCGCATTTCGCTACCCTCAATGACGGCGTCTATACCTCCTCCAGCCAAATTGACGATCCCACAGGGTTCTCTGGCTACGGCGACACGAGCGTTTCTTTGTCCGGCACTGGCAGCTTCGCGGCGGCGGCTTGGGTTCGCATGGGCACCGACCTGCCGGGTAAAAATGCCGGTGATCCCGTGACATTGGAAGAGCAAAACCTGCTGATGAACAGCACGGAGATCGTAGTGTCCGTCTATAACGGCACAACCTGGACTTCCACCCGCCTAACCAACGACGGCACGCCGGATCTGGCCCCAGCCACGGCAGTGGGCGGCGACGGCAAGGCCATCGTGTTCTGGCGCAGCGTCTACACCCCCGATCCCGGTACGCAGGGCAGCAACAACCTGCTGAACTTCACTACCAGAGATTGTATCATGTACCGTTGCTATAACAGCGGCACCTGGAGCGAGGCCAAAATGCTTTATAACGGTGCTACTGGCAGCGTGAAGGCGTTGCAGGCGGCCATGCTGCCCGACGGAACCGCTATGGCGGTTTACTCGCTGGACCGCAGCGGAACCGGAGATACCTCCGCCTACGAGACCGCCTATTGTACCGTGGCTGCTGACGGAACTCCCGGTACAGCCATGCTGGCGACCTGTGACAGCAATCTTGACGAAAACCCCCAGGTCGTTGCAACCAACTTCGGCAGCGGGGATGACCGATTTGTCATCGGTTGGCACAGTGTCCGAGACGGCAGCAGCGATATTCAGCTGTTGGCTGTGGACGGCAGCGGCACCATGTCCAACAGTTTCCCCGGCTCTCTGTCTGCCCTGACCAGCAGCGGCAACGCCGTCGTGGGCGGAGACTTCCGCTTCGCTTCCCTCAGCGGGGATCATCGCAGCCTCAATGATCTTACCATCGTCTGGAATGAGACTGTCAATGACGCCAACGGCGCGGTAGATCACGGCATTTTGAAGGCGGCCAAGCTGCGCTATGCCACAAATACCTACACTCTGTCCGCACCATTGGAACTGGCAGAGCTGCCGGATCGCACGCTGGTTGACCACTTTGATGCCTATGTCAGCGGCGCCAATCAGGTGCAGGCTGCCATTCAGGCCACCCGGTATGACGATAAAAACCAGGAGGTAATCGGCGGCGTGACCGTTCCGGGGGAGGAAACGATCCTCTATACTGCTACCTCTGATTTTATCACCGATGCGGTGGCAGTGGAACAGATCGGTGTGGATTATGCAACGCTGGCGTTGAACAGCCTGACACCCATTCGCTTTACCATCCGCAACACCGGGCTGAACGATGTGACAAACCTAACGGTCAAGCTTGGCAGCGGGGAAACCGCCACCCTTACGGAAAAACTGCTGCCCAATGAAAGCACCACCCTTACCGTCTGGCACCATGTGGAGGACCGCGTGACCGACCCGAGCTATACCATCACCGCCGCCGGCGGCATCAACGAAAACGGCACAGTGTATCTGGATTATCCCGACATTGGCATCTCGCAAATGGAAGTGATTGCGGAGAGCGCCGGCAAGCGCACGGTGCGCATGACCCTCTATAATTCCTCTGCCGCCACGCTGGCTGGCGGAAAGAACCGCGAGGTGAAGCTTGCGTTCTATGCGGATGATCTGCATACCAAGCCTGCAGAGGTAGCCTGCACCACAAACGGCGTATCGGTTAGCGGTAATGAAATCACCGTTTCCGGAGACAGCGCCCTCGCCCGCATCGATCAGGGAACCTTTACACTGGACCTGACCTATGATCTGGGCAGGTATATGACATCCATTGGCAAAACCGAGATCCCCAATGTGGGTACCTATCTGTACGCCGAGGCATGGGCGGAAGGCCAGATCGGTGGAACGGGAGGCAATCAGCGCCTCCCGGAGTATGACGGCAGTGACAGCGAGGCCAGCGTCCATATGACCGGCGCACTGGCCCGCACCGGAGAGCAGCTGACGATGGATGTGACACAGGGGAACGACGGCAACGGTCACAGCACCGCCGCCATTACCCTGCGCAACAACTGCCTGCAGTCTCAGACCAGCGCAGAGCTGGTGGCCACGCTGCTGGATGCTGCCGGGACCGTTCTGGAAACGAAAAAGACCAGTATTGGCGGTGCCATCTCCGGGGAAACCTTCCGGACGGAAACCGTCACCTTCTCCCGGCTTGGCACCCGCGTAGTGGTGCGAGCCGCAGTGCCCGGTAATGACCTTCTGACCTTTGAAGGTCTGGCAGTGGGGCTCGGCGATTTTACCGCCAACGGAACGAACTATACCTATACGCTGCAAAATGATAGCGGAGCAACATCTACGCTAGTCACAGCGGTGTCTGGAAACGGCGAGCCCGTGAGCATCAACGGACAGGCTCTGTCCACCGGCGGCAGCGCAACCGTTGCCATCCCCAACAGCGGCACAACCGACATTGTCGTGGGAATCGGTGCTAAAACCTACACGCTGACGATTCTGCGCAATAGCGGCACAGGCGGCGGTGAGCATACTCACAGCTACGGCAGCGAGTGGAAGTACGACGCCGGCAACCACTGGCATGAGTGCTCCTGCGGAGATAAGGCCGATAAGGCGGCGCACGACTTCAAGTGGGTTGTTGACAAGGAAGCGACCGCAACGCAAAAGGGTTCCAAGCATGAGGAGTGCAAGGTTTGCGGCTACAAGAAGGCGGCAGTTGAGATTCCGGCTACCGGCTCCACAACAAAACCGACCGATCCTACGCAAACCAACCCGCAGATCGGCACGATCATAAAGGATGCAGATGCCGATGTCATCTCTCATTTCATGGCTACCGGCTATATTGACAAGTTGACTGAAATTCTTCAGCCTCATGCAGT
>ENA-UPWU01001255-UPWU01001255.1-human-gut-metagenome-genome-assembly--contig:-NODE-1255-length-10599-cov-5.583729_pt1 | contig 10599 bp, 10 predicted proteins | sample MGYA00250058_ERZ773392 | MGnify/ENA primary metagenome ERZ773392 (study PRJEB29103, sample SAMN06112084) | human gut metagenome | biome: human gut; feature: ankylosing spondylitis patient; material... | reverse complement strand
GTTTCCTATACTGTTCTTCAGTAAAAAGTTTATCTCTTGTTTCCATATATGGTACACTGTTTTTGATGTTAATGGTTTGACAAGGGGCTGCGTTTAGCAGCTATCTTGGCTCGTTATCAGTAGATTTAACTATCCCAACTACCATTTCTTATTTTCTCTATTTCTTCTTCTGTAAAGAAACACATTAAATATCCACCCAAACTATATTTCGGCAAATCGTATTGTACTTCTGTGTCATTCATCCATATTTCAATGTCGCATAAATCTTTTCCATATAAATGTTCTCTTATATATTCGGAAGTGAACGATTTAGGTAATTGCATGAACAAAAAGCCATGTTCCAATTTCATAGCTTGAAGTAATTCTTCATCTATAACACAGCGGATATACTCTTTCCCGTTTCCGTCTTTTATGGATAAATAGAGAAAATCATTTTCTTTATTCGCTTCTCCATAAGCATCTGTACCCATTAGATACGAAAATCGTTCATATTCCGACTCACAAACAAGACCGTTAAAGGTTGATTTAAACTCTTGCCCACCTTTGTTGTTGTCAGGTACTGCAACTGCGACATTATTATTGCCGAGATTTATTACAAAAATTTCATCCATATTATTTTATCTTTTAATAGTTATACTTTACTGATAATGGTTCAGCAGGGAACGGCTTGCCGTTATCCTGCGTTGTTAGCAACCTCTTTAATTCTCACCTGATATTTTTGTAATTGCCATTTTTTATCAATCAACAAATATGTTGCAGACAATTCACTTTTAACATCGTCTATTATCCAAGTTATATCTTGAACTTTTATACCGTGACAGTAGTATTTGCACGACAGACCAAAATGTCCTGTACATTCAGTGGAATACTTCGCCTGTTTCATGGTTCGAAGCGCCATCCTGCTGACAAGATTCTCGTACGGCTCGCCTTTTATCCTGTCAAGAAGCTTCTGAAACTCCTTTGGATGTATATTCTCCTTTGAAGCCTTGAAGTACATTCCAAAGTTGCTTATAAGAAGCGACAGCTGCTCCACTCTGTCTGCATCCGGAGTCTCGTGAACTCGGTATTCAAACGGTATATCCTGCCAGAAATAATCCTCGGCGATTGTCTCATTTGCGGCAAGCATGAAGTCCTCTATGATCTCGTTTGATCTTCGTCTCTCATATACCCCTATAGATACTACATTTCCATCCGAACCTATCTTGATCTTCGACTCATCGAAATCAAAATCTATCGAACCACGTTTTCTCCTGTTTGCCCTGAGAAGATCTGATACATGGAGCATGAGTTCAAACATCGGCACAAGCTCCTCATACTTTTTAGTCTCCTCTGGATCGTGGTCCTCAACTATGGCGGAGACACTTGTGTACGACATTCTACGATCTACATTGATAACCGTCTCGCAAATCTTATGTCCAACTATATGTCCATTCTTATCTATATCCATAAGACAGCTGAGTGCAAGTCTGTCCTGCCCTTCGTTTAGTGAACAGATGCCATTTGACAGCTTGTGCGGAAGCATAGGTATAACTCTGTCCACAAGATAACAGCTTGTACCCCTGTTAAGCGCCTCCTTATCAAGCGGAGAATTCTCCTTCACGTAATGGGTAACATCAGCTATATGCACGCCAAGCTTATACATTCCATCCTTCTCATACAGTGTTATGGCATCGTCCAGATCCTTTGCATCCTCTCCGTCGATCGTGACTGTCTGAAGGTGCCTGAGATCTGTTCTGCCCGCCATCTCCGATGTGCTGACCGAATCAGGTATCTGAGCAAGGCTGTCCATGACTTCATCAGGGAAATCAACCGGTATATCTAAGGCTCTGACAACAGACAGAACATCGCTCTCAGGATCGTTGATATGTCCAAGTATCTCTATGATCTTTCCTTCTGGTGACTTGACCTTGTCCCCATAACTTATGATCTCCGCCACGACCTTATGACCTGCCATGGCGCCCATGGAATTAGCCTTCGATATAAATATATCACCATCGATCTTGAGATTGTCCGGTATGACAAATCCAAAGTTCTTATTCTTCTGATATACTCCGACAACCTTTTTCAAGCCTCTCTCAAGTACCTTTATGACCGTAGCTTCCTGCTTCATGCCCTTAGGTCTGTCCTCGGCACGTATAAGGACCGTATCACCGTGAAACGCTCCCATTGTATTCTTTTCAGGCACAAAGAAATCCTCCTTCATCCCCTCAACACGGACAAACCCAAATCCTCTCTGATTTCCTATAAATGTTCCCTTATAGGTACCCTCGCCAACTTTCTGATAACGTCCCTTTGCAGATCTGATTATAAGACCTTCATCGGTCAGATCGTTCAATATATCCAGAAATGTCTGTCGTTCATCTCCGGGAACCTGAAGGAATGTACACATCTCCTTAAACTTCATCGGTGGATAGTCATCATCACAGATGAACTCATACACTGTCTGTTTTCTTTTATTATAAAGATCTATATCTTGATTATCCATATATGTCCTTTCTCTGATATATCACTATTTTATAACTCATTGTAACAAATATAATAAAAAAATGCTTAATAACAAAAAATGCTTACATATATCGTTTAATATATGTAAGCATCAGAATTCATATTAGTTAAAAAGCTTTGAATCAAGCAGTAATGCAAGTACGAAGAACAACACTGTAAGCACTGCTGTTATCTTCTTGAGTATCTCCTGCTTGGAACTTCCCTTATTCTTGCCCCAGTAGGAATTGTCAAATCCACCGCCTGCTCCTGATATTGAGCTTGTAAGGCTGGCATCTTTTCCTTCCTGTGAAAGAACCACGATCGCTAATACTATACATATTATAACATAAACTACAAGTAATATCGTCTTTAACATCTTAACACCTCCGTTTCCGAAAAATGGTGCGTGCATATTCCGAACACCAACTCAAAACATAATATCATATCGTTTTGATTTATTCAATACGCTTTTTATTTTTCTTTACAAGATTTGATAAGAGCTGATAGAACTATCGTGATAATTCCTATCACAAGTCTTAATGTCAGCACACTTCACAGTACAGTATCGTTATATCATGAATCTGCTGTCTATATCAAAGCCATGGTTTAACGGGCCGCTTCCTCTTCCTAGATCAAGCATCGCAGCCAGGGCTCCTGAGATGTACGCTTTTGCTCTCTGCACAGAAGTTTCTATATCATATCCCTTTGCAAGGTTGGAGGCTATTGCACTTGAGAGTGTACACCCCGTTCCATGGGTATTCGGATTTTCTATTCTCTCACCTGAAAACCATGATACATTCTCTCCATCAAACAGCATATCATTCGCATCGTTTATGCTATGTCCGCCCTTCACAAGAACTGAGCAGCCATATTTTTCATATATTTTCCTTGCTGCACTTTCCATATCTTCCTTAGACCGGATACTCATACCTGTGAGGGCCTCTGTCTCTGGAATATTTGGTGTGATCAGCTTTGCAAGTGGGAACAGCCTTCCTGTCAAAACGTCCACAGCATCATCGCTTATGAGTTTAGCACCGCTTGTCGCAACCATCACAGGATCAAGCACCACATTCTCCGCCCTGTAAAATTCAAGCTTGTCCGCGATCACATTTATAAGTTCTGGCACAGACACCATACCTATCTTGACCGCCTGTGGTCTTATATCTGTAAATACTGCATCTATCTGATCTGCAAGTATGTCAGGTGTCACATTCATGATGGATGTCACACCTGTGGTATTCTGCGCCGTCAAGGCAGTTACTGCGCTCATGCCAAACACTCCATTTGCCTGCATGGTCTTAAGATCTGCCTGTATTCCCGCACCTCCCGATGAATCACTGCCCGCGATGGTAAGAACCGGTGCAAGCTGGCTTCTGTCAGGCAGCAGCTCATCTATAAGCTCGGCAAATCCCAAATAGTAATAATTGCAGTGAACCTTAAGTTTTGCTTGCATGTCACGGCTTGACTCGTCAGAGAGTCCTACAACTGTAAATCCCGCATTCTGAGCTGTCTCGGCCGCATGATAGGCATCCTCGAACACAAATGACTCGCCGACTTTCGTCCCCATAAATTCGGCCGCAAGCTCATATATCTTTGGAGAGGCAGCCTTTCCAACGCCAACTTCCGAACACGTAAATATCTTGTCTACATATTCCATAAGGCCATTTCTTGAAAGAGCAGCCTCCACATGGCATCTGTCAGTCGAAGTCGCAACGGTTACAGGTATATTGTGACTCTTCAACAGCCTGAGGAACTTAAGGACTCCATTCTTAGGCACAGCCTTATTTGCATAGAAATCTCTCACAGTCTCATTTATGCCATCTATGATCTCATCCGCCGTGAGTTTTAACCCATAATGATCACGTATATATTCAGCGCCCTTTTGCATAGTCATTGTAAACAAGACTTTTTCAAGATCAGGCTCAGCCTCTATCCCCTGTCCTGCAAGGTACATCTCGCCCGCATGGTCCCACATCGGCATAGAGTCCAGCAGAACTCCATCCATGTCAAATATCGCACCTTTTATATCGCTGATAACTATCTTTTTCATGTGCACCTCTATCTATCTCTAATTTCAACATCTACTGTTCAAGCATCTTCTCCACAGAAGCCTTGAGGTCTTCCGTAGCTTTCTTTATGTCGTTCTGTCCAAATATGGCGCTTATCACTGCCACGCCGCATATTCCAGAGCCAGCAAGTTCAGACACGTTATCCTTTGTTATTCCGCCTATGGCGATAACCGGTATGGAGACAGCCTCACATATCGCTTTCAGTGTCTCATGGCTCACATCATCCGCATCATCCTTTGAGCCTGTCGCAAATACTGCGCCAACTCCGAGATAGTCTGCACCGTGTTTTTCGGCTATTATCGCCTGTTCAACAGTCTGAGCGGACACGCCAAGTATCTTGTCCGGGCCAAGCACCTTTCTGACATCCATCGCCTCCATGTCGCTCTGGCCCACATGCACACCGTCAGCATCTATATCTTTCGCTATGCTCACCTCATCATTTATGACAAACGGAACTCCGTACTTCTTGCAGAGCTTCTGTATCTCCAGCGCCTCAGCAAGAAAATCTTCTCTGTCAAGCTTCTTTTCCCTGAGCTGAACAAATGTTGCCCCACCGTCGAGTGCTTTCTTTACCTGATCGTATAATGTCTCGTCTCCGAGCCAGTGTCTGTCTGTGACCGCGTAAAGCATAAGCTCTTTTTTACTGCAATTTATCATGATATACATCCTTCTTCCATATTGTATATTCTATATATTAAATTCAAATTTTAGCCCTGATAAATATATGCTTCCTTATCATTTATCTGATTTCATATCTGGCGCCTTTTTCAAGAGTATCACCATCCATATTGTATACAGCATCAATTATCCTGTTTCTGTATGTAGAGTTGCCCTCAAATGTCTGGAGATGAGAATAACCTATCTCGCCTGCAAGTCCCATAACCATGACAGCCGCGGCAGCAGCCTCAAGTTTGTTATCCGGATTTGCCACAACGTATGCAGTCATCATTCCGGAGAGCTGACAGCCTGTTCCCGTGATCTTTCCCATCTCAGGACGGCCATTTCTTATGATATAACACTTCTCGCTGTCTGCGACAAGGTCTATCGCACCTGTCACCGCTATGATCGATCCTGTCTCTGCAGATAATTTTTTGACAAATGTTACTGCTCCGTCAAGTGTATCCTCAGTAACCGCATCTGCCACATCCGCATCAACTCCCTTTGTGCTTCCTGAGCCGTATGCAAGAGTCTTTATCTCTGAGATATTTCCTCTTATGACATCAAATTTAACATCTCGCATAAGTCCGACAGCTGTATCTGTTCTGAGCTTGCTTGCTCCCGCTCCAACAGGATCAAGAAGCACCACATGTCCAAGTTCATTTGCCCTCTTTCCGGCAAGATACATAGATGGTATCGTATTCTTATTGAGTGTACCGATATTGATATTCAGTCCACCGCATATGCTTGTTATATCGGGTGCATCATCCTCATCGTCCGACATGATCGGACTGCCGCCACAGGCAAGGATAACATTTGCCACATCGTTTACAGTTACATAGTTTGTTATATTGTGCACCAACGGCACATTTTTTCTTACATTTTCAAGACATTCTTTTATCATGATCTTTTATCTCCTTTGTAAATATTATATTCCTAAAAAATTAAACAGCAGCTATGCCATAAGGCACAGCCGCTGTTCCTATGCTGTATATATTCCTACGCTGGCATTATCCACATCAGGTTCTAGGCCAAGATGTCTACACCTACTCCTGAACAGGTGGAACATCTGATGTACAATGCATACACTTTGTTGCTTTGATATCTATCTCTCCCATACAGTAAGGGCACTTTCTTGTGAGAGGCGCTGTTTTCTCTTTCTTCTTGCCAAGATCCATGATAGCATTGATTCCCTTCATGATGACAAATATAACAAATGCCATGATTATGAAGTTGATCACAGCTGAAATAAACGCTCCGTACTCGATATACTGTCCAGTGTGGAATATCTGAAAATGTCCACCGATCTCTGCTCCGCCTATGCTGTTGATTATTGGTGTGATGAAACAGTCTGTAAAAGCTGTAACCAATGACTGGAACGCTCCACCAATGATAACACCGATAGCCAGACTCATCACATTACCCTTAAGGGCAAACTCCTTAAACTCTTCCAAAAACTTCTTCATATGTGTCCTCTCAACTGAATACAGCACCGATCATAACAATCTTATATTATAATTCGGTGCCGTATCTTTTATTTATTGTTCTGAACTACTTTCTTACAATAAGTGACTTGCCTGTCATCTCTTCAGGCTGAGGAAGTCCCATAACCTCAAGAAGTGTAGGTGCGATATCTGCAAGGCATCCGCCCTCGCGAAGCTCTACGCCCTCACCATAGTTGTAAAGGATAAATGGTACAGGATTGGTTGTATGAGCTGTGTGTGGAGCACCTGTCTCGTAGTTGATCATCTGCTCTGCGTTACCGTGATCAGCACAGATGAAGAGAACTCCATCAACCTTATCAATCGCCTCTACTGCTGCGCCAACGCACTTATCAACTGTCTCTACAGCCTGGATTGCTGCAGGGATAACTCCTGTATGACCAACCATGTCAGGGTTTGCAAAGTTGATGATGATCACATCATACTCTCCACCAAGGATGGCAGCATTGAGCTTCTCGCTTACCTCTGGAGCACTCATCTCAGGCTGGAGATCATATGTTGCTACAGCAGGTGACTTTACAAGGATTCTGTCCTCATTCTTGTTAGGCTCCTCAACACCTCCGTTAAAGAAGAAGGTTACATGAGCATACTTCTCTGTCTCAGCAAGTCTGAGCTGCTTAAGTCCCTTAGCTGCAAGATACTCGCCAAATGTGTTGTCGATCTCTTCTTTCTTGAATGCAACAAGCTTGTTAGGTATTGACTCGTCATAGTCCTTGAAGCATACATATGTGAGTGGCATACGGCCATTTGCTCTCTCAAATCCATCGAAATCGTCACAGCAGAATGCTCTGGTAATCTCACGTGCTCTGTCTGGTCTGAAGTTGAAGAATATAACTGAATCATTTGGCTTAACAAGTGATACAGGCTTACCGTTCTCTGTGATGACTGTTGGAAGAACGAACTCATCATATACTTCCTTGTCATATGACTCCTGCATAGCTGCTACAGCATCCTCTACCTGAACTCCCTCACCTGTCACAAGTGACTTGTATGCAAGCTCTACTCTGTCCCATCTGTTATCTCTGTCCATTGCGTAGTAACGACCTGACATAGATGCAACCTTACCTACACCGATCTCCTTCATCTTTGCGATGAGCTCCTCAAGGTAGCCCTTACCTGATGCAGGCGGTGTATCTCTTCCGTCAAAGAATGGATGAACGTATACGTTCTCAAAATTCTGCTTCTTGCAAAGCTCAAGGATCGCATAGAGGTGTGTATTGTGGCTGTGAACACCACCGTCTGAGAGAAGTCCCCAGAGATGAAGATCAGAATTGTTCTTCTTGCAGTTCTCTATTGCAGCGAGCATCTCCTCATTCTCAAAGAAATCTCCATCAGCGATTGCCTTTGTGATTCTTGTAAGCTCCTGATATATGATACGGCCTGCGCCGATATTCATATGACCTACCTCTGAATTGCCCATCTGACCGTCTGGAAGTCCTACAGGAAGTCCTGAAGCTGCGCCCTGCACAAATGGTGCTGTAGCCATAAGCTTGTCCATAACAGGCGTCTTTGCAAGTGCTACTGCATTACCCTCTGTCTTGTCACTGAGACCATATCCATCGAGGACCATTAAAACTACTGGTTTCTTACTCATAATTTTTCTCCTTTTTATTTATTCCGGCTAAATGCCTCTTAATCATAATTCATTCATTGAGATTATACTTATATAATGTCAATTTTTCAAGCTGTGATGACTCGCTTTATCATGTTTTTTGTTATATTAGATACATATACCTGTAAATATTATCACTTGTTTTTGCATTTTTGTATTTTCAGCGCATACTACATGTCGATATCCAGCTCAACCGGACAATGATCAGATCCCATGATATCTGTGTGGATCTTGGCATCGATAAGTTTATCCTTCAGACTTTCCGATGTGAGAAAGTAGTCGATACGCCATCCGGCATTCTTCTCCCTTGCCTTAAATCTGTACGACCACCATGAATAGATATTTTCCTGATCCGGATAAAAATATCTGAATGTGTCGATGAAGCCATCATCTAGAAGCACCGTCATCTTCTCTCTTTCCTCATCAGTAAATCCCGCATTCTTTCTGTTTGTCTTTGGATTTTTCAGATCTATCTCATTGTGAGCCACATTCATATCACCGCACACTATAACAGGCTTATTCTCCTCAAGCTTTTTCAGATATGCTCTGAAATCATCCTCCCACTTCATCCGGTAATCAAGCCTTGCAAGCTCGTTCTGTGAATTTGGTGTATATACAGTCACCATGTAGAAGTTATCATATTCAAGTGTTATGACACGACCCTCATGGTCATGTTCATCTATGCCTATACCTTTTGTTTCACTCAAAGATTTCTCTTTTGTGAAAATAGCCGTACCTGAATATCCCTTCTTATCCGCATAGTTCCAATACTGATAATATCCTGGCATATCAAGTGTGAGCTGTCCCTCCTGCATCTTGGACTCCTGTATACAGAATATGTCTGCATCTATGCTGTTAAAAAAATCCATGAAGCCTTTACCGGCGCATGCCCTTATTCCATTTACGTTCCATGAGATAAGTTTTTTCATAAATTTATATACCATTTTATCCTTTCATTATTATTTGGGAAAAATCATGTTTTATTTTAACATGTCGCCTGTCGGCTCAATGAGGACATTCGCATTATGACGTCTTGCGCAAGCGCATCCGTCGCAATGCTCATTATATCATATTTTATTTTCTCATACAAACACCCATTCTGACTGTCAAATCATTTAAAAATTCACCAAAATCCTGCTATGGCCACAATGAAAAAGGCAGCGACGATTCGCCGCTGCCTAAGGGTATATATTATTTTTTAGGGGTCAAATTTAGTTTTTTACAAATGATACATTTGATATAGAAACTGTATGTGCTCCAAGTGTGTATCCTTCAACATATCCCATTGAGAAGAATAATCCGGCACCTGTATCAACAGTGATACCATCTGTGAAAACTTCTTCCTTAGGTGTAATTGTGAGTGTTACATCCTTAGCCTCACCAGCTGTAAGAACTACATCTTCACCGCCATGCCATGCATATCCGGCTGAAGGAGTCATAACAGCAACCTTCACAACTCTATCAACATCAGAAACCAATGTACATTTAAGCGTATATGACTCGCCCTGCTCAAGAGATAATCCCATCTGCTTAAGCTGGATGTTCCAGTCTGCCTCACCCACGTTTGCAACACTGTATGTGATCTTTCCATCTCCAGCCTCAAATGTGGCATCTCCAGGAGCAGTTACTGCATTTTCCCAACCAGCAAGGCTACCATCCTCACTCATCTCAAATTCTGAATTTGTGATAAGATTCTTGCCTACAGGCACATCTATCTCTGGAGCTGAAGTCTTTTCAAGAACAATATTGTCAATACAGATTCTATGCTGATCAGTAATTGCCGAACCATTTTCTCCACCTGCGCCAAGTGCAATATTGAAAATACTCTCTTCGTCTGTGTCACAGGCCATCTGGAATGTGTTTGAAACAGTCATATATTTCTGATCAGCCTGATCGTATGCATCAAGCTTTACTGTCTCCTGAACATATGGTGTCCAGTCCTCTGCACCTGTACTATCCTTATGCGTGCTTCCATGTTTTATGTGCTTATGGCATTCTCAAAAGCCCCGATGTGTGGGATAGATGTGGCAGATAATATCTTCCAGTTCTGATCACCAGAATTCTTTATTGTGAAATCAGCAGCATTGTTCTCCTTCTGGCTGTCCACAACAGCATCTGCATCCGCACTACTGTCTATATACACATCATATCCAGCAAAATCTGCTGAAAAATCTCCATTGAGAAGAAGTGAATCCTGCATTATCTTCACATTGTCTAACAGAACTTCTCCGCTGTTACCAAAATCAATGCTGATTGAACTGTCAGTCACTTCTTC
>ENA-UPWU01001251-UPWU01001251.1-human-gut-metagenome-genome-assembly--contig:-NODE-1251-length-10623-cov-4.692775_pt1 | contig 10623 bp, 7 predicted proteins | sample MGYA00250058_ERZ773392 | MGnify/ENA primary metagenome ERZ773392 (study PRJEB29103, sample SAMN06112084) | human gut metagenome | biome: human gut; feature: ankylosing spondylitis patient; material... | reverse complement strand
TCCGACTATATTTATATATGGTGAAGGATGGGCGGCATCGGCTCCACAGATGGCGGAAGATTCTCTGGCAATGAAAGATCTGCCTTCTTAGCAGCCTCAGCGGCTGTGTAAACCTTAAAGCCTGCGTCCTCAGCCTTCTTCCAGCTCTTGGAGCCTTCGTACAGACCGATAATGACATTAACGCCGCTCTCCTTGAGGTTCAGAGCGTGTGCGTGACCCTGGCTGCCGTAGCCGATGATAGCAACGGTCTTGCCGTCGAGCAGGGACAGGTTGCAGTCTTCCTGATGATAAATCTGTGCCATTGTTTTGTATCTCCTTTTGAAGAATATTATACGACGCCTTGTGAGCGAGGTTATACGAATTTAAACCCTTACGGCGGCTTCGCCCTTCTGCATGGCAATGGTGCCGGTGCGGACCACTTCCTTGATGCCGTAGGGACGCAGCAGCTCCTCGTATGTGTCGAGGTTCTGCTTCGTGTCGGAAAGCTCGATCGTCATTGAGTTGGTCGAGATATCAGAGATCTTGCCCTTTGCTATGTCTGCGATACTGATTATCTCAGGGCGCTGCTTGGGCGTGCAGCTAACCTTTATGAGCACAAGCTCACGTGTGACCGCCGAATCACTATGCAGCGTCTTGACCTTGATAACGTCGATAAGCTTGTTGAGCTGCTTCTCGATCTGTTCAAGGGTGTACGCGCTTCCGTCGGCAACTATCGTAATGCGGGATACGCGCTCGTCGTCGGTGACGCCCACGGCAAGGCTGTCGATATTGAAGCCTCTGCGCGCGAACAGTCCGGCAACCCTGGCGAGGACTCCGGCATGATTTTCGACCAGTACTGAAATTGTATGCTTCATATGCCCACCCCCGTCACAGAATCGTCTTTTCGAAGTCCTCTACCGCCGCCTCGATGAGGTACGGCTTGTCGGACTCCAGCATGCGCTTTATCGCGCCTTCCATCTTTTCGGGGCTGTCAACCAGCTCGTTTGCAATACCGTATGCGTCCGCCAGCTTTGTGAAGCAGGGACTTCCGTCGATGGAAACCGCCATCAGCCGGTTGTCGTATGCCTTCTCCTGAAGCTCGCGCACCATTCCGAGGTAATTGTTCCTCATCACGATGACCTTTACGGCAACATCGTGCTGAACAGCCGTTGCAAGCTCCATCATCTGCATCTGGAACGAACCGTCGCCACAGATCGCAACGACCTGCCTTGACGGATCAGCGAGCTTTGCGCCGATAGCCGCCGGCAGCGAGTAGCCCATCGTGCCCATGCCGCCGGAGGTCAGAAACCTGCCGCCGTTGATGGTGATGTTGCGCGCCGTCCAGATCTGGTTCTGACCTACGTCCGCAACGACTACAGCGTCGTCGGGAAGCTGTCTGTCCAGGGCGTGTATGAACTCCTTCGGGTTTACATAACCCGCGGGAGCCGGCTCTATCGCCTTATCCTCGCGGAACCCGTCGAGCTGCTTCTTCCAGCCGGAGTTGTCCGCGCCGCCCTTCACAGCCTCGAGAAGCTGCCCCAGGACGAGCGTGAGGTCGCCGACTATCGGGATATCCACGTCGAGGTTCTTTCCGATCTCGGCGGGGTCTATGTCAATATGGATAACTGTCAGGTCGTCGCGCTGCTTCATTGCCGCAATAGCGCGGTCGCCCACTCTCGCGCCCATCAGTATGAGCGTATCACAGGAGTTTACCGCGGTATTCGCCGCCTTGCAGCCGTGCATGCCGAGCATTCCATAGAACAGCGGCGAATCAGTCGGGATAGCGCCCAGACCCATCATCGTGGAAACCACGGGGATATCGGTCTTTTCAGCAAAATCGCGCATAAGAGCCGCGGCGTCGCCGGTGAAAAGCCCGCCGCCGGCAAGAATAAGCGGCTTCTTCGACTCTGCGATCGCAGCAGCCGCGCGCTTTATCTGGTTGCCGTTGCCGGTGCTGCTCGGGCGGTAGCTGCGGATATCCACGGTCTCAGGATACTCGAAGTCTATCTCAGCCTTCTGAACATCGAACGGAACGTCTATCAGCACCGGGCCTCTTCTGCCGGTGCCTGCGATATAGAACGCGCGCTTGAACACCTCGGCGGTGTCCTCAGGGCGCTTGAGAAGGTAACTGTGCTTTACGAACGGCTCTGCGGAGCCTGTGATATCCGCTTCCTGGAAAACATCTCTGCCTATCTGGTCGGAGTTCACCTGACCGGTGATCACCACCATCGGCACGGAATCCATATACGCCGTTGCGATCGCCGTGATGAGATTCAGGGCGCCGGGACCGCTGGTCGCGACGGCGACCGCGGGCTTTCCGGTGATGCGGGCGTAGCCGCTTGCGGCATGGCCTCCGTTGACCTCGTGGCGGACGAGTATATGACGGATATCTGTTTTATATAATTCATCGTAGAAAGGGCAGATAGCGGCACCGGGATAACCGAAAACGGTGGATATACCCTCGGCTGAGAGACATTCTGTCATAGCCTTTGCTACAGTCATGCGAACCTTACTCAAATCCTGGAACATTCCTTTCGGACGCCGCCCCGTGGCAGCGCACACAATTTCTATATTAGATACAGCTTAATTATACCAAACAACAGCGCACTTGTCAAGAGAAATATGCAAAAAAAGCTCCTGTTTTGTCACAGATCGGGGGCAGGCGTGCAAGACAGGCGCAAAACAGCGCATAGAAAACCCCGCCGAAGCCCGTTCCGGCGGGGTTTGAAGTTATTCCGGCTTCCTGGTGAGCTTTCTATAGCGCTCAAGCTGTTCCGACCACATATCATGCTCCTGCGGAAGGAACTCCTGCGTAAGCCCGGACTGCGTGATGATACGCCGCGCCTCCGCGATATCCGGTATCTCTCCGAGCGCGATGAGCGTGGAGATACCGTTGCCCAGCGCGGTAGCCTCCGTGGGACCCGCAACCGCCGGGATACCCGCAGCGTCCGCGGTAAGCTGGCACAGCAGCTTATCCTTGGTGCCGCCGCCTATCATGTGGATACGTCCGTACTCAAGTCCGGTCAGCGCGGTCATTTCCCGGAGGGTCAGCGCGAACTCGCACGCCAGGCTCTGGTAAATGCACCGCATTATCTCGCCCGGCTCCTTCGGAACCGGCTGATTTGTGCGCCGGCAGTACTCCTGGATCTTCGGCGGCATGTCGTCCGGAAGGGCGAACTCCGGCGCGGCCGGGTCAATGAAACTCTGGAACGGAGCCGCTCCCCTCGCCATGCTCTCAAGGTCGGCGAAGCTGTAGCCCGCGCACCTCGTGGAGTTATACCACCTGCGGGTCTCCTGGATAAGCCACAGACCCATGATGTTCTTCAGCAGCGTTGTGGTGCCGCCGCAGCCGCCCTCGTTTGTAAGTCCCATCTTTAGAGCCTGCTCGGTTACGACCGGACGTCTCAGCTCCGTGCCGAAAAGCGTCCAGGTGCCGCAGCTCAGGAACGCAAACTTTTCCTCCTGCGTGGGAACTGCAAGCACCGCCGAAGCCGTGTCGTGCGAAGCGCAGGCATACACCGGAACCGGATCGATGCGAAGCTCTTCTGCGAGCTCCTGCTTGAGCATTCCGTAGCGCTCCCCGGGCTGTATCAGCGGCGCGAAGATACGCTTCGGAAGCCCCAGCGCCTCGATGAGACGGATATTCCAGCCCCGGGTCTTCTGGTCGATGAGCTGTGTGGTGGTCGCCTCGGTGAATTCGCTGCGGCACTCCCCGGTCAGGAAGTACGCGAACAGATCAGGCATCATAAGCAGCTTTTCCGCGCGGAATATCGCGTTTTTCTCGTGCTTCACAAGGTAGTTGAGCTGGAACAGCGTGTTTATGCTCATCGGCTGTATGCCGCTCTGCATGAAAAGCTCCTCCGCCGGGATACTGCCGCACACCTCCTCGACCATGCCCTCGGTGCGGCGGTCGCGGTAGTGAACCGGCTTTTCCAGGAGCTGCCCGTCCTGACCTATCAGTCCGAAATCCACGCCCCAGGTGTCAATGCTTATCGCGTCGAAGCCTCCGTTGAACACGCCGAAGCTGAGCGCTGTCCTCATCTGCTCCCAAAGCTCGTCGATATCCCAGCGGAGGTGTCCGTCCTCGGTCACGGGGACGTTCGGGAAACGGTGGATCTCCTCAAGTGTGAACCCGCCGTTCTCGCAGCGGCAGAGCATTGCGCGTGCGCTTGAAGCGCCGAAATCAAATACTAATACGGTCTTTGGCATAAAAAACTCCTGGAATTTTAGATCTTTTTCTCAAGGCAGACGAGCTGCACTCCGGTAAGCCCGTTGAACGTACACGGAACTATCCCTGCCTCGCGCCGGCGTACTCCAGCACAAACAGCTCGCAAAGGGAAACAGCGGCATCGTCGGTGGCGCGCACTGCACATTTTCGCTCACATGAGGTTTTTAGAGGTGACCTCATGTTCACGGATTCTCCTCAGTGGTACTTTCTGTATCCGGGGTGTCTTATCGGGAAGGACTTTCCTATCTCGCAGCACTCCTGTATCTTATCCATCGGGAGATCCTTCGCGCCGCCGAGCTGACGCGCCACAAGGCTCACCTTCGCGAAATGCTCCAGCGTTTCCATGCGGTAGTACGCCTGAATGATATCCACGCCGACGGTAAGCGCGCCGTGGTTCTCCATCAGTATCGTGTCGTGGTTCTCGAGGAACGGAACTATGCTGTCCGCAACGCCCACCGAACCGGGGGTGTCATACGGAGCTATCGGAACGCTTCCCAGGAAAATTATAGCCTCCGGCATGGTGTAGTCGTCAAGCGGGATATGCGCGATGGCGAATCCGGTGGCTGTCGGCGGGTGCGCGTGGACTACGGCGTTGACCTCCGGGCGCGCGGCATAGCAGCGCAGATGTACCTTGAACTCGCTGGTGGGCTTGTACCCCGGGAGTCTCGCGGGCTCTACGACCTCGTTGTCGGCGTTCATCTTGATGAGCATATCCGGCGTGAGCATAGCCTTGCTGGTGCCGGTTGGGGTAGTAATGAAATTGCCGTCCGGCAGGCGCGCGGAGATGTTGCCGTCGTTAGCCGCCACGAAGCCGAGCTGCCACAGTTTGTGGCCGACCTCGCATATTGCTTCCCTGATCTCCTGTTCAGTCATGTGTTAGTACCTTCCTGTTCGTTTGAATTTTCGGACATGTAATCCTTTACCTACAATTTTATCATGTATCTTCGCAAAAGTAAAGGATTAATCGCAGGTTTTTATTTGTGCATAATCAACAAAAATCGCCGCCGTGATTTTTAACCTCCACCTCATGGCAACGGCTTGTAATATTCAGGTTTTTGTAGTATAATGATTACATGGATCATTATGACCGGGGAAATTTTACAGTTTCTTACGGCGGTGACATATAAACCGAATAAACCTAACTACGGAGGTGCGCTTGGTGAGTGGCAATAGTGTGAAATGGATACCCCTAGAGGGAATGGAGCTTACGGCGGCTGATCTTGCTCCGGCTGAAAAGCTGCGTAAATTCGGCTTTTCGCTGGTGTGCTGCAGTTTCGGCTCCGGGAAGCTGACTAAGGCCGGGCTGTGCATATATGACGTGCTCGCAGAAAAAGAGACCCCCAACATACTGGTGGTGACTTCCGCAAGGGAGATATACGGCTGGTACCGCATACTGATGACCGGTATCGGCGCAGACTTCAAGGTGATAAACGGCGCTGCGAACGAGATAGTGTTCTTCACCGGGGACAGCTCTAATCTCTACCTCTGCCCCCCCGCCGCGCTGGACGCTGCAAACGGGCTGAAAACAAAGGTTCCGGCTGATTTCCAGTGGGATCTCATAATAGTCGACGACGAGCAGAGCCTCTCCGCCCCCGACTGCCGGAAGCTTTCCGAGCGCATTCCGTGGAAGTCCGAGCGGCTGCTGATGTTCACGCAGTTCCCCGCGCAGAACGGCGAGGAACGCGCTGCGCTTTCAGAATTCGTGAAATCCACTCTCGCAGAGGAGGCAAACGCCTCATGCGCCGACGGTCTCGACTTCACGGTGAACAGCGTTCCGCTGGGTTACGATACTCCCCTGCTGCTTGCGGGCGACAAGCATATATGCTCCGGCGCGCTCAACATTGAGACAGCGGACTACGGCTTCGACGACGCGTTCCTCGCCGGACTGCGGCGCCGCTCGGATATCCGCACCGGGCTTCCCTCCTACAAGTACGGCGGAAATATCTTCGAGGACTACGACGTTGAGGACATGAAGGGGCTGTACCAGAAGTCCACCTACACTCCGTCTGACGTTGCGGAGCTTCGCGAAGTGGACAAGAAGCTCGACTGCTTCCTTAACCTCGCGGACAAGGTGGCTTCCGATGAAAACAGCCGCGCGATGATCTACTGCTGCGACAGGAACACCGTGGATTACCTCCGCAAGGTGCTGTCCGCGATGTATTCCGAGAGCCGCGTAAAGACCGCCCGCAGCGAACTTTTCAGCAACAAGGATATCCTGCGCAAGCTCCAGGTCGACGACAGCACGGTTTACCCGAAGTTCGTCATCGCAATGGACGATATCGGCGCAGTCGGCGACGGCTTAGACCGCATAACGGACGTGTTCAGCTACGAGCTGCCGGATTCCGCAGTGCTCCTTGAGCGCCGCGTGACCCGCCACGGAACAGCTCACGAAGCGGATCGCAGGTTCGTTTTCTTCCGCGACAGCAACAAGCTGTTCGACAGCCGCATGCTCGGCAAGGTGCTCTACGCAAGCCTTCCGAACGCATTCTGCGGCGATATCCCCGCGCGGAACGTCCTTCTGGATATTCCCGCAAAGGGCGAATACATTGCCGAACTGGTGGCGGATCTCCGCTACGCGGAAAGCTACGCAAGCGAAGTCGACAGCTGCTACGACCTCATCAAGAAGGTCAAGGCGGACTACGAGCTGCTCGGCGCCGGAAACCTCTCCAACGCCCGCCATCTGGCGGAATTCGCGGGAAAGCTCCTTGCAAAGGTGTGCAGGTTCTACGGCATTGAGAAGGACTCCTCCCCCGAGGAGATCGCAGCGGCGGCAGACAAGCTCTCCGGACTGTGCCAGGCAGCTGACGGAGCGCTCTCCGCGGTTCCCACCGACATGGTGGAGAAGATCTCAAAGAGCCTTGACGCCGACCCGGCAGCACAGCCCTTCGGCGAGGAAGCTATCGCGGGTCTGGAGCAGGCGAAGCAGCGCGTCAACGAGCTGCACAGCGGCAGCCACTACCACCTCATGATAAAGAACGACATACAGTCGCTTAACGACTGCATACAGTACCCGGTGCTCTACAACATCTGGAAGTACAGAGTGCGCGAGCAGGACAGCGTGCGTTCATTCAGGGATTTCATCAGGATCTACAACGACGGAATGTGATCCGTATCCACAGCCTGACCTCCCCGCACGGGGTCGGGCGAATATACAGCAAATTTGAAGTGCGGAGAAACGGGGCGTATTTATGAGCGAGAACAACGAGCAGGTCGAAAAGCTACTCGGTGACTTCTTCGAACGGCACACCGCCGGAGATAAGGAAGGCATGAACGAAGTACTCCAGAAGATACAGCTTATGCTGTATTCAGGCGAAACTGACAGCACTCCGTTCAAGGACTATTTCAACAATATGTACACCGGCAGAAGCGCGATAAATGTTTCAGGCATGGTAAGCGACTACCCGCGCGAATCCATCATACGCGAGCTGCTTCAGAACGTATTCGGGTGCGACTACGACGAGAGCGATATCAAGGTAATGATAGAGTTCCTCGACGAGGGTCAGGTAAAGCTTACATACAACGAGACAGGCTTCACGCTGGAGCAGGTGTTCTATTACCTCTCCGTCGGCAGAAGCGAGGATGGCAAGGACCGCGAAGGCAGATTCGGTCTCGGCGCCAAGAGCGTTTTCGCGAACGTAGACTGGTTCAAGATGCGCTCGAACAACTACCAGCTCCGCGTTGTGAACGACGGCGGAATGCTCAAGGTGCGCGAGCTGGAGCTTACGGCTGAGCAGTTCAAGCACACCGAGGTAGTGTTCGCGCTGGACGAGGCGGATCAGAAGAAGCTTCACTACGACCTTGTGAACATGACCTCCGTCAAGGGCGACTATATCAACATGATAGACCTGTGCTTCGCATTCCTCAAGAAAAAGCACCTCAAGTCCACCGACGAGCAGGAGTGCCCGCAGCGTACGTTCAACATCGCCGTGATCAACTTCGGCAAGCCCGAGGTAGTATATAAGATCCAGAACTACCATCGCGACCAGAACGACCTCCCGAAGATACGCTTCAGCGAGAACGGCAAGTCCGTTGCGGACTTTATCCACATGGAAGAGAACGGCTTCGTTTACCTGATACCGTTCGCTATCTCCGGTGCAAAGCGCGAGGCTGCCAAGGTGCTGATGAGCAAGTACAACTACTTCTCCACCTTCGAGCTGACCGGTCTTGTGAAGGCAAGCCGTCAGGACTTCCTCAAGGAGCAGCTCTCGGCGTTCTTCGTCAGCGTTCCTAACCGCTACATCACGAACAACCGTTCCGGTATCCGCCACGACTGCATAGAGGAAGTATCCACCGAGATCGAGGAGGATATCCTCGACATCGTCGACCAGTACCGCAGGCTGTTCGTGCTTCAGCTCACAAAGCGCCCCGATAATCCCGAGCGCTACATGCTGCGCCCGGCACAGTACGTTTTCGAGTTCTTCTACAACTATATAAATACAAGCGGCCTTGTAAGGGGACTTCGCGAGAAGTTCGCGGAGAGCATCTCCATCAAGTTCCCCGAGACCGAGGAGCCGGTATCCTTCACAGACCTTCGCGCCCGCGGCTACTTCAACGAGCGTAACGACACGGATATCGAGGATCACGACAGCGGTGCCGCCGGTCAGGCTCTGCTCGCAGACCTCGACCAGATGAAGGAGTGGTTCGGCAGCGACGAGGACCACGTTTTCGCCGCGAAGTACAACTGGTACCGCCAGGAGACCAACGAAAAGGGCTCCGAGTACGCGTATGCATTCCAGCAGGACGGCGTGAAATACCTGATGACCTCCGACAAGAATCCGAAGATAAAGGACTACGGCCTGTCCGACGGATTCATGAACATCATCAGCCTGAAGCTCAACACCTGCATCGTAAACGGCGCGGTCGCAGACGAAAACGCGCTCACCGAGGCGTTCCGGATAATCGACGAGATGTTCGGCGACAGCTACCGCATCGACATGAAGTACTTCCAGTTCATCATAACCTCCGGCGGAACTGAGATACACTTCGAGATCTCCAAGATACAGATAGGCAACCTCAAAACCGCTATGGACGTTATCCAGAAGCACGAAATGCGTTTTGAGAACCACCAGATATACAACCAGGTAATAACCCTGCTGGTGAACTCCTTCACCAACGGCAAGGACACGCTCGCCTTCCTGCGCGAGATAAAGAGCCAGGGCGGCGAGGTAACGCTCGCGCTGGATATCAACAAGCGCTACCGCTTCTCCGCTTACGGAAAGCAGTTCATGATACCGCCGAACATCACAAACACCGACCTGCTCGAGATAATCGGCGACGTTTACGTGCTCATCGGCAGCGGAATGTTCAACAACCGCGTGTTCGACTTCCCCTACTCTGCGGGCAGATACGAGTACGACGCCGACGATATCCTCGCCGTGATGCACTCGCTTGAAAGCGCCGATTTTATCCGCGAATCCATCGCGAAGGTATACACCTGCGACCTCGGGCTTGACAAGGTGGCTCTGCTGAACGAAAACAGCAAGATAATCGCCATCATCGACCCCGCCGACGGACTCGCGCCCGAGCAGCGCAGCAAGACCGCGAAGTACATCGTGCTCCGCGAGGGTCTGTCAAAGCCGCTGTTCGCGAAGTACATCGAGTTCGTGCTGACCGGAACGCTCGGGAACACGCTCTCCGCGCTCTATTCCAGCACCGAGGAGCCAAACCAGGTGCTCGCCGATCAGATCCCCTACTACTACAAGCCAGTTCCGACCATTCAACACAGGGAGTTCGAGTTCCTGCGCGGAGAGGTCAAGCGCATTTCCGGCATAAAGGACCCGCGCCTCTACAAGAACTACTTCGCCCGGGACATCAACGCGAAGCTCTATGGCTACGGAAGCACCTGCCCCTGCTGCGGCTACGAATCCAGGATGATCAACAGCTTCATGCTGAAGAACTTCTCGATAGGTCTGCTCAACGACGAAGGCAAGGAGCAGAAGTTCCGCTTCTCGCTATACCTCTGCGCTAACGACTCCTACGCAGCAGGCGGCTGGATAATCGACGATGTGAGCATCGGAGGAATGTCCCCGTTCCTCTGGCTGGAGGAGCTTTCCCAGATCGACTATATCCCGCCGGAGTTCCTCATCTGCCGCATAAAGTACCGTCCGCAGGTAACATACGATATCTGCGAGGCTGCGGAAAACGGCTCCGCAGAAGGTGCTGACAGCGCCGCGGCAGTCTACGACGGCGCTCCTGAAATACTCGACTTCGTGCTGTCCCCGATGATGGCAGCCAAGTGGTTTGAGGATAACCAGAAGTAAATTTTCACTGCAATTTTACTGTAAGCAATAGAAACGTCCCCCTTCCGGTTTGGAAAGGGGACGTTTTTATATCTGGAACCTAAGGAACCACTGATTAAATCACGCCTGACGGCTTGCTGCGTATCTTGCTTGCATATTTTCCGTCATCTTGCACAA
>ENA-UPWU01001250-UPWU01001250.1-human-gut-metagenome-genome-assembly--contig:-NODE-1250-length-10626-cov-5.586785_pt1 | contig 10626 bp, 11 predicted proteins | sample MGYA00250058_ERZ773392 | MGnify/ENA primary metagenome ERZ773392 (study PRJEB29103, sample SAMN06112084) | human gut metagenome | biome: human gut; feature: ankylosing spondylitis patient; material... | reverse complement strand
GAGTATCTTCATGCAAGGTGATCTGGTATGTATTTTTATCTTTCGTCAATAAAATTTCCTGATACAAATATGGTATCTATCGTACAATTATTATTCTACTCCATTCGCATAAGCACGCAACGGTATTGCGATTATTTTCCGAACAGCGGGTTTTCCCAAAGGACCTTGCGTCCGCTCGACACGGAAACGACAGAGTCGAAAGGAATAACCCTTCTCCTCCAGAAGTGTTGCCGAACCAATTCCACTGATGCCTGCGCCTACTACCAGGACGCTTTTACCTGTTAAATCTATCATAATGTGCCTCCTCATTTCATTGTCTGTCATTACAGGATTCAGTATAACCCTTTTCCTCTAAATACGGAAGAATATTTTCAAAAAGTTGACGTATCACAGGTGCTGCAATCTGTCCTCCATAGTAAGTACCCTGTGGCGTATTGATAATTGCAATTGCCATGACCTGTGGATCATCTGCCGGTGCAAATCCAAGAAAAGACGCTATATACCTTCCTGTGCCTCTGGGCAGTGTCTGGCTGGTAGCAGTCTTACCACCCACACGATAACCTTCCACATATCCATTCTTTCCTCCTCCACTCTCTACCACCTGTTCCAATACATACCTCATCTTCTTGGTGGTATCCTGTGATACAATCCCTGAAGTGACCGGATACTGGAATTCTTCTATCGCACCATTGGCTTCGTTCACAGCTTTCACACCAAAATGCGGTGTTACTACGTCTCCGCCATTGATAATGCCCGCTACTGTAGCCATAAGCCGCACCGGTGTGATCTGAAACGACTGTCCAAAAGATATCGTAGCAAGCTCAACCTCTCCTATTTTATCCAGTTGATGCATAATAGTAGCCGCTTCCCCCGGCAGATCTATTCCTGTCTTTTGCTTCATGCAGAATTTCGTAAAATAATCATAATAGCGCTGCGGTCCCAGCCGCAATCCTACTGTAATGAACACCGGATTGCAGGAGTTCTTCACCGCATCTGTAAAGGACTCCGCTCCATGACCTCCTGCCTTGTGGCAGCGGATTCTTCTGTCATCTACGATAATCGCTCCTGAACAGCTGAACCTGTCTTCCAAAGTTACCACTCCGGCTTCTAATCCTGCTGCCGCTGTAATAATCTTAAAGGTAGAGCCAGGTTCATAGGTATCATTGATGCATCCATTTCTCCACATTGCATTCAGAAGCTCCTGCTTCTGTTCCGAAGATAATGGCTCATCTCCTGTCTGTGCGGTCATTTCAGGAATCAATGTATAGGGTTCGTTCAAATCGAACTCCGGTACATCTGTCATTGCCAGAATCTCTCCATTGCGTACATTCATAACAATGATCGACACCCCTTGTGCCTGTTTCGTCTCATATGCCTGTCTGGCAAGCTGTGTGGCATATTTCTGGATATTGACATCCAGGCTCACATAGAGGTCACTGCCTGCTATAGGTTCCTTACGTTTCTCTCCCATGCCATCCAGTTCAATGCCTTTTGCATCGGTAAGTGTCAGAATCTGCCCATTTTGTCCTGTCAGATATTTCTCATATTTTACTTCAAGTCCGACTATGCCCTGATTATCTGCTCCTGTAAAACCCAGTACCTTGGATGCCAGTTCTCCGTAAGGGTAGTATCTTTTGTAATCTTCATCCACCTTAACACCTGCCATGTCAAGATTTCTGATCTTATCCCCAATCTCCTTATCGACATTGCTCTTTATCTTCTCTCTGGCTGAATATTTCTCTACCCGCTTCCTGACATATTCCTGCGAAAGTCCTAATTCCCGGCTCAATACTTCAATGACCGTTTCTGCATCCTCTATCTGACTGTGTATCACGGATATGGTACATACAGTTCTGTTATCTGCAAGAATACTTCCAGTGCTGTCAATGATTCTGCCTCTGGCCGCCTTGATATCTCTTTCCCTCTCATGGAGCATATCTGCCAGCTTCGTATAATGTGCAGAACAGAACAACATAAGGAATCCAAGTCTCACCATTAACAGGCATAACGCCAGAATCGTCAGGATACATAATATAAATGTCTTTTTCTTCTGTATGGTTTTATTTCTAGCCATGTAAAAACCCCATAAAAGTGATTATTATAATTTTATTATCTCTCCTATGGGGTTATGTACGCTAAAGTATGGTTACTGATTTGTGACAGCCGCGTCAGAATCCTGTGTATCCTGTGAGGTATCATCCCCTTCTATGCCATAATCCATCTCTGCCGGTTGTCCGGTATCAGGATCAATCAATTCCCCTGTATTGGGATCTACCACATAAGTAGAAGAACCCGCATTGTCCTGTCCGTCCTGGTTCTGCGCAGTATCGTCCCCTGCTGCAGCATTGCCTTCTGTTGTGGCATCATCTCCCGTTGCGGTATCATCACCTGCTGCGGTATCATCTCCCGATGCAGCGCCATCCTCTGTTGTAGTGGATGGAGTCTGAATCGAATTAGTCAGCATGGCATCCACTTCTGCCTGCTCTGCAATTGTCATTTCTTCTGTCATGCCTATATGCATATAAGGAAGAACCTCTGACAGAATATTCTTGACAATTCCTGTGGCAAATGTAGCATGCGCCTGACCCTGACCTTCTGCATTCGGTTCATCTACTACTACATATATTACGATCTGTGGATCATCCGCCGGTGCACATCCGATAAAGGATACTACATAATGTTTATGGTCACGGGGTACTTTCTCTGCAGTACCGGTCTTACCGCCGATAGCATATCCTGCCGGTCTGGCGGATTTACCGGTTCCTTCTGCAACCGCTGCATACAGGTACTGACGCATCTGTGCAGATGTTGTCTCTGAAATAGTCTGTTTGAGTACCCGTGGCTCAATATTTCTCACTGTATCTCCTGTAGAATTGGTAATCTTGCTTACCACATGAGGTTCATAGTAATATCCGCCATTTACAATAGATGAAAAAGCTGCTGCCATTTCAATCATTGTTACATTAAAGCCCTGTCCGAATGATGATGTTGCAAGCTCTGATTCTCCCATGGTACTCTCATTGTATACAAGGGAAGCTGTTCTTGCTTCGCCGGCAAGGTCGATATTCGTCTTCAATCCCAGGTTGAAGATATTCTCGTATTTGATCATGGTCTTTACGCCAATGGCTTCGCCCATTTCCATAAGTGCTACGTTACATGACTGCTCCAGCGCACCACTGACATCCAGAGTACCATGTCCACTACGTACATTACATCTGATATAGTGATCCGCTACCTGTAGACCACCCGCACACTGATACGTCTCATTACCTGTGATTTTACCAGTCTCCAGACCTGTTGCAATCGTAATTGTCTTCGCCGTAGAACCAGGCTCATAGGTATCTGAAATGCAGAAATTACGCCACAGCTGATTCAATGTATCATAATATGTGTTATTGTCCTGCATCTCCTTAATCTCTTCTTCTGTATAATACGCTGACAGATCCTTGGGATTGTTCAGGTCATAGCTGGGATAACTTGCCATGGCAAGAATCTCACCATTGTTAGGATTCATGATGATACAGCCTGTATTATAGGAGCCTGCCCCTTCTCTGGCTGCATCTCTGTATTCTTCATTGAATTGCAGAATATATTTCTCCGCAATCGCCTGAATATTCGCATCAATCGTAGATACAAGGGAATGTCCGTCTACTGCTGCTATCGTAGTTCTCTCCAGCGTAGCATCATCATTCAGATAACCATACTCACGCCCATTCGTACCATTCAATTCATCATTATAATATTCTTCCAGACCGTAAGTACCATTATTATCTGTTCCGGTAAATCCGATCACATCACACGCCAGTGAGTTGTTGGGATATCTTCTTGTGTACTCTTCTTCAAACCATACACCATTGATGACACCCTTCTGGTTATCACTGTCTGCTGTCTTATTAAATTCAGTTGCCTCTGCTGCTACTTCCTTCTCTTTATCCAGGAAAGGACTAATCTCATCATAAGTCAGTCTTTTCTTCAATACATAATACTGGGAATTGGGATTGTTCTCCACATAGGCATCCAAATCTGAACGACTCAGTCCAAAACATTCTGCCAAAGCGCTCAGCGTTGGTTCTTTGCTCCTCTCATCATCCAGCATGACTTTACAGTCAAGCACTACATTATATACCTTTTCGCTGACTGCAAGGATTGTTCCATTCCTGTCTGTAATGGTTCCCCGTTTAAAAGGCAATGTCGTTGAATCATACCTCTGCTGGGTAAGGATCTTCTTCTGATAACTCTCCTGATTATCTCTGGTAATATATACCAGTCTTACGCATAAACCACCAAAAGCCAGCAGTATGATAATAATCATGACTCCCAGCTTTTCTCTAAGTATTTTCTTAAATGTCTTCCCCTTTTTATAGCGTCTTCTATTCTTATTCGCCATGCTACCACCTGTCTTTACTCTGGAATATCGCCGTATTGTCTAACGTAATCGCTGCCTTCTCCTGAATAAGTGATAACCTGCCCCTCTTTGGCATATTTCATGCCTAACTCACCAATTGCGATTCTCTTTATCTCATCCAAATCCACATTGCTCATGATCTTCGTATATGTCTCATCATTTGCAAGCTTCAGATTATTGAGCTCACTTTCCATCTTGGAAATATGTGTAACCCTGTTTGTAATGTCTGATTGTAAATTAATATAGCCCATCAGTACAACACAGACTACCAGAACAGAAGCTATCATAAATGAAATATAGCCCAGATTCATAGGAGAAACTTTCATTCTCCTTTTTTGGTTATGCCGTGTTCCCTGATGTGTTGTTCTTGTTCTTTGCTGTGGAAGCGGCTGAAGCTTCCTTGCTGTATTTCCATCTATATAAACTTGTCTTGTTGTGCTCTGATATCTTTGTCTGTTCGTACGTGATGCATGTGACGAACCTGCACTCCTCATATTATCAATTACCATGCCTTTCTATATATTGGCTTAAATGCGTTCAAATACCCTGAGTTTGGCACTCTTTGACCTGGAATTCTCTTCCATCTCTTCTGCACTTGGCAGAATCGGTTTTCTGGGTGTTGCTTTACCATAAGGTGTCTTACCACATACACACACCGGGAATTCCGGTGGACAGGTACATGGATTCTCTTTCTGTCTGTATACATTCTTAACAATTCTGTCTTCCAGTGAATGAAATGTGATGATGCACAGTCTTCCCTGGTGATTTAACATGTCTATCATGTCATCCAGAGAATCTTTCAATACATCAAGCTCATGATTACATTCAATACGAATCGCCTGAAAAGTACGTTTGGACGGATGTCCGCCTGTTGCTCTCATCTTGGCTGGAATCGCAGCCTTAATGATGTCATTGAGTTCATAGGTAGTCTCAATGGGCTTGTCCGCTCTCGCCTGTACAATATGCTTGGCTATATTCTTGGCAAACTGATCTTCTCCATAATCCCTGATAATATGATACAGCTCCTGCTCTGAATAGGTATTTACGATGTCTCTTGCAGTCAGCTTCTGACGCTGATCCATACGCATGTCCAGCGGTGTATCATATTTATAGGTGAAGCCTCTCTCTACTGTATCCAGCTGATAAGAAGATACACCAAGGTCAAGAACAATACCGTCTACCTTGTCTACTCCTATCTGTGCCAGTGCCTCTCTGGCATTACGGTAATTATTACGGATAATCGTAACCTTATCTCCAAACTCCGCAAGTCTCTTACCCGCTGCCTCTATCGCTGCCTCATCCTGATCGATACCGATGAGTCTGCCTCCATCACCCAGTCTGCAGCATATCTCATAAGAATGTCCGCCCCCACCTAATGTACCATCCAGATATATTCCATCCGGTTTTATATTCAGTGCTTCTATTGTTTCATCCAGTAGAACTGACTTATGTTTGAATTCCATTGTGTACGCTCCCCCTTTTATAATGTAAGTCCCAGTTCTGACATATGCTCTGCAATATCTTCCATATCATCATATTCAGAAGCATCTTCCCACTTCTCTTTGCTCCAGATTTCAATTCTGCTGGCTACGCCCACCAGCACTACATCCTTATCCAATCCGGCAAATTCTCTGAGTACAGCGGGTATCAGGATTCGTCCCTGCTTGTCCACTTCCACTTCTGCTGCCCCTGCCAGAAAGAAACGTACAAATTTACGGGATTCCTTGTTCGTCATAGGCAATGCTTTGAGCTTCTCCTCAAAGGCTGTCCACTCGGCATTATCATACACAAACAGGCAGCCGTCCAATCCCTTCGTTACCACAAATCCATCTCCAAGTGCTTCTCTGAATTTGGAAGGAATGATAAGCCTGCCTTTCGTATCTATCGTATGATTGTATTCGCCCATGAACATAGCAATCACCGCCTTCAACACAAACAGAATCTTCTTTTCTTCTGTTTTGCAGTAAAATGTGGATATCTGTCTCCCACTTTGTTCCACTTCCATCCACTTTCCACCACTTTTATACCATTCTACATGAATTTATATGAAATAACAAGCAGTTTTCACTATTTTTTCATGATCGTGCCTTTTTATTGTGGATAAGTTTACATAAAAAGAAGCTGCCGTTTTTGTTAAACAGCAGCTTCTAATATTTTGTGCAATATCCTGTATAAAGTTTTCGCATCTTCCGGGTCCATAGCAACACAGCCCTGCATTTTACGCGGTATCTGTACCGCCTGTTCTTTTAATGCTTCACCCTGTTGCGTAATGGTTACATTCAGAACCCTTTCATCATCCTTATCCCGTTGTCTGGTCAGATACCCCTTCTGCTCCAGCTTCTTTAAAACCGGCGTCAGAGTACCTGAATCCAGATACAGGTAATTTCCCATGTCTTTTACATTAATATGCTTATGTTCCCACAGCACCATCATGGCTATATATTGTGTATAAGTCAGATCTATCTCATCCAGATAAGGCTTATAGCGCCTGACTATCTCCTTGGCACATGCATATAAGGGAAAACACAGCTGATTGCTCAGTTTCAGGGCATCATACTCTGATTCCATTACTGTGTGCCTCCGATCCAGTTTTTAAGCGCCTGCTTGGACTGGAATCCAATCATTCTGTCTACGATCTGTCCGTCACGTAACAGGAAAAGTGCAGGGATACTTGTTACTTTATTCGCAAGTGCAAGATCCATATTCTCATCTGTATCTGCATTATAGAATTCTACCTGTCCTGCCATTTCCTCAGAAAGCTCTTCCATGATCGGAGCCAGCATCTTGCAGGGTCCGCACCAGGTTGCGGAGAAATCCACTACTGCTACCTTAGCCTTCAGGGCATCCTGCATGTTATTCTGTTCAATTTTGTGTACCATATTAGTCACCATACCTTTCATTTCATTATAGTGTGTGCACTTCATCATTCTTTATTCTAATTTGTGGCGGCTTTGATTAAGTCGTCTCAAATTAGATTGTGCGCAATGTTTTCTTTTGTATTGTACACAATCTAATTGCATAAGTCAAGTCTTTTTCCTGTGCAAAAAAAAGAACAAGATTGTTAAAAAAATAACTAGACTATTGTTTTTATTTATCATATACTCAAATGCGTCGCCTTCTGATTCGTGCGTGCTGATTTCTTCGTCCTTGTCAAATGCGAAAAGAGTAACGCTTACGGCGTTGTTCTGTACAAGAGTTTTGCTTACAACCTGACCTTTCTGACAGCTTACCTGCTCTTTGAGCGCAAGCACCTGACTTTTTTTGATATTTTTTATTTTGCCGTTTTCGATTTTTAACTCTGTCATAATTATCCTCCTAACGGTATTATTTGCAGTTTTAAATAAAAAATGCCCGACTTTTTGCAGAGTCGGGCAGATGTTTGATTTTAAGTTAATCAGCCTTCACAGCCACAGCTGTCACATTCGGGAACATTGCCCACGATTGGTTCGGGATCAACGCCTCTTCTTTTGTAGTAGTCCGAAACGGCTGCCTTGATTGCCTGTTCTGCAAGAACAGAGCAGTGAACCTTGACAGGCGGAAGTCCGTCAAGAGCCTCCATAACTGCCTTATTTGTGAGCTTGAGAGCGTCATTGATTGACTTGCCCTTGATAAGCTCTGTTGCCATACTGCTTGTTGCAATAGCCGCACCGCAGCCGAATGTTTTAAATTTTACATCTGTGATGATATCGTTATCAACCTTAATGTACATTTTCATAATGTCGCCGCACTTTGAGTTACCAACCTCGCCGATGCCGTCTGCGTTTTCAATTTCGCCTACATTTCTCGGATTAGCGAAATGATCCATTACTTTTTCCGAATAAGCCATTTTAATCCTCCTGAATATATTGTTGCCGAATATCTATTCAATTCTATACGAATTTTAACGGGTTGTCAATCAGCCCTGAGCTTCCTGCTTTTTAATCTTTTCCCAAAGGGGTGACATACTTCTGAGGTACGAAACAATTTCGGGAACGATTTCAAGAATATAATCAATATCTTCCTCTGTATTGTCGTCAGAGAATGAAAGACGCATACTGCCGTGAGCAATTTCGTGGGGAAGACCGATTGCAAGAAGTACATGGCTCGGATCAAGACTGCCCGATGTACAGGCAGAACCCGATGATGCCGAAACACCCTTGAGGTCAAGTCTTAAAAGAAGGCTTTCACCCTCAATGCCCTCAAAGCACATATTGACATTGCCGGGGAGTCTGTGAACTCTGTCACCGTTAATTCTTGAACGCTCAATCTTTAAAAGACCGTCGATAAGTCTGTCACGCATCTTTTCAAGCTTTGCGTTTCTTTCGTCCATACCGTCAACTGCAAGCTGAAGTGCGGCATCAAGACCGACAATACCTGCAACATTTTCGGTACCGGCACGCTTGTTCCTCTCCTGAGCACCGCCGCAGATGAGGTTTTCAATTCTTACGCCTTTTCTGATGTAGAGAAGACCGCAGCCCTTCGGTCCGTGGAGCTTGTGTGCTGTCATTGAAAGAAGGTCAATGTTTTCTTTCTGAACATCAATCTTCACATAACCTGCCGCCTGAACTGCGTCTGTATGGAAAAGAACGCCGTGCTTTCTGCAAATTGCACCGATTTCGGAAATCGGCTGAATTGTACCGATTTCGTTGTTTGCATACATAATCGAAACTATAGCCGTATCCTCACGAATTGCATTTTCAACATCCTCGGGATGAACAATACCGTTTTCGTAAACATCAAGATAAGTAACCTCAAAGCCTTCCTTTTCAAGAGCCTCACATGTGTGAAGAATAGCGTGATGCTCAAATTTTGAAGTAATGATGTGCTTTTTGCCCTTTGCCTTGAGAGCGTGACAAACACCCTTGAGTGCCCAGTTGTCGGATTCACTTCCGCCTGAGGTAAAGTAAATTTCATTCGGGTTAGCCGCACCGAGATTCTTTGCAATGTTTTCTCTTGCAGTTTCTACGGCAGCCTTTGCCTTTGCACCGATTGTATAAATGCTTGACGGGTTTCCGTAAACCTCGGTGAGGTATGGCATCATTTTTTCAAGCACCTTCGGTGAAAGTGCTGTAGTAGCCGAGTTGTCGGCATAAACATATCTCATTTTATATCCACCTTTATATAAGTTTATTGTTATGCAAATTGTTTTGCGGCTGCAACGGCAAGTCGGTCGCAACGCTCGTTTTCGGGATGACCTGCGTGTCCTTTTACCCACACAATTTCAACCTCGTGAGTATCATACAGGGTAAGAAGCCTGTCCCAAAGTTCGGGGTTCAAAGCCTTTTCTTTTTTATTACGCATCCAATTGTTTGCTTTCCACTTTTTAGCCCAACCGAGCTTTAGTGCGTTGCAAACATACTGCGAGTCGCTGTAAAGCGTTACCTTGCATGGTTCTTTGAGCAGAGCAAGTGCGTTGATAACAGCCGAAAGCTCCATACGGTTGTTGGTTGTGTTTGCCTCACCGCCTGAAATTTCCTTTTCGTGACCGTTATATCTTAAAACAGCACCCCAACCGCCCGGTCCGGGATTTCCGCTGCAAGCACCGTCTGTAAAAATTTCAACTTGTTTCAAAAATAATTCTCCTTTAATTCAGAGTGTACTAATTATTCAAAATATTAAAATCCGCACTATAGATTATAATACGCTGAAACGACAATTGCAACCCATTATTTGATATAATTCTGATAACTTTGGTAGGTGTTTGAACAAATTTTGAAATTTATACATAATATTGCAATTAAAAAAATCGCTTACGGGTTTTATTTTACGGAAATTTCAAATTTTTATGCATAAAATTGCCTTTGTTATGCGGATTGCAAGCCTTGGATTTTGTGTTTGTTATGAAAATTTCTTGACATTGCAGTAGGATATGCGGTAAAATAAAATGAAAAACTATGATAGGGTAGCTATGTGTTGCCATAATTACGGGAATAAAATTCGTATATTTTGCGGATATTATTATAAATACAGATGTTCACCGTTATCAGAACGGAGAATTTATTTTATAAATAAATTAAGACCTCACGGGCGCTCAGAGGTCTTTGATATATTTATTTTTCTTTTATTCAGTACATATTTCAGAAAACGGAGGTAGATTTGTGAGTACAGAAAAGAGGAACGAAAACTTTATGCTTAAACAGTCAAGGTACTCAAAAGGCAAAAAGAATGTGAAGCAATACTCTAAAAATAATGCTTCAAAAAAGAGCGGTTCGGGTAAAAATTCCTATAACGCTTACTATAAG
>ENA-UPWU01001249-UPWU01001249.1-human-gut-metagenome-genome-assembly--contig:-NODE-1249-length-10629-cov-5.301459_pt1 | contig 10629 bp, 9 predicted proteins | sample MGYA00250058_ERZ773392 | MGnify/ENA primary metagenome ERZ773392 (study PRJEB29103, sample SAMN06112084) | human gut metagenome | biome: human gut; feature: ankylosing spondylitis patient; material... | reverse complement strand
GGCGATTTATGCCGAGCTGCTGCTTCTGATCTGGGAGGAATGCCGCCATACGGCGGACTACAGCATCTCCCGGGCAGAGGCGGTGAGCCGTGCCGAAGATTACTTTGCCGCACTGGCAAAGCCCCTTGCGCTGGACGCGGACGGTGCGGGCGATGAGGACGAGCAGCCCACCCGCGACCCCCACACGCTGGCGGTGGGCTTTCTGCTGCGGCTGCGCCGCACCGGCTGGCTGGAAGAGACCCCCGGCAGCTATGAGGGGGAAGCGTCCCTTGCCTTTGTGCCGGAGGTGGCCCCGCTGCTGGAAGCGCTGGAAGAGATCCTGAACCCCCGGGTCGTCACCTACACCGGCAAGCTCTACAAGGCGTGGCAGCTTTTGCAGAACGTGGGCCAAGAGAAGAGCCCCTACGAGAACGTCCTGCGGGAGGTAGCCGGCGACCTTGAGGCGCTGAACAAGTCCCTCCGCGCCCTCAATGCCTCCATCGGCCACTACATCGACCGCCTCACCCGCAACCGCACCCCGCAGGAAGTCTTGGAGCTTTTCGACCAGTACGAAGAAAAGGTGGTGGCGGCGGCCTACCACCGCTTCAAGACCAGCGACAACCTGTTCAACTACCGCGCCTATCTGGAAGAGGAGCTGGACGACTGCGAGGAGAACTACCTGCCGCAGCTGGCCTTTGATTATCGTCAGATATGTACAGTCTGTTTTCGACCTCGGCTATCATGGAATTCAGATAGCCATCCGGCACCTGAGATTCAGGCACGAGGTATGTGGTCTCTCCGGTCGCTGCATCGTATTTTATCTTGTCGGTTATAAAACTCTGGTCGGCAAATATCACAAGTTCGTCCGAGTCTGACAGTATGTTGCGCCCGGCAAGCAGTCTTGAATCAAAGTCTGCTCCGAGAAGGTTCAGGACGGTTGGAAGGATATCTATGCTGGCACAGAGCTTATCTGTGACAACAGGCTTTTTCATGGAAGAGCTCCATATTCCGAATTTGTTTCTGTGCAGTTCAAAGTCGTCATCCTCTATGTCCTTGCCGGCAAGCTCATTGTATACGCCGTCGCTCAGCCCATAAGGATAGTGGTCAGGTGCGACTATGAACAGGGTGTTGTCAAGCTTTCCTGCCTCCTCAAGCTTGTCCATGAGGTATTCCAGTGCCTTGTCAAGCTCCATCTGGGCTGCGACATAGGCGACAGCTTCGTCAGAGTAACCCTTGCCGGAGAGAAGTGACTCGGCTTCCTCACGATTCTTCTGACATATGTACTGATTGTCATAGTTGTATGGCAAATGTCCTGAAAAACTCATGAGGTACATATTGAAATGGTCGTCAGCTATGAAATCATTGTACACAGCCTCGATACATTCCAGATCTGAGTACATGACGTGATCCGGGATGTCCAGCCCCGCCCCGATGGCCTTGAAGGTGGTGTATCCCATATTCGGGTGGGTGCTGGTTCTGTCGTAATATGTGGCGTCAAAGTCGTGATAGCCGTAGCTCTTGTATCCCTGACTGATCAAAATATTGCCCAGAGCATAAGGCTGATATGTGTCTGCGGATTCCTCAAAGCTCCATTTGGAGGACGCCGGGTACTGACTGAGACAGTTGGCAAATTCCCCGTCTATTGTGCTGTGATACCAGAGTGGATTATAGAAGTTGGTAAATTCAAATCCTTCATGGTATATCTTGTACAGGGTAGGGGTTGCCTCCTTGGATATTCCGTAGGTGCTGAGGCTTTCAGCCGTGACAAATACCACATTGTAGTCCTTGAACATGCCGGTGTATTCGTCTGTGTAGGTCGGCTGCACTCCTGAGAAATATGCTGTTATGCTCTTTAACTCATCGTCATCGGTGGAGTTATAGAGCTGGGTGAAGTTGATATTCTCATCTATCTGAGGCACATACTGAGGCTCTGACGATTCGGTGCTGTTTGAGTCGGATGCACTGTTCGAAGACTCGTTGTCTGATGACTTGCTGTTCTGGTTTTCTTTATCGCTTGATAGTGATGACATACTGTTTGACCTGCCCTGTATGTCCAGAGCAGATTCTGCAAGCTCAAATGTCTTGTCAGAGTTGCTCTTGGTTATCATAACTGTGCAGTCCCTGCCGGTGGTCATGACGACTCCCAGTTTGTTCATAGACAGCTCAAGCACGTAGCGGCCGTGGAAAAGGGAGTAAGGAGTGTATGCTCCGGTTCCGTGCACCGCCAAAAGACATATGGCTGCGATCCACATGACTGCAGATGATGCGGTCTGTACAATGACGCCCTTAAGTACACCGTTGCTCTCGCCGATACGGCCTCTGTCAAAAGTAAACTTTAATTTGTTTAGCAATACGAGACAGATAAGTGGGAGCAGGAAGAGCAGTATCACGTACCAGTTGGCCCTCAGAGTGGCGAACAGGACAGACTTAAAATTCATGGCATCGTGGGCACCTCCGATGGAGACCAGACTAAGGAAAGTCCTGAAGATCTTATAGTACACAAACTGGGCTATATAGTAGATAGTGAAAATTCCCCATATGGTATACGCCGTGATGGCATTTGCAATTCTGTGCCAAAATGATGTCAGCGCGGACAGAGTGAGACCGCATGCAATGGCAAATGTCAGCGGATGCATTATATTGCTGTCTATACCATGGTAAATGGCTATGTGAAACAGCAGCTCCATGTATATAAAAGCAGCGGAGAAGAATACCGGGCGCCAGAGAGAATTCCCACGTTTTACAGTACTTTTGCTGCGGAGTGTTTTATCGCTACTTCGCGTGTTATCTGTTGGTTCGTTTCGACTCATATATTCTCCTTCTCAAGGATGCTCTCGAGTTTTGTTCTGACAGCTATAGGGTCAGTGACGAGGAGCGTGTTGAAACCAAGCTTTGATGCTGCATCAAGATTTGCCTGTCTGTCATCGAGGAATATACATTCCTCCGGGATGAGGTTGTATTTGCTGCACAGACGCTGGTAAATTCTCTCGTCTGGTTTGGTTATGTGGCACTCGTATGACACGACTCTTCCGTCTGTATAAGGAAGAAAGTGGAATCGTGGAGTGTGAAGTGCGAACAGTCTTCTCGGATAGTTGGACAGCAGGTATACGTGATATCCTCTGTCTTTCAGTAATTTGAGCCATTTGTCAGCATCCGGGAACATGTCGACCACGTCATCCAGATTGTTCATGAACAGATCTATGTATTCTCCGCACTCAGGACTTAGCTCCTTGAATTTACGGATGAGCTCTGACTCCGGGATGTCATCGAGATCAAAATGGTTCCATAGGGGATGATTTACCATGTTGCGATCCAGAGTATCTATAACATTTTCGGGTATTCCAAGTTTCTGCATTGTAGTCCTCCAGTGGAAATCAACGAGAACCATGCCTATATCAAATATGATGTTTTTCATTTGTCTAGTCCTTTCTGCTTGATAAAATATGTGTCAGTGAGTCGTTCAGCCACTAGAATTCTACCCCATATCCAGTCAAAAATATATACTAAAATAAATCAGAAATAAGTTTATTTACAGTTTTTTGTTTTTGGTGTAAATTGTTATAATGAATGTATGTATATCACATAATGATGATACATTAAGAATGCCTGATGAATGGGGATTATGTATGAGATACGTTTTTGTGGATTTTGAGATGAATCTTATAGATTCAGAACACAAACAGGAAAAGAAGATTTGCAAGAGTGAGATAATTGAGATCGGTGCTGTCAAACTGGATGATGAATATAACGAGATAGATTCGTTTAAGAGTTATGTCAAACCGGCATATGGAAGCATGGCATCGCGTATAATAAAACTCACGGGAATAACAGATGAGATGCTCGAGACTGCCCCATCATACGAGGATGCTGTGGGCAGATTTATAGAGTGGTGTGCAGATGCGGATGTTATCTATGCGTGGAGCGAGAACGACCTGAGACAGCTGCGAGGTGAGACCAGACTGAAACAGTACACTCATCCGGAACTTGAGAGGGTATTTGCAAAATGGCAGGACTTCCAGAAGGAATATGCCAGGATGATAGGCACATCCAGAAGGATATCACTGTCGGATGCTGTGTTTTATCTGGGAGAGAACTTTCAGGGCGCAGAGCATGATGCGCTGTGGGATGCCAGAAACACGGCTGAGGTATTCAAGCTGTCGAAGGATGAGGAGAATTTCTTCAGGATAATGGCTCCGGTCATTGATGTGTATAAGCCAAAGAAAAAGCTGACATATTCATTGTCGGATACATTTGGCAATATTCATTTGGATGATCCGGGGGACTAATCTTGGATCTCAACTGAGTGGACAATGGCTGTATGTGCCGAAGTCAAGAGAGAAGCATTGTATGATTTATTAGGAGAGACAGAGGTAATATAATGAATTGGAATAAGAAAGATACGATAAGGATACTGCTCATTTTGTGCGGTGTTGTATTGTTTGCATATGTGTTGTTCAACTTTGATAAGGTATCCAGCCTTTTCAGCTGGCTGGTAAATATCCTTATGCCGTTTGTGATAGGGTTTGCCATAGCATTTGTGGTGAATGTTCCGATGAAGGGGCTTGAGAAGGTTCTTTTCAAAAATGAGAATAGCCGCCTGTACAGATTTAAGCGTCCGGCCTGTCTGATATTGTCGTTTCTGTGCATTATAGCGGTATTTACATTTGCAATAACAATGATCATTCCGGAGATGTCCAAGACCATAACTGCATTTGCAGATAAGCTGCCAGATGCTATGGATGACATCCAGAGGAAGGCGATCAAGCTTATGAAGGATCAGCCGGAGATAGTAGACAAGATAAAGAGTATCAATATCAACTGGGATTCAGTTATATCCAATGTGGTTGGTATTGTGAAGAACGGCGGCAGCAGTGTGTTGTCTTCCACGTTCTCCATTGCCAGCAGTGTGGTAGGTGGATTTGTGGATGTCCTCGTGGGTATTTTCTTTGCCTGTTATATATTGGCACAGAAGGAGACTCTGGAGAAACAGGTCAAGGGAATCCTATATGCAGTGTTCAAGGAGGACAAAGCTGACAGATTTATACAGACTTGTGTGCTGGCTGACAGAACTTTTTCCAAATTCATATCGGGACAGTGCCTTGAAGCATGTATTCTTGGCTTGATGTTCTTTATCACCATGACCATATTCAGGATTCCGTATGCACTTACGGTGAGCATAATAATCGCGGTATTTGCGTTGATACCGGTGATTGGTGCTTTTGTGGGATGCTTTGCGGGCGCGATCATGATACTTGTGGAGAATCCGAAACAGGCCATAATATTCCTTATCATATTTATCGTGCTGCAGCAGATAGAGGGCAACTTTATATATCCTCACGTGGTTGGCGGCTCTGTGGGACTTCCATCCATATGGGTGCTTGTGGCAGTCATGCTGGGCGGCGACCTGATGGGAATCCTGGGGATGCTTATATTTGTGCCTCTTTTCTCAGTGCTCTACGCAATGTCTGAGGAGTATGTGGTGAAGAACCTCAGGGCAAAGGGTATATCGTGGAAGAAGTACAATCTGGCGTGCAATATACCGGAGGGACGGTGGAATGGCAGGCTGGATGAGGAATGTGCATCTGAGATGAAAGCTGGATCAAAGCATAAAAATGAGAGTGATAAGCAGACCGGCGCGGATAAGGCTCAGATGTCTGGCAGTACAGCCGGAGATGGCTGCACTAAGGACAATACCAATAAAAATTCTAACTGTAATATCGACAGAAATGTCAATAGACAAAACAATGTAAATAACGATAAGAGCAACAGTAGAAATAACAGAAAGAGAAAATAATATCGGCGGGAGTGCGTGATGTGCCGCAGGTGGTGATCCGAATTCAGAGCCGTTTAGAAAGAAGGATATACAAATGTACAGAGACATAGCGAAACTTGTTTTATACAGAGATCTTGGAGAGGACAGCATACTAATGAAGCTGTCTGGAATATTTGAGGACTTTGATCTTAAGAGGTGCGAGAACGCGGAGCTGTGTGCCCGCATATATGAACAGATTAAGAGACTCCTGGATCTTGCAACCAGCTATGGATTTGATAAGAATCTGTGGCATAACTACCTCGCATTTATACTTATCACAAATGAAAACTCATTCAGTATAACCAGCGAGAAGGTTGGGGCAAATGACGGAACAGTCAACTATTTTGCAAAGAACGACTTTAAGATATTCAAGAAGCTGTTTGATTTTGATTTCTCCGAGATAGAGAGCGCACTTGGAATAGATTGTTTCTCAACTATCAACAACTATAAGTCCATAGGTAAGAAGGAGAGAATGTACAACAAGAATGTCAGCGAGAAGGTTCAGACTGTCAGCAATGCGATAGAGGAGGCTGAGAACGAGGATCAGATATTCGACATCGTGACGGAGTTCTATAAAGCATATGGCGTTGGAATGTTCGGACTCAACAAGGCGTTCAGAATCACCCGTGAGCACGGAGATCTTGAGTTTGTGCCTATCAACAACACAGAGGATGTAATGCTGGATGATCTCATTGGCTATGAGATACAGAAGAAAAAGATCGTGGACAACACAGAGGCATTTGTGGAGGGACGCAAGGCGAACAATGCACTTCTCTTTGGAGACAGTGGAACAGGAAAGTCCACAACTATCAAGGCGATAATCAATGAGTACTATGACAGGGGTCTTCGTATGATCGAGATATATAAGCACCAGTTTCAGGATCTGTCACAGGTTATCTCACTTATCAAGAACAGAAATTACAGATTTATCATATACATGGATGACCTTTCATTTGAAGAGTTTGAGATCGAGTACAAGTATCTCAAGGCTGTCATCGAGGGCGGACTTGAGATCAGACCTGACAATGTACTCATCTATGCCACATCGAACCGCCGTCATCTCATCAAGGAGACATGGAACGACAGGAATGATATGGAGAATAACAATGGTATTCACAGAAGTGATACTATTCAGGAGAAACTGTCACTTGTCAACAGATTCGGAGTCACGATCAGCTACAGCGCACCGTCACAGAAGGAGTATTTTGAGATCGTCAAGGGTCTTGCTGAGAAGGAGCATATCACCATGGATGAGAAGGAACTCTGCGCAGAGGCCAACAAGTGGGAGCTTGCCCATGGCGGAATAAGCGGACGTACTGCACAGCAGTTTATCAACTACCTCAAGGGACAGGGACTGTAAAATAATTGCTGTTGAACTACGGTTTATATTTTGCTATTATTAAGATAATTTTGAAGTTGCATTTACGATGATAAGGAGTGTGGGAAAATGATAGATCTCAGCAGCAAAAAGGGTAAGACACTGGTATCGAGGATCATAGTTGTGATTCTGTGTATCGCAATGGTAGTTACACTTTTAGTTTCAGCATTCTAATTTAGAATAACAGGTCGAATTGGAGAGTATATATGAGAGGAAAGTTTGGTGAGCATCAGACAGTGCGATCAATACTTAAGAGTTTGCCACATACTGTCCATGATGACGTAACGAGAGCCGGAATAGGAGAAGACTATGCCCGGCTCTTGTTGCGTGATGGGGATGGCGGAGAAAATACAGGTAAGACAGGAGATGCAGATTGCAAAAATGCGGGTGCGGCAAAAAGCAAAAGCGTGAATGTTGCCACTGGAGTGTGTATCGACAGCGGATATATGGGACTGAGGCTTGATATAGCCCGTCTTTACAACAGTGTAAGGATCGGTGGCTATATGCCGTGGGTGGCAACGGATACCATCGTCATGCCAGATGATGATGAACGCCGAATGAAGAAATTGCTCGGAAAGCTTGCGGGCATATGTGCAGAATGTGGTGTGGACATCATCACAGGACATACCGAGGTGAATTCCGCTGTGTCTGAGCCGATCATCAGTGTGACTATGATGGGAAAACAGTCAGGACATAGTGATGATGCAGACCTGTGTGGACTAAAACGACCAGTCGGTATGGATATAGTTATGTGTGGGCAGACAGGTGTGGGTGGCACCTTACAACTCTATTATGATAATCAGAAAGAGCTTTTCGAGAGGTATTCAGAGAGCTATCTGAGACCTGTAGAGAGAATGGAAGAATTGATACTGCTAGGCAGACAGGTGGATATAGCACTGGAGCATGGCAGTGTGTATGCCCATGATATATCGAGGGGCGGCGTATTTGCTGCTCTCTGGGAGCTGGGGGATGCGCTGAAGTGTGGGCTTGAGGTGTGCCATGATGACATACCGATACTGCAGGAGACGATAGAGATATGTGAGCACACAGGGGACAATCCATATATGATAGACGGCTGCGGCGCGGCACTTTTTGTGGTTCCGGATGGAGAACATCTGGCTAATAAGCTCTATGAGGCAGGATATGAAGCATCAGTCATAGGTCACCTTACGGAAAACAGCGACAGAGTAGTGGCTCATGACGAGGAGAGGAGGTTCCTTACCCCACCAAGATATCTATAAATTTGAGTAGAAGCTACGTACGATTTGCATGGAGTAACTGCTGACTGCCATGGATGATCGTACTATATTGATTGCGCGTATCAGTGTGAAATCTATATAGATCACATATAGGTGATTCCGTTGATAACTCGTATTTGAGTATAGGAGGAGTAGTTATGTTAAATATTGTATTACATGAGCCGGAGATACCGGCAAATACAGGAAACATTGGAAGAACATGTGTGGCAGCAGGTGCAAGACTGCATCTCATAGAACCTCTGGGTTTTCAGATAAATGAGAAGCAGCTAAAACGTGCTGGGCTTGACTATTGGGACAAGCTGGATGTGACAACATATGTGAACTTTGAGGATTTTCTTGCAAAGAATCCCGGAGCAAAGATATACATGGCGACGACCAAGGCTAGAAAGAAGTATACAGACGTAAGGTTTGAGGATGATGCATACATAATGTTTGGCAAGGAGAGTGCCGGTATACCAGAGGAGATACTGGTTGACTATAAGGATACAGCAATCAGAATCCCCATGTTCCCGGACATCCGTTCATTAAACCTTGGCAACTCTGTGGCAATAGTGCTCTACGAGGCACTCAGACAGAACGACTTCCCAGGTCTTGAAGAAGCAGGCAACCTACACCGCCTAAATTGGGATATGCAATAGATGGGGACCCGCTTGCGGGGGAGTAGGCTGTTGCGCCATGTCTGGTGCAAGCCAGACATGTCACATTGCACGCATCAAAATAATACAAAGGGGGAAGAAACATGGCATATCCTACCAGTGGAAAGAAAATGCTCAACATCTGTATTCTAGACATATTGAAGAAATATACGGATTGTGATCACACGATGGATCAGAAGGATATCATGAGGAAGCTGACTGAAGATTATGATATCACAGTTGACAGAAAATCCATAAAGGCAAATCTTGACTGTCTGTTCGACTATGGATATGAGATAGAATGTACAAAGACAGAGCGTATCAAAAAGGACGGAACAAAGGAGATCATTACATCAAACTGGTACTACAATCATGAATTTGATGATTCCGAACTAAGAATGATGATAGACAGTATTCTGTTCTCAAAGACTATTCCTGCCGGACAGGCCAGTGAGCTCATCAAGAAGATAGCAGGACTTTCGAATATATATTTCACAAATAAGATGACTCATGTCAGCAGTCTGCCAGGTCTGGAGCATACAAGCAATCAGCAGACACTGTACAATGTCGGCTTGATAGATGACGCTATTTCAGAAAAGAAACAGATATCATTTGTGTATAACAACTATTGGGAGGACAAGAAGCTCCATCCGCGACGTGAGGAACCGTATATAGTCAATCCGTATCAGATGGTCGCAAATGATGGAAAGTATTATCTCGTATGTAATTATGATAAGTATGACACTCTATCGAATTATCGTGTGGACAAAATGACACAGGTTAAGATAATCAACAAGCCGGCTAAAAAACGTGATAAAGTCAAGGGTATGGAGCATGGCCTCAATCTGCCGAAGCATATGGCAGAACATATATATATGTTTGCCGACGAACCGGTTACGATAATACTCCGGGTGAAGAAATCGGCCATATCTGATATAGTGGATTGGTTTGGAAGCAACTTTGATGTGGTGGATGAGAGTATTGCCAGACAGTATGAAGGATTCCGTGAAACCACGGATGTAGTGACGTATGTCAGACTTGTGTGCAGCCGTCAGGCCATGTCACACTGGGCGATGCAGTACGGAACATCGGTGGAGGTTATATATCCAACAGAGCTTCGAACCAAGATCGGTGAGGCTGTGAAGGAAATGAATAATAGATATAATGATTAACAAGACAGCTGTCAGTATGATAAAACTGACAGCTTTTTTGTGATATATATTGGGGGAAAAACTCAAAAAACGCTTTTACTGCAAGAAATCGAAGATTCTGATCGGAATATATATTAGAAACACACAGGGAGGTGAAAGCCGTGTGGATAAATGGAGAGGGATGTAAGGTGAATTAAAAAAGACCCGGGTACTACACCAGAGCTTCGCTCTGGTGTAATATCCGGGTTTTGGTTTTTCTTAGAGTTTATGAGTCCTTGATCCTGAACTTGCCGTTACTCTTAACGCTTGGAGAGGAAGTATCTGCTTCGGAGTATCCCTCATTGCGTGATTCAATGTGAACCGGTTTGATAGGAACCAGCATATCCTTCTCTTTCGGAAGAGAGAACACGAACTC
>ENA-UPWU01001243-UPWU01001243.1-human-gut-metagenome-genome-assembly--contig:-NODE-1243-length-10657-cov-8.289887_pt1 | contig 10657 bp, 6 predicted proteins | sample MGYA00250058_ERZ773392 | MGnify/ENA primary metagenome ERZ773392 (study PRJEB29103, sample SAMN06112084) | human gut metagenome | biome: human gut; feature: ankylosing spondylitis patient; material... | reverse complement strand
TCATTTTAACGACATAGGGTTTCGCCGTTAACTACACTTTAATCTCAACTTCAACACCACTGGGTAATTCAAGTTTCATCAGCGCATCGATGGTACCTGTAGTAGAACTATAGATATCAATCAGACGTTTGAAAGTACATAATAAAAATTGTTCACGGCTCTTCTTATTTACGAAAGTAGAGCGGTTAACAGTAAATACTCCTTTGTGGGTAGGAAGTGGAATCGGACCACTAACCACTGCACCTGTAGCCTTCACTGTCTTAACAATCTTTTCAGCCGACTTGTCTACCAAGTTGTGATCGTAAGATTTTAACTTAATTCTGATTTTTTGGCTCATGTTTTTTGTTTATTATATTTAAGCGGTCGGAAAGGCCAGAGACCTCTCCGACATTAATTTTTAGATTAAATCCACACGTCCGTTCGCTTTTTCAACCACCTCTCTCGCAATATTCTTCGGAACTTCGGCATAGTGATCGAATTCCATAGAAGAACTTGCACGTCCGGATGACAGGGTACGTAATACAGTCACATAACCGAATTGTTCTGCCAAAGGAACTTTTGCCGTAATCACACGGGCACCGATACGGGAATCCATCGATTCTACCTGTCCCCGGCGACGGTTCAGGTCAGCGATGATGTCACCCATAAAGTCTTCGGGAGTAACTACTTCCAGCTTCATAATCGGTTCCAGCAATACCGGTTTTGCTTTCTGAGCAGCTTCTTTATAACCGATTTTAGCAGCCATTTCGAACGACAACGCATCAGAGTCAACAGGGTGGAAAGAACCATCAAGCAAAGTAACCTTCAGTGAATCCAAAGGATAACCAGCCAACACACCATTCTTCATTGCGGTCTGGAAACCTTTCTGAACTGATGGGATAAATTCCTTAGGAACATTACCGCCCTTCACTTCATCAATAAACTGCAAACCACCTTGTGTAAAGTCTTCGTCAACCGGACCGATTGCCACAATGATATCGGCAAACTTACCACGACCACCAGACTGCTTCTTATAAACTTCACGCAATTCAACAGTCTTAGTGATAGCTTCCTTATAGTTAACCTGAGGTTTACCCTGGTTACATTCTACTTTAAACTCACGTTTCAGACGGTCGATAATAATATCCAAATGAAGCTCACCCATACCGGAAATAATAGTCTGACCGGACTGCTCATCAGTCTTAACAGTAAATGTCGGGTCTTCTTCAGCCAGTTTAGCCAAGCCATTAGACAACTTGTCCAAATCTTTCTGAGTCTTAGGTTCAACTGCAATACCAATTACAGGATCAGGGAATTCCATTGATTCCAATACGATCGGTGCATCTTCATCACACAACGTATCACCTGTACGGATATCCTTGAAACCAACACCGGCACCAATATCACCAGCTCCAATCACCTCTACAGGATTCTGTTTGTTTGAGTGCATTTGGAACAAACGTGATACACGTTCTTTTTTACCCGAACGAGTGTTATAGATATATGAACCAGCCTCTACCTTACCAGAGTAAACGCGGAAGAAAGTCAAACGTCCGACATAGGGGTCAGTTGCAATCTTAAATGCCAAAGCTGATGTTTTTTCATCCTCGCTAGGTTTACGGTCTTCCTCTGCTCCTGTAGTCGGATTAGTACCTACAATAGCAGGTGTATCCAACGGAGAAGGCAAGAACGCACAAACATAGTCAAGCAATGTCTGAACTCCCTTATTCTTGAATGAAGAGCCGCAGAACATCGGAACGATATCCATTTTCAATGTACCTGCACGCAAAGCACGCAAGATTTCTTCTTCAGTGATTGTAGAAGGATCATCAAAGAATTTCTCCATTAAAGCATCGTCAAATTCAGCCACTTTTTCGAGCATTTTCTCTCTCCATTCATTAGCTTCATCAACCAAGTTCGCCGGAATTTCTTCTACGCTATAATCTGCACCCATTGTTTCATCGTGCCACAAAATAGCTTTCATTTTGATCAAATCAACAACTCCTTTGAAGCTCTCTTCAGCACCAATAGGAATTACCACAGGGCAAGCATTTGCGCCTAATACATCCTTCATCTGGCGAACAACTTCGAAAAAGTCAGCACCAGAACGGTCCATTTTATTAACGTAACCAATACGAGGCACATTGTATTTATCAGCCTGACGCCATACGGTTTCTGACTGAGGTTCAACACCACCAACCGCACAATAAGCTGCAACAGCTCCATCCAAGACACGTAAAGAACGTTCTACTTCAGCAGTAAAGTCAACGTGTCCCGGAGTGTCAATCAAGTTTATTTTATAAGTATTTCCCGCATATTTCCAACGAGTAGTAGTAGCAGCAGATGTAATAGTAATACCACGTTCCTGCTCCTGCTCCATCCAGTCCATTGTTGCTGCACCATCATGCACCTCACCAATTTTGTGAGTCAAGCCAGTGTAGAACAAAATACGTTCTGAAGTCGTTGTCTTACCAGCATCAATGTGAGCCATGATACCGATATTGCGGGTCAAATGCAAATCATGTTTAGCCATCTTCGTCCTTTACTTATTAATTATTACTTGATTAGAATCTAAAGTGAGCGAATGCACGGTTAGCTTCAGCCATACGGTGCATATCTTCTTTACGCTTATAAGCACCACCCTGTTCGTTGAAAGCGTCAATAATCTCAGCTGCCAGTTTATCTGCCATTGATTTACCACCGCGTTTACGAGCGAAAAGAATCAAGTTTTTCATTGAGATTGACTCTTTACGATCAGGACGAATTTCAGTAGGAACCTGGAAAGTAGCGCCACCTACACGACGAGACTTTACTTCAATCTGCGGAGTTACATTATCCAAAGCTTTCTTCCAGATTTCCAAAGCTGATTTTTCTTCATTAGGAAGTTTTGTTTTCACTGTTTCCAGTGCTGCATAGAAGATCTCATAAGATGTATTCTTTTTTCCATCATACATCAAGTGATTTACGAATTTAGAAACCTTCTGATCATTAAATACCGGATCCGGAAGGATCACACGTTTTTTTGGTTTTGCTTTTCTCATTTTTTCTCAAAATAATGTTTTTGTTTGGGGCTGCACTTTTTCCGTTTACTTCAACGCTTCCTCTGAAGCATTTACTCAACCTTTATAGCTTATTCCAACAAACCAAAACTTAAATTAATATTCTTTGTTTCAGGAATTCAGTTACAATTTACTTCTTTCCTTTTCCTTTTGCAGGAGCTGCAGCTTGTCCTGCTTTAGGACGCTTCGCACCATATTTAGAACGTCTTTGTGTACGACCAGCTACGCCTGCTGTATCCAAAGTACCACGAACGATGTGATAACGTACACCCGGAAGGTCTTTCACACGACCACCACGAACCAACACGATTGAGTGTTCCTGCAAGTTATGACCTTCTCCCGGAATATAAGAGTTTACTTCCTTAGAGTTAGTCAGACGCACACGAGCAACTTTACGCATTGCTGAATTCGGCTTTTTCGGAGTAGTAGTATACACACGAACACAAACGCCACGTCTTTGAGGACATGAATCCAGTGCCGGAGATTTACTCTTCTCAACCAAAACCTCTCTTCCTTTTCTTACTAATTGTTGAATAGTAGGCATTTTGTTTGATTTTTAATTATTATATATTGTTTATTAATTTGCTGTACTAAGTCCAAAACTATACATTTTGGGCTGCAAAGTTACGAATAACATTTTAATAAACAATACTTTCTACTAATAAAAATAGTCTGTTTCTCAAAAAAGTTTTTGAAAAACAGACTACTATGTTATTTTTGCTACAAAAGCCCTTATGCTTCCCCTTTAAATCCGCTTATAGGAGGAATGAATGTTTTTCCATCCGGTCCATTATTTCCCCCATTCATTTCTTCCGGCATTCGAATAGGTCCAAAATTACGTTCGTATTTTGCAACATTCTCCTGTAATGCATACATCAAACGTTTTGCATGTTCAGGAGTCAGTACAATACGTGACTGCACTCCAGCTTTAGGTAATCCCGGCATTACACGCACAAAATCAACAATAAATTCCGAACTGGAATGGGTAATAATGGCAAGATTTGCATACGTTCCTTGAGCTACTTCTTCTTTCAACTCTATCTGCAACTGATTGTTATTTTTTTCGTTTTCCATGATTTTATACTTTAGCATTAAAAAAATATTCTGAATTTCAAGGTCCCCAACTTCTATTCTTTGGTTGGAGTACAAATATAGACATTTATTTGTAATAATACAACATACTGATTATTCTATATAATTTTCCTATAGCATTTACTATAAACCTAAAGAGGCTGATTTCTTAAACAGAAATCAGCCTCTTTTACAGTGTATGTATTAAAAATTACTCTACCTCACTATAATCGAGTACATTCTTACGATTAGCAAGAATGCGATCATATTCTTCCTTCGAACCAACAATAATCTTTTCGAATTCACGCTGACCGGTACCGGCAGGAATCAAGTGACCACAAATCACATTCTCCTTCATACCCTCCAATCTATCAACCTTACCATTGATGGCAGCCTCATTCAAAACTTTCGTTGTTTCCTGGAATGATGCAGCAGACATGAAACTTGAAGTTCCCAAAGCGGCACGGGTAATACCTTGCAGAATCTGAGTAGATGTAGCAGGAATAGCATCACGTACCTCAACAGGCTTCAAATCACGACGTTTCAACATACTGTTCTCATCACGCAACTTACGGGCAGTAACAATCTGACCCGGCTGTAAATTCTGAGAATCACCAGAGTCAACAACTACTTTCTTGCCCCAAATACGATCGTTTTCTTCCATGAACTCTTGCTTATCCACTACCTGCTGTTCCAAGAAGCGAGTATCGCCCGGCTCATCGATTTCTACCTTACGCATCATTTGACGAACAATAATCTCAAAGTGTTTGTCGTTAATCTTCACACCCTGCAAACGGTAAACGTCTTGCACTTCATTTACGATATATTCCTGTACAGCCGTGGGACCTTTAATGGCCAAAATGTCAGCAGGAGTAATCGCACCGTCAGATAACGGAGTTCCGGCACGAACGTAGTCATTCTCCTGAACCAATATTTGTTTAGACAGATTCACCAAATACTTTTTCACTTCACCTGTCTTAGATGTGACAATAATTTCACGGTTACCACGCTTAATCTTACCCATAGTAATTTCACCGTCTATTTCAGAAACGACAGCAGGATTAGATGGGTTACGAGCCTCAAACAGTTCTGTAACACGAGGAAGACCACCAGTGATATCACCAGCCTTGCCTACAGCACGAGGAATCTTCACAATAATGTCACCAGCTTTCACTGCCTGACCGTTTTCAACCACAACATGCCCCCCCACGGGTAAGTTATAAGTACGGATCAAATTACCATCCTCGGTTACAATATGGGCAGAAGGTACTTTTGTCTTATCCTTAGACTCGATAATGATAATTTCACGCAAACCGGTAGCTTCATCAGACTCTACCTTATAAGTTACGTTTTCAACCACACTCTCGAATTCAATCTTACCAGTAGCCTCTGTAATAATAACAGCGTTGAACGGATCCCACTTAGCAATCAGTTTTCCCTTCTCAACAATATCACCGTCCGCAGCATATAATTTTGAACCATAAGGCACATTATGAGTTGACAGGATAATCCCTGTATTCACATCGATAAAGCGGACTTCAGCCAAACGACCGACTACCACTTTCACAGCCTCACCCATTTCATCAACCGTATCTACCGTACGCAATTCTTCGAATTCCAAACGTGCATTATTCTTGGCCACAATGCTTGCATTAGCAGCCATATTACCTGCGATACCACCGGCATGGAATGTACGCAATGTCAACTGTGTACCCGGCTCACCAATAGATTGGGCAGCGATTACGCCGACTGCTTCACCTTTCTGAACCATACGACTGGATGCCAAGTTACGTCCATAACACTTAGCACATACCCCTTTCTTAGATTCACAAGTTAATACCGAACGGATTTCAACGCTTTCAATCGGAGAATCCTCGATTTCCTGCGCAATATCCTCTGTAATCTCCTCTCCACCGGCTACAATCAGTTTACCAGTAGTAGGATGGACGATATCATGTACAGAAACACGTCCTAGAATACGTTCGTACAAAGTAGCAATAACTTCATCGTTATTCTTCAAAGCCGTACAAACCAAACCACGAAGTGTTCCACAGTCTTCTTCATTGATAATCACATCATGCGACACGTCTACCAGACGGCGGGTCAAGTATCCCGCATCAGCAGTCTTCAACGCTGTATCCGCCAAACCTTTACGAGCACCGTGGGTAGAAATAAAATACTCTAACACAGACAAACCTTCTTTAAAGTTTGAAAGAATAGGGTTTTCAATAATCTGTGCGCCTTCAGCACCGGCTTTCTGCGGTTTTGCCATCAAACCACGCATACCAGACAACTGACGAATCTGCTCTTTAGAACCACGGGCCCCGGAATCAAGCATCATAAATACTGAATTGAAGCCTTGGTCATCATTCTTAATCGTCTTGTAAAGTATATCAGACAGGTCACTGTTCACGTGAGTCCATGTATCGATAACCTGGTTATAACGTTCATTGTCAGTAATGAAACCCATATTATAGTTCATCATAATCTGTTCCACTTCCTCATTACCACGTTTTACCAGTTCTTCTTTTTCTTTCGGGATAATAATATCACCCAAGTTGAATGACAGACCACCCTTGAACGCCATATAGTAACCTAAGTTCTTAATACCATCCAAGAATTCACAAGCACGTGCAACACCGACAGCTTTGATAACATCACTAATGATATCTCGCAAAGACTTTTTGGAAATAATGGTATTCAAGTACCCCACTTCCGCTGGAACGATTTCATTTACAATCACACGCCCTACGGAGGTTTCTTTCATCATCACATCTACGATTTTGCCATCTTTGTCCAAGTCCTTCACCACTACGTTGACGATAGCATGAATATCCACTTTACCTTCATTATAAGCAATCAAAGCCTCTTCCGGACCGTAGAAAGTCAAGCCTTCACCTTTAGCCCCTTTTCTCAGCTTGGTAATATAATACAAACCAAGTACCATATCCTGTGCAGGCACAGTAATAGGAGCACCATTAGCAGGATTCAGAATGTTATGAGCTTGAAGCATCAACATCTGTGCTTCCAGAATCGCATCATTACTCAAAGGCAAGTGAACCGCCATCTGGTCACCATCGAAGTCGGCATTGAACGCTGTACAAGCCAACGGGTGCAACTGAATAGCTTTACCTTCAATCATATGCGGTTGGAAAGCCTGAATACCCAAACGGTGCAGAGTCGGCGCACGGTTCAGCAATACAGGATGACCTTTCATGACATGTTCCAAGATATCCCAGATCACAGGCTCCTTGCGGTCTACAATCTTCTTTGCAGATTTTACAGTCTTCACAATACCACGTTCAATCAACTTACGGATGATAAACGGCTTGTAAAGCTCTGCAGCCATCAGTTTAGGAATACCACATTCACCCATCTTCAATTCAGGACCAACAACGATAACCGAACGAGCAGAGTAGTCAACACGCTTACCCAGCAAGTTCTGACGGAAACGTCCTTGCTTACCCTTCAAGCTATCGGACAGTGATTTCAATGGACGATTAGCGTCAGTCTTCACTGCACTTGATTTACGTGAGTTATCGAACAAGGAATCGACAGCCTCCTGCAACATACGTTTTTCGTTACGCAAAATCACTTCGGGAGCCTTGATTTCAATCAGTCGCTTCAAACGGTTGTTACGGATAATCACACGACGATACAAGTCATTCAAGTCAGAGGTAGCGAAACGGCCACCATCCAACGGAACCAATGGACGCAGTTCAGGAGGAATAACCGGCACAATACGTACAATCATCCATTCAGGTTTATTACGTCCGCGAGATGCACGGAACGATTCAACTACCTGCAGACGCTTCAAAGCCTCGTTCTTACGTTGCTGCGAAGAATCATTACTTGCTTTATGACGTAATTCATAAGATAAAGCATCCAAATCCAAAGTTGAGAGCAGATCATAAATGGCTTCTGCTCCCATCTTAGCTATAAACTTATTCGGATCTGTATCTTCCAAATATTGGTTTTCTTTAGGAAGTGTATCCAAGATATCCAAATACTCTTCTTCAGAAAGCAAATCATATTTATTAATGCCATCTTCAGCCTTCACACCCGGCTGGATAACCACATAACGTTCATAATATACAATAGCGTCTAGTTTCTTTGTAGGCAGCCCCAACAAATAACCGATCTTGTTCGGCAATGAACGAAAATACCAGATATGCGCTACAGGCACAACTAACTGAATATGTCCCATACGTTCACGACGGACCTTCTTTTCAGTCACTTCAACGCCACATCGGTCACAAACAATACCTTTATAACGGATACGTTTGTACTTACCGCAATGACATTCGTAATCTTTCACCGGACCGAAAATACGCTCGCAGAACAAACCATCACGTTCCGGTTTGTAGGTACGGTAGTTGATCGTTTCAGGCTTCAACACCTCACCGCTCGAATTCTCAAGGATTTCTTCGGGTGAAGCCAAGCCAATTGAGATTTTCGAGAAATTACTCTTTATCTTAGTTTCTTTTCTAAAAGCCATACTTCCTTATTTATAATGTAAAGAGTTATATTTTTTTATTATTCAAGGTTGATACTCAAGCCAAGACCTCTCAGTTCGTGTAACAATACATTCAGAGATTCGGGGATACCCGGAGTTGGCATAGGTTCACCTTTCACAATAGCTTCGTAAGCCTTTGAGCGTCCTACAACGTCATCAGACTTAATGGTCAGGATTTCCTGTAAGATATGTGCTGCGCCGAATGCTTCAAGCGCCCAAACTTCCATTTCTCCGAAACGCTGACCACCGAACTGTGCCTTACCACCAAGCGGCTGCTGAGTAATAAGGGAGTACGGACCGATAGAACGGGCATGCATCTTATCTTCAACCATGTGCCCTAGTTTCAACATATAAGTTACACCCACTGTTGCAGGTTGGTCAAAGCGTTCGCCTGTACCACCATCACAAAGATAAGTCTTACAATAACGAGGCAATCCAGCTTTATCTGTCCATTCATTTAAATCATCCATAGAAGCACCGTCAAAAATAGGAGTAGCAAATTTCACACCCAACTCTTTTCCGGCACGACCTAATACGGCTTCGAAAATCTGACCAATATTCATACGAGAAGGCACACCCAACGGATTCAATACGATATCTACTGGAGTACCATCTGCTAAGAACGGCATATCTTCCTGACGAACCACACGAGAAACAATACCCTTGTTACCGTGACGTCCCGCCATCTTATCACCTACACCAATCTTACGCTTCTTGGCAATATAAACCTTAGCCATCTGAATAATGCCCGCAGGAAGTTCATCACCGATAGTGATAGCAAACTTCTTACGCTTTAATTCAGCATCCAATTCTTTATATTTCTTCAAATAATTCATCACCAAGTCACGAATCATGTCATTCTTATGAGCATCAGCTGTCCACTTGCTCAACTGGATAATAGTATAATCCAATGATTCCAAATCGCGTTTGGTGAACTTCGCCCCCTTGGCAATAACTTCCGTTCCCAAATAATCTTTCACTCCTTGGGAAACCTTACCATTAGTCAAAACCAATAGTTTCTCAATCAAGATATCTTTCAGTTTTGCTGCCTTTTCTTCGAATTCATCATTCAGTTTAGGCAGAATAGCCTTATCGGCATTCTTCTCACTTCTGCTCTTGATAACACGTGAGAACAACTTCTTGTCAATAACGACACCACGTAATGACGGAGAAGCTTTCAATGAAGCATCCTTCACATCACCTGCCTTATCACCGAAAATAGCACGAAGCAATTTTTCTTCCGGAGAAGGATCTGATTCACCTTTCGGAGTAATCTTACCAATCAGGATATCACCCGGTTCGATACGTGCACCTACACGTACAATACCGTTTTCATCCAAATCTTTAGTAGCTTCTTCACTCACGTTAGGAATATCAGAAGTTAATTCTTCCATACCGCGTTTCGTTTCGCGGACCTCCAAAATATATTCATCAACGTGTACAGAAGTCAGCAAGTCCTCACGTACAACGCGTTCATTCAATACAATAGCATCCTCGTAGTTATAACCTTTCCAAGGCATATAAGCCACCAACAGGTTTTTACCCAATGCAAGCTCACCACCCTGAGTTGAATATCCTTCAGTCAGGATATCACCCTTCTTCACACGCTGTCCTTTATCACAAGTAGGACGGAGGTCAATGGTCATGCTCTGATTAGTCTTACGGAATTTAGGAATTCTGTATTCCTTCAAAGCAGGTTCAAAGCTTACAAATTCTTCATCTTCATTTCTGTCATACAAGATACGAATAGTTGTTGCATCGACATATTCTACAACACCATCACCCTCTGCTGCAATCTGAGTACGAGAGTCTTCAACCAACTGTTTTTCAATACCTGTACCTACAATAGGAGCCTCTGTACGCAACAAAGGAACTGCCTGGCGCATCATGTTTGATCCCATCAATGCACGGTTAGCATCGTCATGTTCCAAGAACGGAATCAAAGAAGCAGCGATAGAAGCAATCTGCTGTGGAGAAACATCCATCAACTCTACCTGGTCAGGAGTAACAACAGGATAATCAGCATCACGAC
>ENA-UPWU01001227-UPWU01001227.1-human-gut-metagenome-genome-assembly--contig:-NODE-1227-length-10765-cov-4.279004_pt1 | contig 10765 bp, 7 predicted proteins | sample MGYA00250058_ERZ773392 | MGnify/ENA primary metagenome ERZ773392 (study PRJEB29103, sample SAMN06112084) | human gut metagenome | biome: human gut; feature: ankylosing spondylitis patient; material... | reverse complement strand
CCTGTGCGACTTCCGGCGGATAACACAATGCCTAAGATCAAAACTCACAGCGGTGCTAAGAAGCGCTTCAAGCTGACCAAGAACGGTCTGGTAAAGATGGGTCACACCAACAGACGCCACATTCTGACCAAGAAGTCCACCAAGCGCAAGAGAGGCCTGCGTGCTGGCGCATATGCAGACGTTACCAACGTAGCTGCTGTAAAGAGCCTTATTCCGTATAAATAATCGACCGCGGAATGAGTCCGCAGACAAAAATAACAGGAGGTAATGTAACATGGCACGCGTAAAGGGCGCACTCGCAACTCGTAAGAGAAGAAATAGAACATTAAAGCTGGCAAAGGGCTACTGGGGCGGCAAGAGCAGACTTTTCAAGACTGCTAAGGAAGCTGTATGGAAGTCCGGTCAGTATGCTTACATCGGCAGACGTCTCAAGAAGAGAGACTTCAGAAAGCTCTGGATCACCAGAATTTCTGCTGCTGCTAAGTCCAACGGCATGCACTATTCCACTTTCATGAACGGTCTGAAGAAGGCTGGCATCACTCTGAACAGAAAGATGCTCTCCGAGATCGCAATCAATGACGCAGCTGGCTTCACTGCTCTGACAGAGAAGGCTAAGGCAGCGCTTTAAGGTGCAAATATCTCACGTTCTGTTCCGGGGCGTGAGATTTTTCGCTATGTAGGGGGATTTGCACCGTTGATCATTACATCGAGAAAAAACGACGCCGTAAGGCGCTTCCGCGACATTCTCCGGGAGAAAAAGCTGCGCGATTCCGAGGGCGTTTTCGCCGTTGAGGGAGACCATCTCTGCGGAGAGCTTGCAAAATCCGGATTCCGGATAATTTCCGCGCTCGCGACTGAAAACGCGATCTCAAAATATCCGCAGACCGCTCAGGCGCTTCGCAGCGCCGGGGAGTTCGCGGTGATATCTCAGGAAGTCGCGGAATATATTTCGGATACGAAGGCTCCGCAGGGGCTGTTCGCCGTCGCGGAGAAGCCGGAGCGCTCCGGAATTCCGGACGGTGCCGGGCGGCTGGTGCTGCTCGACGGAGTCCAGGATCCCGGGAACGTCGGGACGATACTGCGCACTGCGGAGGCTCTCGGATTTGACGGGGCGGCGCTTTCTCCTGACTGCGCCGATGTCTGGTCGCCGAAAACGCTCCGCGCTTCGATGGGAAGCGCGCTGAGGCTACCGTGTATTATCGGGGAGCTTCCGGGGATAATAACCGGGCTGAAAGAGCGCGGATTCAGGGTCTACGGTTCAATGCTGGACAGCTCTGCCGCAAAGCTCGGGACGCTTGATTTCCCGGAGCATGCCGCAGTTGTGATAGGCAGCGAGGGTGCGGGGATCTCCCGGGAGACCGCGGAGGTCTGCGACCAGGCGGTGTATATCCCGATATCCGGCGCGGAATCGCTGAACGCGGGAGCCGCAGCCGCAATCCTGCTCTGGGAGATTTCCAGGCGCTGAAACGATATTTTTTAAGCTGGACATGACCTGCCCGGCTTATTCGCGTATGTTCTGCTGCGTGGACGCAGCAGGCAGTGCAAAACCATAAGCTGACTTTCGGCTTTGCACTGCCTAATGCCCTGATGGGCGCAAATCAGAAAATTTAGGGGGAAACTCTGTGCCGCATCTAGTAATACTGGAGTCGCCGTCAAAGGCGAAAACCGTTAAGAAGTACCTCGGCGAGGGCTATGACGTAATAGCCTCCACCGGTCATATAATCGACCTGCCGAAGTCCAAGCTCGGCGTTGACGTGGAGCACGATTTTGCTCCGCAGTACGTCAATATGAAGGACAAGGCGGAGGTCATAAAGGAGCTAAAAAAACACGCTAAGGCGAGCGATATCGTCTACCTCGCGACCGACCCGGATAGAGAGGGCGAAGCGATAGCATGGCATCTGTCGCATCTTCTGAATATCGACGAGAAGGCTCCGGTGCGCGTTACATTCAACGAGATCACCAAAACCGGCGTAAAGGCCGGAATGAGCGCCCCGCGCTGTATCGACACAAACATAGTCGACGCACAGCAGGCGCGCCGTATCCTTGACAGAATAGTAGGTTATAAGCTGTCTCCGTTCCTCTGGAAGAAGGTAAGGCGCGGTCTGTCCGCAGGACGCGTGCAGTCCGTTGCGGTGCGTATCATCGTCGACCGCGAGAACGAGATCCGCAGCTTCGTTTCCCAGGAGTACTGGAGCGTTGACGCAAAGCTGCTCGCGGCTTCTTCAAAGAAGGCTTTCCCGGCGAAGCTCAGCGAAGTCGACGGGGAAAAGGTGTCCATCGGCAGCAAGGAGGAGGCTGACAAGCTCCTTGAGCGCCTCAAGGGCGCGGAGTTCATCGTTCCCGGGCTGAAAAAGTCACAGCGCAAGAAGCAGCCCGCTCCGCCGTTTACGACCTCGACCCTCCAGCAGGAGGCGAGCCGCCGCTATTCCTTCCAGTCCCGCCGTACAATGAAGGCGGCACAGGAGCTGTACGAAGGTATCGACGTTGCAGGAATGGGCGCCGTCGGTCTGATAACCTACATGAGAACCGATTCGCTGCGTATCTCCGACGAGGCTAAGGCTGCCGCCGCAGACCTCATCAAGGAGCTTTACGGCGCGGAGTATCTCCCGGAGAAGCCCCGGGTGTTCAAATCGAAGAACAATGCGCAGGACGCCCACGAGGCGATACGCCCCACCACGGTCAGCCTGACACCCGACAAGGTCAAGGCTTCGCTGAGCTCCGACCAGTATAAGCTCTACAAGCTCATCTGGGAGCGCTTCATGGCAAGCCAGATGCAGAATGCCGTCCTTGATACCGTTGCTGCGGACATCACAGCCGCAGGCTGCCTTTTCAAGAGCAGCGGCTATTCCGTGAAGTTCGACGGATTCACAAAGCTCTATGAGGAGACGAAGGACGCCGACAATGAGCAGAGCGGAGCGCTCCCGAAGCTGGAAAAGGGCGAGAAGCTCACAGCGAAGGAAGTGCTCGGAAATCAGCACTTCACACAGCCTCCGGCGCGCTACAACGAAGCCTCCCTCATCAAGGAGCTTGAGGAAAACGGTATCGGCAGACCGTCGACCTATGCGCCGACTATCTCCACGATCATCGACCGTCACTATGTCGAGCGCGAGCAGGGAAATCAGATAAAGCCCACGGCGCTCGGAGAGGTAATTACCGAGCTGCTTAAGGAACACTTCAACGATATAGTAGACGTCAAATTCACGGCTAAGATGGAGACGGAACTTGATAACATCGAACACGGTACAGTGAACTGGGTGGATATCCTGCGGAGATTCTACGGCAATTTCGCGAAAACGCTTGAAAAGGCGGAAGCCGACATGGAGGGCAAGCGCGTGAAGGTCCCCGACGAGCCCACCGACGTTATCTGCGAAGAGTGCGGAAAGCCGATGGTTATCAAGATAGGTCCGTTCGGAAAGTTCCTCGGGTGCAGCGGATTTCCGGAGTGCAAGTTCACCAAGAAGATAGTCACTGAAACCCAGGGAAACTGCCCGAAGTGCGGAAAGAAGATGCTTGCGAAGAAGTCCAAGAAGGGCAAGCCGTTCTACGGCTGCGAGGACTATCAGAACTGCAACTTCATGACGTGGGATCTGCCGATTTCGGAGAAATGTCCGCAGTGCGGGGCTACTCTCTTCAAGAAAACCGGCAGACAGGGTAAGATATATTGCGCGAAGGAGGGCTGCGGCTACGAACGCCCCCTCGACAGTGCAGATTCAAAGGATAAGAGCAATGACAGTTAAGGTTATCGGCGCGGGTCTCGCCGGGTGCGAAGCGGCGGTACAGCTCGCAGGGCGCGGGTTTGACGTTGAGCTCCACGAAATGAAGCCGCAGAAATATTCCCCGGCGCACCACTACGAGGGCTTTGCGGAGCTGGTCTGCTCGAATTCGCTCAAGGCGGCGCGCCCTGAGAGCGCGTGCGGTCTGCTTAAGGAGGAAATGCGCCGGTTCGGTTCGGTGATACTCCAGGCTGCGGAAAAGACCGCAGTCCCTGCCGGAGGCGCTCTCGCGGTAAACCGCACGGAGTTTTCCGACGAGGTGACGAGAATAGTCAGGAGCTTTCCGAATATCCGGGTGATAGAAGGAGAAGTTACCGAGCTTCCGGAAAAAAACGCGGTGATATGCACAGGTCCGCTGACCTCCGACGCGCTGGCCGAGAAAATACGCGGCATATGCGGCGAGGGGCTGAGCTTTTACGACGCGGCGGCACCCATCGTTTCGGCGGACAGCATTGATTTCAGCAAGGCGTTTTTCCAGACGAGGTACGACAAGGGCGAGGCGGATTACGTCAACTGCCCCATGACCCGGGAGGAATACGAGGCGTTCTACGAGGCGCTTGTGACCGCTGAGAGCGCTCCTTTAAAGGAGTTCGACCGCCCGGAGGAGTCCGCGGGAATGAAGGTGTTCGAGGGCTGCATGCCGGTGGAGGTACTCGCGAAGCGCGGCTTTGAGAGCGTCCGCTACGGCTGCATGAAGCCCGTTGGGCTGACCGACCCGCGCACCGGGAAGCGCCCATACGCGGCGGTGCAGCTCCGCAAGGAGAACAGGGACGGCACGATGTACAACCTGGTCGGATTCCAGACCAACCTGAAATTCGGCGAGCAGAAGCGCGTATTTTCGATGATACCCGGGCTTGAAAACGCGGAGTTCGTGCGCTATGGCGTAATGCACCGCAATACGTTCCTCGACAGCCCTAGGCTGCTGGACGAATGGTTCATGCTGCGCGGTTCTGACAACGTTTTTTTTGGAGGTCAGATGACCGGCGTGGAGGGCTACGTTGAAAGCGCGGCTTCCGGAATCGTCGCGGGAAGGGCGCTTGCCGACAGGCTCAGCGGAAAGCAGCCGCTGACGCTCCCCAGGACGACAATGCTGGGGGCGCTGTGCAGCTACATCAGCGACCCTACCGTTGAGAATTTTCAGCCGATGGCAAGCAGCATGGGCATACTTCCGTCCCTTGACAGGGTGATAAAAGGCAAGCAGGAGCGCTACGGCGCGCTTGCACAGAGAGCGCTTTCCGACCTGGACAAGGCTCTTTCCGACAGTGAGGATACATAATATGAAAATAGTTATAGACGGATTCGGCGGCGACAACGCACCGGACGAAGTATTAAAGGGCGCGGCTCTCGCGGTTAAGGAGCTTGGAATCGACATCGCGATAACCGGCGATGAGAAGATACTTATGGAGCGCATGAAGGCTCTGGATATCTCCGACAGCCACCTCGAGCTGGTGCATGCGGAGGGCGTTATCACTACGGAGGACGCTCCCAAGTCGGTCATCAAGGAGAATTCCGGCACTTCAATGGGCAAGGCGCTGTATTACCTCGCTGAAGGCAATGCCGACGCGTTCATCAGCGCGGGAAGCACTGCGGCTATCGTAGTCGGCGGCACTATGGTCGGCAAGCGCATAAAGGGCGTCAAGAGGACTGCGCTGGTTCCGCTCATGCCCTGCCTAGGCGGCGGAAGATACGCGGTAGTCGACGGCGGCGCAAACCTTGAGTGCCGTCCGGAAATGCTCCAGCAGTTCGCCGTACTGGGAAGCATTTTTATGGAGAAAACCATGGGGATAGAGAAGCCCCGCGTAGGTCTGCTGAACATCGGCACCGAGGAGGAAAAGGGCAGGGAGCTTGAGCACGAGACCGTGAAGCTCCTCAGAAATACGCCCTCCATCAATTTCCTCGGCTATGTCGAGGGCCGCGACGCGCCCATCGGCAAGGTGGACGTCCTTGTCACCGACGGATTCACCGGAAACGTGTTCCTGAAGGCGTGCGAGGGCATGGGAATACTCATGAAGCAGTCGCTGAAATCAATGTTCTTCGCAAATCTCAAGACGAAGATAGGCGCGCTCTGTGTAAAGAAGCAGCTCGGCGACATCACAAAGCAGCTTGATTACAAGACCATCGGCGGCTCTCCGCTGCTGGGAACAGCAAAGCCGGTATTCAAGGCGCACGGAAGCTCCGACGCGGCGGCGTTCCTGGGAGCGTTCCGCCAGGCGAAGATGTTCGTTGAGAAGAACGCGATAGAGGAAATGACGAGCGCTATTGCGGCTCTCGGAGTTAAGGAAGAGGATTGACATGTCTGAATTCAGTCAGCTTGAAGAAAAGATAGGATACACCTTTAAGGATAAGTCGTACCTGCGCGGCGCGATGACCCATTCCAGCTATTCCGGCGGAAAGAACAACGGCAGCAACGAGCGCCTGGAGTTCCTCGGGGACAGCGTGCTTCAGATAACAGTTTCGCTGTACCTCTACACGAATATGACCACCGTTCCGGAGGGCGGGCTGACAAAGCTGCGCGCCTCCATCGTGTGCGAGAATTCGCTGTACAACTTCGCGAAGCGCATTTCACTGGGCGACTACATTCTGCTCGGAAAGGGCGAGGAGATGACCGGAGGCCGCGAGCGCCGCTCCATTCTCGCGGACGCTTTCGAAGCGCTCATCGCGGCTATATTCCTTGACGGCGGAATGGACGAGGCTCAGAAGTTCATCATGAGATTCGTGCCGTCTATCGAGGCGATAAAGAGCGGAAAGGTAAAGCTCGGCGACTACAAGACGATTTTGCAGGAGATAATCCAGCAGAATCCGGAGGAGCATATCTCCTACGAAGTCACCGAGGAAGAGGGCGAAGCTCACCACAAGACCTTCACTGCGGACGTTATGCTGAACGGTCAGAGCATAGGCACCGGCTCGGGTCAGAGCAAGAAGGAAGCCGAACAGGCTGCCGCCAAGGAAGCTATCGGGCTGATGGGCTATGAAACGGACTAACATCTCGGTTTTCATTCCGCACATCGGTTGCCCGCATCGGTGCAGCTTCTGCGACCAGAGGAGCATTTCCGGAGCGGCTCACGCGCCATCTCCGGAGGAAGTCGCGGCGCTGCTCGAGGAGCAGGCTCCGCACCTCGCAGAGCGGGGAATGCAGGCGGAGATCGCGTTTTTCGGAGGCAGTTTCACCGCCGTCCCGAGGGAGTATATGGTCAGCCTGCTGGAGTGCGCACATGCGGCGGTACAAAAGCACCCGGAGGTCTATTGCGGGATACGCTGCTCCACACGCCCGGACTGCGTTGACGACGAGATAATCGCGATACTGAAAAAATACGGCATGACCGCCGTGGAGCTTGGCGCGCAGTCCATGTCGGACGAGGTGCTGACAGCCAACGAGCGCGGGCATTCTGCCGAGGACGTCCGCAGGGCTTCCCGGCTGATACGGGAAAGCGGGATATCGCTGGGTTTACAGATGATGACCGGGCTTTACCGCGACAGCGAGGACGCCGTGAGGTACACCTGCCGGGAGTTCATCGCGCTCAAGCCGGACACGGTGCGCATTTACCCGACGGTCATTCTGAAGCACACGCGGCTTGGACGGCTGTTTGAAAGCGGGGAGTATCAGAGCTTCGGATTCGAGCAGACCGTAGACCTGTGCGCGGAGCTTCTTCGGGAGTTCACCGCGGCTGGAGTCCGCGTTATAAGAATGGGGCTTCACGCTTCCGCCGAAGTGGAAAGCGAAATGCTCGGCGGAGTGTACCACCCGGCATTCCGGGAGATAGTGGAGAGCCGGCTGTTTCTGAATGACGCGAAGCAGAAGCTGTCCGCACTGAAAAAAGGACATTATATTTTATACACCGACAGCCGGAACATCAGCCGGGCAGTCGGACAGAAACGCGGAAATATCGCGGCTCTGAGGGAGCTGGGGTATGAAGTCGATGTCAAGCCTCTGGAAGGGGCGTACATCGAGCTGCGATAAACATTGAGGTTTGTGAATGTTTTTTAAGTCACTTGAGATACACGGGTTCAAATCCTTTGCGGACAAGACCGTACTGAATTTCGACGCCCAGACCACCGCAGTCGTTGGAAGCAATGGCAACGGCAAGAGCAACATAAGCGACGCCCTGCGCTGGGTAATGGGAGAGCAGGGCGCAAAGACCCTGCGCGGCGAAAAGATGGAGGACGTAATCTTCCACGGGACCACCGACAGAAAGCCGATGGGATTCGCGAAGGTCGCGCTGTGCATCGACAACACCGACCGCGCCCTTGCAGTGGACGCGGACGAGGTGACGATCTCCCGCAAGCTCTACCGCACCGGCGAGAGCGAATACCTCATAAACGGCGCGAAGTCCAGGCTGAAAGACATTCAGGAAATGCTGCTCGGTACGGGACTCGGGCGCGATGGATATTCCATAATCGGACAGGGCAGGGTCGCTGAGATAGTCAACGCCCGCGGTACCCAGCGCCGCGAGATATTCGAGGAAGCGGCGGGCATTTCGCTGTTCCTCCACAAGAAAGCGGAAGCCGAGAAGGAACTTGAGAGCGCCGAGGAAAACATCACCCGCCAGAAGGATATTATCCGTTCAGACGAGGAGCGCCTCCCGGTGCTTAAAAAGCAGTCGGAGAAGGCGGTTTTAGCCGCAGAGCTTCTCGACCAGAAGAAGGAGCTTGAGATATCCGTAGGAGCGGCTCACTATGAGGAGCGCCGCACCGCAATAAAGAAGCTGGACGACGACCTGCTGCTAAACCGCGCGGAGTGCGAGCACTTCGAAAAGGACGCGGAGAAGCTCCAGAACAGCATTGAAGAAAGCACCGAAAAGAAGCAGCGCATACAGGCAGAGCTTGAGCGTTTCCGCAGCAGCCGCGAGGCTGTAAACGCGGAGATAGCGGAGAAACGTTCCACGATACAGGTGCGCGAGAACGACCTCCGCCACAATGACGAGCGCCGCACGGAACTCACTCAGCAGATAGCGAACGCCGAGGAGAGCAGCCGCAGCTTCGACGACGCAATAAAGGAGTTCCGCAGCAAAATAGAGGAAAAGACCGCCGAGGTGGAGCGGTTTGAGAAGCAGCGGACCGACCTCCAGGAAAAGCTCAGCGCAATGGCGGAGCAGAACGCCGAGAGCGACAAGGCGTATTCCGCGCTGGAGCAGGAACTCGCGCAGATCTACCGCGAACGCAGCGAGGCTGACGTGCGGTCGGTTCAGGCGGAGTGTTCCGCAGCGGAGGCCGAGGAACAGAAACAGACGTTTCTGAGCGACGTGCAGAATTCCGAGGCGAAGCTGAAGGAGTACTCCGACAGCGCCGCACAGGTCGGGAAATCACTCGCGGAGGTAGGCGAGAAGCGCTCCGCGACGGCAAACAAGCTGGCGGGATATCAGCGCCTCAACGACGGCAAGGTTCGCCGCATGAACGAGGCGAAATCCGAGGCTGAGAAGGTACGCAGCGAGCTTGACATGATGCAGAACCGCTATAAAGTACTGGACGACGTTGAGAAGAACATGGAGGGCTACAACCGAAGCGTCAAGGAACTGATGAAGGCTTCACAGCAGGGGAGAATGAGCGGTATCCACGGCACCGTTGCAGATGTAGTTACTATCGACGAGCGGTACGTCCTCGCGATAGAGACCGCGCTGGGAGCGGCAATGCAGAACGTCATCGTGGACAGTGAGGAGACAGCAAAGCGCTGTATCCGCTTCCTCAAGGAAACGAATTTCGGTCGTGCGACCATGCTTCCTATAACCACCATGAAGGGGCGCTTCCTGAACGAGCCGCGGCTTAGCTCAGAGCAGGGCTTCGAGGGCATAGCAAGCGACCTCGTGGACTGCGACCAGGAGTACCGGAACATAATCAGCTACCTGCTGGGGCTTACCGTTATCGTGGACGATATCGACACGGCGGCGTTCCTCAGTAAGAAATACAATTTCAGATTCCGCGTCGTTACGCTTGACGGTCAGGTCGTCAACGCAGGCGGCTCCTTCACCGGAGGAAGCCGGGCGAGCGGCACGGGTATCATTTCCAGAAAGCAGCAGAAGGATTCGCTGTATACCTCGATAATCGAGATGAAAAAGACCCTCGTTGAAAAGACAGAGGCGTACCAGCAGTACCAGGCGGAGGCAGCGAAATTCGCAGTCGAGATCGACGGCATGCAGGACGAGCTGAGAAGCTGCGATTCTCAGGAAATCAACCTCCGCGCTGAGCTGTCGAAGTTCAATACGCTGGCTCAGCAGCTTACCGAGCAGGGAGCGCACTCAAGGCAGGCTCTGGAGCGCTTCGACCTCCAGATAAAGAATTACACCGCGCAGCTCACCGAACTTCGCAGTGTGGTCGAGGAGTGCGACAAAAAGGCTGAGGGGCTTGAAGAAAAGCTGAGGCAGTCCGGCAGCGAGCGCGACTCCGCGGCTTCGCAGAGCAAGGAGATTTCCGAGGAGATATCCCGGATAAACCTCGAGCAGATGGCTGCGAAGAAGGACATCGACGCGTTCAACGTTGAGATCAGGAACCGTGAGGAGAACCGCCGGGCGCTGTTTCAGAGCAGCGACAGCTTCCGCGGGAAGATGGCGGAGCTCGACCGCAGCGACGAGGAGATCCGCGTTGAAATTGAGAAGCTCCGCATGGAGCTTGAGCAGCACAGCGGGGAGCTTACCGGCAAGGACGAGGATATTTCCCGCAGCATGGCCGAGATAGACGGCCTGGATCTGGCGATAGGTCAGATGAACCGCGACATAAACGAGGCGAACCGCGACAAGGAGCGCTTCGCAAGGGAAGTCGCCAGGCTGGAGGAGCGCCGCAAGAGCGAGGAGCGTGAGAAGGAGCGCATAGTCTCCATGCTGCTCGAAAGCTACGACATGACGGTGTCGATGGCGATAGAGCAGGCGAAGCCGCTTGAGAACCTGCTGGCGGCGGAAAACGACCTCGAGGAGCTGAGAAAGCAGATAACAAAGCTCGGAAACGTCAACATGGAGTCCATCGAGGAGTACCGCACGGTGTCGGAGCGATACAAGTTCCAGACC
>ENA-UPWU01001226-UPWU01001226.1-human-gut-metagenome-genome-assembly--contig:-NODE-1226-length-10767-cov-5.797942_pt1 | contig 10767 bp, 7 predicted proteins | sample MGYA00250058_ERZ773392 | MGnify/ENA primary metagenome ERZ773392 (study PRJEB29103, sample SAMN06112084) | human gut metagenome | biome: human gut; feature: ankylosing spondylitis patient; material... | reverse complement strand
AAGGGGGCATTGTTGAATGTTTTAAGGGGGCAGAATCGCTTGGTTTTAGGGGGCAGCTTACACTGGATTTTCCAATAGCCTTTCGGGGCGTGTTCCCCGGTATAAATCAAACCGCCACGTTCCAGCGCAGCGGCGCGGAGGGCTTTTGCTCGATCGCTATTGCGTTCGTAATTGAGGGCGCGGCGTAAAACATTGCGTCCGACTTTGAAAGTTTCCCGCATTTCCCGCAGAACCGAAGCGGGTAAAAGGATTTGTCTTGTCATAATTGCCTATTATTTGTTATTTTGAGTATCTTTGTTTCGTGGTTACATTGGAACCACACCGCAAATATACAAAGTAGTTTGTAATTATACAAAGAAAAAGGTAATTATTTTTATGCCCAGTACGAATAATAGTGTATCTGAACGTTTTAACGCCCTCGTCAAAGCATTAGGGCACAACATATCATCTTTCGCTCGTGCATTAGGTTACGAGCGCAGCGATAAGTTATACAACATACAAAAGGGAAAATATTATCCGAGTTTTGAAATTCTCGACGACATTACAAAGAACTTTGTATCTGTCAATGCGGATTGGTTAATTACAGGTCGAGGCGACATGTTTTTGACCTCAAATCAAAACATGGGGAGTGGAGACGTCGAAAAAAAATCAATCGAGGAGCATCTATTGGAACTAATAAAGGAAAAAGATGCCAAGATCGAAGAGCAAGCAAAACAAATTGGACGGCTGGAAGCGGAGAACGAAATTCTAAAAGCAGAGAATAATATATTAAAAAAGGACGCTCGTTCAACGGATGCCGGGGATGCCACCTCTGTCGCTGCCGTCGGGTAGGAATATATTTTGTCGAGCCAAAATATTAGCAATGCACTGTAATATAGTTATATACACAAAATAAAACCCCTATTCAAATGTGCATTTTGGGGGTGTTTATCTTTGAAAATAGCCTCTTTTTGCATTATGATTTATTCGTTTGTGGGTTGATATGTATTTGTTTTGTCCCCTATATTGTCCCTCTGTGCGTCCCTCCGTTCCGCATTTTTGATATTTTGAGCAAAAATTCAAATGTACATTTTCGGGGATATATGTCTCTTTTCAAATCCCTATCAAATGGCGTTTAAGCACTTGATTCGACAGCGAGCAGTTTCAGCCTTATATAGCACAAATCGCCCGCATATCGGTACTGCAAGCCGTTAGGCACAAAAAAAGGGCGTAAATCGCCCCGTTTTGCCTGTAAATACAAGCACAATACAAATCGAGTTCAAGCAACAGCCGCCGGAATTAACACGAAATTCAAGCAAATGCACATTTGAATTTCGCGCCGAAATTTTGTCGCTCTCTCGTAAGTCATTGTTTTATTGTCGCTTGTCTCTCGTTTCTCCCTGTTCTACTGTGTACATCTCAATTTCATGCCCGTACACTCACTGACAAAAATCGTTGATATTATTTCTTTCGGCGGTAAAGACATATATAATTTCATACTGCCCATTCCTCCATCATTCAAACAAGAAACAGTCAAAGATCTTTCCCAGCCCTCGGACATATTCAAAGATGCCTTTTGTACCAAAAACTTAATGAGTCGTAGCTCCTCCGGATTCGGTTTTCTAATGTTTTTCTTGTATTCGTCCAACATCGACCCCACTTCTCTTCTTTTATTTTAGCGTCTTTTTTCGAAGTTGGACTACCGGTTTTTCCGGACAATGCGGGCCGTCGATTGAGTTCTCTGCAACAGAAAAACCTCCGGCCCCGAAGCATATCGCTCCATCAAATCGCCGTTATAGCCCCGGATGGTGAGCAGCTCCATGTTCTCGACCTTCATTACGTCGAACTCCTCGTTTCGGAGGGCTTGAATCGCCTCGTCGATATGCCAGGAGTTATCCACGCAGAGGCTGAGGTTCACCGCCGAGTTATGCACCAGATTGACCTTGATACGGTGTCGCTCCAGCAGGGAGAAGATCGCCGCGAATTTCTCTTCGAGCACGAAGGAAAAGTCCCGCGAACGGATCGTCAGCAATACCTGATCCTTCTTCAGGATCAGAATCGGAACCTCGATCGGCGCCGACATACGGCGAATCACCGTGCCCGGTTTTCGCTTGTCCCCGAAAGGCCGCACGTAGAGCGGGATGTTCTTGTTTTGCAGCGGTTTGATCGTCTTGGGATGGATGATCTGTGCCCCGCTGTAAGCCAACTCGATAGTATCCAGGTAGTTCAGTTCCGCGATCTGCACCGCATCGGGGAAAACCTTCGGGTCGGCATTCAGGATGCCGTCCACGTCTTTCCATACCGACATGGATTCCGCGTCGAGGATATTGGCCGCCACCGCTGCCGAGTAATCCGAACCTTCGCGTCCCAGGGTCGTGGTCGTGCCGTCCGGAGCACCTCCGATAAAGCCCTGCCCGATGAAAATACGGGCCTTCGACTGTTTCATGGCGTTGCGCAGCAGAGTCCGCGATGCGGCGATATCGACCGAGGCGTCCTTGTGTCGCTGTTCGGTGCGGAAGCAGCGTCGCATATCGAGCCAGCAATTGTCGATACCCCGTTCGGAGAGGTACTCCGAAATGATCGTCGTCGAGATCAGCTCGCCGAAAGCGACGATGGTGTCGTACCACAGCTCGGCGTCTTCCGGACGATAGACCGTTTCGGTCGCCACCTGTTCGAGCTCCCCGAAAAGCCGTTCGATCTTCTCGAGCCGGGTCGGAGCGCCGTACAGTTCGTTTACGATTTCGGCGTGGTATTGCCTCAGCGCGGTGATGTGCTCCATCGAGAAGGCTTTGTCGCCCTTCTGCAACCCTTCGAAAACCTTCTCCAAGGCATTCGTGGTCTTACCCATTGCCGATACGATGATGAACAGATCCCGTTCGTCACCGATGATCTTCAGCAGGTTTTGCACACCGTCCGCGTTGCGGACCGATGCGCCGCCGAACTTGTAAACTTTCATTTTAAGTCGTAATAAATTAGGGTCGTTGTATCTTAATTATCACGGGATATTACTATAGCGTGTGTCATAGACAGCTCTCCCTTTTTTGAATTGCCAAACGCGTAACTTGCCCCGGACCGTTCCATATTTTTCGCTGTCTGGAACATATTTGCTCCTCCTTGTGTCAAGTGTATCAGTCATAATTTTTTCAGAATAACAATTTTGCAGCAAAAATTCTCTCTGCTGAAAATCCACAGACTCAAAGATTGGGCGCCAATAGGAGTAGATCGCTGGCGAAATATAGGCTTTTCGGTCTACATAGTCGTAAAACAAAAAACGCTCCGCATCGGCTGCATTGTTATAAATTGAGAAAGCATCAAATATTTTAACCCCATTTCGCTCGTATGTCCCCAAATGTATTACGTCATCTTCGTTTTCAGTAGTCATTCGATAGAGCGTATACTCGGTCGTACCTCTTTTTAGAACCACTTCGTACCGAGCTTCCGTCGCAGTTTCTGCTACTTCAAGCCGAAGGATATCCTTTTCCTCGGTACGAAGTTGCGGTGTCAATCCACAACAGGCGGTACCGACACTTGAAACAACGATGTGGAACAGGATAAGCGTGCTTCTCATCTTGCAGCCTCTATAATAATTGCTCTATGTTATCTCGGTATGCCTTTAAGGATGTAATCCGATAATGTATTTATTTCGTTTCGACCGTCTTGTAAGGCGTGTCCGTATTCTCGAACAGGAACGAGAACACGTCGGTAGCCTCTTCGATGCGCTTCGAGACGGGTTTGCCGGCGCCGTGGCCCGCCTTGGTGTCGATGCGGATCAGGATCGGAGCGTCGCCGCCCTGGGCGTACTGCATCTCGGCGGCGAACTTGAACGAATGGGCCGGCACGACACGGTCATCGTGGTCGGCAGTCGTTATCAGCGTCGCAGGATACTTCGTGCCCTTCTTGATGTTATGCAGCGGGGAGTATTTGTAGAGGTAGCCGAACTGCTCCTCGTCGTCGCTCGAGCCGTACTCTACGACCCAGCCCCAGCCGATGGTGAACTTGTGGTAGCGGAGCATGTCCATCACGCCGACCGCCGGCAGGCAGACGCCGAACAGGTCGGGACGCTGCACTTCGCAGGCACCCACCAGCAGGCCGCCGTTCGAACCGCCCGCGATGGCGAGTTTCTTCGACGAGGTATATTTGTTGGCAATGAGGTATTCGGCCGCTGCGATGAAATCATCGAAAACGTTCTGTTTTTTGTCCAGCATGCCGCCCTTGTGCCACTCTTCTCCGTATTCCAGGCCGCCGCGCAGGTTGGCTACGCAATAAACGCCGCCCTGTTCCATGAACATAATGGCAGCCGGGTTGAACCAGGGCGCGAGGCTGACTTGGAACCCACCGTAAGCGTAGAGGTAACAGGGGTTGTTGCCGTCGAGCTTCAGTCCGTTGCGATAGACGATGAACATCGGGACTTTCGTGCCGTCCTTGCTGGTGTAGAACACCTGTTCCGTAGTGTAGTCTTCGGGGCTGAATTTCACTTCGGGACGCTTATACAGGGTCGATTCGCCCGTTGCGAGGTCGTAACGGTAAACGGTCGAAGGTGTCGTGAAGTTGGTCAGCGAATAGAAGGCCTCCGTTTCGCCTTTTTTACCGGAGAATCCGCCTGCCGATCCGATGGCGGGCAGCTCGACTTTCCGAATGAGCTTGCCGTTCCAGTCGTACTGGTAAACCTGGCTTTGGGCATCCTCCAGGTAGGAAGCCATCAGATAGTCGCCCGGTTTGCTGACGATCTCAAGCATATTCTTCGGATTTTCGGGGATAATCTCCTCGATCACCGAAGGATTATTCAGGTCGATGCGGATCACGCGGTAGTTGGGAGCATCGAGGTTGGTACGCACGTAAAGTTTATCGTTCTCGGCGCGAATAATCTCGTGGTCGTTGGCAAAGCCGGGAAGCAGCACCTTGAACTTTTTATCGCTGCTTTTTCGGTAGAGGATCTCGCTGCCCGACGTACCTTCCGATGCCGTGATGAAAAGCCACTTGCCGTCCTTGCTGACACTGGAAGCGAAATAGCGCAACGGATGTTGTGTGTCCATATGAATCAGACGATCGGAAGACTGGGGCTTACCGAGCGTGTGATAATACACCTTCTGATATTGGTTCTGGGAAGAATAGACGCCCGCTTCCGGAACGTCGAACGTACTGTAATAAAATCCCTTTTCGTCGGGTGTCCACACTGCGTTGGAGAGCTTCACCCATTTTACGATATCGCCCGTGGGCTGCTTGTCCGCCGTACGGATGACATGAATGTCGCTCCAGTCCGAACCTGAAGCCGAAGCCGCATAAGCCAGGTAGCGGCCATCTTCCGAGAAAGAGATGCCCGACAACGCAACCGTTCCGTCCTCGGAGAGCGTGTTGGGATCGAGGAATACCTCCGGCTCGGCGTCGAGCGAAGCCTGGCGGTACAGCACGGCCTGGTTCTGTCGTCCGTCGTTGCGGTAAAAATAGTAATAATCCCCGAATTTAGCCGGAGCTCCCTCCCAGGGATAAGCCCACAGCTCGGTCAGGCGGGCACGCATCGCCTCGCGGAACGGAATTTGATCCAGGTAATTCTGCGTCACGGCATTTTCGGCAGCGACCCAGGCGGCCGTCTGTTCCGAACGGTCGTCTTCGAGCCAGCGGTAGGGGTCGGCGACTTCGGTGCCGAAGTAGTTATCCACGACTTCCGTACGCTCGGCCTCGGGATAAGGCAGGTGTTTGATTTTCATAGATGACTTACAGGCGGTAAGTGCAGCAGCGGCACAAAAAACCGCTAAAGTAATTTTAACGTGTTTTAACATATTTTAGTATTTGGAGGGTTTCGAAAGACAAATATACGAAAAGTCCGGCGCAATCGTGCAGGTTTGTTCGCAAAGATTGTCCGAACATTCCATATATTCGCAGAATATCCGAAAAAGTTGCCGGCATCCGGCGATCCGCAGGAGAATTTTGTAACTTTGAAACCGGAATAACGAAAGTGAAAAACAGGAATGGACAATCAGTTGCGACAAATTATCGAAGAGGCCTGGAACGACCGGGCATTGCTTGCGGAGTCCCGTGTGCGGGAGGCGGTCCGCGCCGTTATCGAAGAACTGGACAAAGGACGCCTGCGAACGGCCGAACCCATCGATCCGTCCCGGAGCCAGTGGCAGGTCAATGAGTGGGTCAAGAAGGCGATTCTGCTCTATTTTCCGATGCAGGAGATGCGCACCATGCGGGCCGGAGAGCTCGAATGGCACGACAAAATGGACCTCAAGCACGGCTACGAGGAGCTGGGCGTACGGGTCGTGCCGCACGCCGTGGCGCGCTACGGAGCTTACATTTCGCCGGGGGCGATCCTGATGCCCTCCTACGTCAATATCGGAGCCTGGGTCGGTGCCGGCACGATGGTCGATACGTGGGCGACGGTCGGCTCCTGCGCCCAGGTCGGCGAGCGCGTCCACCTGAGCGGCGGCGTGGGCGTGGGCGGTGTGCTGGAACCCGTGCAGGCGGCCCCCGTCATCATCGAGGACGACTGTTTCATCGGCTCCCGGGCCATCGTGGTCGAAGGGGCGCACATCTGCCGCGAATCGGTGCTGGGCGCCGGCGTGGTGATTACCGGATCGACGCATATTATCGACGTAACGGAGGCGGAACCCAAACAGTACAAGGGATACGTCCCCGCCGGATCGGTGGTCATTCCGGGCAGCTACCCCAAGCGTTTCCCGGCCGGGGAGTACGGCGTTCCCTGTGCGCTGATTATCGGACGCCGCAAGGAGTCCACCGACAAGAAAACTTCGCTCACCGCGGCGCTCCGGGATTTCGGAGTTTCGGTATAGTACCTTTCGGATGCACAGGACCCGTTATCACTTTCTCGAAGAGACGACCTCGACCAACGACGAGGCCCGGAATCCTCGCTACGGACACGGCGATGCGATCTGCGCCGAGCGGCAGACTGCCGGACGCGGCCAGCGGGGGCATACCTGGAGCAGCGAGGAGGGACGCAACCTGATGTTCTCGCTGGTATGGGAACCCCGTTTCCTGCCCGTTTCGGAACAGTTTCTGCTTTCGGAAGCGGTGGCTTTGGCTTTGACGGACCTTTTGGGCGGTTACGGCATCGACGCCCGGATCAAATGGACGAACGATATCTATGCGGGCGACCGCAAGCTGGTCGGCATCCTGATCGAACACAACCTGACGGGCGACCGCCTGTCGCGTACGATCGTCGGAATCGGGGTGAACGTCAATCAGACCCGGTTCGATCCGTCGTTGCCGAACCCGTCGTCGATGCGCCTCGAAACCGGCTGCGAATACGATCGGCAGGAGGTGCTGCACCGCTTGGGCGACTGTCTGGCCGCCCGGTACGAACAACTCGAGAAAGGGGATCAGGAGGCGCTACAGGCCGACTACCGACGGCGGATGTACCGGCTCGGAGAGCGGCATCGGTACCGTTATCCCGACGGCCGGACAGTGGAGGCCGTGCTGCGGGGCGTGCGCCCTTCGGGAGAGCTGCTGCTGGAGCTGCCCGACGGCCGTACCGAAGGGTATCTGTTCCGGGAGATAGAGTTCGTTATCGAGGGGAAGCGGACGGCTCGAACGGACGGGACGGGCTGCGTGTTAAAAAAATAACAGGATAACGTTGGCCGAACGAAAAATAACCTTATATTTGCAATGATATTTTAGACCGCGAATAAATTTCATTTTAACCAATTCAAATACCGAAAATTATGAACCGCAGCTATTGAGAGGATCGAACTCGCGATGCCGATCTTGATATAATTCATCGTTTTCATAGTCAGGTCTTGATTAGAAGGTTAAGGTTAATCCCAGTACGTAGGAACGGGCGGTCGGGAACGATGCGAACCAGGTGTTGTCGTAGTTCAGCATCTGGCGCATGTTGGAGAAGGCGCAGACGTTGTTCACGCTGAAATTCACGTCGATGGCGCTCAAGCCGATCCGGCGGACGAATTTCTGATTGACACGGTAGCCCAGCGTGATGTTGCGCAGCTGCACGTAGTTGAGCTTCTTGTAGTAGCCGTGGCTGAAGGAGGCCTGGTAACCCGGCGAAACGACCTCTGCGTCGGGGGTCTCCGGCGTCCAGTATTTCACGCCGTGGATGTAGTTGCCCGAACCGAACGTATACGAGGAGATGTTGGCCACGTTGTCCGTCATCCACTTGCCGAAGACGCCGTTGAACAGGAACGAGAAATAGAAGTCCTTGTAGGAGAAACGGTTGCCCATCGACATCGTGAAGCTCGGCTGTTTGCTGCCGATCACCTTGCGGTCTTTGGAGTCGATGACGCCGTTGCCGTCGACATCCTCCAGTTTGGCGGCTCCGGGCGTGGCTCCAGTCTGGTGGGCCACCTCCTTGCCGTCCTTGTCGATGAACGTGAACTCGTCGCCTTCCTGCCAGATGCTGATCATGTTCCAGTCGTAGTAGACCGACAGCGGCTGGCCGATGAACCACTTGTTGTTGATGTCGTCTCTGCCGTCGCCGCGCAGCGCGACGATCTTGTCGCGGTTGAGCGAGAAGGTGAAGTCGGTCTCCCACCTGAAATCCTTCTTGCGGATATTCTGCGAATGGAGCGTCAGTTCGATACCTTTGTTGCGGGTCTGGCCGACGTTGTAGAGAATCTTGCTGTAACCGTTCATAATGGGAACGGTACGCGACATCAGCAGGTCGTGCGTGTTGGAGAGGTACATGTCGATCGTACCGCCCAGACGGCCGTTGAAGAACTGGAAGTCGATACCGAGGTTGGCCGTATAGGTGGTCTCCCAACGCAGGTCGGGATTGCCGATACCGTCGCTCGGCAGGTAGGCCGAGTTGGCGGCGTCGCTGTTGTCGCCCCAAATATATTTGACACCATTGGTCGCGTAGAGACGGTCGAGCGACTGATAACGTGAAATGGCGTTGTTTCCGTTGGCGCCGTATGAGAGGCGGATCTTCAGCATGTCGATCCAAGAGGCGTTGTCCTTGATGAAGCTCTCCTCGCCGAGATGCCAGGCAACGGCAGCCGAGGGGAAGAAAGCCCATTTGTGGTTTTCAGCGAAGGCCGAGAACGAGTCGGCGCGTCCTGTGAGTGTCAGAATGTATTTGCTGTTGAAGCCGTAATTCACACGGAACATGCCCGAAACGAAGTTCTCTTTCCAGAAAGACGAACTGATGGCGATCTTGTTCTCGGCGCCGTCCATCCGGTAGAAGCTCGAGTCGTCGTTTACGAAGCCTTCGCCGCTTTGCGAAGCGGCTGTATACTGGGCCTCCTGCATGGAGAAGAGACCTGTGAAGTCGATGTGATGTTTGCCGAAATTCCGGTCGAATTTAAGCACGTTCTCCCACGTCCAGTCCGTCGTGTGGTTGTTGGCCAGCTCGGCGCGGCCGTCGACTTTCTTACCCGTTACGGTGTTGCGGCCGTAGTAGGTTCCGTTCATCTGGCTGCGGTAGTTGTAGCCGAACTGCGACCGGAAAGAGAGCCCTTTGACCGGAAGTTTGAGATCGAGGAACCCGTTGGCCATGAAGTTGCGGCCCGTGCGTTTCTGGTCGGCGTTGACGTCCTTCATCGGGTTGGGCAGGTTCGAGTAGTCCATCGGCTCCTCGTAGTAGGCGCCGGTCTCGTCCTTGTAGATGCCGTAGGGGCTTTGCTTGATGGCATGTTCGAGGTTCGGCGTCGCACCGCCGGTCTCACGGTTCACGAACTGCGTGGTGAGACCTACGGACAGCCAGTCGTTCATTTTCTGGTTGATGCTGGCATAGACGTTCGTGCGCTGGTAATTCGAATTGTAAACCACGCCGGGGTTGTCCAGGTAGGAAACCGAGGCCATATAGGTGGTCTTCTCGTTGCCGCCCTGGAAGCTCAGCTGGTGGTCCATCGTGAAGACCGTGCGGAAGACGTAGTCCTGCCAGTCGTTGGTGATGCCCTTGGCGTAGTTTACCTTCTCGCTGGCGCTGATAATCGAACCTACCAGCGGATCGAGCTGCTCGCCGCTGTAATTGTTCTTGAGCCGGCCCATGTCCTGTTTGAGGCGGATGAACTCGTTGGGACCCATGGTTTCGATGCGCTGCATCGGCTCGGCGATGGCGAGCTTCGTTTTGTAGGTGACATGGAAATCGCCCTGCGAACCCCGCTTGGTCTGGATCAGGATGACGCCGTTCGAGCCGCGCGAACCGTAGATGGCCACGGCCGACGCGTCTTTCAGCACCGACATGTTCTCGATGATGTTCGGGTCGAGGTCGGCCAGTCCGCCCGAGTAGGGAATGCCGTCGAGAATGATCAGCGGGTCGTTGCTGGCCGTCAGTGAGTTCTGGCCGCGGATCAGCAGGGTCTGGTTGCTGCCCGGCGCTTCGTTGCCGGTCGTGATGTTCAGACCGGCGACCTGGCCGACCAGACGGTCCATCAGGTTGTTGGTCGAGACCATTTCCAGCGTCTGTTTGCTGACGACGGCGAGACCTCCCGTGAGGTCTTTCTTTTTCTGCGTACCGTAACCGATCACGACCACTTCATCCAGCTTTTGTGTATCTTCCGTCAGTGTGACATTCAGGTTGCTTTGTCCTGCAACTTTCACAAAACAAGTATTGTAACCGATAAACGAAATTTGTAAAGTCGCGTTTTCAGGAACTTCGATCGTGAAGTTTCCGTCCATATCAGTAATGGTCCCGACGGTCGTTCCCTGGATTGAAACGTTTGCTCCGGCGATAGGACCAAATTGGTCGGAAACAACACCTTTAACGGTTTTCTGCTCTTGTTGGACCTTGGCAACGATATCCATCTCTTTCTTATACTGTCACCCTTTGTTTTTTCAATAAATTTCACCCCAGATCTACCATAATAACCGCTG
>ENA-UPWU01001224-UPWU01001224.1-human-gut-metagenome-genome-assembly--contig:-NODE-1224-length-10774-cov-28.899411_pt1 | contig 10774 bp, 10 predicted proteins | sample MGYA00250058_ERZ773392 | MGnify/ENA primary metagenome ERZ773392 (study PRJEB29103, sample SAMN06112084) | human gut metagenome | biome: human gut; feature: ankylosing spondylitis patient; material... | reverse complement strand
CTGTTCAGCAGATTCGGGCGTGATTCTACGTTGCTCTCGTGTCTTGCCTACCAGGTAGGCCCGTACCGGCTTTTAGGGAGCAAAGACCTTCCCAAAAGCAAGCTGATACAAAAACTTGAAGCCGGGAACAGGGACATTTACAAGGAGTACATTTCATTCCGCTGCTATAAAGGCAAGGTAGTTCCGAGCATAGAGCGGAGAAGAAAGGTGGAATATCTGCTGCTTTTTGAAGAGTAAAAGAGAAGGGAGAATCTTTCGACATTGAGCCGATTGGTTCTCCCTTTTCACTTTTCTTGAATCTATCAATTTCTGTCACTGAAGCTATGTGCCCGTAAAAGAGGAAGAGCACCCAGATGATGTTCTTCTGTCCGGATGCTGTATTTTTTGTTCATCGTTTCATTCTTCTGCCATATTCCATTATCTGTTCCATGGTCAGCCACTGCGGTTTTTCTTCTTCCTTGAAACTGTCGTGAATCTGTTTCATCAGTTCAATCTGCAGTTCCACAGAGCCGGTCCACAAGCGTCCGATGCTGCCATCTCCCCAATTCAGGAAATATTCGCAGTCTGATTGCAGTCTTCCCAAAAGCTGATAGCGTGAAATCAAATCCTGCTGCAGGATGTCGTTGAAAATTCTTTGTACGTTTGAGTTTAATCGAGTTGCTTCCATATCCGTTGATTTTTGTTTTTTATTTTCCCTCTGATACATCATTGTACCCAAAGGCTGACTTTTCTCTGCCACAAAAGATTTGCGACTATCCCGGACAAGGGTGATACAGTCAATACGCTTTCCCGAACTGAGGGAAAGGAAGATTGTCTTCATCAAGCAGGGCGTTCCTTGACAGGAATGTAAGGCGTGAATCAACCTTTGCAGAGTAAAGTCCCGGCTTTTGGATAGGATGCTGGTGAAAATATTCCAGTTGTCCCCGTGACAAATAACTGCCCGACAAACCGATTTTCTATGAAATACATTATATTTGCATACAAAAGCAATTTGTTAGCATATGGAGAAGGAAATCAATCGTATAAAAGCAGTATTGGCCGAGGTTGGAAAGACCAACCTGTGGCTGGCGGAACAGCTTGGTGTCAACCAGACGACCGTGTCGAAATGGTGTACAAACACTTGCCAGCCAGACTTGCATACCTTATCCCGAATAGCAGAATTACTTAACGTGAGCCGCAGGGAACTGTTGCGCCCTTAAACCGAACATCATTATGGCAGAACTTATAAATGAAACAAAGAACCCGATCCGTGAACTGGTCGGCAAAGGAGAAACACTGGAGGTCGAGTTCAAGTCAGCCCGAGGAGGATTCCCAGGCAGTTTCTGGGAGAGCTATTCAGCTTTCGCCAATACCAATGGAGGAACAATCGTACTTGGGGTCGTGGAAAAGAACAACCGTTTTCTTTTCGACGGACTGACGGAGGAAACCATAATACGGTATAAAAAAATCTTTTGGGACTGTGCGCATAATAAAGGCAAAACAAGCGTCTGTCTTCCTCGCGAATCGGATGTAAGGATAGAACAGGTTGACGGATCGTTTATCCTTATATGCGAAATTCCCCGTGCAAGTTACGAGTTTCGTCCTGTATATATCAACAACAGCCCGTTCGGCAACACTTACAGGAGAAACCATGAAGGTGACTATGTCTGTACGGATGCCGAAGTAAGGCGTATGTTCGCTGATGCGGAACATGACCGTCACTCACAGGACAGCCGTATTCTTGCCGGATTTGATTTTGAGAGGGATATTGATATTGAGACACTGCACCAGTACCGTCAGACCCTCGCCAGCCTGCAGCCCACTCACCCGTGGACGGGTATCAGCGATATGGATTTTCTGAAAAAGGTCGGAGCCTACGCGACTGAATATGAAACCGGCAAAGAAGGCTTCACACTGGCCGGAATCCTTATGTTCGGCAAATATGACAGTATAGTCAACAATTCCGGTGATCCTACATATTTTGTCGATTACCGGGAGCGTATCGCTACTGACGACCCCAATATACGCTGGACGCACCGTATTTACCCGGACGGTACCTGGGAAGCGAACCTCTATCAATTCTACATGAGGGTATATAACCGCCTCATACAATCATTGCCGCGTCCCTTCATGATGAAGGACGGAATACGTCAGGAAGAAACTCCTGCACATGATGCTGTAAGGGAAGCACTTATAAACGCCATCGTCCATCAGGACATAAATGCGCAAGGTCATATCATAGTGGAGCGTACTGATGACAGACTTGTTTTCATGAATCAGGGTATGATGCTGGTTTCCAGACAACAGTACTTCGAAGGAGGACGGAGTATTTGTCGTAATCCGATTCTTCAGAAGATGTTCATGATGCTTGGGCGTGCAGAAAAAGCGGGCAGCGGGGTGGATAAGATTGTCAGCGGGTGGAAATATCTTGGGTGGCCAGTTCCAACCGTTGCAGAGGAAAGCCGTCCTGATTATGTGGTGCTTACTTTGCAACTGGGCAAACAGGAATCATCGAGACAACCCAAGAAAACAACCCAAGAAAACGACACAAGAAAACAACCCAAGAAAACGACACAAGAAAAGGTTACAAGACCTTCCAGCGGACAGGAACAGAGAAAAGCAAAAATTCTGAAATTCTGTGCGGAACCCAAGCCTTTGTTTGACATCATGCAACATCTGGGACTGAAAGCCCGGAAGAACGTGATGAACGTATATATCACCCCGATGATTGAAGCCGGACTGCTGGAAATGACGGAACCGGACAATCCCACGAGCCGTAATCAGATGTATGTTGCAACAAATAAGACCGAGGAAGCGGAATAGCCAGACTTAGATATGACATGCTATGAGAACGGGAAACGAGAATAGAAAAATGTAATATTTTCAAATTATTGGATGAATATGGCAGAAGAAAAATCAAAGAATCTACCGAAACGAAATAGTCATGACGGGCGCTGTTACTGGATGAAGCCCGAGGTGCAGGAGGAACTGCAACCGCTCTTTGACCAATGTATCCAGGATGCCATTGACGGGAGAATCACGCGGCTTGATTCCCTCTGGCCGCCGGTAGTGGTCAGCAGCGAAGGCGCACCCTTTGAGGTACACGCACTGGTGAGGGAATGGAGCAAAGCGCAGCGAGCCGAAACCTTGGATGCGGAAAAGGCCATTGCCTTCAGCGAAAACCTGCGCCGCCAGAGCCGCTGGGGTGAAATTGACCACCATTTACTTGATATGCTGCAACGAGAGCTGCAGGAGAAGTATTTTGTCGTGACAGGCAATGAAGATGATCACTTCTGGGATCGAGAGTATTCCCTGAAACCAGGCATCCGTGCAGAGCAGGTCCCGGAGCCGCTGCTGCGTTTTGCCTGCTATGTGGCGGTGAGCTATAAAGTGTATGGTTTGGACTTTCAGTATCTGGACGCCAATTACCTCTTTGGATTGGTGGAGAAAGTCCGTCCTGATATGGTGAAAAAGCTCCGGGAACATGGGACCGGCAGGCTGCCGGTCTCTCTGCAAAAGAGGAAAACAGAGCACTTCACCGCATCGGCCAACGATGCCTTTGCCGTTATCCGAATCACTGCCAGGGACAACACGGAGGAATGCTCCCATGAAGTGCTGAACTACCTGTGTGAGCTTCTGGAGCAGGAGGATTTTCCCCGCAGCTATGCGGTGGAGTTCAAAGGACCGGAAAAGACGTATCTTCCCATCACAGGACTGCCAAAAAAGGGGGTAAACCAGCTTTTTGCCTGTGCCGTGCAGTATCCCGGTCTCCACACTCTGATGGAACGATACGCCCGGCTTGCCATGCGGCAATATGAGCAGTACACCAATCTGGACCATGAGCAGTGCGCTCTCCCCGGAAGTTTTGCCGTGTTCGCCCTGGGAATGCTGGGGCAAGAGTGGCGGCAGCTGGTATGGGATTATCTCGATCTCTGTGATGATGAGCACTCCCACTTACAGGAAAAATTCCTCCGGGAGTATGTGAAACAGTTCGGATTTACCGCCGATACCGTTCCTGTATTTGTCCGTGGGGTGCTGTCCATGCAGAACATGAAGTATTCCAAGGACTATGCCGCGTGGATAGCAAATGCTGAAAGCCTGAGCGCCCTGCTGGAGACAAAAATCCACCTGTCCGAGATCGTTCCAAGTGGTTTTTCCTCCGACGAGGATGATGACGAGGACGAGGAACCCGCTGAGGAAACAGAAGCCAGCCCGGAGGAAGTGCTGCAATACGCATGGGAAACGGTCTGCTATGTGATCTGGGGCAAAGCCAGTGCCAAGGGTGGTCAGAAAGTGCTGGAAACAGCTCCGGGTGAGCTGAAAGAGCTTTACGAACAGGTTTTTCTCCAGCTATGATATGTCTTGAGTATAAAAATAATAATAAATACATTGAGCCATGAATCTACCGAAGCGCGACGGTGTAAACGGCCGTTATTATCTGATACATAAACCCGACACAGATCCGGAAGTGCTGAAACACGCAGACCAGTGCATTCAGGATGTTTTGGATGGGAAGGCAAAAGAGAACCATTCCGGCTTTCCGACGGTTGTCAGGAACCAGAGTGGAACCCCCTTTCTTCCCAACCAGCTGGTAGAACGGTATCTGTCCAACCAGCCTTTGAAGGGATTCCCATATGAGGAGGCGGTTGCATTCTGTGATGCCCTGCGGCGGCTGACAGCATGGAAGGAGATTGGGTACACACTGGAAAAGTATATCGAAAAGCAGGTGCAGGAGCGGTATTTTGAGGTTGAAGGTGAAAAAGATGATGATGATGATTTTATTCCTTATCCGACCTGCACTGTGTGTCCGGAACTGCGTCCAGAGGATGTGGATGACGGCTTGCTGCGTTTTGCGTGCTATGTGGCAGTATGCTATACGGTGTATGGAGCCAGCCATAACACGCTTACCACCGAGCACATACTTGGTCTGGTGTCCCAGATTCGTCCTGATATGGTGAAGCAGCTGAAAACATCCGGAAGCGGCAAATTGCCAAAGGACATCCGGCAGCGCAAGACGGGGCATTTTACAGCAACAGCCAACGATGCTTTTGCTACCATCCGCATTACCGCCAAAGACTCTACAAAAGAGTGCTATGCGGAGATTCTGGACTATCTGTGTGCGGTACTGGAACAGGAGACATTTCCCCGCAGCTATTCAGTGGAGTTCCGTGGAAAGGACAAAATCTATTTGCCGATTCCCGGTCTGCCCAAGAAGGGAGTTAACCAGCTTTTTGCCTGCGCCGTGCAGTACCCTGATCTGCACCCGGCCATGGAACGGTATGCCCGTCTGGCCATGCGGGAATATGAGTTCTACCAGAATCTCGCGGAAGAATTCTGCGCGATGCCCGGCACTTTCGCCGTGTTTGCTCTGGGACTGGAGGGAGAACGGTGGGCACCGCTGGTGACGGAGTATCTTGACCTCTGCGACGACGAGCATTCCTCGCTGCAAGAGAAATTCCTTCATGTCTTTATCCGGAAGTTCGGTTTTCAGACATGGACACTGGGTGTGTTGGTCCGTGGCGCATTATCTATGCAGTGGCTGAAGCCTGCCAAGGAATTCCGCAGCCTGATTGCCAATGCGGAAAGCCTGGATGCGCTGCTGGCAGTAAAGAGCCACTTCTCCGCTTATCTCCTGCCGGAAGAAAACGAAGATCCGAAGTTACGGGCCATCGCCTGGCAGTGCCTGCTCTGGGCTATCTGGGGTCCGTCCTCCGAAAACGGAGGCAGCAAGGCCATCAAGGCGGCTCCGAAGGAACTGAGAGAGAGGTATGAGGAAATCTTTCAATAGTAAAAACAGATAATTCATATGAGTAACATAGTCTATTCAAATGTGCCTCCTATGATGGAGGCCATCCGCAACGGCGACATCGACAAACTGAAATCACTGCTTCATGCAGGATACTCTCCCAACGAGCTACAACATTATCAGGTAAATTTTGACGACTGGCCGCGGGATGAGGAAGCCTCCCCACTGGAATTGGCTGTGCTGGAAAAACGGATGGACATGGTGCAGCTGCTGATCGAATCCGGAGCGGACTTGACCTATAAGCCGGAAGAACTGCTTTACGGTTCCCTGCGCAGTCAAGACCTGAACCTGTTTTCCTTTTTGACAGATGCCGGTGCCAGAATCCCTGCAGAGCAAAGGGATATATGCCGTCTGTTTCTGCACCTGGCGGATCGTCATGATCCTGACGTGCTTCCCATTTTGGACAGACTGAACATGGATTTGAAACAATACGGCGGTGAAGCCCTGCGCAGTATGGCAAGCCACGGGAATCAGCTGCTGGCGGAGTATCTGGTTCAAAAAGGTACGGACATAAACTACCACAAGCCGGACATGGTATTTCCTTATGCTTCCACTCCTGTTACCGAGGCTGCACGGCACAATGATTTTTCCATGGTGCGCTGGCTTGTGGAGCATGGTGCAGACATCACCATCCCGGATAAATATGGCGACCGGCCATATACAGTGGCAGTGCAGAACAAAAACCTGGAAATGGCCGCCTATTTGAAAGCTCTGGAACCGGAGGACTGGCACAACGAACAGGAAAAGGTACGTCAGCTGAAACCTTATAAGCTGCCTTCCAATCTTGTTGAATACCTGAAGACCGGACCGCTTCGTCTGGAATTTCCGGAGCGGGAACTGGTGAAATGGGCAGAACTTTACTCCTTCATGGATGTGCAGGAGATGACCTGGAAGCGGAAAAAACTGCTCTCTATCATGGTTAAGATGGATAACTACAGTGGCTATATGCTGTTGTGGAGTTCCAAAGATAAAAAGCTATGGTATCTGGACGTTGAGCACGAGGAGTTCCATCCGTTAGCCAAGTGGGATGATTTTATCGCGGACCCCGGAAAATATCTCAATGGAATGATAGAGGGCGAGTTTGAAGAATAACAGGAAACTATATGGCATTACAGTTGAAATTTCGAGAAATCACCCAAGAAGATGTCAGAATCCTTCATATGGTATCATTGAGAAACGGGAAAGCGGAAGATTATCTCTGCTGTGATGTTACCAATGAGGATGGCGTAACGGAGACTACCTGGTATAGCAAGGCTGATGTGGCTCTATGGGGTGAAGACTATATCCGGGCGCACACTACAATGAAGTACAGCGATTATAGCGGATGGATCATAAGTCTGGATATGGAGCCGTGGAACGAAGCACAGACATCGCCACGAAAAAAGAAGAAACGGACTTCATCTCTCCAAATTCCAACCTGGCTGGAGGGCCATGTCAAGGAATGGAAAAAAAAGCGTCTGCCCACTGTCACCCTCTGCTCTGCCAACGGTAATGAATTGCTGGAGGTTTGGTATTACGGAGATTTGTTCACGGTGGAAGGAGAATCCCAATCCTATATCATAGATAGTGACGAGGCTCCCGGACTGGTGGTAGCCCGTGACCCGGAGAGCGGCGAGGAATTCGTCATCTTCGACGGCGGGCAACATGGCTATGATAATATGTTCTGCGATGAGCACGATCCAGCCCAACTGGAGCGCCGTCCCCTCAAGCGGTATGAGATACCTGCCTCCAAGCTGGTGCTGGAACTGGGCTACAATATTGACTATGAGGATGAAAAAGATTACTTCGATGTGGACGAGACGGATACCGTGAAACTGATCAGTGGAGAACGGATGCCCTGGGAGCAGGTCAAACGGGATGGTATCGACTATATTGCACTTTACTATGTGAATGCGAAAGGGAAACAGATCCAGATTCTGGATGCGGAACTTGCATAAAAACAAGAATCAATAGAATACGAAAATGTTTGAGGAATTTTATCAGAAGTATGCTCAAGATGAGCAGGAAGTGATTGTCCTGATTCGTAAGTGCATTGGGGCAGGTTACAATAAGGGTGTTAACGGCGAGTTCTGGAATATGACCGCCATTACATTGGGTATGGTGTCCTGTAACACTGGCAAGGTCAGCATCAAAGAAGGTCGGCTGGAGTGGCCTGTTACCGCGGAGGAACGCAACAGCGAAAAGGGCTGGGGACGTTTCCAGCAAGGGCAGATATGTTGTCTGAAGGTACGCAGAATGCTGGATGGATATGTGCCTGAACATACCTCTCCGGAACAGTTCAACAGCTGGGCAGTTATAGCTGTGCTGGAGCCTTTCGTATCTTGTACCCAACTGGAGGCAGTATGGTAGGAATACCAGAAGCCCGTTAGCATCGAGGATGAAGACCTTGGAACATTGGAACTGAATCGTGATTTCGAGCAGCTGAATGTTGAAATCTTGTGGAATGGAGAGGAAGTTCCCCTTGCCTTGGAAATAGACATGGAGAATGAGGAAACCTGGGATACAGCCCGTAGCCTTGCCCGGAGATTCATGGCAGACAGCAAAAGTTGGGACAAGACCATGCGGGAATTTGCGGCAAAGGAACTGACCGGGCTGGCCAATGAATGGCAGGCAGATGATGATGAGAAAAAGAAAGCCGATCCTGTTACCGAGGAAGCTTTTGCCCATCGCATCACCATGTCGGAATTGTCCATTTCCTATGATGGGAGTTTTACAGCCTATTATAATGATGACGATATGTTCTGGGGACATATCATAGAAATCTATGGTTCTTTGGAAAATGGAATAGAGAATGCTCATATTGCCGGATAGAACCAACATATGACCAAGATGGTTATCGAGTTTTACGCATAGCGATCTTTCTGCTTTTTCTGCATAATTCCAATATGGGGAAAATCCACATGCAGACAAATCATCTGATAATATTGATATATACCGAATAAATGACTATCTTGGCATAGTGCTATAAACTTACTGAAAAACAAATCAAAAATATCTATAGAACATGATAATCAGCAACCGAGAAGAAGTGATAGACAAGGCATTCAGGGTATTTCTGAGAATGAATTATGAGAAGGCAAGCCTTAAAATGTTATCAAATGCTTGTGGAACAGTGAGAACAGGCGTAACTTATTATTTTCCACATAAGCTGGATCTGTTTATTGCCGTTGCAGATAAATATGTTATTAAACTCCAGAGTCCCTCAAATAAATTCGCAAAACCTGCTGATTCACTTGCCGAGTTCATCATGCAGTATGTTGATGGGGTAAAGAAAGCGATGGAAAACATCAAAGAACTGGTTATAAGTAGCGGAGAGGAAGTAAATGAATGTTGCCCCAATTTTCACTATTTTCATTTTCTTTTCCAAGTAAGAATGTATTATCCCGGAGTCAGGGAAAAGATGGAAGGTATCTTCCGTCAGGAATATGAAATGTGGAAGAGAGTGATACAGCATGCAATCGACAGTGGAGAGATAAAGAAGGATACGGATGTGGAGAAAACAGCCACATTATTCCGTCAAATATTTCTGGGAATGTCATATGAGGAATCTTTTTTTGACGGATTGAATGTGAATACATTAAAAGAGAAGTTCGACTATCTATACTCAATGCTGAAGGCCTGATTTCCGCTTTTTGCAAGATTAACAAAAATAAATTTGAACAGTTGCTCAAATTTGTTTTTTTCCTCTTATCTTTGGGGAAAATGAAGCAAGACCCAAAGATATGAACCAGAAATATCGGCAGCATGTACAAATAGTTCTTTATCCTGAGAAAAAGGACTGCAGTTCCTGCATAAGAATAGATTATGCGGACAGTCAAAAAATTGCCGATTTGCTGGCAAAAGATCGTAATGTTCTGATTGATAATGGCGGCACAGCTCGTATAAATGCAGATAGATTCAGCTTGCCGGATTTCTACGACCGCTACTCCCCGCACGCCTATATTGACTACAGCAGGGTTTATGTAAGGCATCCCAAACCCAAAAGGGAATACACACTGCCGGAAGGCTATCTTGAATTACTGGAGCGGAAACGGTACAGCCCATCGACCATAAAAACCTATCGTGCCTATTTCAGCGACTTTATGGAATACCATAAAGGCCGCAACATCGACCGCCTGAAAGTGGCTGACATCAACAAATATATCCTCTATCTTGTAAACGAAAAGAAAATATCGGTATCGCAGCAGAACATGCGCATCAACGCCATCAAGTTCTACTACGAGCAGGTAAAGGGCGGACAGCGCCAATACTATGGCGGCATTACCCGCGCGAAGGAATACAAGTCACTGCCCGAAGTGCTGAGCCGTAATGAGGTGGCCCGTATCCTCGCGTGCCTGTCGAACCGGAAGCACCGCTGCATGATTTCATTGATATACTCAGCCGGATTACGGCGGAGCGAGCTGCTGAACCTCACCCCGAAGGACATCATAAGCGAAAGGATGCTTGTGCGTATCATGGGCAAAGGACGGAAATGCCGGTATTCGCTGCTGTCGGAAAAGCTGCTGAAGGATCTGAGGGAATATTTCAAGGAGTACCGTCCGCAGAAATGGCTGTTCGAGGGAGAGACACCCGGAGAACAGTATTCCGCAAGTGCGCTGGTAAAGATACTGAAAGAAGCCGCCAGCCGTGCCGGAATCAAGCACCGGGTACATGTACACATGCTTCGCCATTCGTTTGCCACCCACCTGCTGGAGCAAGGAACAGACCTGAGAACCATACAGGAACTGCTGGGGCATAATGACATCAAGACCACCTCAATCTATCTTCATGTGACGAGCGCACACAAGTCAAGCATACCCAATCCGCTTGATTCACTGGATGATTCATAGGGTGCAGCTATTAGAGATCAGGAAACACACCTGCCGGGTGTCGGTTATCGAAATATCCTACACCTAAAGGTGCATTTATAAACAAATTCAAGGCAATTAAAACAACTATAAATCAGCGACTTACAATAATTTAGCAAAGATAAAGGAAATAACGATACGA
>ENA-UPWU01001223-UPWU01001223.1-human-gut-metagenome-genome-assembly--contig:-NODE-1223-length-10775-cov-3.696859_pt1 | contig 10775 bp, 9 predicted proteins | sample MGYA00250058_ERZ773392 | MGnify/ENA primary metagenome ERZ773392 (study PRJEB29103, sample SAMN06112084) | human gut metagenome | biome: human gut; feature: ankylosing spondylitis patient; material... | reverse complement strand
AGTTGCTGGAACTGCTCCGTATACCATCACTTTTAATGATGATACAGAGTATTTCACGTTTGATGTTACCGGGTTAACAGCAACATCGACATTAACATTCTCTACTTCTGCTAATTTTGATGCTTCCTCGAATACTGCTACTGGACGAGCACTTGTCGCTGGAATTCAAATCTACTAACAACAGTCGAGGAAACCGACTTGTAAAACCAACCACTCTTGGCGGGGATAACACCCCGTCAAGAGTTTGGTTTCTAAATGGGTCTGCGGACCAAATGTTATACTTTACTCTGAATGATGTTGAAAATTAAACAGATAGGCATGCTGCTCGTGACGATGTCGGCGATGCTTGTCCTGTTTGCGGGATGCGGCGACAAGGACGACGGGGGCGACAAGGAGTCCCTCGCGACGCTCGTTGCAGAGACCGTGAGCAGTTCAACCACAACGAACAAGATTTCGACCCAAGGCCCGTCGGGCATCACCTTCGAGGCGACGATCGTCTCGCAGGGCGGGGATGCGGAGTGGTGTTCGTTCGATTTGAATAAGCAGGTATCCTCCGCCGGCGGAAACGTCGGGGACCCGGCCTACCTCTATTTGGACAAAAACAATTCCGACGACGACCGCACGGCGCGGATCGACGTAACCTATACCAACGGTTATTCCACCTCCCTGACGCTGACGCAGAGGGCCGCGGGCTTCATCGACTACGTCCTGTCGTGGGGCGAGCATCCCGCATATCGTTCCGACGACGCTTATATCTATAAGACCTATTATGCGACGTTTGTGAGCAATCAGTTCTTTCCGGGCGGAAAACTGCGCAACTATTCGGTATGCTACGATGTCGACCGGCATATTTCGCATTGGGTGGCTTATCCGATCTTCAAGAAGGTCTACGAAACGCCCGTTTTGAGCCGGGTCAACGATTTCAATTACGATCCCAATGACCAGTTGCCCGTGATTCCCACCCGCGACCAGCAATACATCGGGACAGGCGGCAACGGCCGCGGTTACGGTGCATGGGGTTACGACCGCGGGCACATGCTTCCGCAGGCTTCGCGTTACAACAATTACGAGCCGAACCGGATGACTTACTACGGCACCAACATGATGCCCCAGAACAGCACGCTGAATCAGAATATCTGGGCCTCGCTGGAGGGCAAAGTCCGTGGCTGGGGAGGCTTGCAGACCTACGATACGCTCTATGTGGTGACGGGAGCCGCTTTCAAGAGCACGAAGACCATCGACAATGCCAACGGACCGATCGCCGTGCCGTCGCATTGCTGGAAAGTGCTGCTGCGTCAGCGGGGCAACCAGAACCGGCAGATCTCTCAATTCAAGGCGGATGAACTGAAAGCCATCGGCTTCGTGTTCACCAACGATGACGCCGGAGCCGCCACGTCGATCGAATCGGCTGTCCGTTCGGTGAAGGAGATCGAGGAGCTGACGGGCTTCAAGTTCTTCCGCAACCTCGACCCGGCCGTGGCCGATGCGGTGAAAAGCCAGAAGAACCTCGCCGACTGGTAGGGATTATGATACAATGAATTGAACCTTAACAACAAAAATCGTTTATGAAGAGAATCTTTTTGACAGGACTGTTTGCCTCGCTGATCGCGGTGGCATGCTTCGCGCAGAAGCCCTACAAAGTGGTCTTCTACAACTTCGAGAACCTGTTCGACACCATTCACGATCCCGGCGTCCTCGATGAGGAGTTCACGCCCGAAGGACCCAAGAAGTGGAACTCGGCCAAGTACACCAGGAAAATCGGGAACCTCGAACGGGTGTTGTTCGACATCGCCGCCGAGGATAAGGATTATCCCGTGGTGATCGGCGTTTCGGAGATCGAGAACCGCTCGGTGATGGAGGATGTGATCGCGCAGCCGAAACTCGCGCCCGGCAACTACCGCATCGTGCATTACGATTCGCCCGACGCACGCGGCGTCGACGTGGCGGGCTACTACCGTCCCGACGTTTTCAAGCTGGAGGGAAGCGCCGCCATTCCGTTCAAGATGCCGGAACTGCCCAACTTCAGGACGCGTGATTTCGTCACGATGTGGGGCACGATCGACAGCGAGCCGTTCTTCTTCCTCGTGAGCCACTGGCCTTCGCGTCTGGGCGGCAAGGAGGCTTCGGCCCCCAAGCGTCTGGCTGCCGCCAAGCAGGTGAAGCACATCGTCGACTCGGTGACCGCCGCCAACCCGGCCACGAAGGTGGTCGTCATGGGCGACCTGAACGACGATGCCACGGATGACAGCATCGTCGAGGGCCTCAACGCCAAGGGCAAGATCAAGGAGGTCGGCAAGGGCGACATGTTCAACCCCTTCATCGGCCTGCTGAAAGCGGGTTACGGCACGCTGGCTTACCGCGACGAGTGGAACCTGTTCGACAACATCATCGTTTCGGAGAACCTCGCCACCGGTTCCACGGGCAGTCTGAAAATCCAGCCCGCCGGCAACTCGAAGTTCTACGGCGGCATCTTCCGCCGTCCCTACATGATCCAGAAGGAGGGCCAGTACAAGGGCTATCCGCTGCGTACGTTCGTGGGCAACGATTTCCAGGGCGGTTTCAGCGACCACTTCCCCGTATATATCTACATCGCCAAATAAACACTCTAAAATATTTGTATGAAACTCAAAGTTCTACTTATTCTGATGCTCGCCGCCGTGACCTTCACGTCCTATGCGCAGGACGGAGGCATCCGCGGTAAGGTGGTTTCGCGCAACGGTCGCGTGGCCTTGAGCAATGTACAGGTGAAGATCGAATCGCTGGGTCTGACGGCCATGACCGACAAGGACGGCAACTTCATCTTCGAGAATCTTCCTGCGGGCAGCTATACGGTGCTCTTCTCTACGCCCGACTTCGAGGATCTCAACCTGATGGTCCGCGTAGGCGATAAGCATGTGCAGGACCTCAAGTCGGTGATCATCGTGCCGTCGGGGCAGAGTGCGGTTCTGGACGACGCCGTTTTCGCCGAATTCGACAGCGACTCCTCGTCGTCGGACACGCAGGCGCTGCCTTCGTCGCTCTCTTCGTCGAAGGACCTCTTCAACAACATCGCATCGTACCGTTTCAGCGAGATGCGTTTCAACGTCCGCGGCTACGATTCGCAGTACTCGGACATCTACCTGAACGGCATCCGCTTCAACGACGCCATGACGGGCTACGGTCCCTGGTCGCTGTGGAGCGGACTGAACGACGCGACGCGTAACCAGGAGAACTACACGGGCCTCGAAGCGTCGGATTTCGGCATCGGCGGCATCGGCGGCATGACCAACGTCAACGCCCGCGCCTCGCAGATGCGCAAGGGATTCCGCGTGAGCGTGTCGAACGGCAACCAGATGTACCGTTTCCGTGCGATGGTTTCCTACGGCTCGGGACAGTTGGACAACGGCTGGTCGTACGCCTTCTCGGTGGGAACCCGCCAGGGCGGCAACGGCTATGTGGACGGCGTTTACTACAACTCCTATTCCTATTTCGCTTCGGCCGAGAAGCTTTTCGGACAGAACCACCGCCTTGCGTTGACGCTGCTGGCTTCGCCTTCGGAGCGCGGCGCGCAGCAGGCTTCGACCGACGAGGCTTACGCTCTGTTCGGCAACAACTACTACAACCCCAATGTGGGTTACCAGGCCGGCAAGCTCCGCAACTCGCGCGTGCGCAACACCCACGAGCCGATCGTGATGCTCAACTATACGTGGGACATGTCGGAGAACACGCGCCTGAACGCCGCCACGTCGCTGCGTTTCGGCAGGAACGGCTATTCGGCCCTGACGTGGAACGCCGGAGCGGACCCCCGCGGCGACTACTACCGCTATATGCCGAATTCGGATAAGACGCAGATCGTGCCGGGCATAACCACCGACGAGACGATCTATTTTTACGCGATGGATGGCGCCATAGCGAAAGGCGTGTGGGACGGTATGCTCGACTACGACAAATTCTTCCAGACGAATATGCGGAATATCGACACCGATCCGGTGCTGTCCAAACTGATGGGCAATAACAGTCGTTCGAACTACATGATCGAGGAGCGTCACACCGACCAGCTGGACTACAACCTGGCGGTCAATGTGCAGCATAACATGCGCCACAACATGCGCATCGTCGGCGGCGCCAACCTGCGCGTCAACCGCACGAATTACTACTCGGAGATCAAGGACCTGCTGGGCGGCGACTATTGGTATGACATCGACAAGTTCGCCGAGCGCGACATGGCCAGCGCCGAGGCTTACCAGAACGACCTGGATTACTACTGGGCTACGGGGCACGCCCGCATTGCCCGTGTCGGCGACAAGTACGGTTACTACTCCCGGGCGCACCTGCTCGAAACCAATGCCTGGGCCAACTACACGTGGGGCATCGGCGGTTTCTCGCTGGGGGTCTCAGGATCGGTCGGCTACTCGAACATGTACCGCGAGGGCATGTGGCGCAAGGGATTGTTCCCCAACGATTCGAAAGGCGATTCGAAGAAACTCGACTACCTGACCTACGATGCGAAACTTTCGCTGGGCTACAAGTTCTCGGGAGCGCATTCGATCGAGGCCAATGTGGCTTACATGCAGCAGGCGCCCAAGTTCGCGACGGCATTCGTGTCGCCCCGTACGCGCAACACGACCACGCCGGGGCTGAAGGCCGAGAAGGTGTTCGGCGCAGACCTCACCTACAACCTCAACCTGCCCTACATCAAGGCGCGTCTTTCGGGATACTATACGACGATCGAGGACCAGTCGAAGGTCATCTCGTTCTACGACGATACCCGCAGTTCGTTCACCAACTTCGCCATGAGCGGCATCGACAAACGCTACTACGGCGTTGAGTTGGGCCTTTCGGTTCCCGTATGGAACGGCCTCTCGGTCGTGGGTGCCTTGAGCTGGGGCGACTATACCTATACGTCGAATCCCAACTTCGTGCAGACGGTTGACAACGTGGACAAGATCGTACTGAAAGATAAGGTCAACTGGGACGGTTATCATGTGGAAAGCTCGCCGCAACTGGCTTTCAACATCGGTCTCGACTACCGCGGACCGCGCAACTGGTTCGCCGGTGTGAACTTCAACTACTACGACAACATCTATCTTTCGATGAACCCGATGTACCGTACGGCTACCGCCATTAAGTATTATACGAATGTGCTGACTTCCAATACGGCCACCAATGCGCAGAAGGCATCGGCCCTCTCGTCGATCAAGACCCTCCGCAAGCAGGAGAAGTTTGACAGCGCATATACGTTGAGCGCCAATATCGGCAAGAACTGGTATATCCACCGGGTCTACATGCTGGGCTTCAGCCTCGAGGTGAAGAACATCCTCAACGATCAGGACATCCGCACGGGCGGTTACGAGCAGATGCGTATGAGCAAGGTCCGCGGCGAGGGCGGCGAGCAGATTTACGGCCGCTTCCCCTCGAAGTATTTCTACCTGTTCGGTACGACCTATTACCTGAATGTCTATTTCCGTTTCTAATCGCGCAAAGCATAATTTATGAAAAGTCTTAAAATAGCATTGGCGGCTCTCGTCGGTCTGGTGGCCGTGAGCTGCTACAACGATTTCGACACTCCGGCTCCGCAGAAACTCTATGTGGACGACGATATGGCCGCAATGGGGCTTACTCGGATCACCATTGCCGAAGTGAAGGAAAAATTTGGTCCGATCTCCAATACGGGAACCAACGACAATTTCTCCACGACCAAGACCCTCAAGTTCGGAACCCGCACGTCCGAGGAGGCCAAGTTCGACGGCCTCATGGAGTGGCCCGAGGCTTCGAAATACTACATCAAGGGCAAGGTGATCAGCAGCGACCGTCAGGGCAACATCTACAAGTCGCTCTATATCTACGACGGCACGGCCGGTATCGAGCTGAAGCTCTACAACGGCCTTTATCTCGACTTCCTGCTCGACCTGGCTTCGAAGCCGATCAAGAGCCAGTGGGTCTACGTGCGTCTCGACGGTCTCTATCTGGGTAACTACCGCATGATGCTTTCGATCGGAGGCGCTCCCTCGGACGGTATCAACACGGCCGGCAACCACAAGTTCTACGCCAACTCGAACCTCGACAACCCGAAGGTCGCCGCCCTGAACGTCTTCCGCGGCGAATACACGACGCTCGACGACTCGGACATCAAGGAGGTCGACGGTTCGAACTACACGTCGCTCGGCGAGGCCGATCTGGGCCGGCTGGTGCGTTTCAACAAGATCAAGATCCGCTATGCGGGTGTGAAGAATCAGGACGGCGTGACGCCTCCGAACCTCAAAAACGGCGGAAATGCGAATCCCTATCCGAGCTGGATCGTGACCGACTGGGGAACGCCCATCTTCGGCGCGTGGTATCGCTGGGCCTACAACAACAGCGAGCAGAATATCCGTCTCTACGGTTCGGTGCTGATGAGCTACAACGATGCGGCGGAGTACACTTCGGACCCGGGCGTTTACGGCATCCGTACGAGGGCCAGAATGCTGTTCTGCACGATGAGCCCCGCCGGGGTCAGGGCCAGGGTGGTGCCGTCGAAGGCGGCATAGCCGTTTTTGACACAGTTACGGATAAACGCCAGCTGCACCGGGGAAAACTCTTTTCCGTACAGGGCCTTGTACTGCGGCAGCGACAGGCCCTTGCGCAGGCGCAATTGCAGGATCAGGTAATCCTCGGCCCCGCAGCCGCCGTCCATCACCGGGGCGGCGTTGTCCTGCAGGAAAGCCACCGTGTCGGCGGGGTAATAAAACCGCTTGCCGCCCATGCAGGAATGGGCCGCCGGGCCAAGGCCCAGATAGTCGCCGCAGTCCCAGTAAATCAGGTTGTGGCGGCCCTCATAGCCGGGCTTTGCAAAGTTGGAGATCTCGTACTGCCGGTAGCCGTGGTGCTCCAGCTGCTCCACGGCGTAAAGGTAGAAGTCCGCCGCCTCGTCACCGGTGGGCAGGCCCTCCGGGGGCGTGCGGCCAAAGGCGGAATCCGGCTCGATCTTCAGCAGGTAAGCCGAAATATGGGTGGCACCGCCCTCTTCGATGAGTTCCAGCGTCTCATCGAACTCTGCCTGCGTATAATGGGGCAGGGCCAGCATGATGTCACCGCTGATGTTCTCAAACCCTGCCCGGCGGGCCGCCGCAAAGGCCGCGCGGGCCTGCCGGGCCGTGTGGGGGCGGCCCAGCGTGCGCAGCTGAGTGTCCCGGGCCGACTGCACCCCAAAGGAGATGCGGTTGACCCCTGCCTCCCGGAAGCCCCGCAGGCTTTCCTCGGTGACGGTCTCCGGGTTGGCCTCCAGGGTCACCTCAGCCCCGGACACCGGGCAGGCGGCACGGATGAGCCGCCCGACCTGAGCCGGGCTGAGCAGGCTGGGGGTGCCGCCGCCGAAATATACGGTATCGGGCCGCAGGGGTGCGTCCGGTGCAAAGCGTGCCAGCTCCCGCAGCAAAGCGTCCACATAGGCGTCCGGCACGCCCCGCTCCCCGGGGTGGGAGTAGAAATCGCAATACCGGCATTTGGAAAAGCAGTAAGGGATATGCAGATAAAGTCCGAGGGACATAAAACATCACAGCCTTTTCATGAAACGTTCATTTCTATGCAGTATACTATATTCCGTAGACCGGAGCAAGGGCGGCAAGGCCCCCACAGCCCCGGCGGAACAAGAATGGAGGAACTTCCACATGGATTACAACAATTATGATCGCGGTTATGCAGAGCCCGCCATGACTTCGGCGGACTATATGTCCCGCACCTACCGCTGGATGGCCTGTGGTCTGCTGGTGACCTTTGCCGCCGCGTTCGTCACGGCCACCACACCCCTGCTGTATGTGGTCAACTCCCTGTACCTGCTGTTCACCATTGCAGAGCTGGCACTGGTGTTCGTGCTGAGCTCCCGCGTGCAGAACATGTCGGTAGGCGCAGCCCGCGGCGTGTTCCTTGTTTATGCACTGCTCAACGGCATGGTGCTGAGCTACTACTTCATTGCGTTCTCGGTGAGCACGCTGGTGCTGGCCTTCCTGGCTACGTCGGTGTACTTTGGCCTGATGGCTGCCTATGGTGCCACCACCCACAAGGACCTGTCCGGCTGGGGTCCCAAGCTGATGATGGCTCTGGTGGCCCTGCTCATCACCGGCTTTGTCGGCATGCTGTTCGGCATGGGCTTCGGCTCCACGGTGCTGTACAGCGGCATCGGTCTGGTGGTGTTCATGCTGCTGACTGCTTATGACACCCAGAAGCTGAGCCAGCTGTACTCCTACTACGCCGGGGACAGTGAGCTGGCCGAAAAGGCTTCCATCTACGGTGCGTTGACCCTGTACCTGGACTTCATCAACATCTTCCTGTATGTGGTGCGTCTGCTGGGCCTGAACAGCCGCAACAGCCGCAGCTGAACCGGAACCCGTAAACCGCAAAGAGCCTTCCCGCACCGGGAAGGCTCTTTTTTGATGCATAAAACCTGCGCCGCCCTCCCACCCTAACCCCAGAAGCGAACCGTCTCCACGGGACAGATAGGCGTAACGCGAGCAGGATCACATCAAAGAGGCTTGGCAGGGCAAGGGCTTTGCGCTGGTGCTGGCAGCCTGTCTGCTGGCCGCGGCAGCCGCCGGGGTGTGGGCGGTGCGCACCGTCCGCGACGAGCTCAGGCAGAACCTGACCGACCTGACAAACCCGAGCAGCACCGCCCGGCAGACCATTCCGGAGCCGGAACCTGACCCCGATGTGGGGCTTGAGGAGGAAGAATTATGGTTGGACCTTCCCGATACGGCCGAGCAGGCCGCCAACAGCGTAGCCGGGGTACCGCAGCCCGTGCCGGGCAGCTCGAGTGCCTCGTCTGGTGCGGCATCTGGCTCTGGTTCGGTGCACGAACCCTCTGCCTTGCGCACCGACTCTGCACCTGCCGCAAGCTCAGCCGCGCCTGCCTCCACGCAGCCGTTCTCTGGCCGGGTGCTCAACGCCTACAGTGGTGACGAGCTGGTCTACAGCAAGACGCTGGGCGACTGGCGCACCCACAACGGTGTGGATTACGCCTGTGCCGAGGGCAGTGAGGTGAGTGCCCCCTGCTCCGGCAAGGTGACCGAGACCGGCACCGACGGCCGGTGGAGCAGCGTGGTCACGCTGGAAGATGCCTCCGGCCGCCTGTGGCGGGTGTGCGGGGTGAACAGCCCCGCCGTGAAACCCGGCGACACCGTGACCGCCGGGCAGAAGCTGGGCACCGTGGGCACCATCAGCTGTGAATGCGCCGAGGAAGCGCACATCCATCTGGAAGTGCTGCAGAACGGCCAGTACCTCGACCCGGCAAAAATCTCCTGAACGCAAAAGGCAAGGGGAGCCGCCCGGCATGGGCAGCTCCCCTGTTTTGCGTTTTATAAAGTGCGTTCTGTTATCAGGCTCAGTAGCTCTTTACATAAATCTTGACTACGTTATCCGCCCAGTCAAAGAGAATCTCCTGTGCCACGCTGCTGGCGTCATAAGACATATCAGCACATGCTTTTTCCAGACGGGTCAACTGCGACTTCTTGATAATGTTAGTGCCCTTCCAGACATCGACTACTTCCGGGTAGCCAAGGCATCTCTCAACCGTTTCCGTGATTTTATAATAGTAGTCCACTTTCACCTGACCCATGATCTTCTCCACCGGAACGATCACAACGCCGTTGCCGATGGTGACCTTGGCATGCTCCGGGAGCTGGTAGAACTTCTCGCCCAGCGCTTTCTTCTCGTCCTTTCTCAGGTTGTTCGCCGTGACGGTGGGGTTCACCACTGCCGCCTCAACAGAGCCGGACAGCACTTCTTTCTCGCCCAGACGGTAGCTGACCGTCCAGACCGCAGTTTTTACCACCAGCTCCACCACTGCCTTGCGGGTGCCGTTTTCGCGGATAACTTTCACTTTTTCTGCGCGGACCTTGTACTGTTCCTGATATTCTGCGGGAAGCACGATGGTCGCAGTGTCCATGTACTGCTCACCGGTGACCACCTTGCCGGTGCCGCGCAGAGGCAGGGTCTGGCCATTGTAGACAAAGGTCACTTCAACATCCAGCGTATTGTCACAGCCGGTCAGAATGCCGCTGGCTGCAATGGCCAGTGCGGCAGCACCGGCGCACTTCATAAAATTACGACGAGAAATCTGAGACATTGGTTTTTCCTCCTGATCTTCGTGTAGGCGTGTACGCCTAGGTTTGTATTAGCAAACCAAAGATACCCTACCCGTTCCGCTTTGTCAAGAGGTTCCGCACATGTTAGGAATTGTTAATTTTCAATGTTAACACGTCTAAATTTTTATGGTTTCTTCGAGGTGTCCTTTTCGTCCTTTGCCATCCGCATCAGGCCTGCCACCAGAAATCCCAGATTGGCACCCAGCACAAAGCACACAAGACCTACCCACACGACCATTCTGATACCCCCTTCTATTATTTTCCACATTTTACCATACTTCGTTGTCACTTCGCGGCGTTCCGTGTCGAGGACCGGGATCTTCTGGCCGCTTTTTTCTTCTGGGCGGCATCTCTTGCAGGGCCTCGCCACAGGGTGCGGCCGCACACCCGGCACACCGCAATGATATGCCGCTCATCCTCGGGTTTGAACTGCAGCAGATGGCCCAGCGGGGCCAGCCGCTGCCAGCGCACCATGCCGCAGACCGCACAGGTGCTGCGGAGCTCTCCGGGGTCCTCACAGTCCGGTTCCTTCTCCACCTGCCAGTCCGACCACTGGTGCTTTTCCACCCGGACCCAGTGCAGAACATGGCCGTCCTCGGTGCACTGCACAGATCGGAAGAGCGTCGTGTAGGGAAAGAGTGTAGATCTCGGTGGTCGCCGTATCATTAAAAAAAAAAAAAA
>ENA-UPWU01001216-UPWU01001216.1-human-gut-metagenome-genome-assembly--contig:-NODE-1216-length-10809-cov-4.352218_pt1 | contig 10809 bp, 13 predicted proteins | sample MGYA00250058_ERZ773392 | MGnify/ENA primary metagenome ERZ773392 (study PRJEB29103, sample SAMN06112084) | human gut metagenome | biome: human gut; feature: ankylosing spondylitis patient; material... | reverse complement strand
TAAAGATACAAAATGATAATCAATAGATAGAAAAAAGCTCAAAAGATACAAAGTACGTAAAATTTGTATCTTTTGGGCTTTTTCGTGTGCTTGGTGAAAATTTTGTGGCATAAGATACCGAGAAATTCAAAAAAGATATAATGTTATGGCAGCCACTATGGAATAATTTCAGGTGGAAGCCGGAAGGACTATGTGGTAACCTGCCGTGTCAGGAGAGAAGTACAGAGCGTCCGGTGAGGCGAGGTTGTGACAGAAAGATGTGGATTTTCTCAAGCTTAAATAGATAAATACTTGCGAAATATACTGCTGTTGGTGAAAATGCATGAAAAAAGTGGGGTATCAACCTGAAAATGATAGAATTTATCTGTTGACATGTTGTGGCAAAACAGATAAAGTTTTATGTGGCGAAAGATATGACTGTCACCAGACTTACAATGAGAAATATGTGGCCGTGACAGTTACAATAATATAACATGAGAGGCATATATTTATGAACGAATGTTTAAGATCCCATTATTATGACGAGGACGAGATGCACGAGGAGTGCGGAGTCTTCGGTATCTATGATTTCGATGGAAATGATGTGGCGAACACGATCTACTATGGTTTGTTTGCATTGCAGCACCGTGGGCAGGAGAGCTGCGGTATAGCGGTGTCAGACACTGCCGGTCCTAAGGGCAAGGTCAGCTCCTTAAAGGGCATGGGCCTTGTGAATGAGGTGTACACGACTGATTCACTGAGCAAGCTAAAGGGAAATATCGGTGTGGGTCATGTGAGATATTCTACAGCCGGTGCCAGCACTATAGAGAATGCACAGCCACTGGTTCTCAATTATGTAAAGGGAACTCTGGGACTTGCCCATAATGGCAATCTGGTAAATGCTCCTGAGCTTAGACGTGAGCTGGAGCTCACAGGAGCTATATTCCAGACTACAATTGATTCTGAGGTAATAGCTTACCATATAGCCAGAGAGAGAGTTAAGTGCGGTTCCGTTGAGGAGGCTGTCACAAGAGCTCTCAAGAAAGTAAGGGGATCATATTCACTTGTTATCATGAGCCCTAGAAAGCTTATCGGAGCCAGAGACCCATTTGGCTTCAGACCGCTTTGTATAGGAAAGCGTGATAACGCATACATACTGGCATCTGAGAGCTGCGCTCTCGATACCATAGGGGCTGAATTTGTCAGGGATGTGGAGCCTGGAGAGGTTGTAACCATATCACCTGAGTACGGAATCCAGTCGTACAAGAACATGTGCCAGGAGCAGCATGCAAGATGTATATTTGAGTATATATACTTTGCGAGACTTGATTCAGTCATAGATGGAATGTCTGTGTACGATTCGCGTATCACAGCCGGAAGATGCCTTGCAAAGGACAGCCCGGTTGACGCTGATGTGGTAGTTGGCGTTCCTGAATCGGGAAATGCGGCGGCTATGGGTTACTCACTTGAATCGGGTATTCCATATGGAACGGCATTTGTCAAGAATGGATATGTGGGAAGAACATTCATAAAGCCACAGCAGAGCCAGAGAGAGTCCAGCGTGCGTGTCAAGCTGAACGTCCTTAAGGAGGCTGTAAATGGCAAGCGTGTCATAATGATAGATGACTCTATAGTTCGTGGAACTACGAGTGACAGAATAGTTGGCATGCTCAGGGAGGCAGGAGCGACTGAGGTCCATGTAAGGATCAGTTCACCTCCATTCCTGTATCCATGCTACTTTGGAACTGACATTCCGGACAGAGAGCAGCTCATAGCATACAACAGGTCTGTGGATGATATATGCAAGATCATAGGTGCCGATTCTCTGGCGTACCTGAAGATGGAGAGGCTTCCGGAGCTCTCAGGCGGAAGACAGTACTGCCATGGATGCTTCAGCGGCCAATATCCTATGAAACCGCCTACAGAGGACATCAGAGGCGACCACGAGAATTTCAAGAGAGGATCGGAGTCTCATATTATATCATGAGGAGGGGCCCGCGTAAGCGGGAGGAGTCCTGGTGATAGCGCACGAAAGTGCGCACTTGTCGCAAGACAAAAATTGTGAAAATTCGGAATCATATCAGCGGAAAAAGCGGATATTGATTCCGAATTTCTGGTTTATGCAAAAAAAGCATGGAAATAATCTGAAACCCATGTATAATAGTTGTGTGATAAGATATAAAAGCATTTGTCAGCTGGCAAATGCGGGAGACTACAGGAAGAAAGAGGTAAAGACATGAGTAAGGACAAGTACGAAAGCCCACTGTGTGAAAGATACGCTAGTAAGGAAATGCAGTATATTTTCTCACCTGATATGAAGTTTAAGACATGGAGAAAGCTGTGGATAGCTCTTGCTGAGACAGAGAAGGAGCTTGGTCTCAAGGACGAGAACGGCAATCCAAGAATCACAGATGAGCAGATCGAGGAGCTCAAGGCTCACGCTGATGACATCAACTACGATGTTGCCAGAGAGAGAGAAAAGCTGGTTCGTCACGACGTAATGAGCCACGTATATGCATACGGTGTTCAGTGCCCTAAGGCAGCTGGAATAATCCACCTTGGAGCAACAAGCTGCTATGTAGGCGATAACACAGACGTTATCATTATGACAGAGGCATTAAAGCTTGTCAGAAAGAAACTCATCAATGTTATAAATGAGCTGGCAAAGTTCGCAGATCAGTACAAGGATCTTCCAACTCTTGCATTTACACATTTCCAGCCTGCACAGCCAACGACAGTCGGCAAGCGTGCAACACTCTGGATGCAGGAGCTGCTCCTTGACCTCTCTGATATAGAGTACATGATCAGCCAGCAGAAGCTTCTCGGATCAAAGGGAACAACAGGAACACAGGCAAGTTTCCTTGAGCTCTTCGGAGGAGATCACGAGACAGTGAGAAAGATAGATGGAAAGATCGCTGAGAAGATGGGATTTGCTGAGTGCTATCCTGTATCAGGCCAGACATATTCAAGAAAGGTCGACTCAAGAGTTCTTAACGTGCTCTCAGGCATCGCACAGAGCGCACACAAGTTCTCAAATGATATCAGACTTCTCCAGCACTTAAAGCAGATAGAGGAGCCATTTGAGAAGAACCAGATCGGTTCATCGGCTATGGCATACAAGAGAAACCCAATGAGAAGTGAGAGAATCGCATCACTTGCCAATTATGTAATGTGTGACGCGCTCAATCCTGCTATCACAGCCGCAACACAGTGGTTTGAGAGAACACTTGATGACTCAGCAAATAAGCGTATCTCAGTTCCAGAGGCATTCCTTGCAGTTGATGGAATCCTTGATCTGTACCTGAACGTTGTTGATGGTCTTGTGGTATATGACAAGGTTATCTACCAGTGCTTTATGAAGGAGATTCCATTCATGGCAACAGAGAATATCATGATGGATGCTGTTAAGCGTGGCGGCAACCGTCAGGAGCTTCATGAGAAGATCAGAGAGTACTCAATGCTTGCAGGCGAGCAGGTCAAGAAGTACGGAAGAGAGAATGACCTCGTTGACCGTATCGCAGCAGACCCTGACTTTGGTATGACAAAGGAGGAGATCGTATCTATCCTTGAGCCAAAGAACTTCGTAGGTCGTGCTCCTGAGCAGACAAGAGAGTTCCTTGCAGAGGTCATTCAGCCTATCCTCGATGAGAACAAGGATATCCTCGGCGTTACTGCGGAGATCAATGTATAAAGATCTGAATTAAAATGTATATAGAGTAAATAAGGCGCTGGCGCATTAGTGGTGTTGATATATCTGTTCTATTGCGGACATATCAACAAGCTTATGTGCCGGCGCTTTTTATATATTGAATGGGTGTCATTTTGCGGCGGAATGCGGATTACATGGACTGACAGACAGCTCAATTCTACGCATAAAAATTCTTGTCGTAATTTCATTAGATTTGCATTTGCTAAGGTACGAATAGGTACATTCTAAGGTTTACATTTGGAAATAGATGTGTTAGTGTGGTTAGTGAAAACTAACCTAAAAATTAATACAAAAGAATATTAAGGGGGCAAAAGAGATGTTGGTGACGATAGTTGCGGCGGTAATTGTTATGGTGGCTTATTTCCTTCTTCTGTACGGAATGGTCGCATTTGTGCAGGATAAGAGATTTATGAGCACAGCGCCGAAGGAGAATCTGGCGGTGATCCCAGACAGAAAAGAGAGATTTCGCGGAGCTCACGCGGTTGGATTGTGCATAGAGGTGGTTGCACTGCTTCTGTTTATAGGAGCAATCGTGCTTAGCGTGTGGGATGGCGTACGGCATGATTTCGGCTACTGGAAGTTCTTCGCGCGATTCATAGTGATAATGTATGTGATGGAGATCTATGATATAGGTTTCTTTGACTGGGTGCTGCTCTGTCATTCAAACTTCTTCCCGCGTTATTATCCGGAGGTCAAGGGAGTTGTGGGACCGCACATGTTCGGATACAATATGAAGATGCATGTTATGCACTTTATTATATACATTCCTATCTGCGCTGTGGTCGCTGGAGTGTGCATGCTGTTTTAAAAAATAACTGGTGTATGGATGAAATTCTGTGCGCCAGTTTTTTATGCCAGTAGCCAGTAAAATGTGGCGAATGTGCAAAAAATGGTGGTTGGCGCGGTAACTATGAAAAACGGCTCAGCATGATTCTTGTGGTTTGTGATATAATGAGCATTGCGACGATTGCGCTTGCGCAAATCGTCATAATGCGAATGGACACATTGAGCCGACAGGCGATATGATATAATGAGCGCAAGTGAGTAGGCATGCTTGCATGGTTGGCGAGCGGTGAATTGGATCATGATTGTTTTGCCAAGGCTCAATGTATTTATGAAATGTAAGGGGATATATTATTATGAAGAAACTGACAAAGGAAGAACAGCACAGGCAGTGCATAAAAGAGATCAAAGCGACGCTGCTTGTGGTATTTATATGTTTTTTATGGCATGTGCTGACGGCGTTTCTACTCAATTCTACCGGATGGACGATATTTCATATGCCGGCGTGGTTTGTGGTCTCAGTGCTTGGAACAGTGGTGATTGCGGTAATCGGGGTATTCTGGCTGCTTAAGTTTGTGTTTGTAGATTTTGAATATGAGGAGGACCGCTTATGAGCGAAGCGAATAATTTGCATGCGGTCCGACGACGTGTAATAGAGGGGGACCCACGGAGTGGGGGAGTTGGCTATTACCTACCAGAAAAGGAGGGTGAAAATGAACAGTAATCAGATATTGATCTTATCGGTTTTTCTCGGATATCTGTTATTCAATATTGTGGTGAGCTTTGTCTACAGCAGAAGGGCGGAGAAAAGTCTGCACACAACGTCAGAGAAGAAGTATTTCATAGGCGGAAGAAGTATGAACGGAATCGTCCTAGCTATGACGATCATGGCGACATACACTTCCGCAAGTTCATTTATATCAGGACCGGGTGCAGCTGGTCTTACATATGGATATGCACAGGCGTGGATAGCTGCTATCCAGGTCCCGGTCACATTTCTGGTGCTCGGTGTGCTTGGAAATAAGCTTGCGATAGTGTCCAGACGAACGGGCGCTGTGACAGTGGTGGGATACTTCAAGGCGAGATACAAGAGCGATGCGCTGGTGGTCATCACGAGCCTTGGACTTATAGTTTTCTTCATAGCACAGATGATAAGCCAGTTTACGGGAGGAGCCACACTTATAGCATCCATAACGGGAATGGATCATGTGACTTCACTTTTGATATTTGGCACAGTCGTGATATTGTACACAGCTATTGGCGGATTCAGTGCTGTTGTTATAACTGATACGATTCAGGGAATAGTAATGTGTATCGGAACATTCCTGTTTATATTCTTTGTCTTAAGGAGCGGGGGCGGTCTTGCCGCGATAGATGCCGGTCTTCAGACAAATCTGCCAGAGGTGTACGATGACATTTTCTCGAAATACACTCCAGGAGGGCTGCTCAGCTATTGGGTGCTTGTGGGATTTGGAACGCTGGGACTTCCTCAAACCGTTGTGCGCGCCATGGGATTTAAGGACACGAAGAGCATGCACAGAGCGATGTGGATCGGAGTTCTCACATGCAGCTTTGTGATCATAGGAATGCATCTTGCAGGAACATGGGCGGGCGCACTTGTTGATACAGACAATCTTCCAACTTCGGATTATTTTATACCATATATAGTACAGAAGATCATGCCGCCCGGAATGGCAGCGATATTCCTTGCTGCGCCGATGGCAGCAGTCATGTCGACAGCGGATTCGCTCCTCATACTTGCCACAGCAGCTATAGTGAAGGATCTGTGGAAGAATTACGTGGTGGGTGATGATCCGGTGAAAAATGAGAAATACGACAAGAATGTCAAGCTGGTGAGCACGATACTTACGATGCTGCTCGGCGTGGTGGTGATGGTTCTCACTATCAATCCGCCGGATATAATTTTCATGCTCAACATGTTTGCATTTGGCGGACTTGAATGCACATTCTTCTGGCCACTTGTGGGAGGTCTGTTCTGGAAGAAGGGAACTAAGCAGGCGGCGGTGTGCAGCTGCGTAGGCGCGATTGCCACATATATATTTGCAACGTATTTTATTAAGATCGCCGGGATAAATGCGGTCGTGTGGGGACTGATGGTAGGTGCGGTGCTGTACTTTGGAATTGGATTTATAACGGGAAGAAAAGGACTTGATCCGGATATTTTGGACAAGTGCTTTTGATATGTGCGCAGGATGTCTGAACATGAAAATAGAGCTGACAGGTAAAATGAAGCATGAATGAGATAAACGACAACAAAAAAGCAATGTCCGAGGATGTGAAACAGGCGCTGATAAGGTTTAACAAGGACAACATCTATGTTCAGAACCTGAAGATAGAGCTGGTCGATATGAGTCTTGGATATGTGAAGGGCAAGATGATGGTCACAGAGGATGTCCTTAATCCATATGGTTCTGTGCATGGTGGATGCCTGTACTCACTTGCGGATATAGTGAGCGGGATCGCAGCATGTACCTACGGAAAGTTTTCTTCAACTATAGATGGAACCATGACATATATAGCTCCGGCTATGAACACGGAGTATCTCATCTGTGAGGGAATCGAGATCCGTCAGGGCAAGAAGGTGTCACTGTACGAGGCAAATATTTACGATGACAAGGGACAGCTTGTAGACAAGGCAAGGTTCTCGTTCTACATGATGAACCGTTCTGTTGTGGAATAGATGGGAGATGTAAGGCAAGGTGAAATATACAAATGTTATCTCAGGCAAGTTCGTAGACAGACCAAACAGGTTCACAGCCCATGCGGAGATAGACGGAGTTACAGAGACCGTGCACGTAAAGAACACAGGGAGGCTTAGCAGTCTGCTGATACCGGGAAACACGGTCAGCCTTGAGAAGTCTGCAAATCCAAACCGCAAGACGAAATACGATCTCATAGCGGTGGAGGATCCAAAGCTTGGCTGGGTGAACTTGGACAGCCAGGTGCCAAATAAGGTGGTTTTGGAATGGCTTAAAACAAAGGATTATGACTTTATAAAGCCAGAGTATGTATACGGGGATTCAAGGATTGATTTCTATATGGAAAAGGATGGCACAAAGTATCTCATGGAGGTCAAGGGCTGTACGCAGGAGATCGGTGGTATAGGATATTTCCCGGATGCACCCACCGACAGGGGAGTCAGGCATTTGCGGGAGCTGATGAAGGCGGTCTCCGAGGGATATAAATGCTATGTGGCATTTGTCATTCCGATGACAGGGATAACTGAGGTCAGGCCAAATGCGGAAATACACAGGGAGTTCGCGGAGACTTTCTATGGGGCGAAGGCTGCCGGCGTGGAGGTGTTAAATCTCACGTGCCGGGTTACCCGTGATGAACTGGAGATAGTGGAGCAGTAAGAATGAGGATGTGTCAAGTTGCTATGAAAACTTGACATGCAGCATCAGCTCTTGCTGAAAGCGGCTTATAATGAGCTGATATTCAAGAAAAGAGGGAAAGGGATGAGTTTTACAGGGAATGTAGCATACAGTATGCTCATGGTGATGGCAAAGGTATTTCCGGGGATGAAGGAGGACTTCACAGACCTTGATACCGTGCTGGAGAAGGCTAGAAAGTTCAACGAAAAGAACAAATATGTATCTCCAAAGGATAAAAAGGCTCTGTACAAAGAGATAACCGTGAGTGGTCATACGTGTCTGATCATCAGGAGCAAGAAGAGAGAGAATAAGAAGAACAAGGGACTGCTCCTCATATATGGCGGAGAGACTCTTCAGTGGAAGAGCGAGCTTGGAATGGCAAGGCGTTACAGCGACCTTACAGGTATGGATGTCTGGTATCCCATTTATCCGCCTATAACAGATGTGAACGTAACAGTTACCGTGTCTGGCCTGTGTGACGTATACTGCAAAATGGTGAAGAAATACGGCGCTGAGAATATCGCGATAGTTGGCGATTCCATGGGCGGAATGTTTGCCGCCGGTATCATAAATCGCATCAACAGGGATGAACTGGATGTGGGTATGCCGAAGTTGTTTATAGGAAATTCGCCGGCGGGGATGCCGGATACCGAAGAGGACTGGGCTGAGATGGAGCAGTATGTCTCCAGAGATCCATTTTTCACGGTAAATGCATTTAAGGGGCTGGGGATGATCGTGGCTCACGGCCAGGATACGCCGAAGGACAACTATTGCCCGATCTACATGGATTTCCGAAATGCTCCTGAGACATATATGTACTATGCGGAGGAGCTCTGCGCCGGGAATGTCAGGGCATACAGAGAGGCATATGACAAAGCAGGGGCAGGCGACAAATTGCACATACATATCCAGCCGAAGATGATGCACGGGTATTCATGTGTACCGGTGTTCCCGGAGAGCAAGAGGTGTTTCAACGAGGCTGTACGGATGTTGAATGAGGTGTAGGAAGAAAACTGCATTGTTGATGGGAAAGTGGGCTTTGCAAACACATGTTACGATAAGTAACAGCATTGTCATAGTGCGTATATGGACTATCAAGGGTTATGATAATAAGCTTGAAAAAAACAGGAGGAATATAAATTATGACAGTGGGAGAAAAAATAAAACAGTTGAGAAATGAGAATGGTCTTTCTCAGGAAAAGCTTGCAGAGAAATTAAATGTATCTCGTTCAGCGGTTGCAAAGTGGGAAACAGATGGAGGTATTCCAGAAATTGATAATCTGATACAGCTGGCAGCAGTTTTTGATATCAGTTTAGATGAATTGCTTGGAAATACAAAAGGACAAAAAACTAACAAAGAAGCAGACAGACCGAACTGTGAAAATCATAATTTGGGAAACATGCGATATGATATAGAGCTCACGGGATGGAATGACGGTGTGTATGGTGTTTATATTATCTCAGAAGATAGAGATTTTTTGTACTGTTATCAAGGCTCAGACAAAGGAAAAGGCGTATATGGAATGATAGGAAGAAAATATATTACATCCGTCTTGCAGGCAAGTGGAAATGAAAAAGAGAAACCGTATATAGAAGAAGTTGATAAAAGCTTTTTCTGCGCTAAAAATGTGAAGATTGAAGTAGCAAAAAGAGAGGGATTGATAAGGGGACTTTTGGATTTCCGGGATGATGCCTATCGTAACGTTGTGATTGATTCATTCGATGCAGATACAATACATTTGCAGTTTGGTGGATCATTGGAACTTGGTGATATTGCTAAGATTGAGGAAACTAATGAATAGTATTAGAACATTTTGAAGCGAGATGGTTAAAAGTATGTTTTTTAGGGGGATTAGCAGAGTATTTTCAACAGAAAATGAAATGCAGTATAACACGATAGGAGCTTTCTGGGATGAACTGGCGGAAAAGTATGGCAGAAGTAACTTGCGGGGACTTGGATATAACTGGACACCAACCACGATTGAGTACGTTATCGGACTTAAAGAAGGAGATATTCAGGGAGGTAATTGTAGCGTGGAACTGCCCGATGATAGCTGGAACGTAGTGAACGGAAAAACGGACGATTTAGGGAAGATATACGATGAGATATATAAGAATGGAAATCTTACTTACGAGATAGAGATGTTTACGGATAATGGAGATTGTGAGATTTGGTATTTGAGGTAGGAAATAGAGGGACAGATAATGAAAATGATAAATGATATATCAAAAGAAACGAGAGAGTATCTTCTCTCTGTGTTAGACTTTGATGATGGGGAGATATTGGACTTTGTTCCATGCACCGAACCAGATCAAACGGGAATGAAGGCACTGGAAGTTAAGTTTGCTCATGGGATTCATTTTGTGTGGTATCAGACAATTTGGAATTCATCTTACTATGCAACCAGAAACGGAGAAATAATTACACATAAATATTATGCAGGCAGAATTGCTAAGAATACGCATATGTATCTTCAGGGATTTATAGATGATCTGATTTCCGGTCGTTTTGATAACGCTGAAACTCCAACGGAGAAGTATCTTAAGTACATAGAGAAAAATAATCTTACATCATACATGAATAATACCAGATGGAATCAGCTTTTTGATATAATCCATCAGCTTGAAAGCGAGACAGGGCATGAAGTACAGATAAGCTACAAATTATTGGGAGAAGATGAAGAAAAATGGTATTGGACTATTAGTGGCGATGAAGAATTGCCTGGCATAAATAGTCGATATTTTCAGTGGTTCAAGATAAAACCTATATATGTGAAGCGAATTTATAAGGGGAGACTTATGGATGATGAGTATATTAGTGAGGATTATACAAATTTGTTCTTAGAGAAGATAAATAAGACAAATTTGAGGTATGAGCCTGTAAATGGTGATGGGGCTTTTATAATATATGGATATAGGTGATTGTTATTGGAGATTTTATGG
>ENA-UPWU01001214-UPWU01001214.1-human-gut-metagenome-genome-assembly--contig:-NODE-1214-length-10813-cov-5.088115_pt1 | contig 10813 bp, 8 predicted proteins | sample MGYA00250058_ERZ773392 | MGnify/ENA primary metagenome ERZ773392 (study PRJEB29103, sample SAMN06112084) | human gut metagenome | biome: human gut; feature: ankylosing spondylitis patient; material... | reverse complement strand
ATATGAATGGCATCCAGACCTGTGATATTGGCATATTCCTGCCCAACTCTTCTGCGGGTCGACTTATCCATCCAGCGCCTTCCAAGCGGCGGCTTCCTTTTCTGCATCGGTGAGGGTGACAGCTTCGTTCTTGAAGGTGTAGATGGTCTCGGTGGTGCTGCCGTCGGGGTTCTTGGTGGTCACGGTGTAGACCTTGTCACCATTGGCATTGGTGGATTCCACTGCGCCTTCGGGGATATCGGGCCTCTTGGCAGCGTGTTCACCGGGCTGGATGGTCCCGGAGGCCGTATAGGTGCCGCTCTCGCCCTTCTTGGACCAGGAGATGGTGCCGTTGGTGACGTAGGCGGTGCCGGTCACAGTGGTCTCCTTCACGTCCTCGGCGTCCTTGCCGTTCACGGTGGTATCGGAGGGCTTCGAAACGGTCTGGCTGCTGGTGATCTCGGCTCCCTTATACTGGAAGGTATAGGTGATGGTCTGGCCGTCTTGTTCCCGGGTAACGGTCAGGGTGCCGCCTGCAAGGTCAATGTCCTTCAGGTCATCCTCAGTGAGCTCAATATGATTCTGCTGGGCAGCATTCCGCAGGGCGTCCTTGATGGCTTCGGTCTTGGCGGCGGTTTCGGCTTCGTCCTTTCCGCTCACCTGGCCGGGGGTCTTGGTGACCTCAGTGACCTCCACGGTGTAACTCAAAGTCTTGCGGACGGCTTCCATCTGGTCAAGGTTCAGCTTTTCGCCCTTGTAGTAAACGCCGTTGTCATCGCCGGTGAAGCCCTCGCCCAGACGGTCGGCCAACTGCTTGTTGGTGAGCTGCTTGGTGTCTTCCGTTTTCTTGACTTTATAGGTATATTCCTTGCCGTTTGCATCGGTTTCCGTATAGACATACTCGCCGGTATCGTTGTTATAGTACTCGTCCTTGAGCATTTCGCCCAGCTTCTCCGAAGAAATCTCGATGACATCCGTCTTGGTCTCGTCGGTGTTCTTGGCAGTGATGCTTGGCAGTTCGACCTTGGTGGTCAGATCCTTATCATCAACATCAACAGTGCCCTTTTCCACCTTGAGCACCAGCGTGGTCTCGGTGCGGGTCTTGACCGAGTTGCCGGTGATCTCGTAGTAGGTAACGCGGGTGACGGTGTTGCCGTTCTCGTCGGTAGAGGTCTCTTCCTTTTTCAGGGTATAGGTGGTGTTGCCCTCGTCGTCGGTCTTTTTCTCCACGCCGTCCTCGGGGACATCCAGCAGCTTGGCAACGTCCTCAGCGGACATTTCCTTCGTTTCGGGCTCGCTGGTCTTTTTCAGGGTCAGGGTCTTGGAGTTGCCGTCCTTGGCGGGCTCGACCTTGTCCACGGTGTAACCGCCCAGCTTGGCATCCTTATCGGTTTTCCAGTCCGGACGCACGTCCTTGCCAAGCTCGTCGTCGAGGTTGATCTCTTCGCCCTTCTTGGTGTCGGTGATGGTGGTGGAGGAATCGGCCTTGCCGGTGCCGGTGGTGGTCGTAGTGTCGGTACCGGTGTTCTCGGTGGGGGTGGTGATGGTGGTGTTGCCGTCCTCGTCCTTGCCCACCACGGGGTCGCCCTTCTTCACCTCGGCGTCGGGGTCCACAACGGTGGTGCTGGAAGAGCTGTCGGGGGTCTCTTCCTTGGTGGCCTCGCCGATCTTGCCGTCCTTGCCGGTGGCTTCGTCCTTCTTGCTGTTGTCGATCACGTCACCCTTCACATAGGTGCCGTCGGGGTTCTCAGTCTCGTCCGTCTCGCCGGAGCCCTCAGAGCCGTCGGCTTCACCGTCCTCACCGGATTTGCCGGGCTCTTCCGGCTTCGCAGCAGGTTTATAGTCAATGGTGATGTCATCGGTCTTGGTGCCGGGGCCGAACGCAGGGGCCTGCTCTTCGCTCTTGGCCTCTTCGTTCACCCGGGGGGGGTAAACTCCTCCTGCTCTCCGACTTTCTCCTGCTTTTCCCCTTCCTCAGCGACGGGGGCGGGCGTGGAACTCTCGGCTACAGGTTCGGCCTGCGGGGCAGCGTTATCCTCGACAGAGTCGGGGCCTTCCACAGCATGGGCAGCCATGGGCTGTGCAGCAACACAGGCGGTCAGGGCTACGGACATGGCAGCGAGTTTCAGCTTTTTGTTCGTCATGATTGATGGCTCCTTTCAAATGGTGTCAAGTCTTTTACGCATTATAACTGTCCCATATAATGGACATATTTCGAGGCTTGCTATCCTACTTCTTTTATACCATTTTCTGGTGCGGGTTGTCAAGAAAAAATATGTAGAAACGCATGATTTGTGAAAATATTCCAAAGTCTGAATTGGATATTTTGCACAAATCACAAGAATTTGTTGCAGAAAAAAGAGAAACTGTTGCGGATGTGAAATGATGCGGTTGCGGTACTGGTGCAGAGTGTGCGGATTGTTGCGGAAAACCACTTTTTGAGGGACGGAATTTCTGGCAAAGAACCGGCTGGAATTTCTCCTGCCGCCCTGCTGCAGACGAAAAAGGCCCCCGGAAACCTGCGTCTCCGGGGGCCTTGCCCTCTACCTTATATAGGGCAGTCGGCGATCACTGCTTCTGCTTCAGCCGGGCCATGTAGCTGTCGGCGGCCACGGCGGCAGCGGTGAAGCTGTTGTTCTTCCACCAGTTGATCAATGCGGCCACGGTGGTGATGCCGGCGGTGACCAGCTGCTCCACGGTGGCGCTCTCGATGGGCAGCACGGGCTTGCCCATTGCGCTCAGCACCTGATTGGTCAGGGCCAGCAGGAGCACAGCGGTGCGGGCCAGGGTAGCGGCGGAGATCTTGTTGCTCAGTTCCATAAATCAGTTCCTCTCTTTCATTCGTTCGTGGTTCTCAAGGTCGGCGATGCGGTGGTTGGCCACCTTCATCTGCTCTTCCAGAATGGGCACGCGGCGGGCGAAATTGTTGTGCTCGCGCACCTCGCGGGTCAGTTCTTCCAGTTTGGTGTCGGTCACGGCCTGACTGCGGCTGTTGGCGATCAGCACCCCGATCAGGGTCACGGCACCGGCGATCAGGGCGGACAGGATGCTTTCCATTGGATGCACCTCCTTCTTAACCTGTCCAGCGGCTTTTGGCGGGGCGGGTGTCCACATGGACCCAGCCCACAGCCCGTCCGGCCCGGGGCGGGTACCGGCCGATGCCGCCGGTGCCGGGCAGGCAGGTCTCTGCATAGGCGGCCAGCTGCTCCACCGGGATGCCCTGCACCCGGATGTCGGCAGCGCGCCCATACAGATGCTGGCTGTAGGCGGCCCCGCCCACGGATTTGTTGTGGGCAGCGGTGCGGTAGCCGCTGGTGATGACTACGGGGCGGCCGAAGTGGTCGCGGATCTTCTGCAGCAGGGCGGCAAGGCTGCTGTCCACGAACACAGGGTCCGAGCCATCTTTGCAGGCAAACTCGGCCACGGTGAAGTTTGCGCTCAGTTTTCGGGTGCCATCCCGCGTGCGGGACCAGGCTTCAAGCATCGGCTTCCACCTCCGCCAGCAGGGCTTCCACGGTGCTGCGCAGACGGGCGGGCACCTCGTCCAGCGTCTTGATACCCTTGCGGATCAGGGCTGCATAAATTTTCGCCATCAATTTTCCTCCTTTTCTTCGTACAGCTCGCACAGGGCCACCTGAAGATCGGTGACACTGCTCTCCACGGCGGTCACCTGCGTCAGCAGGTCGGCAAGGGTGGGGTAGTGGTAGCCGTCAATCCAGAGTTCCAAAGGGAACACTGTTTTGTATGGAGAAACAACATGAAGGATGCCGTTTGTTTGGAATGTGATTGTAAAATTGATGTCACAGTCATAAGTTGTCGTGCCACCGCGTGCAATGCTTTTTTCAGTGTTATTACCGTAGCTGTTGTACTTGCCTTTGGTAATGCATATCTTATCAACATTGCCTGGAATCTGAACATCCCAAGTTGTGAATTTGTTAGGAGACGTCACATGGGTGTTCCACACCAGTCGCGCCTCCGACTTGACCGCCACGGCGGCCGCGATGGTGTCATACAGCGTCTTGGCGCTCAGGGTGCCGTCCTCGTCGATGTCAAGGTAGTCACCGATCTTCACGCCGCCGAGTGTGGTGGAGGTGGCGGCAGGCAGCACGTACTCCTGAGCCAGCATCACGGTCTCGGTGCTGCCGTCGCCCTTGGTCACGGTCATTGTGTTGCCCTGCACGGTCAGCGCCTTGAGGTACACGCCGCTCCCCGCTTCCACCGCGCCCACGTCCTCCGCCGTCAGCGGGGTCTCCTTCCCGGTGCCGCCGTGTTCTGTACCCAGCACCCCGGTCATGGCCGGCAGGCTGGTGGTGTCCTGGGTGGTAAAGCTCTTTTCGCTGCCGTCGGCCATCGTCACGGTCAGGGTGCGGTCCTCCAGCCGGATGCTCTGCACCACCGCCGCACCGCTGGCCGGCATGGCTCCCACATCCTCAGCCGTCAGGATCACCGCGCCGCCCTTGCCGTTGACGCTCACCACCTTCCCGGTCTCCGGGGCCGCTGCCTCTGCCCGGGCCGCCGCAGCCTCTGCCCTCGCTGCCGAATTTTCAGAGTTTTCAGCCCCTGCCGTTGCCGTCCGGGCCGCCGTCTCTGCCTGGCCCTTGGCATTCACCGCCCGGGTTGCTGCGGTGGCCGCCGTCTCGGCGTTGGTCTTTGCGCTGGCTGCGGCCTGCTGTGCCGTGTTGGAGTATTCCAGCACCCGGGCCACAAAGGTCTCGTACTGGGTGGGGCTGATTTCCACGTCTCCGTCGGTGTTCAGAGTGCTGTAGCACTCGTACTTGGTGGGCTTTGTCAGGGCCCGGTAACCGTCCGCACCCAGGGCCAGCAGCATCCACTGGCCGCCGGGGCTGGCCGTCAGGGTCTTGTCCACCGCCACGCTGTCTTCGTCGTCCAGCAGCACCGGTGCGGGCAGGGTGCCGTCCAGCCACTGCACATGCAGCGTCACGCTCAGGCCCTGCCATTCTGCCGGCAGCTCAAATTCCAGCTTTTCCACCCCGGCGCTGCTCTGGCCGCCCACCTTCAGCACCCGCACGTCCGGGGCAAACTCCGCCCCGGCAAAACTGCGCTTCAAGATCTTCACACGCATTCGCGTCTCCTCCTTTCGCCCTTCCAGTCTACCGCACTCCGCTGCACAAAAAACCTGCGGACTTTCTGCCAAAGCAAGAGCACCCCGGCAGCCATTTCCGGCCGCCGGGGTGCTCTTGCTTATCTCAGATCTGCGTAGGGGTCATTTACCGTGGTGGTCTGCGCCTTTTCGGCGTTCTTCAGCCAGGCAGCAAAGGTTTTCTGCTCGTACAGGGCGTTCCCGTCCCCATCGGTCAGGGCCAGCAGCATCTCCTCCAGCTTCTGCCGGTCGTACTCACTGCCGGCCAGATATTCCGGCTTGCACACTTCCGTGATTTTGCTCTTCAGACTTGTCACACTCTTTCCGGCCCGCAGCAGCCGGTCAAGTTCTTCCTGCACATCCTGCGTCCGGCCGCTGTCCACGGCTGCCACCAGGTCATCGGTCACGCTGGTGCCGCCATTCTTCAGCATCTCGTCGGCCCGCTTGTTCACCGCGCCGGTCACGCAGTCGATCATCGCCTCCCGCTTGTCCGCGTCAGCCTTTGCGCCTTCCCGGATGCCCAGCGCCTCGTACAGGTCCCGGATCACCTGCCGCGTCAGCTGCTGGCGCTGGCTGTCGTTGCCGTTCACCTGGGCCTGGGCCGCCTGCTGCACCCGGTCGTCGTACTTCACAAGGCGGGTCTTCAGCTGCTTGTAGGCTTCTTCTTCCTTGCCCATCTCCTGCAGCTTCTCCATAGCCGCCTGTGCCTCGTCCTTGTCGCCGCTGGCATAGGCGTCATACAGCCGGTCATACTGGCCGGTGGCGCTGCTGGGCAGGCTGCTAAAGGTAAATTTCCCGCCGCTGGCCACGTTCTCCGCGTCCTGCACGTAGTCCTTGAAGGCTTCCAGGATCTTCCGCCCGTTGCCAAAGGGCACACCGGCAATTTCCAGCCCGTCCTCCATCAGGGTCAGGGCGTACTTCTCCACTTTGCCGTGGTGGGCGGCCAGCTTCGCCTCGTCCATGTCTGCCGTGTCCTTGCGCAGCTCGCTCACAAACTTTTTCACGTCCCCAGCCAGATCGTTCACGGCGCTGATGTTCGTGGCGCTCACCACATCATAATCCTTGCCGTTCAGGGCGTTGTCCACCAGGCTGTACACCTCGCTGCCAAACAAAAAATTTCCGGCCGCGCTCTCGGTAAACAGCCCGGTAAAACGGCTCAGCAGGCTTTTCAGGGTCACGTCCCCGTTTTCGTCCTGCTCCCGGTCCCACCGGTGCAGCAAAAAGTCCGCGCCGATCTTCATCAGGGCAAACACCGCCGTCTGCGCCACCTGGCTCCCTGCCGCCCGCTGCAGCTGCTTGCCGGCCCGCTGCAGCTCTGCCTTGGTCTCTTCCGTTTCGCCCTCTTCAAACCGCGCTTTCTGGGCGTTGTAGTCCATCACGGCGTCAGCCAGGATGCCGTAGTTCTGGAACCGCTGGGTGGTAAACATGGTAAAGGTCTTTACAAACTCGTCCGGGTTGCGCTGGATGCCCGCCCGCTGCATCACGGTATAGTTGGGCTGGGTCTGCTCGATCACCTTCTGGTACATCCGGTTCACGGCCTGCCAGTAGTCCTCGCTGCCCTCCTGGGCGGCCCCCTCGGCAAATTCCCCGGGGTGGTTCTTTACATAGGCCTTGCTGCCCTCCCACAGCGCTGCCACCGTCACCTCGTCCACGCCGTTGATCCACCCAGTCACGGCTTTCGGCAGCTTGTCCATGGCCTTTTCCGCCGGCGTGAGGCCTTTGCCAATGCTGGCCAGCTCACCCCGCTGGCTGCCGCGCTTGCGCCACTCCAGCAGCACGTCCCCGTGTTCCGAGATCTCCGTTTCCAGCGCCGCCCGCTGCTTGGTAGAAAAGTTTTTCACAAACGGCACCACCGACGCCATGGTGTCGCTGCCCAGCACGGCCGCCGCCGTGGGTAAGGACGCTGCCTGCGCAATGGCCACGCCCGGGTTCAAAGTCAGGATCGCCCCGGCGTAGTTGCCCCGCAGCCGGGCCGCCATCCGGCTCACGCCGTTGTCCCGCTTGCGCTGGGTGGTCTGCAGGTCGGTCAGCAGGTCGTTGATGTACTCCACCGCGCTGCGGCCCCACTGCTCCTTGATGATGCCGTTTTTCAGGTTGTACACGCCGTCTTTCGTTTCCACGTTGCTGTTCAGCACCTTCTTCACGTCCCGGATGGGCAGTGCCAGGCCCGCATAAGCCGCCGTGTCCCGGATGCTGCGCTGCACCACATTGCTGCACTCTTCCAGCAAAATGGGCTGCACGGCTTTCTTGACACGGTTCTTCAAAAAGCCCCGGCCCTCAATGGTAGCGTCAAGGTTCAGCCCCTCGATCTGGGTCGCCAGGGCTCTCTTGTCCACTGCAATGGGGTAGTAGTTTTTCACCCCCGCCCGGTTATAGCCCAGCAGCTGCATGCTGGTCTCGTTGATCAGGTTTGTGGTGTACTGGTTGAACAGTTCCTGCATGTCCGCGATCCACGCCCGGTCGTAGTCGGTCAGGGCGTTTTCCACCGTCTGCAGCACCGTGTCCACCATCGGGGTACCGTCGGCATTCTGCAAGCCGCCCAGGTGCACGGTCTGGCCCTCCTGGTAGGCCCGTTCAATGTTTCCTTTTGTGTACTGTTTCATGTTCGGCACCGTCAGGCCGCCGTTCAGCAGGTGCTGGCGGCTGTCCGCATTCTGCAGATGCATGTACAGGCTGCACAGCATGGCGTGGTTCAGCGGCACGCTGTTGCCCTTGGTGTCGGTCAGGCCGATGTCCACCGTCTCGGCCCCCGGCCCGGCAAAGGCGTCCATCTCTTTCAGGCGGGTCTTGCCCGTCACGTCCGCAAAGAGTTTCTCTCCCTTGATGGTGATCTCGCTCTGCCGGCGCTGGCCGTCGTTCAGCATCCTTGCCAGCTTTTCCATCTGGCCGTTCTTTGCGTAGCCGCCCAGCATGCGGAACACCCGCTCGCCGCCCAGCATGTCCAGCTGGTACTTGGTCAGCGTGTTCCGCAGCCCGTCAAACCGCCCGCCGGGGCGGTTGCCCTTGCTGGTTTTCACCTCGTAGGCAGCAGCGTCCGCAATGGCGCTCACTTCCTCAGCCTTTGCAAGGCTCAACGTCTTGTTTTCGGTGCGGATCACATGCAGCGTGCTGCTGGTAATGGCTTTCAGTAGCCGCAGCTGGTCCACTGTCATGGGCAGGCTGACACGGTTCTCCGTGTCCCGGATGCGCGCTTTCAGCCGGTCCTGCAATGCCCTTGCCTTCTCACTGTCCGGCAGAGCTTCCGCCTGGGCCAGCTGCTCGTGCAGCTTGTCCAGCCGGGCGTTCTTCGCAGCTGTCAGGTCCTCCCGCAGCGTCTGGATCAGTTCCGGCACCTTGCTCTGCTTCCAGTCCTCGGTCATGGCGTTGGGGGCTCCCTCGCTGCCCATGCTGGCCGTAATGCTGTCCTGCAGCCTCGTCAGCTGGTTCACAGCCTTGCTGTTCAGGGTCACCAGGTTCGCCAGCTTGGCCACCTCGGCCGCCTCCACGATCAGCCCCTTCTGCACATACTTGCCCTTCTGGGGCCGCAGCACCATCTGGTTCAGCTGGGCCGCGTTCGCCCGGATGCTCCGTTTCAGCTCGTCCGCCTTCCGGGCGTCCCGGGCCCGCTGCACCCGGTTCTCGGCTACTTTCTTCGCAACAGCAATGTCCTCGTCCCGCTGCTGGCGGGCCACTTCCAGCGCAATGGCGTTCCGCTGGGCCTGTTTCTGCTGCCAGGCTTCCCGCCGGCGCTCGTTTTCGGCCTCCCACTCCATGATCTCGTTGTCCTGGATCATCAGCGAGCGCTCCGCCCGGTCGGCCCGGCGCTGCTCCTGCTTCACCTGGTCGGCCAGGTAGTCGTTTTCTTCCCGCAGCTCGCCCATGCGTTCCTTGTACCACAGCTTTGCCGCGTCCATGTCTTCCTGCCGCTGGGCTTTCAGCCGCTGCTCCTGCTGCTTCAGCTGCCGGCGGAACTCCTCCCGCTGGTAGGTGATGTACTCGTTCACGTCGCCCAGGTTGGTAAAGGTCTTTCCGTCGATCTTCACAGCGCTCCGGGTCTCGGTGCGCTGGTTGGCGGCCAGTCGGCGGGCAAACTCCTGCCGCTGCACTTTCTGGACACCCTGCATGCCCTTCTCCACCTCGGCGGCCCTTGCCTCGTCTCCGGCCGCCGCCTTGGCCATCTGCAGTGCCTGCTTCTGCATGCCCTCAAAAATGGCCTCGGCGTCGGTCATCTCGGGCACGTTCATAATGTCCTCGATCATCCGCCCGGCCAGCTCCACCCGGGCGTCCTCGTACTCGGCCTCGTCCGCAAAGCGGCTGCGCATCTCCGGCTTGATGCTGTCATGCAGATTCATCAGCACGTCCAGCCACTCGGTGCTCTTCATGCTCATGACACCCTCCACACCGGCCTGCTGGGCCGCCGCTTTCCACAGCGCCCGCGCACCGTCCTGGATGCCGCCCACGGCCCGGGTGTCGTTCACAATGCTCTCGTACTGCTCCGCCGGGTTTCCGTCCCGCACGCCGTCGGCCTGCCGCAGGGCCACACCGTGGCTGCGGGCCTCGGCCACCGCCGCGCTCCAGTTGCCGTACCGCTTCACCAGCTCCGCCTTGGCCTTGCCGGTCTTGTTCACGGTGTACTCCAGCCGGTGCAGCTCCGGGTATTCGTCCCACAGCTCACTGTTGCGGTAGGTCGCCCCGTCCAGCACCTCGCCCGCCAGCGTCTCGGCCAGCGCCTGGGCCTTTGTCATGTCCGCGCCGTCCGCTTTCAGGTAGTCCACCAGCACCCGGGTCTCGTTGGCCAGCTTTGCCCGGTCGGCCCGGCTGGCGTTGGCTTTCGTCCACCGCGCCGCCAGCCCGTCCAGGCTGTCCTGGCTCACCTTCACGCCTCTCGTCACCCCAAAGAACTGTCTCAGGGTGTCCATGGCCGCCGCCGTGTTCGCAATATCCCGGCTCGCCTGCCGCTGGTCGTTCTTCTTTGCCTCCCGGCTGGCCTGCTCCGCCAGCTGGAAACGGAACTTTGCAAGGCTGCTTTCCTGCGCCAGCTCTCCGGTCTTGTAATACTCCCGGATCTCCCGCACCACCTTGTCCGCATCCACACGCCCGCTGTATTCCTTGCTGGCGGCAACCCTGCCGTCTGCTGTGGAGATGTCCAGCGTGAACTGCCCGCGCTCGCCGCTCAGCTGCTCGGCCATTTTCCGGATCTGTTCCAGCTGCTGCGCCGTGGGGGCCGTGTCCGCCGAAATGTCCACGCCCGGTGCCTCGGCCATCACACGCACATTGATCCTGTCCTGTCATGGAGTCTACCACGAACAGAATTTCGTTCGGGTTGATTGCTTCTTTGATAGCGGCGATCTCGTTCATCATCTGTTCGTCTACTGCCAGACGTCCGGCTGTATCGACGATAACGAGGTCATATCCTTTGGCTTTAGCTTCCTGAATAGCGTGTTGTGCGATTTCTACCGGATTCTTGCTGTCCAGTTCGCAGTACATCGGTACTTCGATTTGTTCTGCCAATACGCGCAACTGTTCGATAGCTGCCGGACGGTAAACGTCACAAGCTACCAGTAATGGTTTGCGATTCTTCTTTGTTTTCAGCATGCGTGCCAACTTACCGGAGAAAGTAGTCTTACCCGAACCTTGCAGACCTGACATCAGGATTACTGCCGGACGGGATTCGAGGTTGATTTCTACCGTCTCGCCACCCGTCAACTGGGTTAGGTCGTCGTGCACAATCTTCACCATCAACTGGCTTGGCTT
>ENA-UPWU01001211-UPWU01001211.1-human-gut-metagenome-genome-assembly--contig:-NODE-1211-length-10830-cov-4.902167_pt1 | contig 10830 bp, 10 predicted proteins | sample MGYA00250058_ERZ773392 | MGnify/ENA primary metagenome ERZ773392 (study PRJEB29103, sample SAMN06112084) | human gut metagenome | biome: human gut; feature: ankylosing spondylitis patient; material... | reverse complement strand
TTCCTGCGGTTTGACGCCTAGCATCTGATATAAGTCATGTACGAAATCTACTCGTGTCCCGGTTTTTAGAGGTTACCCTGTGATTAAACTCTGAGCTTGCCGACCTGCTCCTGAAGCAGTCTTGACTGAGCGGAAAGCTCCTCGCAGGAGGCGGCGGATTCCTCGGCGGTCGCGGAGTTCGTTGCAATTACCTGGGAGATCTGCTCGATACCCGCAGTTACCTGCTGAACTGCCTTCGCCTGCTCGTCTGCCGCGGAGGATATCTCCGCAACCAGCTTCGCGCTCTCCTGGGAAAGCCCGGTGACCTGCTGGAGGGTCTCGGCGGTCTGCTTTGCAATGCCGGAGCCGTTCTGTACCGCGTCGATCGTGGAGGAAATCAGCTCGCGTGTGCTGTTCGCGGATTCAGCCGACTTGGAAGCAAGGTTGCGTACCTCGTCCGCGACTACCGCGAAGCCCTTTCCGGCTTCTCCTGCGCGGGCAGCTTCTATCGCGGCGTTCAGCGCGAGTATGTTCGTCTGGAATGCGATGTCCTCGATGGACTTTATGACCTCGGATATCGCTTCGGACTGCTTTTCGATCTGATCCATTGCTTCGAGCATGCGCTCCATCTCACCGCCCTGGCGTATCATCTGCTCGGCGCAGTCGTTGGAGATATCGCTTGCCTTGTTGGAGTTCTCGGCGGTCTTGTTGATATTGCCGGAGATCTCCGCGATCGTGGAGGACAGCTCGTCGACTGCGGTAGCCTGGCGGGTCGTGCCTTCCGCGAGGAGCTGTGAGCCGTCAGCCATCTGCTGCGCGCCCGCCATTACATCGTTCGCGGAGGAATTCATGTTGCCGATTATGCCGTTGAGGGTCTCCTTTATGCTGCGGAACGAGCGGTTGATCTCCTCGAAGCTGCCAATGTATTTCACGGAGGGCTGCGACGAGAAATCGCCGGTTCCCATGCCGGAAAGCACGTGGGAGATGTCGTCAACGTAGGTGTGCAGGGTGTGCTTTGCTTCGGTGAGCTTCTCGGCGATGTCGCCCATTTCGTCGGCGTTGAAGCTGAATTCGGAATCAGGCGCATTCAGTTCGCCGGCGCTGAGCTGACCGCATATCTTCACGACCTCCGAAACTGGCTTACGTACAAGTCTGTTCATTACCGCGAACAGCAGGAATCCCGCGCCCACGCATACCGCGATGAGAACTGCCGCAGAAATAATAATGGCTTTGAAAAGCTCCGCGTCAGCCTCCGCAGTGGAGTAACCCGCGAAGTACGCGCCGACAACCTGACCGTTAAAATCAGTCATGGGAGTGTAGTTAACGTAGTAGTTCTGACCGTTTATCGCCGTTTTACCGATATATGTGCCGCTGTTCTGAACCATGTTCCAGATGCCGCCGTCCATCTTGGTGCCTGTGTTGCGTACTCCGGAGCTGTTCATGAGAGTGGTGTTATAACGGGTGTCGCCGCAGAATAAGGTAAGCTCCGCACTGGTTTTTTCCTTTACGCCGTCAACGTATGCGGGGTCGTTGAGGTCGGTGCCGACTACCAGAGCGCCGTTCTCCACCGGGCGGCAGTATACGGAGTACAGCTTGTCGCCGTCCGCCATTACGCCCTTCATTCCGCCTGCCTTTACCCGTGCGATTGCGTCGTCGCTGAGCGGGAAGTTTTCGGTGCTCCAGACTGCCTGATCACCGTTTATGTACGCTGCAAAGCTTGCTTCAGAGGGCTTGTTGGACGCCCAGGTATTGTCGTAGTCCGAATTGTTTATCTGTCCCCATGAACTTGCGATGAGAAGTTCGGCTACGTCGCCCATTTCTTCGATATCGCTCCTGATTTCAGAAGAGATCACGTTTACGCCGGTATTTGTCTCTTTTTCCTGGAGCGCTCCCACGAACGACATAAACACTACAGTCGTCACAACAGCCAGCATTATTGCCGCAATTACGGCAACCAGGCAGGAAATAACAGTGATCTTTGTTCCGATCCTCATTGACCTTTTCACTTTTGATGATACCTTCCTTTCAACGCATCACATGTCTGTGAATTCCTGGAATTGTACAATATACATTTCCAGTTTATTATATGTATTATCGACAGAGTTTAACTAATCTTTAGCTTTTTTTAAAATTTTTTTACTTAAATCACGCGAATATTAAAAATGTGGTATACTGCACAATGGTGAAAAAACAGCGCACATAACACAGAGTCTCTCCGCATAGTATTTACAGAAGAACAGGACAATCCTATATTAACGCATATGGAACTTAAAGAGGCGCTGACAGCGCTCGGGGAGGCTCCGTACCAGCACACGACGGTGACTCTGCGGGACTGCGCGGAACTTATCGCGGAGAACTGCGCCGGGGTGATAAGCTGCACCGACAGCCGGGAGGTCTCCGGCGAGATCGTGCTGAAAATTCGCTGCGCCGGCGAGGAACGCCTGATGAGGGTTCAGGGCACCGGGCTGACCCTCGAGAGCGGCGGAGCCTACGGAGTACGCGTCACCGGGAGTATCGAAGCGGTGAGCTTCCTCAGTCTGTGAGGTGGGAACATGGAGGAAAAACAGAGGGGATTGCGGTTCGGCAGCGTGGAATTCAGCGGGTACGGGGCGTTCCCGGAGCGGTTCGCGACCGAGCTTATCAGCCGCGGCGTGGAGCTGCGCCGGGTAAGATTCGGCGACGGGACGATAAGCGGCTCGGTCTCCCCGGCGGACTACTGGGAGACCGCCCGGACAGCGCGCCGCTGCGGTCTGCGTATCCATGCAGGGAAGCGCCGAGGGCTGTACTTCACGGCGCTGAGGTACAGCCGCCGGGCGGGGCTGTACGTGGGGTTCCTGGCGTTCGTGATGCTGACGGCGCTCAGCGGGAGCCGCATTCAGGATATCGAGATAGTGAGCTCCGGGACGGTGACGGCGGCTCAGCGCTCGCAGATAATGTCGATACTCGGGGAGTGCGGACTGACCGAGGGAAGCTCCGCGCGCCGCCTGGAGAACATCACCACCGCCGCAGAGCGCCGGATACTCCTTGAGATACCCGAGGCAGCCTGGGTGGACGTCACCTGCGTTGGTTTCCGGCTGGAGGCGGCGGTGGAGATGGGAACTCCCGCGCCGGAAATGCTTGACTCGGACGCTCCGTGCAATCTGGTGGCTTCCCGGGCGGCGGCGGTGGTGTCGCATGTCGTGCGGGACGGAGTGCTCGTCGCCGATATCGGAAGCGGCGTCCCCGAGGGAGGTCTGCTGGTCAGCGGGACAGTCGCCGACACCGCCGGAAACGTTATCCTCAAGCACGCCAGCGCCGAGATCATAGGGGAGTACACCGAGACCCGGGAGTTTTTCGTGCCTTACAAGGAAACGCTGCGGCTTCCGGAGGGGGAGACGGCGGAGTACAGGTGGCTGGTCTATGGCGACGACGAGTACCCGTTGTTTTTCGGCGTGGCGGCGATGGAGGATTCGGTGTACTCCGAGGAGACCGAGGCCGTAAGGCTGTTCGGGAAGGAGACCCCTCTGAAGATCAGAACCGGACGGTTCACCGGGTACGTCAGCAGGAACATTACGCGCTCCGCCGACGACTGCCTGGCGGAGCTGTCGAGGCAGCAGGCGGCGTTCGAGGAGAACTTCTACGCAGGGCAGGAGGTGTATTCCTGCGAAAAGACCGCCGTTCCGGAGCAGGACGGGATACGGCTCAGGTGCGTTTACACCCTGCGCGGGAACATCGCGAAGGAGCAGGAGATACTGCTTTCTTAGCCGGGAAGCCAGGGCGCTGAGTAAAAATCACGAATCGGAGTTCACGATGTGGGCTCCGATTTTTTGTGCAATAACAACAAATTCTTTTTTGGAAAACTGTTCACAGAGGACAAAACCTATAAAATATATAAGAATTCATCAAAACCTATTGACAAAGTGGGCATTGTCTGATATAATCATCACATAAAGCCTATCGGAAGGATAGGCAAAAGAGGAGGCGGAAATCATGAACGCTATATTTACAAAGCTGCTCCGCAGGAATTTCCGCTTCGGACGAATGCGTACGGCGGCACCGCAGGACTAAGGAAGTGCTGATTAAATCTGGTGCGCAGATTGCGCCGCAGATTTTCCGTCAGATTGTACAATGAGGACGACGCAAGGCTGTCGCCTTGCTAGGACGAATTGTGCAATATAACGGAAAAGATGCAAGCAAAATGCGTGCCAAGCCGTCAGGCGTGATTTAATCAGTGCTTCCCTAAATTGAACGGTCATGCAGTGCTGCCTTCCCCCGAAACCACAGGGAGAACGAAAAAACGTCACAATGAGGTGAGAGCAAAGCATGATACGTCTGGAGCACATTACCAAGACCTACGTCAACGCCGGCAAAAAATTCAACGCCGCGGACGATGTGAGCCTTGAGATAAAAAAAGGCGAGATATTCGGCATAATCGGCTTCTCCGGCGCGGGAAAATCCACGCTGGTGCGCTGTATCAATCTGCTTGAGCGCCCGGACAGCGGACGGGTCTTTATAAACGACAAGGACATTACCGCCCTGCGCGGCGCGGAACTCCGCAGGCAGCGCAAGAAAATAGGAATGATATTCCAGCACTTCAACCTGTTCGCTTCGCGGACAGTGCTGCAGAACGTAATATTCCCGATACGCTACAACGGGCTTTCCGCAGCGGAGCGCAGGAAAAAGGCGCTGGAGCTGCTCAAGCTGGTAGGTATCGCGGATAAGGCGGGCGCGTACCCCTCGGAGCTTTCCGGCGGCCAGAAGCAGCGCGCGGCTATCGCAAGGGCGCTCGCAAGCGACCCGGAGATACTCCTGTGCGACGAGGCAACGTCGGCTCTCGACCCGCAGACCACCGAGGCGATACTGAAGCTGCTGAAGTCCCTCAACGCAAAGCTGGGGCTTACCATCGTGCTGATCACTCACCAGATGAACGTAGTCAAGGAGATATGCGACCGCACCGCCGTAATGGAAAACGGCAGGGTAGTCGAGCAGGGCGACGTGTTCGAGATATTCGCGAACCCGCAGCAGCCCGTGACGCGCTCCTTCGTGGATACGACCTCCTGCCTGAGCGGAATAAACACCCTCATCGAGGAGAAATCCCCGCTGGTGCAGCTCAAGCCGGGTCAGAAGATACTCCGGTTCAAGTACCTCGAGAGAAGCGCCTGCGAAGCGCTTGTGTCCACCATCTCCCGCAGGTTCAACATTGACCTGAACATCGTGTTCGGAAGCATAGAGATCATCGGCGACAACCCGATAGGCGGGCTTGTAGTCATCGCCGACGGAAACGAGGACGATATCCGCGCCGCAGTCAAGTACCTGTGCGATATCAATGTCGGAGTGGAGGTGATCCTCAGTGCGTGAGTTCTTTGAAAGCATTATGCCGAACGTTATACCGAAGCTTCCCGCCCTGTGGAACGCTACCCTGGAGACCCTCGCGATGACCGGCATTTCCGCGCTGTACATTCTCGTTATCGGAATGGCGCTGGGAATCCTGCTTACCGTGACGAAAAAGGGCGGACTGCTTGAAAACGCAGTGGTTTACCGCGTGCTGGACATCATTATCAACCTCCTGCGCTCGGTTCCGTTCATTATCCTGCTGTTCCTGCTTATCCCGCTGACGCGTATCATCAGCGGTACCTCCATCGGAGTTGCCGGTTCGATTTTCCCGCTCATCGTCGGAACTGTTCCGTTCTTCTCCCGCCAGGCTGAGGCGGCGCTCGCCGGAGTAAACCCCGGTCTTATCGAGGCGGCGCAGTCGATGGGCTGCTCCAAGCTCGGGATCATTTTCAGAGTGTACATCCGCGAGAGCATTCCGGCTCTTTCCCGCGGTATTACGATCACCCTGATAAACCTCGTCGGGCTCACCGCGATGGCTGGCGCAGTCGGCGCTGGCGGCCTCGGAAACTTCGCGTACGTTCAGGGCGTTCAGCGTAACTACTACGACATTATCGTTGCCGCAGTTATCGTTCTGGTGCTCATCGTCCAGGTTATCCAGATAATCGGCAACATCATCGCAAAGAAAACAGAGAAATAAACCGGTAAGACAAATAAAACAACACCGGATAATACAACTAAACAAATCAAGTTCAAAGGAGAACAAACACCATGTCTATAAGACATAAATTCGCATTTTCCCTCGCAGCAGTTCTTGCAGCAGTATCCCTGACCGCTTGCAGCGGCAACACTTCCTCCGGCTCTTCCTCCGCGGCTGACAGCTCCGCTGATTCCTCCGCAGCAACCGCTGAGAATTCCGATAACGCAGACAGCGCCGCTGACGCAGAGACCGCGTACTCCCCGGAGAACCCCGTGACCGTAAAGATCGGTCTCACCGGCAACGTATACGAGGACATCTGGAACCCCATCAAGGAGAAGCTCGCTCCCGAGGGAATCAACCTTGAGTATGAGCAGTTCACAAGCTTCAACATTCCGAACAACGCGCTCAACAGCGGCGAGATCGACATGAACGCGTTCCAGCACCACGCTTACTTCAACAATGATACAGCTTCCAACGGCTACGACCTGACCGCCATCGGCGATACCTACATCGTAGCAATGAACATCTACACCGCTAAGGATCTCACCATCGAAAGCGCCCTGGCTTCCACCGAGACCCTCAAGATCGCAGTTCCGAACGACGTTACCAACGAAGGCAGAGCGCTGAAGCTCCTCGAGAGCGCAGGCTTCTTCACCATCAACGCTGACGCTGGCGCTTCCCCCGAGATCAGCGACATCACCGACTACGCAGTACCGGTAGAGTTCGTCGAGGTAGACGCAAACCTCGTTTACTCCGTTATCCAGGACGTTGACCTCGCAGTCATCAACGGCAACTACGCCCTCGACAGCGGCCTTACCGCAGACGACGCCATCTACAAGGAGAGCGAGTACGCAGACAACAGCTACTACTGCCTGATTGCAGTACGTTCCGAGGACGCTGAGAACCCCGTTTACAAGCGCATCGTTGAAGCTTACCAGACTCAGGACACCATCGACATCTACAACAACGAGTTCAAGGGATTCTTCGTTCCCGCTTGGACACTCGGCTGATAACAACTGAAAACCTAGCACTGGAACCGCGCAGAATATGTGCGGTTCCGTTTTAGAAAGGGAGATAACAATGCAGGACCTTCTGAAAATAATTTCCGACCCTGAGAGAGTAAAACTCGGCAATATTGAGGACAAGTACCTTTCCGACACACTCGGCAGATTAAAGGGGACCGCCGCGGCGCTGGTGTTCCCGAAGTCCACCGAGGAGGTCAGCGCGGTGATGAAGTTCGCGAACGACCGCGGGCTTCCCGTAACTCCCCGCGGCGCGGGAACCAACCTTGTCGGCTCGACCGTTCCCCACGGCGAGGGCATAATCCTTGATTTCTCGCTGATGAACCGCGTCCTTGAAATAGACGAGGACACCTTCACCGCAGTCGTGGAGCCTGGCGTTGTGCTCCAGGATTTTCAGAAGATGGTTGAATCCAGGGGACTGTTCTATCCCCCCGACCCGGGCGAAAAGACCGCTACCATCGGCGGCAACATATCCACTAACGCCGGCGGCATGAGAGCCGTAAAGTACGGCGTAACCCGCGATTACGTCCGCGGTCTGGAGCTTGTGCTCGCTGACGGCAGAGTAGTCACCGCAGGCACCAAGAACGTCAAGGACGCAAGCGGACTTTCACTCAAGCATATCGTCATCGGCTCGGAGGGCACTCTGGCGGTCATCACGAAGTGCATTCTGAAGCTTGTTCCCAAGCCTGAGAAATCGCTTTCTGTGGTCGTTCCGTTCCCGGATCTTTCCACCGGTATTTCCGGCGTTCTGAGCATTATCCGCGCCAACGCGAACCCCACCGCGATAGAGTTCACCGAGCGCACCGTCGTGGAGCTCGGCGAAAAGTTCACCGGGCTGAAATTTCCGGTCCCCGAGGCTGGCGCGTACATTATACTGACGTTCGACGGCACCGAAAATTCAGTGACCGACAGCGCCGCGAGAGTCCGCGAAGTAGCGCTGAAGGCGGGCGCGCTGGATTACATCACCCTCGACGACCCGGAGGCCGCGGCGAACATCTGGAAGGTGCGCGGCTGCCTCGTTAAGGCTGTGGAGGCGGTCAGCGAGCAGGAGCCTGTTGACCTCGTAGTGCCGATAAACCGCACCGCTGACTTCATCAAGTTCGTCCACGAGACCGAGAAGAAGTCCGGCATGCAGATGGTCGCATTCGGGCACGCAGGCGACGGAAACGTACACCTGTGCATGGTTCGCGGAAAGCGCTCCGACGCCGAGTGGGAGCACGACCTCCACGAGAACATGACCACTGTTTACAACTATGCGTACTCCCTGGGAGGGCTCACCTCCGGCGAGCACGGAATCGGCGTTGCGAAGCGCCCGTACTTCCTCGGCGCGACCGCTCCGGAGAACCTCGATCTCATGCGCTCCATCAAGACCGCATTCGACCCGAAGCACATTCTGAACGACCACATTTCTTATCTTAAATAAGGGGAACAACATGACAGATCTTTCATTAAGAACAGCGGGATTCACTGATTCAGTGATTCGCCGCATGACGAGAATATCCAACCAGTACGGCGCGGTGAATCTCTCCCAGGGCTTCCCGGATTTCGAGCCTCCGAAGGAGATACTCGAGCGCCTGGCGCAGGTCACTAAGGAGGATTTCCACCAGTACGCTACGACCTGGGGCTCCCAGAACTTCCGCGACGCGGTAGCCGCAAAGCAGAAGCACTTCATGGGCTATGACATCGACCCGAACTCCGAGATAGTCGTTACCTGCGGCTCCACTGAGGCGATGATGGCGGCTATGCTGTCCGTTACCAACCCGGGCGATAAGGTCATCGTATTCTCGCCGTTCTATGAGAACTACGGCGCGGACGCTATCCTTTCCGGCGCCGAGCCTATTTACGTTCCGCTTGTTCCGCCGGAGTACAGCTTCGACGCAGACGTGCTGGAAGCGGCGTTCAGGCAGCACCCCAAGGCGCTGATACTCTGTAATCCCTCCAACCCCTGCGGCAAGGTGTTCACCCGTGAGGAGCTCCAGATAATCGCAGACCTCGCAGAGAAGTACGATACCTATGTTATCACCGACGAGGTTTACGAGCATATCCTCTATGCGCCGAACAGGCACGTTTATTTCTCGACCCTCCCGGGCATGAGAAAGCGTACTATATGCTGTTCTTCGCTTTCCAAGACCTACTCTATCACTGGCTGGCGCCTGGGTTACGTTATTGCTCCTCCGGAGATCACCGACCGCGTGAAGAAGGTTCACGACTTCCTGACTGTAGGCGCGGCGGCTCCGCTCCAGGAGGCGGCGGTGGTCGGTCTGAAATTCGGCGACGACTACTACAAGTGGCTCCAGGATAAGTACACGCACATGCGCAAGCTGTTCCTTGACGGTCTGGACAGGATAGGGATTCAGCACAACGTTCCGCAGGGCGCGTATTACGTCATGGTGGACGTATCCGAGTTCGGCTACGAAAGCGACCTCAGGCTCTGCGAAGCGCTTGCGGAGCACGTAGGAGTAGGTGCGGTGCCCGGCTCCAGCTTCTTCCGCGAGCCGGAAAACCGCTACATCAGACTGCACTTCGCAAAGCAGGACGCGACGCTCAACGCCGCACTGGAGCGTTTACAGGATATCCGCAAGAAGCTCCCCAAGGCATAAAATTACCGGGCAGGCGATGAACCTGCCCGGTTTTAATTCGGAATTTCGGTGCCGCCTTCGGCGGTTTATTTCAAATGACGGGCAGGGAAGAGGAACTGTCCGTTTTTTTGTTCCCGCAGGATATTCAGCATTTTTCAGCCGCATTACTTGACAGAAGGTTTCGGATAATATATAATAAACATATGGAACTATAATAGCATATGGAGAATAGACATGTATATCAGCTTTGAATATTACCGGATATTTTACTACGTGGCGAAATACGGGAGCATATCCCAGGCGGCGGAAGCGCTGATGAACAATCAGCCGAACATCTCCCGCACCATAAAGAACCTCGAGAGCGAGCTGAACTGCACGCTGTTCGTGAGGTCGCGCAAGGGCGTTGAGCTGACCCCGGAGGGCGAGAAGCTGTACTCCCACGTAGCGGCGGCGGTGGAGCAGATACAGTACGGCGAGGAGGAGCTGTGCCTTGAACGGACGCTGGCGAAGGGCGTGGTAACGATAGGTGCGAGCGAGATCGCGCTTAGGTGCTACCTGCTTCCGGTGCTGAAGAATTTCCGGCAGAAGTACCCGGGCGTGCGAATACGTGTATTCAACCACTCGACTCCGCAGGCGATATCCGCGCTGAAGCACGGGCTTGTAGACCTCGGCGTTGTGACGACTCCCACGGAGGACACCGACCTCATCGTTTCAAAGGAGATATGCGAGATACGGGAGATACCGGTGTGCGGAGCGGCGTTCCCGGAGCTTGCAGGGAGGCAGGTCAGCCTGTCGGAGCTTACGAAGTATCCGATGATATCGCTGTTCAAGCAGACCAAGACGTACGAGATATATTCCGAGTGGTTCCGGAAGAATGGCTGTACGCTCTCGCCGGATATCGAGGCAGCCACAGCGGATCTGATACTTCCGATGGTGCGGAACAATCTCGGGATAGGATTTGTGCCGGCGCAGTTCCTTGAGTGTTACCCCACAGACGGGCTGATACTGCTCGACCTCAAGGAGAGCGTACCGACGCGGAAAATCTGCCTGCTCAAGCGGAAGAGCCAGTCCATGAGCGCCGCAGGCAGAGAGCTGGAACGAATGATACTGAAGTAGCGGAAGTGAAGTTTTCCGCACAAACTAGAATTTAGCTGTGTAGTGTGCTTCCGAAACAGTCCACCGGACTGTTTCGGAGGAAAGGCTCAATAAAGACGACGTGTTGCTTGTGGGGGAAAACTCT
>ENA-UPWU01001210-UPWU01001210.1-human-gut-metagenome-genome-assembly--contig:-NODE-1210-length-10842-cov-5.197492_pt1 | contig 10842 bp, 7 predicted proteins | sample MGYA00250058_ERZ773392 | MGnify/ENA primary metagenome ERZ773392 (study PRJEB29103, sample SAMN06112084) | human gut metagenome | biome: human gut; feature: ankylosing spondylitis patient; material... | reverse complement strand
GCGTCTATCACATCGTCCGGATACAGGTCTGCGCGGCTGTCTGCGAAGTCTTGGAACCCATGGTATATCGCTAAGCCTCCGTCGTTATAGCCCGTGTATAGGCGCTGAGGATTTAGTTCGTGAAGCTCCTGCACAAAGACAGGGTCCATCTTGTCGTAGGTCTTGTCAGGGTCATTGATAACAAAGGGAGCATAGAGAACGATGGCGGCGACCAGAACAGCCGAGGTGAGAATTGTACTCCTTTTTGCCTGGCCTGTGAACCCTTCCGTTGGCCTGCCGCCGGTCTTCCACATCTTGTTTTCCTGCTCATTCATCATGACAGCGAGGAACCGAAAAATCAAAGGCGTAGTGACAATCAAAAGATAGGTGCGGATTCGTACATAGCGGGATGTAAGAATCAGACAGCAAAGTATCGGCAGAAATTCCGTGATGCGGACTTTCTTGTGCGAGGCAAAGACAATGAACAGAAATGCCAGACAGAAGAAGGCAACGATATCGGCGAGCTCGCACGGTTGCCATTCCGAGACGTATTTCTTTGTAGCCTCGTTGTTCGTCATGAAGAAGTAGTAGTACAGTTTGTAGGTATAGGGATTGATGAGTCCGGTCAGAAGACTGGCAACAAGGGGTCGGCAGGATCTACTGTCGGTAGGAAACTGTCTTTCAATTCATATTCTTTTCCGTCTAAAGTCAGTATATTCCGTTCGAAGTCGATGCGATGAAGCAACATGCGGTCATCCATTCCGAAATCGGGACGGCGTTTGATGATTTCCGCTTCCAGTTTGAATTGGATGATGCTTATGGCTTTATGCATTTGAGCAATCATGCGCAAGGTCTTTTCGTTGTACGTGCATTCCTGACCTTCTACTTTGGGACCGAACAGGCTGCACGAGTCTTCGGCATAAGTTTCCATGGCAAAGGTTGCCAGCGGCAGAAGATTGATACCGTATCCGTCTTCAAGTACGGACAAGTTACCATAGCGCATTGCCAATCTGAGCACGTTAGCCATGCAACATTCGTTTCCGGCTGCAGCTCCCATCCATAGAATATCATGGTTTCCCCATTGTACATCAAAGTTATGATAGTTGCAGAGAATGTCCATGATACGGTGGGGAGCGGGTCCACGGTCAAAAATATCTCCTAATACGTGCAGTGTATCGATAGTGAGACGCTGAATGAGTTGACAGAGTGCAATAATGAAATCATCTGCACGGCGGGTACTGATAATCGTACTTATAATGACATTGATATAAGCCTGCTTGTTGGGTACCATCGAACTTTCGTGCAGCAATTCCTGAATGATGTACGAAAATTCCTTGGGAAGTGCCTTCCGCACTTTGGAACGCGTATATTTGGAAGAAACATTTTGGCAGACGCGGACCAGTTGGTTGAGTGTGATGACATACCAGTCGTCTATATCTGTTTCCACTCCCTTGATAAGCTCCAGTTTTTGTTCAGGATAATAAATCAGGGTGCAAAGTTCTTTCTTCTCATTCTCACGTAAAGTATTGCCGAATATTTCGTTTACTTTTCGTTTGATGGCTCCCGAAGCATTACGTAGCACATGCTGAAAAGCTTCATATTCTCCATGTAAGTCCGCCAGAAAATGTTCTGTTCCCTTGGGAAGGTTAAGGATGGCTTCCAGATTGATGATTTCCGTACTGGCATCGGCTATGGTCGGGAAGCTGTGCGATAACAGTTGCAGGTATCGCATATCTTCTTGTATGGTTTCGGGGGTAATTTGATTATAAGCGTTCATTGTTATATTTTATAAAAAGAACATGAGTATTAATTGTGCAATAATGACACGGCTGAACATAGACAGCGGGTATACTGTGGCATAGCTCACTGCAGGGTTGTCACCGGGCAAAGTGTCGTTGGCATAATTAAGTGCCATGGGGTTGGCCATGCTTCCACACAGCATTCCGCAAGTGCTGCCAAAATCCAGATGGCTCATGCGCAGGGCGATGAGTGCCATGATTACGACTGGAAGAAAAGTGATGGCGAATCCTAAACCAATCCAGATTGCTCCTTCGGGGCGCATAACGGTCTCAAAGAAGTGGGCTCCGGCATCCAGACCCAGACATGCCAGATAGAGTGATAACCCTATTCCTCTCAACATCAGGTTGGCACTTCGGGTTGTATATGTAATCAGATGGAAACGTGGTCCGAAACAACCGATGAGAATACCTACTACGATAGGGCCGCCGGCAAGTCCGAGTTTGACAGGAGTACTGACTCCCGGAATGGCAATGGGAATTGAACCGAGAACCAATCCGAGCACTATCCCGATAAAGATGGCGGCAAGGTTGGGGTCTTTCAGTGTACGGGTAGCGTTTCCCAATACTTTTTCGACGTTTTCTATCGCTTTTGCTTCACCTACCACAGTGAGCCGGTCACCCAGTTGGAGGATTAACCCCGGAGTTGCAAGCAGTTGCACGCCACTGCGCATCACACGGCTGATATTGATTCCATAGCTGTTGCGCAGGCGTAGGGAACCGAGTTTTTTTCCATTGATTTCAGGGCGGCTGACAACAATGTGCTTGGAAATCAGTTGGCTGTCGATAGCATTCCAGTCAATGTCTTTTTTATTCCAATCCTGAGCTTCCTGCTCGCCGAAAAGGATAGTAAGGGTGGGGGCGTCTTTTTCGGTAGTGATGATTAGCAAGCGGTCATCTTCTTTCAAAACCTTTTCAGAAGTGGGAATGCTTACCGCGCCGTTTCTCCATAGGCGGGAGATGACAAATTTGGGATAACTCAGTTCGGCTACTTCTTTGATGCTTTTATTAAAAATAGCGGGATTGTGTACTTTAAAAGTAGCAATGAAAGTCTGGTTGGCATCTTCGTGCTCGTTTGTTTCGATATCCGATGGGCGTACAAAAAGCTTGCGAACCACCAGCATGGCAAGGATGACACCGACTACTCCCAGCGGATAAGTCACCGCGCAACTCAACGCTGCTCCATTGGCCGGTTCGCCAAGTTGTTTTAGAGTCTGTTGGGCGGCTCCCAATGCCGGAGTGTTGGTTGTAGCTCCACAAAGGATGCCTACCATGTCGCTCATTGGGATTGTAGTGAGTTTGCTTAATATTACAGTCATCACCGTACCTATTAAGACCACTCCCATACCGAGCATGTTGAGTTTAACTCCTCCTTTCCTGAAAGAGCTGAAAAAGCCCGGACCTACCTGTAATCCTAATTCATAAACGAAGAGCACCAGACCGAAGCTTTCGGCATAATTCAACATATTGGAATCAATGGAGAACCCTAAATGTCCTGCCAGAATACCGGCAAAAAAGACAAAAGTCACTCCCAGTGAGATTCCGAATACATGAATCTTACCCAAGCCGAGACCTACGGCAGTAATTATCGACAGGATGACTACCGCTTGTAAAGGAGTATGCTCGAAAAATAGACTATTTAACCATTCCATGATGCAAAGATAACAAATACTAATTGTAATTATCCTATATCCGTTTGACTATTTTCACCCAACCAGTCATCTATCAGTTTTCTTGCCAGACTGAGTTTTCCCGGAATTTCAGGCAGGTTATCTTTAGTATAAAAAGCTCCGGCATTTAATTCTTCCGCTTGCAGTTTGATCTCACCGCTTTCATAGTCAGCGGTGAATCCTATCATGATGCCGCTGGGATAAGGCCACGGTTGGCTGCCGAAATATTTCAGATTCTTGATGTGCAGTCCGGTTTCTTCCGCCACTTCGCGGTGTACGCACTCTTCCAATGTCTCTCCGGGCTCCAGAAAACCGGCGACAAGTCCGTTGAATGTGCCGCGAAAGTTACGGGCATGCACTAGCAGGATACTGTCTCCTTTTTGTATGCGCACGATGATGGCCGGAGAGATACGGGGGTAGAACTCTTGTCGGCATTGCGGACATTTCTTGGCAATGGGAGAGATTTGATGGGTGGGAACACCGCATGCCGGGCAGTAACGGCTGTTTTGGTCCCAATTTAATATCTGAAAAGCCTTGCCGCCCATTTGGTATTCTTGCAACGGCAGAAAATCAAAAGAAGCCCGAAGTCCCATCATCTGTCTTGCCGGACTTTCGGAACCCGGAATGGGGGTGTGCAGAGAATAGGTTTTGCAGGGAAGTCCGTTCATCTCTCCTATTGTGTGAATGGTGCTGCCGATAGGAACTGCTAAGGGAGGTTCTCTACAGCAACGCACATGATATCCATTTTCTGTTTGTAAGTTTAGAATTTAAAAAAAATAAAAAACAAACCAATTACAATTTTCTTGTTCCATTATCTTGTTTTATTGTCAGTCTAAAATCATCGTTAATTGTATTCTCTTTCTTTCTTTGTCGATAGTCATTACTTTTACTTGAACATGCTGATGTATCCTGACTACGGTGCTCGGGTCGCTCACAAATTCCCTGCATAGCCGGGATACATGTACCAAGCCGTTCTCTTTGATACCTATGTCGACAAAACAACCGAAGTTGGTGATATTGTTTATAATGCCCTGCAGTATCATACCTTCTTTCAAATCGTCGATGGTACGCACATTCTTGTCAAATTCAAATACTTGGATTTGCTGGCGGGGATCACGCCCCGGCTTGTCGAGTTCTTGCATGATATCCGTTAGTGTAGGCAGTCCGACTGTATCGGAGACATACTTTTTAATATCAATTTTGGTACGCAACTCTTTATTCTTTATCAAGTCGCCTACCGTACAATCAAGGTCTTTCGCAATATGTTCCACCACCGGATAACTTTCGGGATGAACAGCCGAATTGTCCAACGGATTCTTTGATTGTGGGATGCGAAGGAAACCGGCGCATTGTTCGAATGCCTTTGCTCCCATGCGGGGAACTTTCATCAACTCTTTCCAGGAATGAAAAGGACCGTTTGCCGTACGGTAATCCACAATATTTTGGGCAAGTGTGGGACCGAGACCTGAAATGTAGGTCAGTAAATGCCGGCTGGCGGTATTCAGATTGACACCGACCAGATTCACACAGCTTTCTACGGTTTGGTCCAGCGATTTCTTTAAAAGAGTTTGGTCTACATCATGCTGATACTGACCTACTCCGATGGATTTTGCATCAATTTTGACCAGCTCGGCCAGTGGGTCCATCAGACGGCGTCCGATGGAAACAGCACCGCGCACGGTCACGTCATAATTGGGAAACTCGTCACGCGCTGTCTTGGAAGCCGAATAGATGGATGCTCCATCCTCACTCACTACAAAAACTTGTAATTCACGGTTATAGCTTTGTGAGGTGACAAATTGTTCGGTCTCCCGACTGGCGGTTCCGTTACCGATGGCAATGGCTTCTATGGCATATTGTTCCACCAGTTTGGTGATTTTCCGTCCGGCAAGCTGATATTCGCTTTTGGGAGGATGGGGATAAATCGTTTCGTTGTGGAGCAGGGTACCTTGTGCATCAAGACACACCACCTTGCAGCCCGTGCGATATCCGGGGTCTATTCCCATTACCCGTTTTTGTCCCAGGGGAGGAGCGAGCAACAGTTGCCTCAGATTTTCGGCAAATACCCGGATGGCTTCTGCATCGGCTTTCTCTTTGCTGAGCGTGGCGAATTCCGTTTCTATGGACGGTTTCAACAGGCGCTTGTAGGCATCACGGACAGCTTCTGCAACCTGATGTCCACATTCGTTATTACTGCGTACATACATCCGTTCGAGCCGTTCACTACATTCATTGTCGTCAGGGCTGATGGTCACTTTCAGCAGACCTTCCGATTCTCCCCGGCGGATGGCGAGCAAGCGGTGTGAAGTGCATCGTTTCAGCGGTTCGCTGAAGTCGAAGTAGTCACGGTATTTGACGGCTTCCTCTTCTTTTCCTTTTATTACTTTGGAAGTGATGACAGCCTGACGCGAAAACTGATTGCGCAGTTGGTTACGGGCACGTTCGTCTTCACTTACTTGTTCGGCTATGATGTCACGAGCGCCTTTCAGTGCATCTTCTTCGTCTTTTACTTCTCCTTTGACGAAAGAGCCGAGACGGTTTTCCAGATGATTTTCACGTTGCAGCATTAAGAGGGTGGCAAGCGGTTCCAGTCCTTTTTGTCTGGCTGCTTCGGCGCGTGTTTTCCGTTTGGGCTTATAGGGGAGATATATATCCTCCAGTTCGGTGGAATCCCAGCAGGATTCTATGCGGGTACGCAACTCTCCGGTCAGTTTGCCTTGTGTGTCAATAGTAGATAAAATGGTTTCTTTGCGTTTGGATAATTCGCAAAGTTTATCGTTGCGGTCTTTTATCTCACCGATCTGTACTTCGTCCAGCCCTCCTGTGGCTTCTTTACGGTATCGGCTGATAAATGGGATGGTGGCGCCTCCGGCCAACAATGATAATGTGTTATTTACTTGGTGTACGGCAACGCCCAGTGCCGTGGCTATCATTTTGCTGAATAATTCCATGTTTATTGTTTTCTATCGGAGTGCAAAGGTAATATTTACTAAGCAGAAATCCCTACTTCCGCAGAATAAAAAGAAGAAGCTGTCCGAAAAGGCGTTTTTTTGTTGGTAGTGTGTCAAAACTAAACCGGGCTATCCCATCGTCAGCTGTAGGGGCAGGGTTATCCACGTTTTGACACATTTACAACCCCAATGGTCACGACTTTGGGAGTAAATGCACAAAGTAAACAGTTTTTAGGCGGACAAACCTGATCCCTACCGGTAAAATGGCAGTCGACCCCCTACGGTTGACGATTGAACGGCTGTTTCTGTCAACGGTAGAATTGCAGTTCGCTTTTTAGCGAACGGACTTGGTGCTGCAAGGATTCTATCCGTTCCAGCATGTGGTGGATGGCGTCTATGCCTGCTACATTGATGGACAGGTCGTAGTATAAATGTGTATAACGCTCCAGTTCCGCCAGTTGCGACACCGGGATATAGCGTTCCTCGCCAATCACTTGAACGTTGATTAATCCGTCTTCTTCCAGTTCCACAATAAACGAAGGGTCTACGTGGCAACGGTCGCAATAATCATTGATAATTATTAAATCGGTCTGCATAATCCTTTTCTTTTTTAGTTGATACTATTCTTCAGTTGGCGGAACAACTCTTTCTGATGTTCAGTCAGGTTGGTGGGGATGGTGATGTTATAAGTCACAATCAGGTCGCCAAACTTCCCTTCTTCTTTATAAACCGGGAACCCTTTTCCCTTCAGGCGGACTTTGGTGCCGTTTTGGGTTTCGGGTTTTACTTTTAGCTTTACTTTACCGTCCAGCGTGTCTACGGTTTCTTCACCGCCCAGCACAGCCGTGTAAAGATTGAGTGGAGCAGTGACATAAAGGTCATTGCCTAAGCGCTTGAACACAGGGTCGTCCGGTATGATAAAGGTAATATACAGGTCACCGTCAGGTCCCCCGTTAACTCCCGGTGCACCGTGACCACGCAACTTGATGGTTTGTCCGTTGGCAATACCGGCAGGAACAGTGATACGGATATTCTTGCCATTCACATTAAGTACCTGCTTATGTGTCACGGCAGCCTCACGCAGTGACAGTTGCAGTTCGGCATTATAATCCTGTCCCCGGAATCCGGCACCTCGTCTGCTGCCGGCTCCCGCTCCACGATGTCCGAACAACTCTTCGAAGAAATCAGAGAATCCTCCGGCATTACCGCCGAATCCTCCGGCATCTCCGAAACCTTCTTCACCGTTGGAAGAATACCAGTACGAGCCGTTACCGGAAGAACCGAATCCTCCGGTCCTGCCTCCAAAGCCTCCGGCTCCGTATTGTTGCTTTTGTTTTTCAAATTCATCGGCATGTTTCCAGTGCTCGCCGTATTCGTCGTATTTCTTTCGCTTTTCCGGGTCACTCAAAACTTCGTTAGCCTCATTTATCTCCTGAAATTTATCTTTGGCCGAAGGGTCGTTAGGATTTAGGTCAGGATGATATTTGCGGGCTAACTTTCGGAAAGCCTTTTTGATATCATCTTGGGTGGCACTTTTGTCCACTCCCAATGCTTTGTAATAATCGATGTAAGCCATATTGTTTTTAGTTAAATTTCGTCTGTAATGAAGGAAACAAAATACATGCCAATTAGTTGTGCTATAATTTATTTTATTATCTTTGCACCTGTATTTTTTAGATTTATTCTGAAAGAGAATGAAAAAAGTGATAATGATATACCGATTTCTACTGTTAGTCATGCTGATTACGGTTGGATTTCCACGTCCGTTAAAAGCTGAAGTGACTACAGACGGCACGATTCTGATTATCACTTCCTATAATCCTGAGACACGTAGTATTTCTGACAACTTGTCTGCTTTTATGGACGAGTATAAACTGCGGGGAGGAAAGCGTCTCATTACGATAGAAAGCATGAATTGCAAGAACCTGTCCGAGGCACACCTGTGGAAAGAACGTATGGCTTCTATCCTTGAAAAATATGAACGTACTGCGGCACCTTCGCTGATTATATTATTGGGCCAGGAAGCGTGGGCATCTTTCATCTCTCAGAATTCGGAGATAGCCAAGAAAACTCCTGCCATGTGCGGAATGGTGAGTGCGAATACCGTTGTCCTGCCCGAAGACAGTGTGGATTTGGTGAAATGGTCTCCCGATAGCAAAGATATCTTTAAAGACTTTCCCGATTATAATATAGTTTCAGGCTATGTTTATCAGTATAATGTGGATAAGAATATTGAACTGATGCGTCGTTTTTATCCGAATATGAAGAAAGTCGCATTTATCTCGGATAACACGTATGGTGGTCTTTCCATGCAGGCCTTTGTAAAGAAGGAGATGAAAAAATATCCCGAGCTGGAGCTGATGTTGCTTGACGGTCGGACCAGCAGTTTTCTGGAGGTCAGTGAGAGAATACGTCATCTGTCGAATGATGTTTGTGTGCTTGTGGGTACGTGGCGCATAGACTGTACGGAGAATTATGTGATGGGCAACACAACGTATATGTTGCGCGATGCTAATCCTACGTTGCCGGTTTTTACTATTGCATCTGTCGGTTTGGGCCATTGGGCGTTGGGAGGTTATACTCCGGTTTATCATAAGGTGGGAAAAGAAATAGCCGGCGCCACATATAATTTTCTGGACGGTGAGATCGGCAGCGAGACTGGCGTTGTGCCTGTTCCCGGTAATTATGTGTTTGATGTGAAACGGATGCATCAATTTGGATTGGATTCTATTAATTTGCCTAAAGGTGCTGAGTTGATTAATAAAACTCCCGGATTTTATGAGCAATATAAATATTGGGTGATTGGAGTGGTTGCAGCATTCATGTTCCTGATAGCTTGTTTTCTGATAGCCGTATATTATATTGTCCGCATCAATCATTTGAAGGATAACTTGGAAAAATCCGGTGAGGAACTGTTGGTTGCCAAGGAGAAAGCAGAAGAGGCGAACAGATTGAAAACAGCATTTCTGGCTAATATGAGTCATGAGATACGTACACCGCTGAATGCCATTGTCGGCTTTTCCAATGTATTGGTCGGCGATGATGCAACAAGTGAAGAGAAAGCACAGTATTGTGATATTATTCAGAAAAACTCCGATTTATTGCTTCATCTGATTAATGATATTCTTGATATCTCTCGCATGGAATCGGGGCGTATTAAGTTTGTGGAAGAGGTGTGTGATGTGGTAGAGCTGTGCCAAACGGCATTGAGTACAGCGGAATATGCTCGTCGTACTCAGGCAATATATCAATTTCAAACTCCGGTGTCTTCGTTGATATTAAAGACGGATGCGCAACGGTTGAAACAGGTGTTGATTAATCTTCTTTCAAATGCCGGTAAGTTCACACCTTCCGGTTTTATCCGTCTGGCAATAAAGGTAAACAAAGAGGATAACTGTCTGGAGTTCTCGGTGACAGATACCGGATGTGGTATCCCTGCCGGTAAAAGCGAAAGGATTTTTGAGCGGTTTGAAAAGTTGAATGAGTATTCGCAGGGTACAGGTTTGGGCCTCTCTATCTGCAAGCTGATTGTGGAGAATCTGGGTGGTAAAATCTGGGTAGATAAGAACTATAAGGAAGGAGCACGATTTGTGTTCACTCATCCGTTGAATGAAAAATAATAGATGTAATATGAAATATTTAATATGTTTGGCGGCTTTGTTATGGGCCGGAATGAAGCTGACGGCGGCTGATAATGTGAAAGAGGTAGAGATAAAAATAATAGAGACGAGTGACGTACACGGTAATTTTTTTCCTTATAATTTTATAGAGAGAAAGGAGTGGAACGGGAGTCTGGCGCGTGTTTATTCTTATGTCAAGGAGCAGCGCAAGTTATATGGAGACAATTGTATTTTGGTAGATAACGGTGATATCCTTCAGGGGCAGCCCACTGCGTATTATTACAATTTCATAGATACGGTTTCTACTCATGTGGTAGCCGAGATACAAAACTTCATGGGGTATGCAGTGGGCAATATGGGAAACCATGATGTTGAAACCGGACATGCTGTTTATGACCGTTGGATAAAGCAATGTAAGTTTCCCGTATTGGGAGCCAACATTGTGGACAATGCCACAGGTAAGCCTTATCTGAAGCCTTACGAAATCATCAATCGTGATGGTGTGAAGATTGCCATTCTGGGCATGATTACTCCGGCCATTCCTTCTTGGCTGCCCGAAAAACTGTGGAGCGGTCTTCATTTTGAGGATATGCAGGCATCTGCCGCCCATTGGGTGGATATCATTCGGAAGAAAGAAAATCCCGATGTGCTGATTGGTTTGTTTCATGCCGGAAAATCAGGCAACGTACTTGGCAGTGTGGTGGAAGATCCTTCTATGGACATTGCTCAAAAAGTGCCCGGCTTTGATATCGTGTTGATAGGGCATGACCATACCCGTGCTTGTACAAATGTGGCTGATATAAAAGGAGATAGCGTACTGATAATA
>ENA-UPWU01001207-UPWU01001207.1-human-gut-metagenome-genome-assembly--contig:-NODE-1207-length-10860-cov-4.242048_pt1 | contig 10860 bp, 8 predicted proteins | sample MGYA00250058_ERZ773392 | MGnify/ENA primary metagenome ERZ773392 (study PRJEB29103, sample SAMN06112084) | human gut metagenome | biome: human gut; feature: ankylosing spondylitis patient; material... | reverse complement strand
TCAGCATTTTGTTCGTCGGCAGAAAGCAAGATGGGGAATGAACCTATCGGAAGAAGGTAAAGCAGCGCTAAGCGGCAGGAACTTTTTGTCCATAAAAATACCGTTGTATCGTGTGATACAACGGTTGAATAATTTGAATGCAGCCTTTATGTGTTTAGGCAGCGGATCCTGCACGGAGGACGAGCCGACACCATAGCACGAAGGCTGTTTTCATTCCGGCAAACGTCCGTACAGTTCCATTTCACTGTGCAGCTTTTTGGCCAGCCGCGTGTTAAAGACACCGGGTTCGGCACGCCAGCACCAGTTGCCGCCCAAGGTGGACGGCGTGTTCATGCGGGATTCATGCCCAAGGCCCAGCAGATCCTGTGCCTGCACAACAGCCAGATCGGCAGCACTGGACCAGATGCCGCGCATCATGCCCCAGTGATAGCCCTCTTTCTTCGTCAGATTCAGGTAACGCACGGCGCACGCCACGTCCTCAGGGGCGGCGGTTTCCATCCAGCCGTTCACAGGCTCGTTGTCGTGGGTGCCTACATAGGCAATGCAGTTCTTGGGGTAGCTGTGGGGGCGGTAATCGCCGCCGTCACGGCTGTCAAAGGCAAACTCCAGCACTTTCATGCCGGGATAGCCGCATTGCTTCAGCAGGGCAGTGACATCTTCCGTCAGGAATCCCAAATCCTCGGCGATGATGCGCGGGCTGCCCAGCTTTTTCTTTATGGCAGCAAACAGCGCATAGCCGGGACCTTCGCGCCAGCGGCCGTTCCGGGCGGTTGCTTCCCCGTAGGGGATAGCATAATAGCCCGCAAATCCGCGGAAGTGGTCAATGCGAACCACATCATAGATGCTGCACATGTGTTTGATGCGCCGCACCCACCATGCGTAGCCGGTCTTGGCCATGGAGTCCCAGTCGAACAGCGGGTTGCCCCACAGCTGGCCTGTGGCGGAGAAGCCGTCCGGCGGGCAGCCTGCCACCTCGGTGGGCAGCAGGTTCTCGTCGAGCTGGAACTCCTGCGGGCAGCTCCACACATCGACGCTGTCCAGCGCCACATAGATGGGAAGGTCGCCGATGATGCGGATTTCCTGCTGGTTGGCGTAGTGCTTCAGCGCCTGCCACTGACTGTAGAACATAAACTGTACAGCCTGCCAGAACGCCACATCGTCGGCGTACTGCTGCCGGGCTGCTGCCAGGGCTGCGGGCTCACGGCGCCGCAGCGGTTCTTCCCATTCCAGCCAGCAGACTCCGTTGTGGGCGTCCTTCAGCGCCATGAACAGCGCGTAGTCGGGCAGCCAGAAGTCGTTTTCCTTCACAAAGCGGCGGTAGTCGGCACCGGGCTTTGCCAGCAGACGTTTGGCAGCACAGCGCAGCACTGCGTAGCGCTTTTCGTACATGACGCCATAGTTGATGCAGTCGGGGGTGCATTCCCAGTCGATGGACACATATTCCTCCGGTAGCAGCAGTCCCTGCTTTGCCAGATCGTCCAGATCGATAAAATACGGGTTGCCCGCAAAGGTCGAGAACGACTGATAGGGACTGTCGCCGTAGCTGGTGGGGCAGACAGGCAGAATCTGCCAGTATGCCTGCCCGGACTTGACCAAAAAGTCCACAAAGCTGCGCGCGGCTGCACCCATGGTACCAATACCGTAAGGCGAGGGCAGACTTGAAATGGGCATTAGAATGCCGCTTGCTCTCATCAGAGAACCCCTCTTTCTTTTGATAGTAAGCAGCCGGGATGTCTTTCGTTCACAGTTCGCGCACGCTTTCTCCTTCGGTCAGATCGAAGGAGACGATCTCGTGCACGGCATTGCCGGGTTTTTGGATGTTGTGGAGCAGGATCCGCGCCGAACGCTGCGCCAATTGCCCCATATTCTGCCGGATGGTCGTCAGCCGGGGCACACTGTACTGTCCCAGCGCAATGCCGTCAAAACCTGTGACGGAAATATCCTGCGGCACACACAGCCCGTGATCTCGCAGCGCACGAATTGCGCCGAGCGCCATCAGGTCGGACATGGCAAACACTGCCGTAATGTCGGGACTGTGCTTTAAGAGATACTCCATTGCCTCATACCCGCTGGAAAGCGAGAACCGCGCATACGCATACTGCTTTTCCATGTCAAACGGCAGGCCAAGGCGCAGCATAGCACCCTGACAGCCGGCCAGACGGGCGAGACTTGGACGGGAAAGATTGGGCTTGCCGCCGATGATTCCGATGCGGCGGTGCCCCTTTTTGTACAGATATTCGATCATCGTGTCCGATGCAGCCATATCGTCTACGGACACACTGGACAAATTGCGGATGCGCAGGGATGCCGCGCTGTTTGTCAGCAGCAGGCAGGGGATACCCAGTGCCTCCAACTCCGGCGTAAAGTATTCCGGATTTGAGCCGAGAAACAATATACCATGTGGTTTGCGCTCTGTGCAGATGCGTCGGGCCTGCGCAACCTCGTTGGCTTCCTCGTCAATATAGTAGACCGTCGCAACGTAGCCGCTTTCCTCAATGATCTGCTGCAGTGGTTCCAAAATGCCGGCAAACAGCATATTCTGGGTGCCTTTCACAATCAGTGCGATCCCATCGTTGGCCTGCTGCTTCAGATGCTTGGCGTTGGCGTTCGGTTCATAATTGTGGCGGTTTACGATTTCCAATATTTTTTGACGGGTTTCTGCACTGACGCCGGGGGCGTTATTTAAGGCTCGTGAGACGGTCCCGACCGCATAGCCGGACTCCCGCGCAATGTCTTTGATGGTCATTTGCCAATCCTCTTTCTTGAAGAAGTGTCAAATTTACCCCTTGACAGCACCGGCGACCACGCCATCGATAATATATTTCTGGCAGATCAGGTACAGCACGATAACAGGCAACACCGTAATCATGATGCAGGCCATCATGGGTGCCATCTCCACCTTGCCGTAGCTGCCGCGGAAATACTGGATAGCCATAGGAATCGTGCGGTAGGTCTTGATGTCCAGCACCAGCGTGGGCAGCAGATAGTCGTTCCAGACCCACATGGTTTCCAAAATGGCGGTAGAGATCATCGTCGGCTTCAAAATCGGGCAGACGACCTTGAAGAAAATCTGGATGGGATTGCAGCCGTCGATCATAGCGGCTTCTTCAATAGCAATCGGCATAGATTTTACAAAGCCGGTGAACATGAACACCGCAAGTCCCGCGCCGAAGCCCAGATAGATGATGCAGATGTTGTAGGGGTTATTCAGCTTTAAGGTATCAGCAGTTTTTGCCAGTGTGAACATGACCATCTGGAAGGGGACAATCATGCTGAATACGCACAGATAGTACATACCTTTGGACAAGGTGTTCTGCACACGGGTGATATACCATGCGCACATGGAGCAGCACAGCAAAATCAGTGCCACAGACGAAACCGTGATCACTAAACTATACCAGAAAGAGGACAAAAAGTCCATTTCCTGAATGCCATAAATGTAGTTTTTCAGGCCGACGAAGGTCTCGGCGTTCGGCAGCTCAAAGGCGTGGCTCGTCGTGATGGCGCGCTCGGTCTTGAGGGAGTTCATCAAAATCATGAACACCGGGTACAGCCAGGCGATGCACAGGATCGTGAACAGAACGGACAGTACCGCGTTGATGCGGCGGTCTTTTTTAGTAGCACCCATTATGCCTGCACCTCCTTAGAGCGGGTAAAATGCAGCTGGAGCAGCGAAAAAACGACCACAAACAGGAAGAAAACGACGGCCTTGGCCTGACCGATGCCCTTCCACTGGGGTCCGGAGCGTGCGTAGAACGTGTCGTAGATGTTGTAGGCCAGCATCATGGACTGCTTTGCAGGCTCACCGGCTGTCAGCGAGAGGTTCTGGTCGAACAGCTTGAAGGAGTTCGTCAGCGTCAGGAAGGTGCAGATTGTCACGCTGGGCATGACCATCGGGATTTTGATTTTGAACAAAATCTGGCTGCTTGTTGCACCGTCAATGCGTGCGGCCTCCACCAGATCCACAGGCACATTCTGCAAACCGGCAATATAGATGATCATCATGTAGCCGATCTGCTGCCAGCACATCAGGATGATCAAACCCCAGAAGCCGTAAGTGGCATTCAGCGCCAGCAGCGACTTACCCCAGGAGGACAGCAGACCGTTGAGCAGGATCTGCCAGATATAGCCCAGCACGATGCCGCCGATCAGGTTCGGCAGGAAGAAGATGGTGCGGAAAGCGTTGGTGCCGTGCATACCGCGGGTGAGAAGCAGCGCGATGGCAAAGGCCAGCACGTTGATCAGCAGGGTGGACACGACGGTGAACGCCGCTGTGAACCAGAACGCATGGGTGAAGGTGTTATCCGACCAAATCATTGCGTAGTTGCTTAAGCCCACAAACTGCACATTTTTGACGGTGGTGAACTTGCAGAACGACAGCCCTGCACCCCAGATAAACGGCCAGACAAAGCCGATAATAAAGGCGATGAGGGTCGGCAGTACGAAAACAGGCCAATAACGTCGAATGGCTTTTTCCATAAGTATGCTCCCTTTGTTGTGATTTTTGTTTTCTGCAAAAGAAGCGGGGCGGGCGAAACCGCCCGCCCCGCTAACCGGTAATACTAGGTAAGGAGAAAAAGCTTTCAGAGTAGAGAAAACGATCTTATGTTATGCAGCAGCGTTCAGAGCAGCCTCGGATGCCCAGCCATCGACGAAAGCGGTGACGACATCATCCCAGCTGCCGGTACCGGCGGCGTAAGCGGTCAGAGCAGAACCAACACCGTTCTTCCAGTTCTCGGAAGGCATGGTGGAGAAGTTCCAGGCCACAGGGGTCTTGCCCGCGGCGGTCATTTCCTTGTCGACCTTGACGAAGAGGTTCGGGGACTCAGCAGCATTCTTGAAGGGGATAACGAAGCCCATGTCATCCGCCATGGCCTTGGTGCCCTCGTCAGAGGAAACGCACCAGTAGATGAAGTCGAGCGTTGCGTTGATGTCGTCCTCGCTGGCTTCCTTGTTGACGCACCAGTAGTTCTCAGTGCCGGTGCACAGACCCTGATTGGCCTCGTCGCCAGCGCCAACGTAGATGGGGATCATGGTCAGATCATCATCGGTGAAGGGCTTGCCATCGCCGACGAGGTTGTTGTACTCCCAAGAACCATTCTGGAAGAAGACAGCCTCTTCGTTCAGGAACTCGTTGCGGCTGTCGTCGCCGGTCTTGCCAGCCAGTTCGGCAGGGTCGCAGGTGGAGTTGTTGATGTACAGGTCAAAAATATCCTTGTAGTTGTCGAGATAGGTGCCCTTGATGGCGTCGGTGTTGTCGATGCCGTCCTCCTGATACTCGAAGTAGATGGGCAGGTTGGCCAGATGGGTCTTGTAGCGCCAGTCAGAGGAGCCGTCCATACCGGCGGAGCTGAAGGCAGAGAAGCCCAGCTCGTCCTTGCGGGCGGTGATGTCCTCGGCAACCTTCTTCAGGTCGGCAAAGCTCTTGATGTCGTCAACGGTGTAGCCGGCCTTCTCCAGCAGGGTCTTGTTGGTGATCAGGCCGTAGCTCTCGATAACGTAGCCAACACCCAGCGTGGCGTCGCCGTCCTTCAGGGCGTAGGAATCGCTCGTCAGATCGCCGAGGATCTTGGTACCGGTCAGATCATAGCAGTAATCCTTCCAGTTTGCCAGACCGACAGGGCCATTGACCTGGAACAGGGTGGGCGCATCGCTCTTGGCCATCTCGCTCATCAGCGTAGTCTCGTACTGGCCGGAGGCGGCGGTCACGACGGTGACGGGAACACCGGTCTCCTCGGTGTACTTCTTGGCCAGATTCTGCCAAGCTTCGTCCTGCTCGTGCTTGAAGTTCAGGTAGTAGACCTTGCCGGCTGCATCAGTGGTCGCCTCGGTAGAAGCGGCAATGGATTCAGCCTTGGATTCGGTGCTGGTACTGGTAGAGGAAGCAGCCGTAGAGGAGCTGCCGCCGCAGCCTGCCAGCAGACCCGCAGCCATAGCGGCTGCCAGAGTCATCGAGAGTGTCTTTTTTGCGTTCATGTTTTTTCCTCCTTCTTAAGAAAAACAATGATTTGCAAGGGTGTTGATTTGTTTCGTCGGAAACGTTTCCGTTTCGGATTGATCTTATAATACACCTTTCCGGCGCAATAATCAATCGTTTTTTGCGATTTACTGCAAAATCGGCCTGATGCACAAATTTGCACCCCCTGTTTTTGTGGAAATGTTCCAAAAATAGTGACAAATTTAGCGGAAACGATTCCGTAGCCGCGCGACAATCTTTGAGAATTGCAGGAAAACCACTCTATAAATTATTTTTCACCAAAATATTGACACAGCAATTTTGTCATGTTATACTTTCTTAGATTTTGAAAGACGAATCGAGTTTGTAAGAGTTTTTCAAAGCAATTTACCTACGGACCGCCCATCGGGGGCTAAGGCCATACGGACAGCCGGGTCCACTGCCGATCGGCAACTTTGGTTGCCTTATTGATTGAGTTAAAAGCTCAAATTTTATAAGTTGGTTCCTTTACAACCATGAAATTGCACGTTTTGGTGTGCAGACTTGTGAAACGGTCAATAAAGAGTAGTAAAAGTGTAATTGCTATATAGACTCTGACACGCTCAGCCTTTTTGAATCATGCAGGACGTTCTCTCGGTGAGGTATCGGGGGGATAATCGGCCTGTGTCCAAATATGCTGAATTCAAACGCAAGTCTGCACATCTGTGCATGGCTTGCGTTTTTTGTTTTGCAAAGGGATCGCGAACGGAGGTAAAAATGAACGGAGAAGCAAAGCGCACCCGGCTGGATCAGCGCCGCGCACCCATCCATGAAGCGCTCGAAAATTTCCGCAGGATGCGCGTTGTTCCCTTTGACGTGCCGGGGCACAAGCGCGGGCGCGGCAATCCGGAGCTGACCGCGTTTTTGGGCCAGCAGTGCGTTGGTGTGGATGTCAACAGCATGAAGCCGCTGGACAATCTCTGCCACCCGGTTTCGGTCATCCGCGAAGCCGAGGAGCTGGCCGCCGATGCGTTTGGCGCGGCACACGCCTTTTTGATGGTGGGCGGCACAACGAGCTCGGTGCAGAGCATGGTGCTGACGGCCTGCAAGCGCGGGGATGAAATCATCCTGCCACGCAATGTCCACCGCAGCGTGCTGAACGCGCTGGTGCTCTGCGGTGCGGTGCCGGTCTACGTCAACCCGGAGGTGGACAACCGCCTCGGAATCAGTCTGGGCATGAAGCGGGAGCAGGTGGCCAAGGCCATTGCCGAGCACCCCAACGCCGTAGCCGTGCTGGTGAACAACCCCACCTACTACGGCATTTGCAGCGACCTGCGCGCCATCGTGCGGATGGCTCACGACGCCGGGATGCTCTGCCTGGCCGACGAAGCCCACGGCACACACTTCTATTTTGGCGGCGGGCTGCCTGTCTCTGCCATGGCGGCGGGCGCAGATATGGCCTCCGTCTCGATGCACAAGAGCGGCGGCAGCCTGACCCAGTCCAGTCTGCTGCTGACCGGCCCCAATGTCCACGCGGGCTATGTGCGGCAGATCATCAACCTGACCCAGACGACGTCCGGCAGTTACCTGCTGATGTCGAGCCTTGATATTTCCCGCCGCAATCTCGCATTGCGCGGGCGGCAGGTGTTCCATCAGGTGGCCGATATGGCCGAGTACGCCCGCGAGGAGATCAACGCCGTGGGCGGGTACTATGCCTTCGGCAAGGAGCTTTGCAACGGAAATTCCGTTTTTGACTTTGATACGACAAAACTCAGCGTCCACACGCTGGACATCGGTCTTGCGGGCATTGAGGTCTATGACATCCTGCGCGACGAATACGACATTCAGATCGAGTTTGGCGACATCGGCAATATACTGGCTTATCTCTCCATCGGTGACCGCCCGCAGGAGGTCGAGCGCCTTGTCAGCGCACTGGCCGAAATCAAACGCCGCTACCACACCGACGGTGCGGGCCTGTTGAGCCAGGAGTACATTGACCCCGAGGTCGCTGCCAGCCCGCAGGAAGCGTTCTACGCCCCCAAGAAGAGCCTGCCCCTGCGCGAGACCGAGGGCATGGTGTGCAGCGAGTTCGTCATGTGCTACCCACCGGGCATCCCGATTCTGGCCCCGGGCGAGCGCATCACCGCTGAAATTTTAGACTATATCGAGTACGCCAAGGCCAAAGGCTGCAGCATGACCGGACCGGAAGATCCCGACATTCTGCGCCTGAACGTGCTGGCCTGACAGGGAGGTTTTACAATGGAAATGTGGTTTTCGGAGTTTCACACCCCCGATGTCAAGCACAGCATCCGGGTCAACCGCCAGCTTTACTCCAAGCAGAGCGACTATCAGCGCATCGACATTTTTGAAACACCGGAGTTTGGCCGCGTGCTGACGCTGGACGGCAACGTCATGCTGACCGAGCGCGACGAGTTCATCTACGACGAGATGATCGTCCATGTGCCCATGGCCGTGCACAAGGAGGCCAAGGACATCCTGGTCATCGGTGCCGGCGACGGCGGCGTGGTGCGGGAGCTGACCCGCTACGACCGGGTGGAGCGCATCGACCTGGTGGAGATGGACCCCCAGGTGGTGGAGGCCTGCCGCGCCTACCTGCCCGGCAACGCCTGCCGCATGGACGACCGCCGGGTGCACATCTACTTTGAGAACGCCCTCAAGTTCATCCGCCGGTGCGAGGAGGAATACGACCTGATCATCGTGGACTCCTCCGACCCCTTTGGCCCCTCCGAGGGTCTGTTTACCCGGGAGTTCTACGGCAGCTGCTTCAACGCCCTGAAAGAGGACGGCATCATGGTCAACCAGCAGGGCAGCCCCTTCTACGCCGAGGACGCCAGTGCCATGCAGCGCAGCCACAAGCGCATTGCATCCACCTTCCCCATCAGCCGGGTGTATCAGGCCCACATCCCCACCTTTGCGGCGGGCTACTGGCTGTTCGGCTTTGCCAGCAAGAAATACCACCCCATCGACGATCTGGACGCAGCCGCCTGGAAGGCGCTGAACATGCGCACCCGCTACTACACCACCCGGCTGCACGTCGGGGCATTCTACCTGCCGGCATTCCTCGAAGAGATGCTGCGGGAAGTGGAGGAACACTGATGCGACCCAACATTGAAAACTTCATCGGCTGCGACAGCAGCTACCGCGCCGCCAGCATCGTGCTGTACGGTGCGCCTTACGATTCCACCACCAGCTACCGCCCCGGTGCCCGGTTCGGCCCGGCCGCCATCCGCCACGAGAGCTACGGCCTGGAGACCTACAGCCCCTACCAGAACGCCGACCTGACGGACTTTGACGTGTTTGACAGCGGCGACCTGGAGCTGTGCTTCGGCTCCAGCGAGCTGGCGCTGGCGGACATCGAGGCGCGCGCAGAGGAAATTTTGAAGGACGGCAAGTTCCCGCTGCTGCTGGGCGGCGAGCATCTGGTCACGCTGGGCGCGGTGCGGGCTGCCGTGAAGAAATACCCCGACCTGCACATCGTCCACTTTGACGCCCACGCCGACCTGCGGGACGACTATCTGGGCGCAACCTTGAGCCACGCCTGCGTGCTGCGCCGCTGCCACGAGCTGGTGGGCGACGGCCATATCCACCAGTTCTGCATCCGCAGCGGCGACCGGACAGAGTTCGAGTTTGCAGCCCAGCACACCGAGCTGCACAAGTTCGATTTTACCGGCCTTTCCGAGCTGACGGCCCAGCTGTGCGACAGCAAGGTGCCGGTGTACCTGACCATCGACCTCGACTGTCTGGACCCCTCCTGCTTCCCCGGCACCGGCACCCCGGAGGCCGGCGGCGTCAGCTTTTTGCAGCTGCTGGAGGCCATCCGCACCGTGACCAAGGCCAATATCATCGCGGCCGACCTCAACGAGCTGGCCCCCACGCTGGACACCACCGGCGTGTCCACCGCCACGGCCTGCAAGGTCCTACGCGAAACGCTGATCGCGCTGGACAAGGGCTGGCCCGGCTTTCAGGTATAAATACGAACCCACCGTTTTACAGATAAAGGAGTAACTGCTATGAGCAAAGTTCTGATCATCGGCTGCGGCGGCGTGGCCTCCGTTGCCATCCACAAGTGCTGCCAGGTGCCCGAAGTGTTCACCGAGATCTGCATCGCCAGCCGCACCAAGGCAAAGTGTGACAAGCTGGCCACCGAGCTGGCCCCCAAGACCACCACCAAGATCACCACCGCCCAGGTGGACGCCGACAAGGTGGAGGAGGTCATCGCCCTCATCAAGGCTTACCAGCCGGACCTGGTCATGAACATCGCCCTGCCTTATCAGGATCTGACCATCATGGACGCCTGCCTGGCCTGCGGCGTCAACTATATGGACACTGCCAACTACGAGCCGGAGAACACCGACGACCCCGAATGGCGCGCCATCTACGAGAAGCGCTGCAAGGAGGCCGGTTTCTCTGCCTACTTTGATTACAGCTGGCAGTGGGCCTACGCCAAGAAGTTTGAGGAAGCCGGCCTGACCGCCCTGCTGGGCAGCGGCTTTGACCCGGGTGTCACCCAGGCTTACTGCGCCTATGCCAAAAAGCACGAGTTCGACACCATCGACACCATCGACATCCTGGACTGCAACGGCGGTGACCACGGCTATGCCTTTGCCACCAACTTCAACCCGGAGATCAACCTGCGCGAGGTGTCTGCCCCCGGCAGCTACTGGGAGAACGGCCACTGGGTGGAGATCCCGGCCATGAGCATCAAGCGGGAGTACAACTTCGATCAGGTGGGCGACAAGGATATGTACCTGCTGCACCACGAGGAGATCGAGTCCCTTGCCAAGAACATCCCGGAGGCAAAGCGCATCCGCTTCTTCATGACCTTTGGCCAGAGCTATCTGGACCACATGCGCTGTCTGAAGGACGTGGGCATGCTGTCCACCACCCCCGTCAACTTCAACGGA
>ENA-UPWU01001201-UPWU01001201.1-human-gut-metagenome-genome-assembly--contig:-NODE-1201-length-10874-cov-26.004538_pt1 | contig 10874 bp, 10 predicted proteins | sample MGYA00250058_ERZ773392 | MGnify/ENA primary metagenome ERZ773392 (study PRJEB29103, sample SAMN06112084) | human gut metagenome | biome: human gut; feature: ankylosing spondylitis patient; material... | reverse complement strand
ACTACCCTGACCGGTTCCATCGGCATCTTCGGTATGATGCCTGACGCTTCAGAATTACTGACCAATAAACTGGGACTCCATTTTGACGGAGTCAAGACACATAAAATGGCCGACATGGGCAGCATGAGCCGTCCGTTCAATGCAGAAGAATCGGCCCTGATGCAACAGATGGTGAACCAGGGATATGCCTTGTTTACCAAACGCTGTGCCGAAGGACGAAATATCCCGTTAGAGGAGCTCTGCAAGATTGCGGAAGGCCGTGTATGGACCGGAAGTATGGCCAAAGAGCTGAAACTGGTAGACGAACTGGGGGGACTGGATACTGCCATCCAACTGGCTGCCGAACTGGGGAAAGTAAAGGACTATAAACTGAAAAGCTACCCGGCTAAGCAGGATTTCCTGACAGAACTGCTGAACACCCGCGCTGACCGTTACATTCACGGCCAGTTGCAGGAAACCTTCGGTGAATATTATCAAGGCTTTGAATGGTTGCGCCACGTGGAACAGTCTGACCGCCTGCAAGCCCGTTTGCCGTTCAATATGCGTATCCAATAAGCAGGAGGCGCGTTCATGAGCGGAAAATGCAAGATATATTGGGGGCTATGGCCCTTCAGTGCCCTCTACGGTATCGGTGTGAAGGTACGAAATCTCTTGTTCGACGTGGGCTGGCTCCGCGAAGAACGCTTTCCGTTACCCGTCATCTGCATCGGCAACCTGACCGTAGGCGGTACTGGGAAAACTCCTCACACGGAATACCTCATCCGGCTGTTACAGGACTCGTTCCGGCTGGCCGTACTAAGCCGGGGCTACAAGCGGAAATCCAAAGGTTTCGTGCTGGCCTCTTCTACCTCCCGGATGGAAGACATCGGTGACGAGCCTTACCAGATGGCCCGCAAGTTTCCCAGCATTCACGTGGCCGTAGATGGTGACCGCTGCCGGGGTATCCGCCAGCTTATCTCTCCGCAAGGAGCACCCGATACGGAAGTCATCCTGCTGGACGATGCCTTTCAGCACCGTTACGTGCGACCAGGACTGCGCATCCTGCTGATGGATTACCATCGCCCTGTGGAATGTGACCAGCTTCTTCCTGCCGGACGCCTTCGGGAGCCTGCCAGCGGAAAGAAACGGGCCGATTTGCTCATCGTCACGAAATGCCCGCCTACCCTCAGTCTGGAGGAATGCGAACGTATCCGCCAACGTATACATCCTCTCCCGCATCAGGAAGTGTTTTTCACGACCCTGGCCTACGGAAAGTTGTATCCCTTATTTATAGATGCTCCTGCCCAACCGCTGGACGCGTTAAAAGATAAAGAAGTGCTGCTGGTCACCGGCATTGCCTCACCGGCACCATTGATGGAGAAAGTCGGCCGACATGCCGCCCGTGTCACTCCACTGTTCTTTGGCGACCATCACAATTTTGACGGTGCCGACATGCAACAGATTGCACAGCAGTTCCGCCAGCTACCGGAAACCCGCCGTCTCATCCTGACTACCGAGAAGGATGCCTCACGGCTTATCGGTCATCCGCAGCTCAGCGAAGAACTGAAACCCTATATTTACGTGCTCCCTATAGAAGTGGAGTTTCTGCACAAAGGAGAACTAGTATTTAACCCTAAAATCATTGAGTATGTTAGAAAAAATTCAAGAAACAGCTGCCTTTCTGAAGGCTAAAATGCACACTCACCCCGAAACAGCCATCATCCTGGGTACAGGACTGGGCAGTCTGGTGCACGAAATCACCGACAAGTATGAAATCAACTATTCGGAAATCCCGAATTTCCCGGTTTCAACCGTCGAAGGACACAGCGGGAAACTGATTTTCGGGAAACTGGGCAACAAGGACATCATGGCCATGCAGGGACGCTTTCATTTCTATGAAGGCTATTCCATGAAGGAAGTAACTTTCCCCGTACGCGTAATGCGTGAACTGGGCATCAAAACCCTCTTCGTATCGAATGCTGCAGGAGGTACTAATCCCGACTTTGAAATCGGTGACCTGATGATTATTACCGACCACATCAATCTCTTCCCGGAACATCCGCTTCGTGGAAAGAACATCGAATACGGACCACGCTTCCCGGATATGAGCGAGGCTTATTCTAAGGAACTGATTGCAAAGGCCCTGGAAATCGCTCAGGAAAAAGGCATCAAAGTGCAGCAAGGCGTATACCTCGGTACCCAAGGCCCAACATTCGAGACTCCGTCGGAATATAAAATGTTCCACATTCTGGGTGCTGATGCCGTAGGTATGTCAACCGTACCGGAAGTAATTGTAGCCAACCATTGCGGCATTAAGGTATTCGGTGTATCAGTCATCACCGACCTGGGCGTGGAAGGCAAGATTGTGGAAGTATCACACGAAGAAGTACAGAAGGCTGCCGACGAAGCACAGCCCCGCATGACGACCATTATGAGAGAACTTATCAACAGAGCGTAAAAATACTATGCACGAAGGAAACAGAACAGAAATTTCAACGCTGGGTGAGTTTGGACTTATCAAGCACCTCACCCAAGATATTAAATTACAGAACCCGGAAACGAAATACGGTGTGGGCGACGATGCAGCCGTATTGGAATTTCCCGGCAAGCAGGTGCTGATCACCACCGACCTGCTGATGGAAGGTGTACACTTTGATCTGGTATATACCCCGCTGAAGCACCTAGGATACAAATCGGCCATGGTGAACTTCTCTGATATTTACGCCATGAACGGTACTCCGAAGCAGATTACCGTATCACTGGCTGTATCCAAACGTTTCTGCATCGAAGACCTGGAAGATTTCTACGACGGCCTGAAACTGGCTTGCGCACAGCATCAGGTAGACCTTGTAGGAGGTGACACCACATCTTCTGTTACAGGGCTGGCCATTTCCATCACCTGCATTGGAGAAGCCGATAAAGACAAGGTAGTTTACCGCAACGGTGCCAAAGAAACCGACCTGATCTGCGTATCAGGCGATTTGGGAGCTGCTTACATGGGACTTCAGCTGATGGAGCGAGAGAAAGCCGTATTCCAGGGCGAAAAAGATGTACAACCCGACTTTGCCGGCAAAGAATACTTACTGGAACGCTTCCTGAAACCGGAAGCCCGCAAGGATATTGTGGAAAGCCTGGCTAAAGCCGGTATTAAGCCCACTGCCATGATGGACATCTCCGACGGATTGTCATCCGAGCTGATGCACATCTGTTCACAAAGCCATGCCGGTTGCCGCGTGTACGAAGAGCGAATCCCGATTGACTATCAGACAGCCGTAATGGCCGAAGAGTTCAACATGAACCTGAGCACCTGTGCTCTGAACGGTGGCGAAGATTACGAACTGCTCTTCACGGTACCGTTGACCGCGCACGAGGTCGTATCTCAGATGAAAGATGTGAAAGTTATCGGTCACATCACCAAACCCGAACTGGGATGCGCCCTTGTCACCCGTGATGGAAATGAACTTGAACTGAAAGCACAAGGCTGGAATCCCCTGAAAGGATAATGCTCTTTTATAGTCTAGATTTGAAACCTTCCTTTTTCAGTATCCGACCTTATTTCGGAGTGAAAAAGGAAGGTTTTTTAGAGTTATTATCGGTATTTTCCGAAAAAAATGCCGTTTTTTACACAAAAATCGCATTTTTTTCACTGAAATGTTTGCAAGTTCCAAAAGTTTGCGTACCTTTGCAACCGCAATCGAGAAACATTGATTGCGAACATAAAAATGCTGGTGCCATAGCTCAGTTGGTAGAGCAAAGGACTGAAAATCCTTGTGTCCCCGGTTCGATTCCTGGTGGCACCACTTTTACAAAACGAAAAATCATGAAAACCGCTGAAATACAGTCATTTCAGCGGTTTTTTCTTTATGTACTGTCCGCAAAAATGTGCAATCCGGTGCAATAAAAAATTGCTGATTCGGTGGCTTTTTTTGAGTCCCATGAAAAAACCACCGATATGTACCATACTTCACTTATTCTCAACGATTTGCGTAAATCATTTTCAGGGATGAAATTCTACATTTGCATACCCTACTGAATGACGGATGAAACACAACGTCTGCTAAAGGCTTTCTTATCCGATGATAATGATTGTATCTACAGGCGGATAATAGTAAGAAGAACAAAAAAACGGTGGTTTTTTAGAGCCGGCAATAATAAAAGCCACCGAATTTAACATTTCTCTTCAGCCATCCGCTCCATTCAGGATTGACGAAATAACCGAATGTGCAACTTCAAAAAGAAAATGATCATGAAACAAGGAACAATGAACATTCTATTTTTCGTTCTGAAAACAAAACTGCTGAAAAATGGCGAGGCTCCAATCCTAATGAGGATTACCATCAACGGGCAATATGAAGAAATAAGAATACAGAGAAGCGTTCCATTAAAGAACTGGAATCCGGCCAAGGGATGCAGCAAAGGAAAAGACAGGGCTTCCATCGAATTGAACAACTATATTTCCGCCCTCACTACACGCGCATACGAAAAGCACAAGGAACTGACCTTTGAATCGGCACTGATAACTCCAAAGGTGATATTAAAGCGTGTGTTCGGAAAGGATGAGACTGTCCGGACGTTGCTTGGAACAGTCAAAGAAGAAATTTCCTCAATGGAAAAGGTTGTTGACATAGACTATTCTCCCGTCACCATCAACCGTTATAAGAATGTGCTCAGAAAACTTGAAACATTTGTACCGCGGTTTTATGAGAAGGAGGATATTACATTCCATGAACTTTCCCCTGATTTCATCAAGGCTTTTGATGTTTTCCTGAAGACAGAAGCCGGACTGTGCCGCAACACAATAGTCCGCTACATGAAATGCCTGAAGAAAATCACCAATATGGCAATAGCCAAAGAATGGATGCGGAAAGACCCGTTTTACGGATATAAGATGGAACAGGACGAGACTGATCCGGTATTCCTGACAAATAACGAGCTTCAGGCTATAATGAACAGGAATTTCGATATTCCGAGGCTGGAGCTTGTCAAGGACATCTTTTTGTTTGCGTGCTTCACCGGTCTGGCGTTCGCTGATGTATCCACATTAAGACCGGAACATCTGGAGCAGGACAATAACGGTGACTGGTGGATAAGAAAAGGACGTGTAAAGCTGGAGAGAAGAAGAAAGTCAAGTTCCATAGCAAATATTCCACTTCTTCCTGTTCCATTGGCAATATTGAAGAAATACGAATCACATCCGATATGTCTTAAACAAGGGACATGCTTTCCTGTTGTCTGCAATCAGAAGGCAAACAGCTACCTGAAGGAGATTGCTGACTTCTGCGGCATCAAAAAGAATCTGACCACACATGCGGCCCGACATACGTTTGCTACGACCGTCACGCTGGCCAACAACGTTCCATTACAGGATGTGTCTGCCATGCTCGGACACGCCTCCACAAGAATGACACAACATTATGCAAGAGTCATGGACAGGAACCTGAAGGACAACATGAATATAGTAAGGAGCAAGATGGGGTTATAGAGATAAACCTATCTTATACCTCACATAACCGTCTGTAATAATATACAGAGACCAGGCGCTTTCAAGATGAAGTCATCCTCATTTCTTGCAGAGAAGATAGTTGTTTTTCCGAATGATCGCGCAAGGCGGCCCCTGAAGGGACTTGGTTGCCTGTGAAAAAATCTTCCTCTTGCTGGCGCAAGAGCGTATTTTTTCACGGCAAGCCTTGCAGCAATCATCGGAGAACGAACTGGGGAACGCACAAGAAATAAGAATGCCTACCCACGGGCAGGCCATGTATAACTCAATAAATGGAAGATTATGGAAGCGAACAATGTGGAAAAAAGATTCAATGACTGGTTTACGGTGTCTTATGACAGGTTAAGAAATCTCGTTGGCAGATACGGTACACTGGATGAGGACAATTTTCATGACACTTATCTGTTTGTAAGAAAGCAGGTGCTGAATCCGGAAAGGGAAATAACGGATTATGAAGCATACTTTATCGGATGTTACAGGAAAGCGTTCATGGCCAAGTTCAGGCTGGAAAGCAAATATGCCCATCCGGATGAATATTTCTTTCTTCGATGTGGGGAAGATGCGGATTTCCTTTCTCCGGATGACCTGAATAGCTGTGAAAAACTGGTGAAGGACATTCTTAACTTTATCAGAAGAAAGTTCTCCTATCAGGAATACAGGATGTTTACGTTGCGTTTTTATGAATCAGACTTTTCATTCAAGGCGTTGGGTGAATGTATGGGTATATCGGCAAGTGCCATTTCAGGAAAAGTAAACACAATCATGGATACAGTACGGTCAAACCGGGGATTCTCATGGAGAAGCCAGATGCTGGCTGTAGAAGGATTCATATCCTAATCCGTTAGTTTATTGTATCACCCTAAAACAGAAACTTATGGCACTGATAGTATATAACAAGGAGAACTCACGTCCGCAGCAGGTGGTTTATCAGGGGAAGCGGACAATCAACATGGACAGCAAGGGAACGGTTTACCTGTCAAAGACAATGTCTATAGAACTGGGGATTCTCGGTGGAGGACGGGTTAATTTCGCACACGATGAGGATACGGGAGAATGGTATATATGCCATACGACAGACAAGGACGGGTTCACTGTGTGGAAAGATAAAAGGTGTGCCAGATTCTCTGCCGGATTCATCGTCAGAAGAATCATGCTTCAGGCAAAAGTGGAAAGGAAGACCGTACAGTTTATGATTGCCAAGGCTCCCATAGAGGTGGGAGGTACAGTATATTACAAGATTCTGCTTTCCAATCCGATTTTCAAATAGCAAGAAGATGGCTCAGAAAGATCCATTATCAGATAATGGTGATGGATTTTTCCGGGCTATGTTGTTTGGATTTTTACATCATACTATTTGGAGCATTAGGATATTGTCTTGTCAGGGCATTATATTGGCATAATACTATGTCCTGACAATATTATAATATGGGGGGTACTATGTTATTGCAATATTATGTTGTTGTGTTATCATGTTATTGCAATGTTATGTTATTAGGGTATTATGTTGCTATGTTACTATGTTATTGCAATATTATGTTGTTAGGGTATTATGTTGTTATGTTACTATGTTATTGCAATGTTATGTTATTAGGGTATTATGTTGTTGTGTTACTATGTTATTGTAATGTTATGTTATTAGGGCATCATGTTGTTGTGTTATTATGTTATCAGGGTATTACACTATTGCAATATCACAACAGAGCTTATTTTACATACACACTGATTATCAATATATTACAATCCTCATTAAGCAGCGTATACAACTTTACTATAACAATCTACATACTATTATATGATACAGATTGATATGTAATATCTGTAAATCAGGATGCCATAGTACAATACAGCATAAAAACTTTCAATATTGAATATTTAAATTTCGGCAAATGACTAAATATCAGGCACTCCATTCACACGATATTCAACTCTGCATACATGTTTGTCACAAACAAACTGATATTTACATTTTTCATCAGGCAAATACGACTCTATTTTATAGCTATAAATGGGCATGGAGCCACAATCCACTTTAAGTGGATTTCTGTTCAAACGAACAGAGCAAGTTGTGTCTTTGTCCGACAGAATATTTTCTGTCAGACAAAGATCTGTTTGGTCTTTTTTTAAATTTAAGAGTTTCATTTTTTGTCAGAAATTAATAAAGAAATAATCACATATTTATTTTTATGATTTTATATCACATAGATATTACGAACAATTATTCATAGCTAAGAAGCTAAATTTTTCATTTGACATTTTAGAAGAATATAAAGGTCAGGTCACCACGGCATTTTTACTTTGAAAAATAAGGTTTTATAAGATGTTATAATAAAAACGAATAGCATTAAACTATAATAAAAATACCTAGAAATAGCGATTGTACAATGTGTTTACTTCCTCTACCTTTGCTGCCGAAAATAAAGATTTAAGTAATATCTGATGAAAAGTAGATTAATAATCTTATTGATGTGTATATTTGTCATTTTAAGCTCATTTGAAGCTTATTGCCAAGAAGTGAAATATACAATAAGTGGAACTATAAATTCTAGTCAGGGTGAACCACTGGTGGGAGTTACAGTTAAGGTCGGTAATGGTAGTTCAGGTACTGTAACTGATATTGATGGCAAGTACTCGTTGAAAGTAGCAAAAGGGAGACATAAACTGACGGTAAGTTGTATCGGTTACAAAGAGAAAATACAAATATTATTTGTAGAAAGTAACTGTACTATTAACTTTTCTTTAGAAGAGGATGTTGTTATGATGAACAACGTGGTAGTCGTCGGAGAGTCAAAAAATACCAAAGTTAAAAGTGGAGTTTTTTCTGCCAATGCTATTGATGTATCGTCTAAACTTAGTTCCATACAAACTATTGCTAATGAAGTGGAAAAAGGTATTGGTGTACGTATTCGTCGTAGCGGTGGTATAGGTTCCGACTATAATCTTACACTTAATGGTATGGGTGGTAATTCTATCCGCTATTATGTAGATGGCATTCCAATGGCTGCGAAAGGGGAAAGTTTCTCTCTAGAGAATATCCCAGCCAGTATCGTTGATCGGGTGGAGGTGTATAAAGGTGTAGTTCCAGCTTATTTAGGTGGTGATGCTCTAGGTGGTGCTATCAATATTGTGACCAATGAGAGTAAGAAAAATTATTACGATATATCTTACCGAGTGGGATCGTTTAACACACATCAGGTAGATTTCAATGCGCAGATTATCGAACCAAAAACGGGACTGACGTTTAAACCATCGGTTGGTTATAATTTTTCAAAGAATAACTATACCATGAAGGGAGTCAGGGTATTGAACCCGGAAAAGAATGAATTTGAGACAGGTGACTTCAAACGTTTTCACGATGATTATCGTTCGGTCTTTGCTCAGTTTGAAACGGGTTTTACAAATAAGTTGTGGGCTGATTTCCTGTATGTTACGGCTTCGTTTACTAATGTGGATAAGGACATCCAGACGGGGGCTACTCAAGATGTGGTTTATGGTGCGGCACACCGGAAAAATCGCTCATGGAATCTTGGTATACGCTATCGTAAGAAAAACTTCCTTGCGGAAGGACTCACATTATCGGCTAATGCTTCACATACGTGGCAGAAATCTACGACCGTGGATACGGCAATGGTAATTTATTTTTGGAATGGTCATCATCGCCCAGCCGACTATGCGGAGCTAAACAGTTATCCAGTTATTCGATATTATAATCGGCCCAATACGTCTGCTAGAGTAAATCTGGATTACCGTTTGGCTCAGCACAGTTCGTTAAACTTTAATTATTTGCTCAATGCTACAGTTGATAGGATGAATCAGGAAACTTCTGATGAAACCAAAGGAGATGGTGGGTCGACCGACTATCTGACTCGCCATTTTTTGAATCTCTCCTATGACCTTGACTTATGGAGCGGAAAATGGCACAACACTTTTTTTGTTAAGGAATTTATTAATACGGTGAGAATTGAAGAAAAGACTGTGGGAAGTGGGGCTAGCCATACGTCTGGCTATGACAGTGAACGAAGCCGTACATCAAAGTGGTTTACTTGCTATGGGTTTGGAACCCGTTATAAGTTACATAGTATTTTGTCGGCAAAGCTGTCGTATGAGTACAGTGTTCGCCTTCCGGGTGCAATGGAACTGCTAGGGGATGGCGACAATATTAATGCTAATTATGCACTTGAACCAGAAAAAAGTAATAATTATAATGTCAATTTATATGGTAACTGGGATTGCAACAGCCGGCTCAATGTGTTCTACGAGGCTGGTGTGTTTTATCGCGATGTGCACGATTTCATAATGGCTGTGCAGGACCGTGAAACATATACGTTTAAAAATCTGTCACGGATAAGCATTAAAGGTCTTGAGACAGAAGTTGGGTTGCAATATGCAGATAAATTGTTGCTTAAGGGAAACTTGTCATACGAAAAGGCGGTTGATATGATGGAGACCAAGATTTCAGATGGGAAACCGAATGCGGCCTATAAGCAGCAGATTCCGAACCGACCAAGCCTCTATGCCAATATCAACGCTAGCTATACGTTCCGGAATTTGCTTGGTGCGGATAATAAACTCAGATTTGAGTATGACTACGCGTCGGGTCGACGCCCGCGGCGATCGCCTCGACGACGGCTTGGGCAGGATGGTCGAAGCAGCAGGAGGCGCCCGTCGTGATGTCGATCCAGCCGCCCTTGAGGGCGAACTGGACGGCGGAGTCGAAGACGTGGCGGATGCGGCCGCAGTGGGTCGGGCGGATGTGCTTGACCGGGAAGCCGCGCGAGACGATTTCCTCATACATCGCGAAGGCGCCGGGAATGTTGCCGTTGTGGATGTGGAGGAAGCCGATCTTGCCTGCGAGCATGGCGCCGACGCGGATGTCGGCGAGCATGGAGAGGACCGTCTGGACGTCGGGGAAGCTCGAGCGGTGGTCGCCGAGGGCGATCTTCACGCCGAGGACCTCGGGAATGAAGAAGAGGTCGTTGCCGATGGAATCGGTGAGAAGCGTCGGCGGGCAGCGGTAGTTGGACGTGTACATCCAGGCGGAGACGCCTTCGGCCTGAAGGGCGCGGACCTTGGCGAGAAGGTTTGGGATGGAGCGCGTCGTGTAGTCGGTGCCGGAGACGCCGACGACGTCGGTCGTGCCGCAGGCGACGAGTTCGGAAAGCACGAGCTCGGGCGTGCGCGTGGCGGGACCGCCTTCACCGCCGCCGCCCGTGACGTGGATGTGCTGGTCGAAGAAGCCCGGGGTCATGATCATGCCGCCGGCTTCGACCGTCTGCAGGTCGGGGAGGTTGGGGGCGAGGTCCTTGCCGACGGCGAGGATGAGAAGCTTGTATCGTTTCAAGGCCGTCGGTACCGCCACCGGCACCCACCAAACTGTTACCCGCCACAATATCCAGTG
>ENA-UPWU01001199-UPWU01001199.1-human-gut-metagenome-genome-assembly--contig:-NODE-1199-length-10880-cov-34.667037_pt1 | contig 10880 bp, 7 predicted proteins | sample MGYA00250058_ERZ773392 | MGnify/ENA primary metagenome ERZ773392 (study PRJEB29103, sample SAMN06112084) | human gut metagenome | biome: human gut; feature: ankylosing spondylitis patient; material... | reverse complement strand
TGAAAATCTCTCAGAACTATAATTATAAATGGTATTTAAAGAATGAAACTAGATAAATTTATTAACCGTCCGGTACTGTCAACCGTAATTTCTATTTTGATAGTAATTCTGGGTGTGATTGGTTTGGCCACCCTGCCGGTTACACAATATCCGGACATTGCACCTCCTACCGTATCGGTAATAGCAACGTATACAGGTGCGAATGCACAGACTGTGTTGAACTCAGTGATTGCTCCGCTGGAAGACCAGATTAACGGTGTAGAAAACATGATGTACATTCAGTCTAGTGCCTCAAACAATGGTTCTGCTGAAATAAGTGTTTATTTTAATCAGGGTACTGACCCGGATATGGCTGCGGTCAACGTACAGAACCGTGTGTCTATGGCACAAGGTCTGTTGCCGGCAGAAGTTACCAAGGTGGGTGTGACCACACAGAAACGCCAGAACTCTATGTTGTTGATTTTCTCATTGTATGATGCAGAAGATAAGTATAACATTGAGTTTATTGAAAACTATGCCAAGATTAACTTGATTCCGGAAGTTCAGCGTGTAAAAGGTGTAGGTGATGCCAACGTGATGGGGCAGGACTACTCTATGCGTATTTGGTTGAAGCCGGATGTGATGGCTCAGTACAATTTAGTTCCGTCTGATATCTCTGGTGTATTGGCTGAACAGAATATTGAAGCTGCACCTGGACAGTTTGGTGAGCGTGGTAATCAGACTTTCCAGTACACCATTCGTTACAAAGGTCGTTTGCAGCAGACTGAAGAATTTGAAGATATTGTAGTGAAGGCTCTGCCTAACGGTGAAGTGCTCCGTTTGGGAGATGTAGCCCGTATCGAATTGGGACGTTTGGCTTATACCTTTAATAATACAGTAAACGGTCATAAGGCTGTAACTTGTATCGTATTCCAGATGGCAGGAACCAATGCGACTGAAACAATCAACAACTTGTTGGATGTAATCAGCAAGGCTGAAGAAAGCTTGCCTGCCGGATTGAAGATTAACGTGGCTCAGAATGCCAATGACTTCTTGTATGCGTCTATTCACGAAGTTATCAAGACTTTGATTGAGGCGTTTGTGCTGGTGTTCATCGTAGTATATGTGTTCTTGCAGGATATGCGTTCTACATTGATTCCGGCCATTGCCATTCCGGTAGCCTTGATTGCTACTTTCTTCGTATTGAAACTGATTGGATTTAGTGTGAACTTGCTGACACTTTCGGCGATGGTGCTTGCCATTGCGATTGTGGTCGACGATGCTATTGTGGTGGTGGAAGGTGTACATGCCAAGTTGGACCAGGGATACAAATCATCTCGTGAGGCTTCTATCGATGCCATGAGTGAACTCGGTGGTGCACTGGTTTCTATTACATTGGTCATGATGTCCGTGTTTATCCCGGTAAGTTTCATGGGAGGTACAGCCGGTACATTCTATCGTCAGTTTGGTATTACGATGGCGATTTCTATCGCATTCTCAGCATTGAACGCGTTGACACTGTCTCCGGCTTTGTGTGCCATTTTCCTGAAACCGCATGATTCAGAACACAAGCAGAAGAAGATGAGTATGGTTGATCGTTTCCATACCTCTTTCAATGCTGCATACGATTCATTGCTGAAGAGCTATAAGAAGCGTGTGGTATTCTTCATTCATAAGAAATGGCTTTCATTCGGACTGGTGGCTGCATCTATCGTATTGTTGATGTTCTTTATGAAGACCACTCCGACGGGTATGGTGCCGAATGAAGATACTGGTACTATCATGGGTGCTGTGACATTGCCTCCTGGTACTTCTCAGGAACGCGCTATGGAAGTGTTGGCCAAGGTAGACAGCCTGGTAGCTGCAGAACCTGCCGTTCAGTCTCGTACTATCATTTCTGGATATAGCTTTATTGGTGGTCAAGGACCTTCTTACGGTTCTGTCATCATCAAGTTGAAAGACTGGGAAGAACGTTCCATGATGCAGAATTCAGATATTATCTATTCTACTTTGTTCTTGCGTGCACAGAAAGTCATTAAGGATGCACAGGTATTGTTCTTTGCTCCTCCGATGATTCCGGGTTATTCAGTATCAAGCGATATTGAATTGAACATGCAGGATAAGACCGGTGGTACGCTGGATCACTTCTTTGAAGTGGTAAAAAGCTATACAGCCGCATTGGAAGCACGTCCGGAAATCAACTCAGCGAAGACTACCTTTAACCCAAGCTTCCCGCAGTATCAGCTTGACATTGATGCGGCGGCTTGTAAAAAGGCAGGTATCAGCCCGAGCGATATTCTTTCTACCATGCAGGGATATTTTGGAGGTTTGTATGCTTCTAACTTCAACCGTTTCGGTAAGATGTATCGTGTAATGATTCAGGCTGAGCCGGATGCTACTAAGAACATGGAATCGTTGAATGGAGTGAAAGTACGTGGTAGCAATGGAGAAATGGCTCCTATCACACAGTTCGTAAGCATGAAGAAAGTATACGGACCGGATATTATCAACCGTTTTAATCTGTATACTTCAATGAAGGTGATGGTGGCTCCTGCTTCTGGTTATACTTCAGGTCAGGCATTGCAGGCTATTGCTGAAGTGGCTAAGGAAAATCTTCCGATGGGATTCGGTTACGAATTGGGAGGTATGGCACGTGAGGAAGCACAGTCAAGTGGCAGTACAACAGGTATTATCTTCGTACTTTGCTTCGTCTTCGTTTACTTGCTGCTGAGTGCCCAGTATGAAAGTTACATTCTGCCGTTGGCCGTATTGCTTTCTGTACCGTTTGGTTTGATGGGTAGCTTCATCTTCGTCAACGGATTTAGTGCATTAGGAAGTATTCCTGCATTGAAGATGATTTTGGGAACCATGTCAAATGACATTTACATGCAGATTGCCTTGATTATGTTGATGGGTCTGTTGGCTAAGAATGCCATCTTGATTGTTGAGTTTGCCCTTGACCGTCGTAAACAAGGTATGAGTATTTCCTGGGCAGCCGTATTGGGTGCTGCAGCCCGTCTTCGTCCGATTTTGATGACTTCATTGGCCATGATTGTCGGTTTGATTCCGTTGATGTTGGCTATGGGTGTAGGAGCTCACGGTAACCGTACATTGGGTGCTTCGGCTATCGGTGGTATGTTAATCGGTATGATTTTCCAGATTTTCATCGTTCCGGTATTGTTCGTGGTATTCCAGTGGTTACAGGAGAAATTCAAACCAATGGAATGGGATAGCCTCGATGAAAGTGAAGTGGAAGCTGAAATTGAACAGTATTCTCCTAATACGCATAAATAAGATTGATAATGAAAAAACAGATAATAGGAATGATGTGTCTGGCTGCCATGATGAGCAGTTGCCACATTTACAAAGCTTATGACCGTCCGGAAACGATAGATGCCTCAGGCGTCTATCGTGACCCGGCTTCGGCAACCGATACACTGGCTGCCGATACGGCTAATATGGGAAATTTGCCTTGGAAAGAAATTTTCCGTGATGCCAAACTGCAGGCCTTGATTGAGGAAGGATTGGCTAATAATGTAGATATGCAGGCTGCTGCGCTCCGTGTACAGGAAGCGAAAGTGATGCTGACTGCAGCTAAATTATCTTATTTGCCTTCTATTAATCTGGCTCCACAAGGTTCTACAACCAGCATGGGAGGTGGAAACTATGTAAAGGCATACCAGCTTCCAGTGTCTGCCAGCTGGGAAATTGACTTGTTCGGAAAGATTCTGAATACCAAACGTGGTCAGAAAGTAGCCTACGAACAGAGCCAGTATGCAGAACAGGCTGTACGTTCACAAATTATTTGTGGTATAGCTAATGTGTACTATTCTTTGCTGATGCTCGACCGTCAGGTAGAAATTACGACTGAAACGGCTGCTATCTATAAAGAAAACGTACGAGTAATGGAAGCCATGAAAATTGCCGGTATGACAACTGAAGCTGCTGTAGCACAGATGCGTGCTGCCAGCCATCAGGTAGAGGCTTCATTGATGGATTTGAAACGTCAGGTGCGTGAAACAGAAAATTCACTAGCTGTGCTGTTGGCCAAGGCTCCTCAGACTATTGAACGCAGTACATTGGACGAACAGGTTATGCCGGAAGAACTGGCTGCGGGCGTACCGATGCAGTTGTTGGAAAACCGTCCGGACGTAAAGATGGCTGAAATGACGCTTGCTGCGGCTTATTATACAACTAATTCCGCACGTGCAGCATTCTATCCGGGCTTGAACATTACAGGTCTGGCTGGATGGACAAACGGCTCAGGTGTTACAGTGGCTAATCCGGGTGAGTTTATGTTGCAGGCTTTGGCCTCATTGGCTCAGCCTATTTTCAATAACGGTAAGCTGATTGCTAACCTGAAGGTTTCAAAAGCAGAAGAAAAGATTGCTCAGATGAATTATCAGCAGACTATCCTGGAAGCTGGTAAGGAAGTGAGCGATGCTTTGTATCTGTTCGATACACAGAATAAGAAACTGGTGGAAGACCGTGGACAGGTAGAACAGTTGGATAAGGCGGTGACTTATACCAAAGCCTTGTTCCAAAGTGGAGATGCCACTTATTTGGAAATCCTGACTGCACAGCAGAATCTGTTGAGCGCACAGCTGTCAGAGGTAGCTGATAATTTCCAGCGTATGCAAGCTGTCATCAACTTGTACAGTGCGTTGGGAGGAGGAAGAAATTGATTAACCTTAAAATGAGAAAACTATGATAAGTCCTTTAGCTTATGTAGATCCGTCAGCCAAATTGGGTAAGAACGTGACGGTTCATCCATTTGCCTATATCGACAAGAATGTAGAGATAGGCGATGATAACGTGATTATGCCCTATGCCAGTCTGATGAGCGGCACACGTATGGGAAATGGAAATACAGTTTATCAGGGAGCTGTTGTGGCAGCAGTTCCCCAGGATTTTGCCTTTACAGGTGAAGAAACACTGGCTATTATCGGCAATAACAATGTGATTCGTGAAAATGCCGTGATTATTCGCGGTACACATGCTTCACATGCTACGAAAGTGGGTAATGGCAACTTCATCATGAGTGGGGCCCGTCTTTCTCATGATGTGGAAGTGGGTAACCGTTGCATTATCGGTAACGGTTCACAGGTTTCAGGCAACTGTATTATCTATGACAATGCCATCCTTACTTCCAATGTGCTGATGCAGGGAAATACACGCCTGGGAAGTTTCTCAGTAGTGCAGGGTGGATGCCGTTTCATCAAGGACATTCCTCCATATATTGTAGCAGCCCATGAACCGATTGCATTCTATAGCATCAATACAAAGGTGCTGGAGCATACCGGTTTTTCTGAAACCATTATCAAACACATTGCACAAGCATATCGTATCCTTTATAAGGCCAATACTTCTTTGCATGATGCATTGGGACGTATTCGTGAACAGATTCCTAACGGACCGGAAATTGAAAACATTATCCAGTTTGTGGAAACTTCAAAATTAGGAATTATTCATTGATATAGATAATGGCAGGGCGAAGAAAGGAAAACGACCGTGAAGAGTTAAAGTTGCGTGTGGTGGAAACAGCTTCCAAGTCTTTTATGACTTTGGGGATTAAGGCTGTGCACATGGACGATATAGCAAGTTCGCTTTCTATATCCAAGCGTACGCTTTATGAGCTGTTTGGAGATAAAGAAGAACTTCTACTGGAAGTTTTCCGTTTCTATCGTCGTTGTATGAATGAGTATATGCAAGAGATTGCTTCCAGTGCGAATAATGTGCTGGAAGTAATCCTTACATTTTATGAGCGTAAGTTCAATGAGTTATGTACAGTAAACCCTTTGTTTTTTCGTGACTTGCGCAGATATTCCAAGGTGTTGGAGTATATACACGATGACCGTCGCAGGGGAGATGCCGATGCATTGGCCTATTTTCAAAAGGGGGTAGAGCAAGGTATTTTTCGCAGCGACATTAATTTTCAGATTATAAATCAGGCCATGGCCATGCAGATGGACTTGTTGATTTATTCAGACATTACAGACCATTATCCGCTGGCTGAAATCTATAGCGAAATCACTATCTTACACATGCGGGGGATTACCACAGAAAAAGGTTACCGCATGGTCGATGATTTTTTGAAGAATATTCGAGAAAAGCATATCGGATAATCTTTTTTACTTAAAACTCCTCTATCTTTGGTTCTTTGAACATAGGATATAGCTCGACAGTATCTGTACTTAAAAGCAAGCTTTTGGCTTGGTATTGCTCTCACCTTTCACTATCTTTGATTTCTCGAAGATAGGATGCGGTTCGGCAATACTTGCGCTTAAAAGCAAGCTTTTGGCTTGGTATTGCTCTCACCTTTCACTATCTTTGCACCCGATTTTAGAGGAAAGTTCATGAAGAATAAATTGTTATACACTTTTCTGTTCACCCTTCTGGTGGTGGCAGGTCTGTTTGCCATGCATTTTTTGCCGTCTGTTTCTTTTCGTGGCGAACCTTTGAGAAGGGTTGATTTGCTTTCAGACATTCGTATAAAGAAGGAAATAGCAGAACCTATGGATTCTGATACTTTGGTGCTGCCGCCTCCCGTAAAGCCCGCTTTTGTGGATACCTGCAAGAGTGGAATGGTCTGCATTGAAGAATATGCCGATTCTGCAGGGCGTGGAATGGAGTATTTTTATGAGGCTTTGGGAAAGGTTTCTTCTTTAGGACGCCCGGTACGTATTGCCTATTTCGGAGATTCATTTATTGAGGCCGACATCCTGACCGGTGACTTACGTGAAATGTTGCAGAAACGTTTTGGCGGATGCGGGGTAGGATATGTGCCCATCACAACGAAAATAGCCGGTTTTCGCCCTACGGTACATCATTCGTTTGGTGGATGGGGCAGTCACTCTATTACGGATTCCACCTATTTTGACCGTTCTCGTCAGGATATTTCCAATCATTATTTTATTCCTTCTTCGGGAGCTTATGTCAGCCTGAAAGGTGAGAAACGCTTCTTGTCGCATCTTGATACCTGCGAAGTGTCTACCTGTTATTTTCTGACTTCCGATTCTTTACGGCTGACTGCATCCGTCAATGGGGGAGAGGCACAGCCATTCTCTGTAGATGGAAAAGATGAATTACAAGCTGTGTCTGTGAACGGACGTATCGGCTCTGTGCGCTGGAAAGTGGAACAACTGGATTCTACGGCTTTGTTCTATGCCGTGACGATGGATCCGCGTCAAGGTGTGGTAGTCGATAATTTCAGTACCCGTGGAAGCAGCGGACAGCAGTTGGGTAATATTCCGATGTCGATACTTCGCCAGTACAACCGTTTGCGTACATACGATTTGATTGTGTTGCAGTACGGGCTGAATGTAGCTTCAGACAAGGTAATGAACTATACCTATTACAAGGATGCGATGAAACCGATAGTGGAGCGTTTGAAAACTGCCTTTCCAGAGGCTTCAGTCCTGATTGTCGGTGTGGGAGATAGAGAAAACAAGGATGAAAACGGTGAATTGCGTACTATGCCAGGAGTGAAGCGCCTGATTCGTTACCAGCAGGCACTTGCGGCAGAAACAGGGGTGGCATTCTGGAATATGTTCGAAGCCATGGGAGGCGAAGGTAGTATGGTAGAGATGGTGAACCACAAGCCTCAGATGGCCAATTATGATTATACTCACATCAATTTCAGGGGAGGAAAGCACATTGCCGGACTTTTGTTTGAAACGTTGATGTACGGCAAGGAACAGTACGAAAAACGAAAAGCTTATGAAATGGAGTGAGATACGTTTTTGGGGGATACTCTTCGGGTTCCTTTTGGGAGCATTGCCGCTTTTAGCGCAGGATGCTTTGCCGGAGAAATCGCGTCCTGACCGTCATTCCGGACATGTGTCCGACAGCGAGGCCATGCAGCAGCTGATGCGTTTTGTGGAAGTCAGCAATCCGATGCCTGCCGGATTTAAGGGAACAACTGAAAATACGATTATAGACCCAACACACGAACTGGAGCCTTTCTGGCAGAAGCTTTCCGTGCTCGACCGTCCGTTACGTATCGTGCACATCGGCGATTCTCATGTGCGGGGGCATGTGTATCCTTATATTGTACGGCGTCAGCTGGAAGACGATTTCGGACGGGAAGCTGTACTCGATATGCAGGTGAGTTACCGTACTTCGGGACTGGCGCAGGAAACGGGAGCCGCAGGGATTGTATATCACATCGTAGGAGTAAACGGAGCGACTTGTGCTTCTTTTGCTACCCCTGAGAACATTCGTCAGATTATCGAACTGAATCCGGACCTGGTTATTCTTTCGTTCGGCACCAATGAAGCGCATGGTCGCCGTTATTCTTCGGCGGAGCATCTGGCGCAGATGGACAATCTGTTGGGAGAACTGAAGAAAGGATGTCCGCAGGCGGTATATCTGCTGACTACTCCTCCCGGAGCCTATGTCCGCAATGGCCGGCGGGGCGCAAGGGTGATCAATCCTCGCACGAAATTAGTGGTAAAGACAGAACTGGATTATGCGGCTTCACGGGAACTCGCTATATGGGATATGTATCACGTGGTAGGAGGTGAACGCTATGCCTGTCTGAACTGGAGTAACGGAAACTATTTCCAGCGCGACAAGATTCATTTTACGCAGGACGGATATATTTTACAGGGATTATTATTACACGAAGCGATTATCAAATCATACAACAATTATGTGGAAACTCAACTGGACGGAACTTGGAATTGACTGGGACAGACTTAAGGATGTGCTGACGTACGATGCGTCGCAACCGATGATTTTCAGCAGTGGCTTCTTCTTGCTGCTTTTTCTCGGATTCAGCCTGATTTACCTGATTTTGCAGAAAAAGACTACGGCGCGTCTGCTGTTTGTTACCTTGTTTTCTTATTATTTCTATTATAAGAGCAGCGGGTTTTATTTCTTTCTGTTAGGCATTGTCACGGTGTCCGACTTTTTGTTGGCTCGCAGGATGGAGCTGACCGTACAGCCTTGGAAACGGAAACTGCTGGTAGTATGCAGTTTGTGCATCAACCTTGGATTACTTTGTTATTTCAAGTATACCAACTTCTTTTATGAGATGCTGGCTCCGTTGTGGCACGGGCAGTTCGAACCGCTGGACATATTCCTTCCGGTGGGAATTTCCTTCTTTACCTTCCAGTCGCTGAGTTATACCATTGACGTGTATCGTCGTGACCTGAAACCGTTGACTAACTTGCTGGATTACGCGTTCTATGTGTCGTTCTTTCCACAGTTGGTGGCAGGACCCATCGTGCGTGCACGCGACTTTATCCCGCAAATCCGTCAGCCCTTGTTTGTATCGTCTGAAATGTTCGGACAGGGCATTTTCTTCATTGTAAGCGGCTTGTTCAAGAAAGCGGTGATTTCAGACTATATCAGCGTGAACTTTGTAGAACGTATCTTCGATAATCCGGGATTGTATTCCGGACTGGAAAACCTGTTTGGCGTCTACGGATATGCCTTGCAGATATATTGTGATTTCTCGGGTTACAGTGACATGGCCATCGGTATTGCTTTGTTGTTGGGATTCCGTTTCCCACTCAACTTCGATTCCCCTTATAAGTCGGATAGTGTGACCGACTTCTGGCACCGCTGGCACATTTCCCTGTCGTCCTGGTTGCGTGACTATCTTTATATCTCTCTGGGCGGTAACCGAAAGGGAAAAATCCGTACCTACATCAACCTGATACTGACCATGCTTTTAGGTGGTTTGTGGCACGGTGCTTCGTGGAACTTTGTGGTGTGGGGCGGATTGCACGGAGTGGCACTAGCCTTGCATAAGTTTTTCCGCAACCTGTTGGGTCGGCCAAAACAATATCGCAGCCGGGGAATACGTAAATTCTTTGCTGTGGTGCTGACCTTCCATTTTGTATGCTTCTGCTGGATATTCTTCCGAAACTCCACGTTTGAGGCTTCGGTGACCATGATTCGCCAGATATTTACAGCCTTCCATCCGGAATTGCTGGAGCAGCTCCTGACGGGCTATTGGAAGGTATTTGCACTGATGGGAGTAGGCTTCTTGCTTCATTTCTGTCCCGACAGCTGGCAGAATGCGTGCAGCCGGGGCATGGTGCGTATGCCACTCGTAGCCCAGGCACTGATAATGATTGCATTGATTTATCTGGTCATTCAGGTGAAAAGCAGCGATATTCAGCCGTTTATCTACTTCCAGTTCTGATGCGTGTGATTGTATAGGCGTGTAAGGGTACAACTATTTTAGTTTTCGTTCTCTATTTTTTCAGGAAAAAATTAGGAGAAAAGACTGAATAATTGTATTTTTGTCACGCTTTCGAAATATCCTTTTTCAAAAAGGATGTTGGAAAGTGTGCTTATTGATATTTGCGCCCGTAGTTCAATGGATAGAATAAAGGATTCCGGTTCCTTCGATTGGGGTTCGACTCCCCACGGGCGTACATAAAGCTTATTAGACTGAAAAAGAACGGTTTAATAAGCTTTTTTGTTTATACTTACCTGCCTTCAGAAAACGAGGTCTGTACTTTCGGAGAAAAACTAACGTTTCTGCGTTTGTGCTGAAACGCCTTTGCTTTTGACACAAAACGTACTTGTGTTTCAAGTAAAACGCACTTGCGTTTTGATTAAAACGTCAAAGCGTTTTCCGGTGAATGTAAAGGCGTTTTCAGAAGGTGAAAAAAATCACTGTTAAAAGTTGACTGAGAGATGAAAAACTACATGTTTGAAATTTGTGCGAACTCTGCAGAGAGTTGCGTGGCTGCCCAGCTGGGGGGCGCTCATCGGGTAGAATTGTGTGCCGGTATGCCGGAAGGTGGAACCACCCCGTCGTTGGGTGAGATTAAAGTGGCCCGTAAGTTGATTGACATCCGTCTGCATGTCATTATCCGTCCGCGTGGAGGAGATTTTCTGTACACACCTTCTGAACTGGAGATTATGGAAGAAGATATTCG
>ENA-UPWU01001190-UPWU01001190.1-human-gut-metagenome-genome-assembly--contig:-NODE-1190-length-10951-cov-4.585433_pt1 | contig 10951 bp, 7 predicted proteins | sample MGYA00250058_ERZ773392 | MGnify/ENA primary metagenome ERZ773392 (study PRJEB29103, sample SAMN06112084) | human gut metagenome | biome: human gut; feature: ankylosing spondylitis patient; material... | reverse complement strand
GCCTATGGTTCTGCTTTGCGTCCCCTTTGTGTTCTCTATTTGGTGCGTACGTTTAAGGATGTACCTTATTATACGGAGGCTATTACAAATGACGAGCAGGAACTGAACCTTCCGGCTACGGACGGGGATGTCATCGTTCGGAACTTGATTAATGACTTGTTGGCTGTATGGCCGAATGCGTTGAAGGTATGGCCGAAGCAGTCCGGTAAGGATATCAGTTACGGACGCATCACGCAGAATGCTATCTTTGCCATGTTGGCTGATATGTATTTGTGGATAGATGATTATTCCAATGCAGAGAAATATGCCCAAATGGTTATCGATTACAAGACGGATTATTTCAAGAATAATTATTCTTCCTATTATATGGTGAATGGTTATCCTTTGATTCCGGACAATGACAATACCATTTTGGAAGCAGGAATGGCTTATAATGCCAATTTCGGTGAAGGCGGAGGTCCGGAGAGTATATTTGAGTTGGATTTTTCGGAGAGTACGACCGATGGTTCCAAGTCGAATGACGTACCGGCCGAATTTTTCTATCGTTTTTTCAAATCCAATGATAAGGATCCGAACTATGGCCAGTTCGCTCCAGCAGAGGATCTTTGGAAAGAGCTGTCTTCTCCGCAGATATTCTTGTCGAACAAGGACACGCGTATTAAAGAGTCCATCCATGTGGATAACGAGTCTAATCCGGAAATCGTGGATATAGCTAAGTATACGTATCGTAGTATCAATCCGAGTTTATCTTCCGGTAGTTCTTTGGCTTATGTGCAGCGCCTGGGGAAGAACGATGCCAATTGGGTATTTTACCGGGTTAGCGATATGATGCTGATTAAGGCGGAAGCTTTGATTTGCATGATGGGAGAAGATGCTACTCAGCGTAATGACAGTTTGGGGCAAGCCGCTTTTGAGTTAATCAAGACCATTGCCGACCGTTCGGCACCGAACACGTCTTCCTCTTTGATTTACAGTAATTATTCTACAAAATCGCAATTGATGGATTTGGTGTTCGACGAACGTAGACGTGAGTTCTTGTTCGAGGGTAAGCGTTGGTTTGATTTGGTACGTCATACCCGTCGTGACGGCAACACGGATTACTTGGTAGATGCCGTGCAAAGTAAGTTTACGGAAAATGCAGCGACTGCAACCGGTAAGTTGAAGAACATGATGGCTATTTATTGGCCTTATAATTACGACGAATTGCAGGTTAACTCTAACTTGAAGCAGAATCCTGCCTATCCGGAGGCCGGTGACTCTTATGAATCAACAGGTAAATAATTGTTATGAAGTATTTGTTTAAAATATTAATATCCATGTGTACCGTTTTACTGTTAACGGTACAGATGAGTCTGTTCACCAGTTGTAATGACGACTTGGCAGCCGATAGCTACTATACTTTTACGGGAGAGATGATGAGTGATTTTTTGAAGAATCGCGAAGATTTCAGCCTGTTCAAGCGTATTGTCGAGCGTGCCGGCGAGATGGATTTTCTGTCGAGTCGTGGCTCCCGGACTTTCTATCCGGCCGTCAATTCCGGAGTGGAATCATTTTTGAAAGAACGTGGTTACGCTTCGGTCGAGGATCTTCCGGTCGAATTGTGCGATACGTTGGTGAAAGCCTGTTTGGTGGATAATAGCATCAAGTACACTTATAATTTCTCCGAAACGGAGCAAATAAATAATGAGCTTGATTTGCCTTTGATTATCGTGACGAACGGGGATACGGTAGATGCGAACGGGATGACGTTAAGTGTAATCAACCGTCGTTCCGCCATTATCAACGAGTTGAAGAATGATTCCGTGGACAACGGAGTGGTTCATCCGGTAGATCGCGTACTGATACCGAATACCAGTTTGGGCTCCAGTCTGTTGGACGATAATCATGATGAGTTTACGATTTATTATGAGGCTCTCAGTCGTACCGGATTGCTGGACTCGTTGATTCATTATCGTGATGACAGCTATGAAATCTGGAAAGAAAATTATCCGGAGTTCAAAACCGGAATTCATTCCGGAGGTGTCTTCAACGAGAATGACCAAGGCTACGAATATCATGCCAAGCGTCCGGACCATCGCTATCAAGGTTTCACATTACTTATCGTTCCCGATGAGGTATTGTATGAGAAGTACAGTGATCGTTTTAACGCCAATATGACTTTGGACCAGAAGGTCGATGCGTTGTTCGATTTAGCCGTTGAGAAATATAAAGATAATGCGGCTGCCAATATTTTCGGTCTGAATGAAGTGGATCCTGACGATTCTGAAGGAAGGACGTACAAAGAGAAGTATTGGAATAAAGAATCCTTGACCAGCCGTTACAACCCGTTGAATATGTTCCTGTCCTATCATATTCTGGACCGTCTGTTTGCAAGTACGGCTAAGTTGATTAACTGCTGGGGTACCAATACGGCCTATGCCCCTCCTACGGAGTGGATTTCTACGTTGTTGGATTATTCCACGATAAAGTTGGAGAGAGTGTATGCTACTGTGGACAAGCAGGTAGAGCATCCGGCTGGTTACTATATCAACCATAGTACGGCTACGGAGTACAATTCTTATGACAGAGTACGTGGTGCTTATTTGACGCAGCCTGATGCAGAGAACTTCTCATTGAACGTGTCCTACTTCTACTTAGACGATGTTGTGGCTTATGACCAGACGATGCGTAACAATGTGATGAATACGAGAGTGCGTGTGGATTTTTATACATTATGGCCCGAGTTGACTAGTAATGATATCCGTTTGTGCGGGAATCCGACACAGGCTTACGGTTCTCATGACAATGATGAGAATGGTGGAGAGAATGGCGGGTTCAATTATTACATTCCACCTGGCTATATGAAAAATTGCACCTTCAGCGAGAATACCATTTTCTTTGTGCAGCGTCCGAAAGTGCCTTGGTGGAACTGGGGAGGAGATGAGATTAACATTTTGGGAACGAGTTACGATGTGACCTTCCCGTTACCTGATGTTCCTCCCGGCACGTACGAACTCCGTTTAGGTTATCCCGGCATGTTGGACCGTGGTATTGCCCAGGTTTATGTGGACGGCATACCGCAAGGAATTCCTATCGATATGCGCTATCGTGCCGATGATTCACGCGTCGGAGGGCTTTATAATGGAACTACGGGTTTTCGGAATTCAGAAGAAAGTTCTTCCGGTATTTACACCAGTGAACAGTTGGAAGAGAATGCACGTACGATGAAGAACAACGGTTATTATAGCGGGCCGAAGAGTATCTTTACGGGGAATGACGGAACGGATGCTCCAAGATACAGTCCGAATAGTTGTACGCTGATGTATAATAATGCCTATACTTTCCGTCGTAAGATTTGCAATGTAGAGGTGAAGCCCCATACGGACCATAAGATTCGTATTCGTTCCGTATTCACACAAGGGAACAGAGGATGTTTCATTCTTGATTATATGGAATTGGTGCCCATAAGCATTTGTGGTGCCGGAGGTATCGGTGAGGATGTTTACTAATATTCACATTTAAACGCTAAAGAAAATGAAACTAAAATATTATATACAGACAGGTGTTGTGGCGTTAGCCGCCGCAACCGTCGGTGTATCCTGTACGGATACGTGGGATGACCATTACAGTGTGAATGGTACGGTGCCCGGTGCAACCCTGTGGGAAAATATGCAACTCGACGAGAGCATTCGTCCTTTCGTGAGGGTTCTGGATTCTTGTGGCTACAAAGACATTTTGAATGCCAATCAGGTGTTTACGGTTTGGGCTCCGGAAATTACGGATGCGGAAGCTCAGGAGTGGATTGACACCTATAAGAGAGAGAAAAGCCAGGGGATAATTGATGACGATAATTCTACTTTGAATCAGTTTATCAAGAATCATATAGCCATGTATAATCAGCAAGTTTCGTCGTTGACAAAAGACGAGACTGTCAAGATGATGAATGGCAAACGTTTGACTTTGACCGGTTCCATGCTTAACGGTGAAGTGAACATGGTAGGCAACGGGGTTCCGTCTTCCAATGGTATGCTCTATAAAGTGGACGGACCCGCAACTTTCTTTCCTAACATTTGGGAACGCCTCCGCATGGATTTGGAAGGAGACAACGGACTGGACAGTGTAGCCAATTTCTTCCTTTCATGGAATCGTATAGAACTTGACGAAGAGGCCAGTGTGCCGGGTGGTATCGTAGACGGTGAAACGGTTTATTTGGACTCGGTGATGTACAATTACAATCCTATTTTCAATCAGTTGGGTCGGATTGACTCTGAAGACAGTCTGTACTGGTTCGTAGCTCCTACCAATAAGATTTGGAAGGAAAACATAGACCTGTACCGTTCTTATTTCGAGTACCATCAAAGTTTGGAAAAAGACGGCGATTCTTTACAGAACCTCTATTCTAAATTCATGTTCCTGTACAGTTCGTTCTTTAATGTAAGATCGCAGGAATTGCCTTTCAACGAAGCGAATCCGGATTCCATCGTTGCCACGACCTATACTTCTTTTTATCCGGATTGCTCCAACTTCGAATGGCCGATGCAGGCTGGCGGTTTGCTGTATGGCCTGACACCTCAGGAGTGCAGTAACGGTCGTTTGTACAAGGCTACGGATTGGCGTATTCCTCCTACCAAATTGATTTACATGACTCCTGTTCAGGTTGAAGCGGAATATGCTAATAATTATTCGACAGTGACGCTCTCGGGCGACTCGACTTCCATTCAGGTAAATGCAGTAGAGGCAACCAATGAGAATTTCATAGTGTCGGGAGGTGGTTACTTGGTGGTAAGGGATGCCCGTTCGGGTCGTACCAACCAGCCGGAAATTACCTTTAAAATTCCCAGCACGCTCTCCAACTGCCCGTATGACATCAAAGTCGTGTTTGCCTCTCCTTTGGCCGGAGACTCTTTGGCTAAGGAAGACGCACAGTTGAAGCGTCAGTTTACAGCAAAGATCAGATATTATTCGTCAAGAACCGGCGACATGATTGAAGGGAGCAATGCCGTGACTTTGTGCACGGATGTAGATGTCGATGCCACGAAGATGGATACCGTCACGGTAGCGACAGGATTTGAATCTCCGGTTTGTAACTACGGCGAGGAAGATCCCAGGGTGCTGCTGACCATACAATCTATCAAGGGACGTACGGTACCGGACGGTTACAGCAAGGATTTAGCGATAGACTGTGTGATTTTCGAGCCACGTCCTACATCCGGATCCGGAAGCGATGAAAATTGATTGTAGAACAATATTAGAGCATGAGTAATGAAAAGATATAGATTCTATTGTTTAGCATTGTTGATGGCAGGCACTTTGGGGGGCTATGCTCAGGAAGAGGCTGCTACCGACACCGTGACTGCGGCCAGACCTGCCAGTCCGATAAAGAAAAATGTAAAGACACGTCCGGTCAGCGGGCGAGTGTTCGCTGTGACATCCGGCACTCCTTTGGGTGGAGCCTTGGTCAGCGTGAGCGGTTACGACGGTTACAGTGCGTTGACCGAAGAGGACGGTACGTATAAGCTCGATGTGCCGGAGTACGCTACGGCATTGAAAATCACGGCACCGGACTATAATACGGTTCGTGTGGGTATTAACCAATCCGGTAAGTTGCGCGATGTGACGATGTATTCGAATGCCATGCGTTCGGCATACGGTGCGGATGACAATATCCTGAATACGGTGGTGGCAGACAAGTTCGATTATAGTCCGTCCTTGAATATCACATCCGAAATCGGTGATCAGTTGGGTGCTAATGTCCGTACGATTTCCCGTGGAGGTACGCCCGGTATCGGAAACTTCATGATGATGAACGGTATCAACTCCTTGCACAGCAACGGTCAGCCGTTGATCGTGATTGACGGGGTTATCGTAGACCAGCAGTATGACCGTACGATGGTTCATGACGGCTTCTACAATGATATTCTGACATCTTTCAACGTGAACGAGATCAAGAGCGTGAAGGTGATGGCCAACGGTACGGCTATTTATGGAGCCAAGGGAGCCAACGGAGTGATTCTCATCGAAACGAAGCGTAACACGAGTTTGGCTACGAAAATCGACGCCACGGTGTCGGCCGGCATTACCTTATTGCCGAAATCGCTTCCGATGATGAGCGGTTCGCAGTTCAAGACGTACGCTTCGGACTTGTTGAAGACAACGGGTACGAACCTGTCGGAATTCCAGTTCCTGACTTCCGATCCGAATAATTACTATTACAATAAATATAATAACAACACGGATTGGAACGATGTCATCTACCGTGAGGCTTTCTCGCAGAATTATGGCATTACGGTACAAGGAGGTGATGAGGTGGCCAGCTATTTCCTTGCATTGGGATACAATGGTGCGCAGAGTGTATTGGAAGACAATGACGTGAACCGTTTGAACATCCGTTTCAATACGGATATAAACATGTTCAAGCATTTGTTCATCCGTTTCGACGCTTCCTACAGCAACGTGACGCGTAACCTGAAAGACCAGGGTGCGCCGGAGAATTACGATGAAGGAACGGTGACTTCTGTCAATTATCTCGGTTTGGTGAAAAGCCCGATGCTGAGCCCGTATGCTTATTCCAACGGTAAGATTTCCGATGTGGCATTCGACAACAGTGACGAGGACTATCTGGATCAGGCTTTGGCTTCGATTGGTAATGTGAATTATCGTTTGGCCAATCCTGCTTCTATCAACGAGTACGGTACGGCTCAGAATAAGAATTACTTTGAGAACTCTTATTTGAACATCGCCATTACTCCGAGATGGCAGTTCAACAAGCATTTGTCTCTCAGTTCTTTGTTCAGCTATACGTTGACGAATACGAACGATAAGTACTACGTGCCCATCAACGGTGTGCCTGACTACTATGTTTCTTCTATCGGTCTTACGGTAGAGAATGAAATCCGTTCGCTTTATTCTTCGCAAAACTCGATTACGAGCGATACGAAAATAGAGTGGGGAAATCAGTATGGTGCACATAGTATAGACCTTTTGGGAGGTTTCCGTTATATGAACGACCGTTACAAGGTAGACACGCAGTTGGGTTACAATACGGGTAGCGATAAAACGCCGTTTTAGCGCGTCTTACATCAGCAAGTGTCTCTGCTGCCTTTGCTCTGGCAACCTCACTGCCACTCTTTAAGATGTCGTATACATCCTGTGGTCTCTTCTCCCACATCTGGCGGCGCTCTCTGATAGGTGCAAGCTCAGCCTGAAGAACATTGTTCAGGAACTTCTTGACCTTTACATCACCGAGACCACCTCTGCTGTAGTGCTCCTTGAGTTCATCCATGCCGCTGTAATCCGGAAGAAATTCCTCAAAGTACTCTGGCTTGCTGAATGCATCAAGATAAGTAAATACTGAGTTACCCTCAACCTGTCCCGGATCTTCAACACGGATGTGGTTTGGATCTGTGTACATGGACATAACCTTCTTCTTGATCTCCGCAGGATCCTCAGACAGATATATACAGTTTCCAAGAGATTTGCTCATCTTTGCCTTGCCATCTGTACCTGGGAGTCTGAGACATGCCTCGTTGTCCGGAAGGACAATCTTTGGATCTACAAGAGTCTCTCCGTATACTGAATTGAACTTGTGAACGATTTCCTTACACTGCTCGATCATAGGCATCTGATCCTCTCCAACTGGAACCTCTGTGGCCTTGAATGCTGTGATATCTGCAGCCTGGCTGATAGGATAACAGAAGAATCCAACAGGGATACTTGCCTCGAAGTTTCTCATCTTGATCTCTGCCTTAACGGTAGGATTTCTCTGGACTCTTGCCACTGTTACAAGGTTCATATAGTAGAATGTGAGCTCTGTAAGCTCAGGCACCATTGACTGGATGAATATTGTAGACTTCTCAGGATCTATGCCACAGGCAAGATAATCAAGAGCAACCTGCATAATGTTCTGTCTGACCTTCTCTGGATGCTCTGCATTGTCTGTAAGCGCCTGTGCGTCAGCCACCATGATATATATCTCATCATACCTGCCCGAATTCTGAAGATCGACTCTTCTCTTAAGTGATCCTACATAGTGTCCCACATGAAGGCGGCCCGTAGGACGGTCGCCTGTTAATATTACCTGTTTCATAACCTTCTCCTTTTCTCTCTTACTCAGCCAGCAGCTTACTCAGCTCATACTGGAATGAATCAAGCTGATTGTTCTGTATATCTATTGCCTCTTTTATATCGTAATCTATAAGTATATCATTCTTGATAGCCACCATGCGGTTTGTGCCACCCTTTTTGAGTACATCCACAGCATACGCCCCCATAAGCGAGCCGTACATCCTGTCCTTTGCTGTAGGCTGACCGCCTCTCTGTATGTACCCCAGCACCGACACTCTTGATTCTATGCCTGTCTTATCCAGGATCATCTGCGCAAGCTCCGGTGCATCCGTTACGCCCTCAGCAACTACAACAAGATAACTGTTTCTTCCGTCAGCATGCTTTGCCTTTATCGTATCTATGATACTGTCAAAGTCGCCATCCCATTTCTCAGGAATTATGATGGCATCCGCCGACGTCGCCATGCCTGCCCAGAGCGCTATATAGCCTCTCTTTCGTCCCATGACCTCCACGACGCTGCATCTTCCATGAGAAACCGATGAATCTCTTATCCTGTCAATAGCCTCCATGGCTGTATTCGCCGCTGTGTCAAATCCCAGCGTATACTCAGAACATGCCACATCCCTGTCTATTGTTCCAGGGATACAGATAGTATTGATACCCTCATCCTGAAATGCTATGGCTCCGCGGAGTGTTCCATCCCCGCCGATGGCAACAAGTGCATCTATATCGTGATCTCTCAGATTCTTTGCCGCCTTCTCGCGGTATTCTTTCTGAAGGAATCTCTCGCTTCTGCTGGTGAAAAGTATCGTTCCACCCTGATTGTTTATGTTCCTGACGTCCGCCAGACCGAGCGGCTGTGTCTCCCAGTCGATAAGTCCCTCGTAACCACGCATCACGCCGACTATCTCTATTCCACTGTTGATGGCTGATACAACCACAGCCCTCACAGCTGAATTCATGCCCGGAGCATCTCCTCCGCTGGTCAGAACCGCTATCTTTCGTATGTCACTCATTTGTATGTCCTCTAATTATTTTTATACTGAAGCTCCTGCTTCTTGGCAGTAACCCTTGTATCCTTCTCTACTGAGTTGGTGATAAATGTATTACCACCCACAACAACGTTATCCTCGATGATAGTCTCGCCTCCAAGGATGGACGCGCCTGAATAGATGGTTACATTGTCACCGATGGTTGGATGCCTCTTGGCTCCCTTGAGCTTCTGACCTCCCTGTGTAGAGAGTCCTCCAAGTGTCACACCCTGATATATCTTCACATGCTCGCCGATAATAGTCGTCTCGCCGATAACGATTCCTGTACCATGGTCAATAAAGAAATACTTTCCTATGGTGGCACCCGGATGAATGTCTATTCCAGTCACGCTGTGGGCGTGCTCAGTCATGATCCTGGGTATCATCGGCACATCCAGCAGACAAAGCTCATGTGCCATACGGTATACAGATATGGCATACAGACCAGGGTATGAAAGTATGACCTCATCCTTGCTGCCCGCAGCAGGATCTCCGTCAAATGCCGCCTGGATATCAGTCTCAAGATAATCCCTTATCTGAGGTATCTTATCCATGAATTCATATGTTATATCCATCGCCTTGTCCTCAAGCTCAGCATCTGTGAGCTCAGGAAACTTTTTGCAATACCTGAGAACTATCATGATCTGCTTCTTCAGATGGAATATTACATCCTCTATGATAACAGACATGTTATTCTTCAAGCTGTATATCTTATACAGCTTGTCGCTGTAATAACCCGGATACAGAATCTTCATGAGTTTGTCGATCACATCGATAATGGCTGTCTTATCCGGCTCGTTGCACAGATCCGTCTTGTTGATGGCTCTGTCATCGCCGAAATCATCCAGTATCCTCTGCACGATTCCCTCAATTCTCTGTTTATCTGATCTATCCATTACTTATTCAGATCCTTTCTAATAATATCTCCCAATATCACCTGACCAGACATAATCGGCTGCGATGATATCTTCATATTATAATATATGCTTACGTCATTCAAGATTCGCTCACGAATCCTGATGCGAGCCAATGGTCAGTTTTGCTGACATAAACACACAGCTATTCTAACAAATTATGCACATTCATTCAATAGTGGGATTATGCGTACAAATTATCCGCAATCCGATTGCAGAGATTACTGCTAAAAACAGTGTTTCAGAGGAATGGAATTTTTCCACTCTTCTTTTTCTCATACCAGACGCAACATCACCATATAACTCACAGTCCCCAGCAGTATACTCAGAAGCGTATTGTGCCTCCATTTGTATGTCCCGCCTGTCACCAGAACGCCAACGAGACTTGGTATTCCAGTTGCCACCGGAGCCGTCACCGCCCCCTTCAGACAGTACACTATGAGTAACGCCATGAGGGTCGCCGGAATCACCTTGCCGAGATTTTCCAGCATCTCCGGCATCTGCCTTTTTCCACCAAATATGACGAATGGAAGTGCCCTCAGTGCAAATGTCACAACTGCCGACACCGCAATTCCAATTAATATGTATTTTGTATCCATAGTATTTTCCTACTTTCTCCTCGTATTCCACACCACAAGCACCGCTGACGCTATGATAAGCGACGGCAAAAGAAAATATTGCTGTCCAACTACCAACAAGCATAAAACCGCTATCACAATTCCCACAATCGCCGGAATATGGCTCTCCGCCTTCTCCCACTGATCGATAAATATGATGACAAACAGTGCCGTCATGCAGAAATCAATCCCCGTCATATCAAATGGGATGATCTGTCCCAGGATCCCCCCGGCAACCGCACCGACCATCCAGTAACACCTCGGTAAAGAAGCCACCAAACACATTATGGTCTGGTTCTCCGTAGTAGTGTCAGACTGGTTGCAATTATTTAAGTGGACGACTGCT
>ENA-UPWU01001187-UPWU01001187.1-human-gut-metagenome-genome-assembly--contig:-NODE-1187-length-10959-cov-4.933928_pt1 | contig 10959 bp, 10 predicted proteins | sample MGYA00250058_ERZ773392 | MGnify/ENA primary metagenome ERZ773392 (study PRJEB29103, sample SAMN06112084) | human gut metagenome | biome: human gut; feature: ankylosing spondylitis patient; material... | reverse complement strand
TTGTTTGTAACATGCTGATTTACAACAATACAGAACAAAGACTTTTTGAAAACAACAGAACAGGAAGGAAATGGAACACACATAATTATATTGCGGGCGCGCATGTATGCGCACGGAGAAGGGTATGGTTCATCCGACAAATGCATCGTTCTTATCGTGCATCGCCGGTATGTTGAGTTCAAAAAACTTTGGGGCTCTATCTGCTATTGCTGCCTACTGTTTCTTTGAATCCACCGCAAGAGGGGGAGGAAAATAAGCAGTAACCGTGAAATACCTAAAATGGCTTGTCGTGCAATGACTGAATCCATAAAAATAACAGCGTTTTTTCGCCCTACAAGCGGAAACCTGTTTCTTCCTTCCTCCTTTCATCTACTGTCGAAACGTCCTGCCGATGGGGGGGTCGGTTGTGAAGGGACATCCTGTCATTCCCCTTTCAGCCTCCTTTCATCTGTAAAACTTCTTCCGGCTTTTATATATACTTCCAATCCATTTGTTTCTTCATATCTCTGTTCTATATTTCCGATTAATACTTCTTTCATATAAATTTCTCCTCTTAAAATTTAATCAAATGACACCTATGAATCACGATTAATCCTATTACATATCTAACATTAAATCTATCTCCTAAAAGCAAAAGCCCTGCATACAAATGCAGGGCTTCATACACCAATTGTCACACTAAACATGTTATGTATAACAACTATCCCGATATATTCATTCAGCGACTCCATTCGCACACAAACATACATTAATCACTAATCAAAATATGTCTGACTTATAAATCCAATTTATATACATGTTATATCGGATAGCATAGCTTTTTTCTTAACCTTATATGTTTCAATTGCTTTTATATTAAAACAGTTCAAACACATACACTTCTTCATATCTCCCATCATTTTCCCTTATGGCTTCACTCATGCCACCACATCCACCTGATGCAAGCAGCTTCCTGCAACGTGAAAGAAGGCTTATTGATGCTATATACTCTGCTCCCAGTAGAAAGCCATCTCTTTTATCCTGTTCTTCTTTGTGCATATCAAATAACAGCTGTCCCTTTTTAGTTATATATCTTTTCTGATCTGTAAATGATATTTTATCACCATATCTGTGAGAAAAATATTCGTGATACGATGCATCCTCTGTAGACATATATATATGCCTCAGTGAACTATCTGCCATAAGCATTTCATCTATCTTATCGCCTATCATCTCTTTGCTGGCATGGATTGGATGATTTGCCAGATGTGTATTCACATAGTCAGTACCTCTTGCCAGAACTCCTAAAGTATGCTCTGGTTCTTTAAGATACCTCTCCATTCTTTCTTTTACATATAACTTTATTCTTGAATTATATATGACTTTATTCCAGCTAAGACTCACGCCTTCACATATAGTATTCATTATACCATCTGTTACATTTCCATTATAAAATGTTGGTGTATAATACACATTTTTACTTTTACTTATATCTTTCATAGAATAGCCCTCAGGCTGCTCATAAAACTTGCTCCACACATCATCATATGGACTGTTCTGATAGAAACTGCTACCAGACATGTTAAGTCTGATTACTGGTATAAAGCCTTTACTTTTGGCATACCTTGCACAAGTCTCTACTTTAGCAAATATTGCAAACAAACCAAGACTATCATATCATCCATCAATAACTAGAAAATGCTTATCTGGATTTTCATCTCCATATTGTCTATAATCAGAAAACATAAATGTGAATGCCATTATCTCTTCATAATACATTATCCCCTGATAATATCTGTCCATTGGTTCTGCATGAGGTATTCCATACATAATGTGCAGCTTCTTCATACCATTTCCAAGCTTTGTAAGTATTTCCTCTGTAAGTGACTCCTCATACCAGCATTCATATGGCATATCTGGCAGCATTGGAATCATCTGTTCCCATGACTTTCCTACCAGCACAAGCCTCTTGCCTTTCCACAATTATATTATGTGCCATATAAAACATATCCGGACCATACTCAACTCTTATATCCCGAGGTTCTTTATTATTCATCAACTATTTGTATGTATAATATACCCCATCTGATATCTGTATTATCTTATTCTTCCCTGTTCTTTCAAAATACCCCTGTAAATCTTTTCTATCTTCCTCACTCAAGCTGCAGTATTGCACTATATCTTCTATTCCACGTTGTGCTATCATATATTTTTCACCTTATACTTATTAAACATATTTTTACCTGATTATACAACATGCTTCATCAGGCACACAACCATATCACTATCACGTTGTGCTAACATTATGCCGATATATTAATAAAAGTTTATTTTAAAATATCAAAGGAATATTTCATATGGCTAATGACAACCAAAACAATAACAATCAGAATAATAATCAAAGCAATAATGAACAAGTCTTAACTGATATTATTCTTAAAGCCTCTTCATATATGGATAATAGCAGCTTTGACTCTGCTCTTAACACTATACAGAATGGTCTATCAATATCACCAGACAACTATGAACTTATCTTTATGTCAGCTTTATGCTATGAACAAATTAATGAGATAGAAGCAGCCTATTACCGCTATCGTCTCGCTATATATCTTTCAGCCCGTGATACTGGTGATTCTTCTGATGATACTGCTCTTATAAAGAATGAACTTAACCGTATGTGCGAATATACGAATGCTGATAAATACAAGCTTGCTGTTTCTTTAGAACAGCTCATCCTGGAACGCATACATTTAAAAGAATATAATTCCACATTTTATTTCCTAAAAAGCGTACTATATGATGTTAACCATACTGCTTCACGTATAGTCATGACAGAAGGAAATATGCTCCTGTTTATTATGCTTGAGATATGCTTAAGCGAACAGAATACATACAATCTAAAAGACAATTTATCTGACAGGCTTATTGACTGCAGTTCTAAATTCACAAATATATTTTCCCGATATGGCTGTGATTATACTGTATTTCATGATGTATATAGACGCATACGTTTCATACTAAGGCATATACGTTTTGGTATTTCATCAGATTATCATAAAGAATTAACAGATGTAATATCACAATACTCTGTTACAGGAGAAATGCTTGCAGTATTAGTTGAATATTGTATCGACCCTCCATGCTGGTGTGATACTCTTGATAAGATTTATAAGTTTATTCTTTCTGACTATCCAATACAGGCTGAGCTTATACGACGATATAGCATATGGATAGCAAAGCAATATTCTGGCACTACACAGACATGTATGCCAGTTGAATGTCATAACAATCATGCTGCAGTCACATATCTTGATTACAACAATCGCATCCAACAGTCTTTGGAATATCAAGAAGCCAGCCGTTATGAAACTAACTGTCGTACATATGATAATTCACGTATAAGTATTATCTTCTGCACAAATGATGACTCTTACTGTGAAGAATGTATACTTTACCTTAGACGTCTCTATATACCTGATAATATGCACCTCGATATAATCGCTGTCAAAAATGCACCCGGCATGGCTGCCGGTTATAATGCAGCCATGGAATATAGCAATGCACGTTATAAAATATATATACACCATGATACATTTATAATAGATACTCATATATTATCCAAGCTGATTAATGTCTTTAACAACAATCCAGATGTTGGTTTGATTGGAAACAGTGGAACTACCAGGATGACTGATGATGGAATATGGTGGTCAAGTGATTATTATTTTTACAGAATTAACATATTTCAGGATAATTTACTTAATGTTGCTCGTTGTACACCTTCACATACTTATGGAACCATAGATGATGCAGCAGCCATAGATGGCATATTCATGGCAACATGCACAGATATATACTGGCGCGAAGACCTCTTTGATAACTGGCATTTTTATGATATATCACAAACATATGAATTCAGAAAGCACGGTTTAAGAACGGTATTTCTTAACGATACAGATATAACACTTTTACATGAACTTTCAACTAAGCCTTCTCCTGTTGACTATTATGAGAAATACCGCCAGATTTTTCTTAACAACTACGATATCAGACAATAATACACCTGTTATATCTCTATACCTAGCTGGGAATATAGTACTCTCTTCTGTGTATTATAGAATGGATATTCATGATTTGTTCCACCTATGTATGGAATCATATAACCATCACCATATTTTTGTCTTAATATTTTGTCATATCCTACAGGCACTGGAACTTCTATATACTCAAATGGCATATATATACTGTCACTGTAGTATTCCTTTGGATATACATCTGCTGGTCTTGGACCTGCATGGTCAGTCATAAGTGCCAGCCTGTCTGAATCTGCATCGGTATATATCATTCGCATTCTTTCTGACAGGCTGAGTATCTGTACCTGTAGTGGTATATCGCTCTCATAGTCAAAGTTAACCCCATACTGCTGCTCTATGCCGTGTATGTTAGCGAGTACCTGTGGATCATTCTGATTATCTTTAGTAACCATCTGCCCGAATATATCAAGTATTCGTATCATCTCACATTGCAGCTTATCTTCATCCTCTGTTGGTGCAACATAATCGAGTGGAAATATATCTAATCCTATCACATACGGACACCCATGAAACTTTTCAAGATGTTCTTTATCATATCTTATTCTCTTACCATTAACTATTCTGGCAGCCAGTGAATCCCATCCTGGCTCTGTATGTACATTGACTATATTAAAACCCGGCATTTCCTTCTCTGCTATATTACAGAAATGGTTATAATCCGTACGCTTCATAGTTATATCCATATCATCATCCCATGGAACAAAGCCTTTGTGTCTTACAGCTCCAAGCAGCGTTCCCCAGTCTGCAAAATACTGGATATTATTTTTTTTACATACACGATCCACTTCTGCCAGCACTTCCATCTGTGCTGCCCATGTTTTCTTCATCATACTTTCAACATAAAAGCCATCTCTTATCTCACCTTCCAGGTAACCCTCTGGTATCTGCATATATATACCTCTTTCCTACTATTTTTATTTTATAACAATCTCTTTTGACACCTATTCAATATTATGCTAGTCTTTCAGATAGATACTTTTGTCAGAATATCAATAAAACGCTCATAATAACATATTAAGGAGATTCATTATGCTTACATTTTCCCAGAATTATTTCAATGCTGAAACAAAAGATGGTTTCTTTATAGATGCCAGAATGAAACATGCATGGGCTGCCCAGCTTGAGGTGTTAGAAGAAATCAGACGCGTATGTGACATATTAAACATACGTTTCTTTGCCGATTGGGGCACACTTCTTGGTGCTGTACGTCATAAAGGCTTTATTCCATGGGATGATGATCTTGATATAGGCATGTTAAGAAACGACTACATGCGCTTCTTAGAGCTTGCACCACCACTCTTATCTGAATACTTTGAGCTTAAAAGTCTGTACAATGATCCCGGACATGATAATGTAAAGGCTCGTATTATAACTGGACGTCATATGAATTTCTCCAAAGATTATCTTAAAAGATTCCATGGCTGTCCATATGTTATTGGCATTGATATTTTTCCTATTGATTATATCAACAAGGACATAGAAGCACTAAATGAACAGTTACGCCTTATAAACCTTATCTTGTCAGCTGCATCTAGTATTCCGGAATGTCCTCCTTATAGTGATGATGTACTTAATGTAATCCACCAGCTTGAATCCATGTTTAATGTATCATTTGACTATAACAACCGGTTAGTCCATGAACTTAAAAAGCTTCTTGATATGTTATCTGCTATATGTCCTCCACAGAATTCCAATGAGGTATGTTCCATGATAGACCTTGCCTGCGGATGGGATTATCACGCATTACTTGAATGGTACTCCGATACTATCAATATGCCATTTGAAAACACTACTATCCCCGTTCCAGCTGGTTACGATGGCATCCTTAAGATAAAGTATGGTGATAATTATATGACACCTGTACAATGTTCAAGTTCACACGATTATCCTTTTTACAAAAAACAGGAAAACTCTCTTCGTGAAACAATTGAATATGAATATAATACACAACTATCTGATTCAGAGTTCAACCAGCTCATTAATGATAAGATAGCAGAAGCTGGTATAACTCAATGGTAGATATAATATTCATAGCGATAATTATAATCACACATACCTTTCAGGTATATTCGTAAATATATCTGTGGCTCCATAATATCTGTATTCCTCAAGGTGTGCTTCTTTTAATGGTCTTCCATCGTTAAAGAATGGTTCATCTCCATTCCATGCCCTTACAGGCATCCCCTGCATATCTTGTGGAAGTGCATAAACAAGTCCTCCTATGTATGGATGAAGTGCATCCGCAGCTGTATCTCTTGCCATTGATATGCACTCTTCTATCGACATTGCAAGCACTGCTGTTTTAGCATCCCGGTCTATCTTTTTTATGATATCCACTGATTCAGCAAGGAATGATGACCAGACTATATACTGCTCCATTCCATATTTTCTTACTATTTCATATGCCTTACTTTCTATGCCATCATATCTTATAATACTTGTCTTAAGTTCTATATTAATAAGTATCCCTCTGCTTTCGCAATATGGTTTCATCATAACAAGTACTTCTTCAAGTGTTGGTATACTACAATACTTACCATCATTAGCTGGAATAGCTATGTTCTTTATTTCAGCAAGCGTACATCCCCTTACATTCCTGTCTATATGCGTAACTCTTCTAAGATTCTCATCATGAAACACTACCATCTCTCCATCTGATGTAAGCTGTATATCCAGTTCTATACCTGTTATCCCATCAAGCTCTGCTGCCGCTCTGAAAGCCTCAAGTGTATTCTCTGGATATAACGTACAACAGCCCCTATGTGCCCATATCTTAGGCATAGCTTTATTCTTTCCTGTCGCCAGAAACTGATCATGCCTATCTTTATATATCGGTGTGTTCCAATCAGTAAATCTCTCCATAACTCCCGCCATAGCTATACTTATATTATCAGAAATATCTACAGTTTTTTTATCATTATTTTTAATTCTATGCACAAATTCTCTTACTTCATAACAAAGTCCTGTTCCTTCATATCCAAACCTGTATCGCTCTATCTTCCCAGGATTCTCGTATCTTACTTCGAATTCCTTTGTAAGCCACCATGGTGACTTAGCAAGTATATATCCGTTAGTACCGGTTACAACAAGTTGTCCTTCTGTCTTAGCACCCAACCCTGTCTTTACTATAGCTGTTTTATCTATATATTCATCTTTATATTCAATAAATGCTTTGGTATAAGCATCCACACCATTCTGTGCCCTCACTGTCCTGAATGTAACATCATCATATTCACAGCCAAGCAATGTCAGCACTGGAAGTAATGTATAACTTCCAAACTCAAGAAAACTTCCATTGCAATCATCATCCTTATACTCTCTTGTATTAAGCGGTGTAAGCCTTGAAAAAGCTGCTTCAACTTCCACTATTCTTCCTATTCTTCCGCTTTCTGCTATCTTTATAAGTGCCTTGTACCCAGGGCAGTATGCTGTTTTTAGAGCCTCCATATACACTAGTTGGTTATTTTGTGCTATATCTATAAGTTCTCTGACCTGCTCTTTCTTAAGTGCAGCTGGTTTTTCACACAATACATGCTTTCCACTAAGCAGAAGCTTCCTGCTATATTCATAATGAGTCTCATGTGGTGAAGCTACATATGCGGCATCAATATTATCCACAAACTCATCCCAATCGGCTGTACACGCCTGTATATTATGCTGCTGTATGAACCTTACAGCACTTTCTTCCCTAGGATTATATACACAGCTTATGTATGTGCTTTCAATACCTGTCAGTGCTGTATCTGCAAACCTTGCAGCTATTCTTCCTGTTCCTATTATTCCTATGCGCATATTTACCACTGTTCCTCTCTTCTTTTATATCTGTCACATATTCTCAATCTGTTCTGCCATATACTCACCTATTCCGTAAATCGCTTTAAGAACAGGCTTTGTCATACCTGTAGGGAAACTATTGACACACGGAAATGTTTCAAAGCTAAGGGTTCCACTAAATTTTATTTCTTTAAGCCCCTTATATAATCTATCCCATCTTTGTCCTTCATACTGGCTGCTGCCAAACGTATAAGGCATCTGATGAAGATCTCCTACAGCATCATTTTCATGAAGATGAAGCACTTTAAGTCTGCTTCCCATAACCTTTATGAATTCATATGGATCTCTTTTCACAAGCTGAAGATGCCCTGCATCCAGACAGAATCCAAAAAGTTCTTCACCAGCTATGTCATTAAGTGTATCTATATACCACACTGCATCATACGGATCAGCGCACACACCCTCCGTTAATCTCTGTCCCATACCTTCGTATAGATTCTCAAAACACACACCAACCCTGCACTGCTTAAGTATAGGTATAAGCATTCTGAAATATTCTATGTTGTCCTTCTTTTCCTGTTCCTTATCATAAGCAATATCGTATTGGTACTGCATCTTGAATGGATGTATAACAACCCATGGCACTCCCAGTACTTCTGCTATGAGAATGCTCTTAGGTATAGCATTTCCCTGCATATAATCATTCTGCTCATTACGTCCCCATACCCATACCGGATATGGTGCATGCATCTGTGATGGTTTTATTCCATATTTATTCATAGCCTGCGTATACTGTCCAAAATACGCATACAATTCCTCCACTGATGCATCAAAGAATTTATTAACTTTTCCAGCATATAAATCATTATTTTTAAGAAATGTATCTATGTTTATGTCAACTCTCGAAAAACCTGCTTCACTTATGAGTCTAAAGCCTTTATCTATATCCATCTCGGGTAATATTCCCTTAGTTTGTACTCCTATCTCTAACATATAATCTCCGTTCCTAGACTTATATTAATCTTTATTTTTCGCACGATTTTGCACACTGATATCCACATCAGATTTTATTTTATAATTGATTTAATATGTGAAGACTGTATCTTATATAAAATATAAATCCCTGTAACACCTGTACTCTATCCCCATTCTTTCAAGCTGATTGCCTATAATGTCGTAGTTAAGATTACATATCCACACATTTCTTTGTTCAGCTGGAATGTCAAGTATAGCCTCTGGTGACTTGATTTCAACTCCCATAAACTGTTGTCCCCACCTCTGTGAATTATTATCTACAACAAACGCTGGTGTGTATCTTTCTCCCCAATAGTCCATATACGTCTGTGCCATTCTTCCAGAGCCAAAAAGTATAAGCTTTTTATTCTTCTGTCCGATATATTCTTCTGCATTAAAACAGTTCTCTTCCCACTCATCTACGCATGCCTTCATAAGTTCAAGCATAACCTTATGAAGCTTCTGTGGAGTTCTTGCAAATGTACCTTTATTATCGAATATTATATATCCGTCAAACTTTTCTGTGTGAAGCTCCCCTATAAATCTTGGCCAGTCTGTTGAAAGTACACCTCTTCCCGTTGTAAACGTATATGGCATCTGATGCTGGTCACTAAGTCCGTTGTTATCATTAATATGCACCAGTCCTATGTGCTTTCCACATACACGAACCATATCTCTTATATTAATTCCAAGCAGATTCGTATGTCCCACATTTATACATATTTTCCAGTTAATATATGGACAAAGTGCTTCTAAGTTGTTTATAAGAGACATAAGCTTACGCCAGTCAGAAAATCCATTATGATAATACCTGCCATACTCGCATCTGTACCCATTCTCTACATATATTGACACTTGTTCTTTACAATCACTGCATTCCTTTAGCAGTCCCAGGCTCTCGCTTACAAGCTGTTCGAGCACAGCCTTACTGCTAACTCCCTCTGTATTGATAACTATGTATGAACATATATTGACTGCAGCATACGATATTGCTTTTCCAAATATTTCTACAGCATCCTCTGACAACACTTCCCTATCAGCTTTATCACCTGTTTCCGATGCAAGCATTGAGTTAAGATTAATATTTATTCCAGCAATTCTGCCTCCCAAAGCCTTGATATCATCAAGTTTATCAATATCTTCCATACACAATTCAATATTGGTAAATCCGCTTTCTAATGCTCTTTTTACTGACAAACCCTCGACGTACTGAATTCCTGTTTTCACTTTTTCTTCCTTTCCTTGTGTCTATACAGATGTTTTATCCGCTATAATGAACAAATCTGAAAAATCACTTAATTTTATCTGTGTTACGAAGACACATATTTTACAATTTAAAAATTTATAACAATTTTACAATTTAGAAATTATAATACATTTAATTCACAACTTTTTATCAGTGCAGCATGTTCTTATAATTCATGAACTTCTCTATGAATTCTGACATAAGCACTGATTCCCCTGATGTCAGCTTATAGTCCTTCTTATCAGTTCCATTAATCTTAGAGACGAAATCACTTATCTCGTATCTTAATCCATCGCCTAGGAACCTTGGCTCATAATGCTCTATTCTGGATGCATCTTCATATCTTACATCAAACTGTCGCATAAGCCACCATGGTGATTGTGCTATTATATACCCTTCAGTTCCTGATACTACCAACTGTCCTTCTGTCTTAACACCAACACCTGTCTTAACAGTAGCAAAACCTTCCGGATACCTTATATCTGCCTTAGTATATATATCTACTCCTGATTCGTCATATATGCTATCAAAGCTTACTCTTTCATAATCGCTTCCCATCAGCTTAATAACAGGAACTAACACACTTGGTCCAAACTCAAGAAACGAACCACCATACTTTGCATCTGTTCTTTCTCTTGATGCTTTATCTGCAAGTCTTGTAAAAGAGGCCTCAACATCTATTATCTTGCCTATCTTACCAGACTTTGCCACATTAACAAGTTGCTGAAAACCTGGACAATATGCTGCCTTAACTGCTTCCATAAGCACTACCTTATACTCAAATATTTTTCAACGCTACTTTTTTCTATGTCTAAAATAGGAAATGTCATTTCTATATAGTTAATTGTTTGA
>ENA-UPWU01001185-UPWU01001185.1-human-gut-metagenome-genome-assembly--contig:-NODE-1185-length-10974-cov-4.358356_pt1 | contig 10974 bp, 8 predicted proteins | sample MGYA00250058_ERZ773392 | MGnify/ENA primary metagenome ERZ773392 (study PRJEB29103, sample SAMN06112084) | human gut metagenome | biome: human gut; feature: ankylosing spondylitis patient; material... | reverse complement strand
CAGAATTTCTTCTGGATCGGTGGGGTGACGGACCAGAGAAAATTATATCATAAAGACATTATCTGTATCCGCAAGGTCAAAGGGCAGAAGTATGTTGAATTTGTAATGGTAAATGGCGCATACAAAGAACGTCTGGCACTGCATCAGATTTTTGAAGATTTGAAAAGCCCGGCTTTTATATTTGCCGGAAGAAGTTATATTAACCATCCAATGGAATTGAATATTTGGCGGGCTCCGACGGATAACGATATGTATATAAAGCTGGAATGGAAAAAGGCACATTATGATGCTGCCTATACCAGAGCATACCGTATAGAGGTGCTTCAGAACAAGCACGGTGTGCTGATCATGGAGCATCTGGCAGTGGTAGCTGATACCGTACAAAAGATTTTGGATGTGGAAATGACATGGAAGATCAATGAAGACGGGAAAATAGAGGCGGTTATAGAGGCAGTAAAAGATAAAGAATTCCCGGATCTGCCAAGGTTTGGAATCCGGATGTTTTTGAATAAGAAAATGGATGAGATTACTTATTTTGGAATGGGACCACAGGAAAGCTACCGGGATAAACATCAGGCTTCCTGTCATGGATTATTCCGCTCTAAGGTGGCTCAGATGCATGAGGATTATATTCGTCCACAGGAGAATGGAAGCCATTATGACTGTGATTATGTAGAGCTTACAAATGGTCAATGTGGAATTGCAGCAGTTTCAAAGAATCCATTTTCGTTTAACGCTTCTGTTTATACACAGGAGGAGTTAGAACGGGTATCACACAATTACGAATTGAAAGAATCGGATAGCATCGTATTCTGTATGGATTATGCAATGAATGGAATTGGTTCAAATAGCTGCGGACCGGATGTTTTGGATAAATATCGGTTTGCTGAGGAAGCATTTCAGTTTCAGTTCGAATTAATTCCGTTTGTAAAAGGATAAAATTGTTTCTGAATAACAAATAGTAAAGGAGGATTCTGGTGGAGGAAAAGAAATGGGCGGACGATTCGAAACCCTGTTCCTATCGCCTTGGCGAACGCCATTTTAGCGCAGTAGTTTTCGGCTATGAGTTCCGCAGACAGTTTCCGCGAAACAAGGTAGCGTATTTCGTCAGCGGAAAAGTAATTCGCAAGGAATTTCGGATTGCGGGAGGCGCGCCTGATCCGCTTGATCTCGATAACGTCGGTTCCGACGCGGATAAATACATTGTTTGCCATTATGTTGAATACGAAATACGAAACAATACGTACTTCTGCCTTCCTTTTTAGTCTTTGTTGAGCAGGTTGTGCTTGAGCTTTATGCGAAGCGAGTTAGGAAGCTCCTGTGTAATAGCTTCGCGCATTTTCTCGTTCGGATTGAAGATGAGCTTGACTTTTCCGTAGCCGCTGTGATTTACGACGAGATAGTAAGCGTCGGTTTCAGAACCTGTGTATGCATGCACTGTTGCGTCGGCGGGAACGTCGTTTTCAGCGGGATAGGGCGCGAACGCCTCGGCGGTGGAAACGTCCAGGGAGATCATGCGCTTGCGCTTTCTCTTACCGATGACCTTATCTATGTCGAGATCGTTATTTGTGAGAATATACTCGTATTCAATGTTAAAATTGCCGAGCAGCCAGACGCCGCCTGCAAGAACCAGCACCGCGAGAATGACCATCACGAAAAATCCCATCATTGCAATGTACATGAAGAACGAAGCGATGATCAGCGCGCCTGCGGAGATCAGTATTTTTTTAGCGAGATCCGCCCCGGTGCGGCGTTTCTCAACGAGCTGTTCTGCTATATTATCCATTTTGACTCCTTGAATTTTTAGTTAACCTACGGACACTTCCGCAGGAATATAATTAATTCTACCACAAACTCAATAAAAAATCAATAGGTTTTTTATGTATTTCGCATAATTTTCAGACAATTTGTAAGAAAAATTTATCCGGCTGTTAGTTTTTTTACAGATATATGTTGCAATTTGAACCGAGTTTTGTTATAATATAAAATGTACGTTTATGTGCGGAGGCTGATACTGCCTCTTAATTATGATCATGAACCGGAAAGAGGATATCATGAAACAGTTTGAAAACAAGAAAAGAATAGTAATAAAGGTGGGAAGCTCCACGCTTGCCTATCCGACCGGACACCTGAATCTCAGAAAGTGCCAGCACCTCATTGAAGTTATGTCCGACATAAAAAACTCCGGCAGGGAAGTTGTTTTCGTGACTTCCGGCGCACAGGGAGTCGGAGCCGCGCAGGCTGGTCTCCCATGCAAGCCTACGGATATTCCGGGTAAGCAGGCGGTCGCGGCGATCGGTCAGTCGGAGCTTATGACGTTTTATAGTGAGACTTTTGGCAAGTATAACCACACGGTAGCTCAGCTTCTGCTGACCCGCGACGTTATCTCAAACAAGGAGCGCCGCACCAACGTTATAAACACATTCAACCGTCTGTTTGAGATGGGCGTTGTTCCGATAATCAACGCAAACGACGCTATATCGATCAAACAGCTCGATTTCGACGAGAACGACACACTGTCCGCGATAGTTGCTTCACTCTGCGACGCCGACTTGCTTGTAATGCTGACAGACGTTGACGGCCTATACGACGGCGACCCGAAGCAGCCAGGCTCTAAACTGATCCCGGTGGTTGAGAAGATCACGCCGGAGATAGTGGCCGCGGCGCAGGGAGCCGGAAGCGCACTGGGCACAGGCGGAATGCTTACAAAGATCGAAGCGGCACAGATCGCAACGGAAGCGGGAATTGATACGGTCATAATCGGCAATCAGGATCCCGCTCTGCTCTATGAGCTGTTCGAGGGCGAGCCGACCTGTACATATTTCAAGGCGGCAAACTGAGAAAGGGGTATCTAATGGAATACATCGAGACACTTGGCGCTAACGCCAAAGCGGCGGAACCCGCAATATCCGTGATGGGAACGAACGAAAAGAACCGCGTTCTTTCTGAGATATCCTCCTTGCTGCGTTCGCACGTTACTGAAATAATCGGTGCGAATAAGCTGGATATCGAGACTGCAAGAGCAAACGGAATGTCCGAGTCGATGATCGACCGTCTGACTCTCACCGAGCAGCGTATCGGCGGCATGGCTGACGGCGTAGACAAGGTGATATCACTTCCCGACCCGGTTGGTGCAGTGATAGGCGGAAGCGACCTTCCGAACGGACTGCACGTTATTAAAAAGCGTGTCCCGATCGGAACTATCGGTATTATTTTCGAGTCCCGCCCGAATGTCACGGTAGACGCGGCAACCCTTTGCTTCAAAGCGGGCAACACGGTTATACTCCGCGGCGGAAGCGACGCGATAAACTCCAACAAAGCGCTTGTAGGGCTTATGAGAACGGCGCTCCGGAACTGCGGCGTAAACGAAAACGCAGTACAGCTTGTCGAGGACACCTCCCGAGCCGTTGCAAACGCAATGATGAAGCTCAACAAGTACATCGACCTGCTTATCCCGAGGGGCGGCGGCGGACTTATTCACGCGGTGATCGAAAACGCTACGATTCCCGTAATTCAGACCGGCGAGGGCAACTGCCACGTGTACGTTGACGAAAGCGCCGACATAGACATGGCTGTAAATATCATCAACAACGCCAAGACCCAGAGACCCTCAGTATGCAATGCCATTGAGAATATCCTTGTGCATGAGAAGGCGGCTCCGGAGCTGTTCCGCAAGCTGGATATGCTGTGGCAGGGCAGAGTAGCGATACGCGGCGATGAAGAAACCGCGAAGCTTGTGAAGGTCGAGAAAATTGCAGACGATACCGATTACGCGACCGAGTTTCTGGACTACAGGCTCTCCTCAAAAGTCGTCAAGAGCCTCGATGAAGCGATAGAGCACATAAACAGATTCGGCACCAAGCACAGCGAGTGCATCGTAACTCAGAGCCTTCGCAGCGCGGAGATCTTCCAGCAGCGCATTGACGCGGCGGCGGTTTACGTAAATGCAAGCACCCGTTTTACAGACGGCTTTGAATTCGGGCTGGGCGCTGAAATAGGCATTTCCACCCAGAAACTGCACGCACGCGGCCCGATGGGACTTGAAGCGCTCACGACTTATAAATACCTGATCAACGGCAATGGTCAGATCCGCGGCTAGGAAGGACCTTATGGCAAGAAAAAAGAAGAACAACAATAATCAGACAACATCGGCGGCTCCGAATAAGGAGCAGGCTCAGAAGCAGTCACAGGAAGAAAGCCGCGTGATCGACGAGCTGTTCGGCAATCTGGACGAGCCAGATATTGAAAGCGACATCGCGGAGCTTGGCGGCTCAGAAAGCGATCAGGTCGTTTCGGGAAAGCAGCCGCGCAGCAGATTTTATTTCGTTTTTGCGGTTGTAGTGATCGTAATGGCGGTTATCGGCGTTATATCGAGCGTTCGCTTCGTGGCGCAGATAACGTCGAACCTGCTTGACAATACCTCGTTAAAAAACGAGTTCGCACGGTTCATTTATCCGGTGGTCGTAAACGATATCGCCCCCTTCGAGGAGCCTGACGAGATACCTGATTCATCTAAGATTTCCTGCGCAATATGGAATATCCTGTTAAATCAGGACACCTCCGAATTTGCAAAGGACGAAGGCAACGGACTTACGATTCCGGAATACAACGTGCTTGCTTCCTGCCGTGAGCTGTTCGGCTCCACGGTTTCGCTGAATCACCAGACGGTCGGCACCGCCGAGGTAAGGTTCACTTACAATGAGGAAACCCACACCTACTCCGCCAACAAGAATATCCGTTATCTGACCTACTCGCCGCAGATAATCAGCATGACTGAGGACGGCGACGTTTACACGGTGATCGTGGGCTACGTACCGCCTACGCTGGCGGCTGTAGCCGGCACGGGCGGAATAAGCGCGCTCCCGGAGAAGTATATGGAGTACACCATCAGCCGCTGGGACGGCAAGGATACGCTGATGTCCGTGAGATTCAGCGACTACACACCGCAGACCGAGGAGGCAGGCGGCGAAATGTCATGAACCACTTGAAATTTTTTCAGCTATGTGGTATAATGATAAATGGTTTTTGAAAAACATCGAATAAAAGAAGGTACTCTGCACGGATAAAAAGGCGGAGTAGCTCCTGAAATATTCCGACAGGGAAGGATTGATCTACACCAATGATTAAAGAACAGTTACAGGCGATCAGGGAAGAAGCGCTGAAGGCAGTTACAGAAAGCGCTGATATGAAGGAGATCGACGCGCTCCGTGTTAAGTTTCTCGGCAAGAAGGGCGAACTTACCGCTATCTTAAAGCAGATGGGCGGACTTTCCGCTGAAGAGCGCCCGGTCATCGGTCAGATGGCAAACGAGATCCGTGCTGACATTGAGAATGCGGTAAAGGACAAGACTGGTTCGCTGAAGGCGGCGCTCACTGACCTGCGCTTAAAGACCGAGACAGTCGACGTTACCATGCCCGGAAAGCGTAAGCTCATTGCAAAGCGCCACCCGATGAACATAGTCCTCGACGACCTCAAGTCCATATTCCACGGAATGGGATATACTGTTGTTGACGGTCCCGAAGTCGAACTTACTAAATACTGCTTTGACATGCTGCTAACCTATGATGGACACCCCGCAAGAGACCCTAACGATACATTCTATATTAATGACGACGTCCTGCTGAGAACCCAGACATCTTCTGTTCAGATAAGAACCATGCTCAAGCAGAAGCCTCCTATCGCCATCATCAGCCCCGGCAGAGTTTACCGCCGCGATGAGGTGGACGGCACACATTCTCCTATCTTCCACCAGTGCGAGGGTCTTGTAATCGACAAGAAGATCACATTCGCCGACCTCAAGGGCACTCTGGATACATTCGCAAAGAAGCTCTACGGCGAGGGTATGAAGCTGAAGTTCAGACCCCACCACTTCCCGTACACAGAGCCTAGCTGCGAGATCGACTTCCAGTGCTTCCGCTGCGGCGGCAAGGGCTGCCCGCTCTGCAAGGGCGAAGGCTGGATCGAGATACTCGGTGCAGGCGTTGTACGTCCCGAAGTCCTTGAAAACTGCGGGATCGACCCTGAGGAGTACAGCGGATTTGCTTTCGGCATAGGCATTGAGCGTATTACTATGCTCCGTTATGAAATCGAGGATATGCGCCTTCTCTATGAGAACAACATGCGCTTCCTGGAGCAGTTCTGATTTGAATAATACATTAAGGAGAATATAAAAGTGGATCTTTCAATGAAGTGGCTTAACGACTACGTTAAAGCCGATATGCCTATAAAGGAATTCTGCGACGGCATGACCATGAGCGGAAGCACGGTCGAGACCTGTACCAAGCAGGGCGCCGACATCACAAACGTTGTAGTCGGCAAGTGCGTTGCTATGGAAAAGCACCCCGACGCTGACACACTCTGGGTTTGCCAGATCGACGTAGGAAAGGAAGCGCCGGTGCAGATTGTTACTTCTGCGCAGAACGTGTTCGTTGGTGCGTTTGTTCCGGCTGCGCTCAATAACGCTACCTGCTACAACCACAAGGACATGTCCTACATGAAGATCAAGAAGGGTAAGCTCCGCGGAGTTCCCAGCGAAGGCATGATGTGTTCTTATGAGGAGCTTAACCTTGATCAGTCCGATGTTCCGTACTCCAGCAACGAGGGTATTCTTATCCTGAACGACGACCCGGATTTCGATAAGATGTTCGTCGGCGAGGATATTCATGACGCACTCGGATTCAACGATACCACAGTTGAGTTCGAGATTACAAACAACCGCCCTGACTGCCTTTCCGTGCTCGGCCTCGCGAAGGAAGCTTCCGCGACTTTCAACCTGCCGCTGAACGTCAGGGAGCCGCAGTTCAAGGGTGTTGACGGCAGCGCCAGTGATTACATCAGCGTTGACGTTCAGAACACCAAGCTCTGCTCCCGCTATATGGCGGCAGTTGTAAAGAATGTAAAGATCGGACCTTCTCCGCGCTGGATGGCTGAAAGACTGAAAGCAAGCGGCGTACGTTCCATCAATAATTTTGTTGACATAACCAACTTTGTAATGCTGGAATACGGCAACCCCATGCACGCGTTCGACCTCCGCTATGTTGAAGGCGGCAAGATCAACGTCAGAAATGCTCAGCAGGGAGAGAAAATAACAATTCTCGACGGCTCCGAGGTAACTCTCAGCCCCGAAATGCTGATCATCGCAGACGAAAAGAAGCCGATCGCAGTTGCTGGCGTAATGGGCGGCGAGTTCTCCGGAATAATGGACGACACTAACACAGTCGTATTCGAGGCGGCGTGCTTCGACGGAGTATCCGTAAGAATGACTGCGAAGAAGATCAACAAGCGTACCGACGCTTCTTCCAGATTTGAGAAGGGAATCGACCCGATCAACTCCAAGGCTGCGCTCATGAGAGCGCTCGAGTTGGTAGAGGAACTCGGCTGCGGCGAGGTAGTCCGCGAGTACATCGACGTTGACAACGCAAAGAAAGTTCCGCATACATTAAAGCTTGACACCGACTGGATAAACGAGCACCTCGGCACAAATATTCCCGCTGAGGAGCAGATCGCAATTTTCAAGAAGCTGGGCTTCGGCTATGAGAACGGAAACGTTATCGTTCCGAATACCCGTGTTGATATCGTCCGCGAGTGCGACCTCGCAGAGGAAGTTGCGCGAATCTACGGTTATAATGAGATTCCGACCACGCTTCCGCTGCTTTCGTCCGTTGGAGAGATCACACCCCGCCAGCACTTTGAAAATAAGATGGTTGACTGCATGCTCGCTCAGGGCTTCTATGAAACCATGTCGTTCAGCTTTATTTCACCACGTTCCTATGAAAAGCTGCGTTTCAGCGATGATATGAAGAAGTCCGTAGTGCTCCAGTACCCGCTTGGCGAGGACACCAGCGTAATGCGTACAAGCATGCTGCCCTCCCTGATGACTGTTGCCAACACAAATATCAGAGCCAGAAACCTTGAGGCGCGCTTCTTCGAGCTGGGCAGAATATTCCAGCCTGCCAATGAAAAGCTTCCGGTCGAAACTGACGTCCTCGGAATGTGCGCTTACGGTCCCGACGAGGATTTCTTCACCATCAAGGGCGCACTTGAGGAGCTGCTGAATGTCCTGGTAGTTGACGCGAGATTTGTTCCTGTAAAGGACAACAAGACATATCACCCTGGCAGGTGCGCTGATATCTATGCAGGCGACGTAAAGCTCGGTACAGTTGGCGAGCTCCACCCTGCGGTTACTGAGGCTTATGACATAAGCTGCCGCGTATATTGCGCAGAGCTGAATATTCCCAAGCTGTTTGAGGCTCGCGGCGAGGAGCGCAAGTACAAGCCGCTTCCTAAGTACCCGTCGACCTCGCGTGACCTGAGTCTTGTGTGCGACGACGAGGTTACTTCTGACGAGATAATCGATATCATCAGGAAGAATGCAAAGCACCTTGAGAGCGTGTCAATATTCGATATGTACAAGGGCGAGCAGGTACCCGAGGGTAAAAAGAGCCTTTCCTATAAGCTGGTTCTCCGTAAGGACGGCAGCATGACCGACGAGGAAGCCGACGCAGTAGTTGCAAAGGTTCTCAAGGCGCTTGCTGAAAAGAACATCACACTTAGAGCCTGAGGAGGATAATAGATGTCACACAACTACAGAAGATTTATCGCAGCTTCCTGTGCGATCGTATGCGCTGCGTCAATGACAGGCTGCTCTGACAGCGGCTACATCGGAACGATCAATGGAATGCAGATTCCTAATGGAATTTACATTTACGATCTTCAGCTCACAGCGTATAATGAGGCTTCCTCAAAAATAAAGGAGGAGAAGGGCGATTCCCTAGGCACCGCTGAGGTTACGGTATTCACCGAGACGATCGACGGCAAGCCGGCTTCCGCATGGCTCAAGGACTATGCGCTTGAGCGTGTTAAGCGCTATGCAGCGATAGAGTCACTTTTCGACGAATACGGACTGACCCTTTCGGATGATGATAATAATTCCATCAATGACTACATCAAGTCACTCGACAACGATCTCGGTTACTATGCTCAGTACTACGGGATCGAGGAGAGCACATTCGGCGAGCATTTCGAGAACATGGGAATCAGCAAGGACACTCTCCGTAAAATTACCGAGAACAGCTACAAGGAGAGCGCTGTGTTCCTCCACAATTATGACAAGGACGGACTGACTCCGGTATCCGAGGACGAGATCAACAGTTATGCAACCGAGAATTACGCTGCTGTTAAGCTGCTGAAGGTAACGTTCACTGACCATCAGGGGCTTTCCCTAAAGGATGACGCTGACAAGGAGAAGATAAGAGAGCTTGCACAGAGCTACGCAGACCGTGCAAACTCCGGCGAGGACTGGGTAGATATCCAGTACGATTTTGACCTCAGAGCGGCACAGTATGAGGCATGGACCGACGCAGAGGACAGCTATGCTGAGGAACATTCTTCCACAGCGGAGGCTAAGTCCACTGAGGAAGCCAAGCAGACCGCAGAAGCCGCTGAAACTGCTGAGGCAGACAAGTCCACCGCCGAAATTTCAGAAACGGCTGAGTCCGCCGCGGCCGAAACCGCAGAAGCTGAAATTCCTGCAGAGGAAATTTACACCAAGCCGATCGTCAGCACCGGTGACGCTGACTACGATAAGTACGTTCAGGACAAGATAGACGCAGCGACCGCTGAAAAGAAGGAATCTGCCGAGGACTGCGAGCAGTACATCAGAAAGGATTCTTCCTCTCTCAACGAGAAGCTGACGGAGTACGTCTGGAACACTGCCGCTGATGGAAAGGCGACCCTTTTCGAGAACGAAGAGGAGAACTGTGTTTACGTAGTTGTCCGCGATGATGTGACTACAATGAAGACATGGCTTGAGACCCAGAATGAGGGCATTCTTCACGGCATTAAGGACGACGCATTCGACGAGCTGCTGAAGAGCACTTACGACAGCTATTCCGTTGAGCTTAACGATTACCTTGTAAATACAAAGTACGCACCTGAAAAGCTCCGCGGTATCGGAAAATAAATAGAAATATTCAATGAGCCAACCGCCGGCACACACCGGCGGCTGGTTTTTTGATAGAGAGATCCGGTGATGAAATGCTATTATTGAGTTTAAATGATGTCTCGATGTCGTTCGCTGAAAGAACGCTTTTCAGCGGAGTGTCCCTTGACGTATACGATAACGACAGGATAGGTTTCGTAGGAATCAACGGCAGCGGCAAAACAACGCTGTTCCGAATGCTGCGCGGCGAGCACATTCCCGACGAGGGTGCAATTCACATTGCTGGAAGCTGCAAGATCGGCGTAATGGAGCAGTTCGCCTGCAAGGATTCCGACAAAACCTTGTACGACGAAGCCCTGACGGTTTTCGAATGGCTCGAAGATATGGAGCTTGAGCTTGAGGAGCTCCACGACCGTATAGACGGCGGCGACCATTCCACAGCGACCATCGAACGGCAGACGCTGCTTACTGAACGCTTCGAGCGAGAAGGCGGACTTACCTACAAGAGCCGCACACAGTCTGCTCTGATGGGTCTGGGATTCTCAGAGGGCGACCTGAAATTGCAGGTTTCCGTATTGAGCGGAGGTCAGAGATCAAAATTGCAGCTAACAAAGCTGCTGCTTTCTGATGCCAACCTGCTGCTCCTGGACGAGCCTACAAACCACCTTGATATTCAGTCGGTTGAGTGGCTCGAAAAATTCCTTAACGACTACCGCGGCGCATATATCGTAATTTCCCACGACCGTTATTTCCTGGATAAGGTCACGAACCGCACGATCGAACTTGAAAACTGCCACATTCGTGATTATAAGGGCAATTACACGCGATTCCTTGAGCTGAAAGCGGAGGATCTTGAACGCCGCCGAAAGGAATACGATGCGAAGATGCGCGAAATAGGCAGGATCGAGGGAATTATCGACCAGCAGAAACGCTGGAATCAGGCGCACAATTACGTGACCATCGCAAGCAAGCAGAAACAGATCGACCGCATAGCCTCTGAACTTGAGAAGAACGAGGAAGATGCGGATTCGCTG